>Ga0310840_100023_pt1 | contig 339875 bp, 332 predicted proteins | sample SM_ome_8_FD_201304 | JGI IMG/M metagenome (GOLD analysis project Ga0310840, IMG submission 201304) | Sorghum-adapted microbial communities enriched on stacked mutant (SM) sorghum from Joint BioEnergy Institute, Emeryville, California... ...
CTGCGGGCGCCACCACACCCTGGTCCACCGACAAGACCTCACCGCCACCATCACCCCCACCGGCGTCACCTGGCACCTCAAATGACCCCGCCCCACACCCGGCCCACCGGCCGGGCCACACGCATGCGCGAGTGGGGTTGAGCGGGGAGACGCCCAGCCTGGGCGAGCTGGTGAGGCGGTCGAGTGGCAGCAGCGATGCATCATGGGAGTCTCCCGGGGGCGCGACGGACGCTGCGCCCCCGGGAACCAGTTCGGCTCAGGCGCGGAGCTCCGGCTCCGGCGTGCCGGTGAGGACCATGACCGCCCGGGCCTCGACCGTCACCCCGGCACCCGGGGTGTAGGGCTCCTCGTGCTCACCCGTGGCGGTGTCGAGGACGACCGACCACTTCGAGGTGTCGATCCCCTCGGGCACGGTGAACTCGACCGGCTCGTGGTGGGCGTTGAACAGCAGCAGGAAGTGCTCGTCGGTCACCGGTCGCCCCATCGGGTCGGGCGCGTCGATGGCCTCGCCGTTGAGGAAGACCATGATGGAGCGGGCATAGCCGTTGCTCCAGTCCTCCTCGTCCATCGGCTGGCCGCTCGGGGCGTACCAGAGGATGTCGCCGAGGTCGGACTGCCCGCCGTGACTGGCGTCGCCGGCGAAGAACCGCCGGCGGCGGAACACCGGGTGGTTGCGCCGCACGTCGATGACCTGGCGGGTGAACTCCAGGATCTCGGTCTGGTCCTCGTCCAGGTCCCAGTCCATCCAGGACAGCTCGTTGTCCTGGCAGTAGACGTTGTTGTTGCCCTGTTGGGTGCGGCCCATCTCGTCGCCGTGCAGGAGCATCGGCACGCCCTGGCTGAGCAGCAGGGTGGTGAGGAAGTTCTTCTGCTGACGCAGCCGCAGGGAGTTGACCTCCGGGTCGTCGGTCGGGCCCTCCGCGCCGCAGTTCCAGGACCGGTTGTGGGCCTCGCCGTCGTTGTTGTCCTCGCCGTTGGCCTCGTTGTGCTTCTCGTTGTAGGAGACCAGGTCGCGCAGCGTGAAACCGTCGTGGGCGGTGACGAAGTTGATCGAGGCGATCGGGCGGCGCCCGGTGTGCTCGTACAGGTCGGAGGAGCCGGTGAGCCGGGAGGCGAACTCCGCGAGGGTGGCCGGCTCACCCCGCCAGTAGTCGCGGACGGTGTCGCGGTACTTGCCGTTCCACTCGGTCCACAGGGGCGGGAAGCCGCCGACCTGGTAACCACCGTCGCCGAGGTCCCACGGCTCGGCGATGAGCTTGACCTGGGACAGCACCGGGTCCTGCTGGATGATGTCGAAGAAGGCCGACAGCTTGTCCACCTCGTGGAACTGCCGGGCCAGCGTCGCCGCCAGGTCGAAGCGGAAGCCGTCGACGTGCATCTCGGTCACCCAGTAGCGCAGCGAGTCCATGATCAGCTGCAGCACGTGCGGGTGCCGCATGAGCAGGCTGTTGCCGGTGCCGGTGGTGTCGTAGTAGTGCTCTGGCGCCTCCTCGACCAGGCGGTAGTAGGAGGCGTTGTCGATGCCGCGGAAGGCGAGTGTCGGGCCCATGTGGTTGCCCTCGGCGGTGTGGTTGTAGACCACGTCGAGGATGACCTCGATGCCCGCCTCGTGCAGCGTCTTCACCATCGCCTTGAACTCCTGCACCTGCTGGCCGCGGGTGCCGGAGGCGGCATACGCGTTGTGCGGGGCGAGGAAGCCGATGGTGTTGTAGCCCCAGTAGTTGGTCAGCCCCTTGTCGACCAGGTGGCTGTCCTGCACGAACTGGTGCACGGGCAGCAGCTCGATCGCGGTGATGCCGAGGTTGGTGAGGTGCTCCACCACGGCCGGGTGGGCCAGGCCGGCGTAGGTGCCGCGGACGTCGTCGGGCACGTCCGGGTGGGTCATCGTCATCCCGCGGACGTGGGCCTCGTAGATGATGCTGTCGTGGTACTCGTGCCGCGGCGGGCGGTCGTGGCCCCAGTCGAAGTACGGGTTGACCACGACCGAGAGCATCGTGTGCCCGAGCGAGTCCTCGTCGTTGCGCTGCTCGGGGTCGTCGAAGCGGTAGGAGAACAGCGACGGGTGGCCGTCGATCTGGCCGTCGATCGCCTTGGCGTAGGGGTCCAGCAGCAGCTTGTTGGGGTTGCAGCGGTGGCCGCGGGAGGGGTCGTAGGGGCCGTGCACCCGGTAGCCGTAGCGCTGGCCGGGCTGGAGGTTGGGCACGTAGCCGTGCCAGACGTGACCGTCGACCTCGGTCAGGGGGAGCCGGGTCTCGTTGCCGTCGTCGTCGACAAGGCACAGCTCCACGGCCTCGGCCACCTCGGAGAACAGGGCGAAGTTCACGCCCGTCCCGTCGAAGGTGGCGCCCAGCGGGTAGGCATGTCCGGGCCAGATGTCCATCAAGTTCCTCATGTTCGTTCGGTGGGTGCCGACCGGGGCCGGCCCGCTCATTGTCACGTATGACGCACACGCCGCACGACTTCGTCGTTGCGGGAGGTGGGGGGTCGCTACCGTGGGGAAGGTGTCCAGCACGCCGTCCGCACCCCCTGCCGGGGGACCGACGTGACGGTGCGCCAGCAGATCCGCCGGGTGCTCGAGCCGATCCCCGGGGCGGTGCCGCTGGCGAGACTGGTCGTCGAGACGGTGCGGATCACGTTCCGCTACCGGGTCACCGGCCTGTCCGCCGAGGCGGCCTTCTTCCTGCTGCTGTCGCTGCCGCCCCTGCTGCTGGGGATCGTGGCGGGTGTCGGCTTCTTCGGGCAGCGGATCAGCGCCGAGGCGCTCGAGGAGGTCACCTCGACCATCACCGAGTGGGCCAGCCGGTTTCTCACCGACTCGGTGGTGAGGGAGATCATCGCCCCGACCGTGGAGGACACGCTCCGGGGCGGCCGGGCCGACCTGCTGTCCGTCGGTTTCGTGCTGAGCCTGTGGGCGGGGTCACGGGCGCTGCACGTCTTCATGGACACGATCTCGATCATGTACGGCCAGACCGGCATCCGGGGGATCGTCGGCTCCCGGGTGCTGAGCCTCTCCCTCTACGTCGGCAGCATCCTCGTCGGCGGCATCGTCTTCCCGCTCGTCGTCGTGGGTCCCGACCTGCTGCACAACTGGCTGCCCGAGCAGCTGCGCTTTCTCGTGGCGGGGTACTGGCCGGTGGTGTGGGTCCTGGGGCTGGTGGGCCTGACGGCGCTCTACCACTTCGCCACCCCGAAGCGCTCGCCGTTCCACCGGGACATCCCAGGGGCGGTGGTGGCCGTGGCGATCTGGCTCGTGGCGTCATACGTGCTCCGGGCCTGGGCGGGCTTCGCCTCCGGCGGCGCGACGGTGTTCGGTCCCCTGACCGCGCCGATCATCGCGCTCATCTGGTTCTACCTGCTGGCGATGGCCGTGCTCATCGGGGCGGCGACCAACGCGGCGATCCGGCGCCTCTGGCCGCCGCCGGAGTACAAGGGCCCGGTCGTCCGGGCCAACGAGTGGTGGGAGCAGCGCCGCAGCACCGAGCCGCGCCGACCCCTGACACCTGTCGAGCGGGAGTCCTCGACGGCGCCGCGCCGCAAGGCCAGACCCGATTTGGACTCCGGCGATCGCGTCGGCTAATGTTCCGTGACGCCCCAGGGGGTTGCCCAGGGGAACGCGGACGTAGCTCAGTTGGTAGAGCGCAACCTTGCCAAGGTTGAGGTCGCCGGTTCGAGGCCGGTCGTCCGCTCGGAGGCACCACCACCAGATGCCTCACGGTGGAGTGGCCGAGAGGCGAGGCAACGGCCTGCAAAGCCGTCTACACGGGTTCAAATCCCGTCTCCACCTCGCAGTCCAGGCCCCGGACTCCACGACCGCGGGCGATTGGCGCAGCGGTAGCGCGCTTCCTTGACACGGAAGAGGTCACTGGTTCGAACCCAGTATCGCCCACCAGCACGAAACGGCCCCCGACCTGCGGAAACAGGTCGGGGGTTGTTGGTTTTCAACGGCGAGCTGCCATGGACGTGCCTCGATGCCGGGAGCGCGCACCTCTTGTCCCCCTGCACGGTCCCCACCATCCGGCAAGTCCCGCGGCAGGGCCGTCTTCTTCCGTCCGAGGGTACGGTGCTCCCTGGTTGACGACAGAGAGAGCGGCATGACGCACGGGGACGACAAGCAGACCACGACGGACTGGGCACCGTTGGCCCTCATCACGGCACTCGCCGTCGTCCTGCTCGCGCTGCGCACCTTCCTGGAGCTCTCGTGGCCGGTCACCACGGTCATCGCCCTCGCCCTCTCCTCCCTGATCTACCTGTGGCTGCGGCGACGACGGCAGAGCGCGTGATCGACGGGCCGGGCCGTCGACCCTGGCGACACCCGGCTCAACCCGGACATACTGAGCGAACTCGGCGGCCTGTGACGTCGTGTCGGACCACCCGATCCCTACCGCACCCGTGATGCGGGGCCGCGGCGTGGTGAAGGGAGTGGCCTAGTGCGCGTGGTCGTGCTCGGAGCCGGACCGGCGGGGATCTCTGCGGCCGTGCAGGCGCGGGAGCTGGGGGCCGAGGTGACGCTCCTCGAGAAGGACAAGGCGGGGGGCACCAGCCTCAACCGCGGGCCGGCACCGGTGCGCACCCTGGCACGTGCGGCACGACTGGCGCGGGACTGGCACTCGTGGGAGACGTTCGGGCTGCGCGGGCCGGCCCCGGTCGTGGACCTGCGAGCGACCTTGGACAACGCCGAGCGGGTGGCCCGCTACGCGCACGAGCGAAAGCACCTGGCCGACCAGATCCGGGGCCTGGGGGTCGACCTCGTCGAGCACGCGGGCGAGGTGCGCTTCGTCGACCCGCATACCGTGGCGGCGGAGGACGGCCGCACCTGGACCGCGGACCGGATCGTGATCGCGGTGGGAGGCCGTCCCGGCCGTCCGCCGATCCCGGGTGCCGGGCACGCCCTCACCTTCGAGGACCTGCGGACCCTCGAGGAGCTGCCCGGCGACGTGTGCGTCATCGGCTGCTCGGACACGGGCTGTCAGCTCGCGTCGATCCTGGCAGACTTCGGCTGCCGGGTGCGGCTGGTCGAGCACGCACCGCGACTCGTCGGTCGTGCCGATGCCGAGGTTTCCGCGGCTCTCGAGGGGGCGTTCCGGCACCGTGGGATCGAGGTGCTTACCGGCGTCGACGTGCGGGGGCTCGACGCCAGGGGCTCCCGGGTCCACGTCACCTGCGCGGTCAACGGCTCCTCGACGGTGCTGGACGTCGATACCGCCTTCCTGGCGGTCGGGTGGCCCGGGAACGGGGATCTCATCGGTGCGGCAGGCGTGGGGGTGACCCTCCAGCGCGGCTACGTCGCGATCGACGAGTTCCAGCGCACCAGTCTGCCCCACGTCTTCGCCGCCGGTGACGCGGACGGCACCAGCATGCTCGTCGCCAGTGCCCGCATGGAGGGCCGCGTGGCGGGGGAGAACGCCGTGCTCGGCCCGCGGCGTCGGGTCGTCCACGAGGTGGTTCCGGCCGGCAGCTTCACCGACCCGGAGTACGCGAGTGTCGGGCTGACGGAGGAGCAGGCGGCCGCGCGGTACGAGTGTGCCGTCGCCGTGGTCCGCTACGAGGACCTGCTCCGGCCGGTCGCCGACGGTCACCCGACCGGCTTCTGCAAGCTCATCGTCGACAGGGTGAGCCGACAGGTGGTGGGGGCGCACGTGCTGGGGGAGTACTCGGCGGAGGTCATCCAGATGGTGGCGGCCTGCATGGCCGCGGGGATGCGCGTCGAGCAGATCGCGGAGATGCAGCTGGCGTTCCCCACCTTCACCGAGGCGGTGGGCATGGTGGCGCAGCAGCTCGCCCGGAGCCTGGGCGTCGGCACGATGCCGCTGGTCTGGAGCAGTCTCGGCCCCAGCTGAGGCTGCTGGCTCCCGAAGGAGCAACGTTCGCATCGCCACGACCGAAGCTCCCTGCCGGACAACGAATCTGCCCACCTCGCACCGGGTGACACGGTTGAACAGGACAGGGGGACGCGACGGTGGCAGGCTGAGGGGCAGCCTCAAGCAAGGGGGCAGAGCGCGAGCACGTCGCGCCCGACAGTCGTCCTGCGGGGAACCGCACCAACTGTCGGCGCTGCCCCCGACGTTCCCCGCGCTCGTGACAACCCGACAAGACCTGCGATGAGGTGCTCGGAATGCGCGCGGCGCACCGGGCTCCTACGCTGACAGCACTGCTGCGGACGCCCTCGGCCCGAGCACTCGGCCCCTGGAGCCGCGACAGCGCGGACCGAAGGAGCTGAGCCGATGAGCGGTACCGCAAGAACCGTCGCCGCGGTAGCCGGTGGCTACCTGCTGGGGCGGACCAAGAAGATGAAGCTGGCCATCATGATGGCCGGTCTGATGGCAGGCAAGAAGCTGCCGACCAGCGGCAAGGACCTCCAGGAGCAACTGAGGAGCCTGGTCGACTCCAACCCGGAGATCGCGGGTCTGGTGAAGCAGGTCCAGGGCAACCTCAACCAAGCCGCCCGCGCCGCCGCCGTCACCGCGGCGACCCACCAGGTGAACCGCCTCGCCGACACGCTGCACGACCGCGCGGAGTCACTGCGTTCCGGCCCGCAGGACGAGGACGGTGACGCCGAGGACCAGGCGGAGGCGGAGGACCAGGACGTCGACGCCGACGAGGCCGACGCCGACGAGAGCGACGAGAAGGGCAAGGGACGATGAGCCCGAAGACCAAGGAGCAGGAGGACGGCCACAAGTCCCTCCTGGAGGAGCTTCCGCTGGACCGGCTCAAGGACGAGGCGAAGAACGCGCTCGGTGCCTTCTCCAGCCGGGCCGCGTCGGCGGCCGGCGAGCGGATCACCGACGTGACCGGCCGCCTCACCGACTACGCCGAGGGCGCCGGGAACGGGTCGACCACGGGCAAGGCCGTGGCCGAGGGGGTCAAGGCCAAGGCCTCCGGCGAGTCGCCGGTCAAGGGTGCGCTCAAGGGCGGCCTGTCGGGTCTCAAGGACAAGGTGAAGGGCGCCCTCGGTGGTGGCGGCGGCGGGGGCTCGAGTAAGGAGACCAAGGTCACCAACATCGTCGAGAGCATCGACGTCGGGGTCCCCGTCAGCGTCGCCTACAACGCCTGGAGCGAGTTCCAGGAGTGGTCCGGCTTCATGAAGAAGCTCGAGCACGCCGAGCGCCAGAAGGACGACGAGGCCAAGGTCGACTTCAAGGCCCAGGTCTTCTGGTCCCACCGGCGTTGGGAGGCCCAGGTCATCGAGGAGGTCCCGGACGAGCGCATCGTCTGGCGCTCCAAGGGTGAGAAGGGCCACGTCGACGGGGCGGTCACCTTCCACGAGCTGGGTCCGAACCTGACCCGCATCCTGGTCGTCCTGGAGTACCACCCCCAGGGGTTTATGGAGAAGACCGGCAACATCTGGCGTGCCCAGGGCCGACGGGCCCGGCTCGAGCTCAAGCACTTCCGCCGGCACGTCATGACCCGCACCATCCTCCACCCGGACGACGTCGAGGGGTGGCGAGGCGAGATCCGCGACGGGGAGGTCGTCGAGTCCCACGAGGAGGCGCTGGAGCGCGAGCAGGAAGAGCGCGAGGACCAGGACCGCCAGGACGAGGCTCGGGGCGACGACGCGTACGAGGACGAGGCCGCCTACGACGACGGGTCCTCTGAGGGGGAGGAGCCCTACGAGGACGCGGAGGACTACGAGAACGAGGGCTACGAGGGCGACGAGGAGGAGCCGGAAGCCGCCGAGGACGAGTACGAGGAAGAGCCCGAGGCCGCCGAGGACGAGTACGACGAGGAGCCGGAAGCCGCCGAGGACGAGTACGAGGAAGAGCCCGAGGCCGCCGAGGACGAGTACGAGGAAGAGCCCGAGGCCGCCGAGGACGAGTACGAGGAAGAGCCCGAGGCCGCCGAGGACGAGTACGAGGAAGAGCCCGACGCCGCCGAGGACGAGGCCCGGGCCGAGGACGACGGAGACTCTGGGACCGACGAGGAGACGGAGGCTCAGGACGAGGCCGGGGAGGCCGAGTCTGCGGCCACCAAGCCGTCCCGCCGCGGGGCGACGGCCCGGAAGTCGCGGGCCAAGAAGGCCTCGGACTCCAAGGCATCGGATGCGAAGGGCACGACGCGCAAGGCCCCGGCCAAGAAGGCCGCGGCCACGAAGACCGCGGCGAAGAAGACCGCAGCCAAGGAGTCCGCCCCCAGGAAGTCGACCAGCCGCAAGTCGACGCCCAGCAAGTCGGCGAGCAAGTCGACGACCAGGAAGTCCACCACCGGCAGGTCGACGGCCAAGAAGTCGACCCCGAGGAAGAGCACAACGCGCTCGACCAGCACGAGGAAGAAGTCCTGACCCGGCCCGGCCCGCGCGCGGGTCGCACCCACCGAAAGGTTCACCATGACTGTTGACACACGGAGCCAGACGTCGCGGCGTGGCGGCGGCTACCTCGAGCGCCCGGCCCCCAGCGGCCTGGCCGACGTCATCGAGATCATCCTCGACAAGGGCCTGGTCATCGACGCCTACGTGCGGGTCTCCCTCGTCGGCATCGAGATCCTCACCATCGACGCACGGATCGTCGTCGCGAGCGTGGACACCTACCTGCGCTTCGCCGAGGCCACCAACCGCCTCGACCTCTACAGCAAGGGCGGCAAGGACCTCGGGGAGCTCACCCAGGACATGACCGAGGGCGGCGCCTCCGGCAAGACCAAGGGCGTGCTCACCGGGGCCAAGGAGGCCATCTTCGGCAGCGACGAAGACGATGACGAGGACGAGGAGGAGCGGCCCCGACCCCGGCAGGCGGCTCGGTCGCGGCAGTCGAGCGGCCAGACCGCCCGCAAGAGCACCGCGAGCAGCCGGAGGCGGAAGGAGGAGGAGTGAGTGACCCGGTGACGGTCGCTCAGGACGCATACCTCGTCTACGGGATCGTCCCCGCGGGGACCAAGGTGCCCACCACGGTGATCGGGCTGCACGACAGCCCACCCCTCGTGGTGGGACACGGCAGGGTCGCGGCCCTGGTCGACACCGTCGACCCGGACCGTCCGCTCGGGACCCGCGAGGACCTCCTGGCCTACCGCCGGGTCCTGGACGGCGTCGGCGCGACCACCACGGTCGTGCCCGTCGCGTTCGGCTCCGTCCTGCCCGACGCCGACTCCGTCGTCGAGCACCTGCTGGTCCTCAGCGAGGAGCACTTCGCCGAGCTCCTGGACTACTTCCGGGGACGGCGCGAGTACCTGCTCCGTGCCCGGTACCACCAGGACGTCATCCTCAGCGAGGTCGTCGCCGAGCAGCCGGAGGTGGCGGAGCTGCGCGAGCAGACCCGTGACCTGCCCGAGGAGGTGAGCTACCCGGCTCGGGTGCGCCTCGGGGAGCTCGTCGCCGCCGCGCTGGAGGAGAAGCGCTGGACCGACGGTGAGCAGATCATCGAGCACCTGGCCCCGTATGCCGTGGACCACCGGGTGCGCGAGCTCAGTGGTCTGGAGGACATGGTGGAGGTCGCCCTCCTCGTCGACGACGAGCGCAGCGGGGAGTTCGAGGCCGCGGCCGAGGACCTCGCCGAGCGTGTCCACACCCGGGCCCGGCTGCAGCTGCTGGGCCCGATGCCCCCGTACGACTTCGTCCAGGAGGCGTGACATGGGACTGATCACCGGCCTCCTGACCTTGCCCTTGGCGCCGATCCGCGCCACGGTGGCCATTGCCGAGCAGGTGCTGCAGCAGGCAGAGGAGGTCTACTACGACCCGGCCCTGATCCGCCGGGAGCTGGAGCAGGTCGACGAGCTCCGCCAGGCCGGGGAGATCTCCGAGCAGGAGGCCGCCGAGCTGGAGGAGGACCTGATCCAGCGTCTGGCCGACGGTCGTCGACGGCGCTCCGCGCCCGGAGGAGGTTGAACGTGAGCAGCACGGAGGAGGAGTCGCGACCGAGCCGCGACCGCAAACCCGAGAGGGAGCACCGCGATGGCGACCGCGGTGAGAAGAACGAGAAGAGCACCCCGAGGTCACGGGGCGGCAGCCGCCGTGGTTCGCGGCTGTCTGCCACCGACGTGGCCCGGCAGGCGGCCGAGGTGCTCAGTATGCTCACCGGCCGCACGCCCGAGTCCGTGACGGGCATCGAACGGCACGACGACGGCTGGCGGGTGCGCCTCGAGGTCGTGGAGACGCACCGCATCCCGGAGACCGCCGACCTCATGGCCCTCTACGACGTCGACCTCGACGCATCCGGTGAGTTCACCGGCCACCGCCGGGTGAGGCGCTACTCGCGCGGCCAGGGAGGTGAGGACTGATGACCCAGCCCCCGGGCATCGTGACCCGGCGGATGGGCGGCAACCCGTACGGCACCGCCGGCCGGCCCGAGCCGACCAACCTGGCCGACCTGCTGGAGCGGGTGCTCGACAAGGGCATCGTCATCGCCGGCGACATCCGGGTGAACCTGCTGGACATCGAGCTGCTGACGGTGAAGATCCGCCTCCTGGTCGTGTCCGTCGACAAGGCCATGGAGATGGGCATCGACTGGTGGCGCAACGACCCCATGCTCAGCTCGTCCGCCGAGGAGCGCCAGCTCGCCGACGAGAACCGCCGGCTGCGCGAGCGGCTGGCGGCGCTCGAGGCCGGCAAGGACCGCGCGTCGACCGAGGAGGACCGGGAGGTCCGCGCCGCGGAGTCCGGCCGTGAGTGAGACCGGGATCTACCTGTATGCCGTGGCGCGGGACCTCCCGCCCGGCACCGTCGGCGGAGCCACCGGACTGCGCGGGGCGCCCCTGAGCCAGGTCGCGGTCGGCCGGCTCACGGCCGTGGTGAGCGAGGTGGACCTGGCGGAGTTCGGGGAGGAGGGCCTGCGTCGCAACCTGGAGGACCTCGGCTGGCTGGAGGAGGTGGCCCGCACCCACGACGCGGTGGTCCACCTCGTCTCCGAGCACGCCTCGGTGGCTCCGATGCGCCTGGCCACGGTGTTCCTGACGCCGGACAGCCTCCGCCAGCGGGTCGGGGAGTGGGCAGAGTCCCTGCACACCGCACTGGACCGCGTCGAGGGGTGTCAGGAGTGGAGCGTCAAGGTGGTCGTCGACACCACGGCCCAGGCCGCGGCGGCGCCCGACGGCCCCACCGGTGGGCAGGCAGGCAGTCCCGGCGCTGCCTACCTGCAGCGTCGGCGGGAGCAGCTGGGTGCCCAGCAGCGCGCCCAGGAGGCGGCGGCCCGCACCGGCGACGACGTGCACGCCGCCCTGGTCGAGGGCGTCGTGGCGAGCAGGCGGCTACCACCCCAGGACCGTCGGCTCGCGGGCTACGAGGGCACGATGGTCCTCAATGCCGCCTACCTCGTGAGCCGGTCCGGGGCGGAGGAGTGGTTGGGCCGGGTCGAGGGGCTGCGCGCGCGCCTGCCCCGGGCCACGATCGAGGTGCGGGGCCCCTGGCCGCCGTACTCGTTCGCCACCCTGGAGGGCACGGGATGACGATGACGGCCCCCGCCCAGGCCTCGTCGACCGAGGCGCCGGACCGGGAGATCGCCCTCGTCGACCTGCTGGACAGGCTGCTCGGCGCCGGCGTCGTGCTCTCCGGCGACGTGGTCATCAGCCTGGCCGGGATCGACCTGGTCGAGGTGCGGCTGCACGCCCTGGTCACCTCGGTGCGGGCCGACTCAGCCCTCGCCCGCCGTCCCTGGGGGGCCCCGACGTGGACCGCCGACCCCGTGGAGCGGCCCGGTGGATGAGCCCCGCGTCCTGCCCCAGCGCATCGAGACCGATGCCGACTCCGTCGAACGGGACCTGTTCCGGCTCGTCCTCACCCTGGTCGAGCTCATCCGGCAGCTCATGGAGCGCCAGGCGATCCGGCGCGTCGAGGAGGGTGACCTGGACGACGAGCAGGTCGAGGCCCTCGGGCTGGCCCTCATGCACCTCGAGCAGGCCATGGCCGAGCTGCGCGGTCGGTACGGCCTGTCGGTGGCCGACCTCAACATCGACCTCGGACCATTGGGGCAGCTCCTCGCGGAGTGAGCCGGCCCTGTCCAGCCCCCTGCCGGGGGAGTACCTTCGGTCCTGGCAGCCGGAGGTGAGGCACACGTGGGCAGCGAGGTCGCACGGTCGCCGGCCCGGTCCGGGGCGGCCGGGCTGCTCGCAGCCTCGGCGGTCCTCCCGGGACGTTCGCGCGCTCCCTGACGCCCCGTTCCTGGGTGGACCAGGGGATCATCACCGGGTCGGTCACCGGGCTGACCTACCTCCTGACCGTGACGGCCCACGACAGCGTGGAGGCCCTGGCCGCCCGTGTCGCGCCGTCCCTGCCGCTGCCCGCCGGTCTCGACGCCGCACGTCGGGAGCGTGCCGCCGTGCTCGCTCTCAACCTCGGACTCGTCCCCGTGGGCACCGGGATCCAGCGTCTCCTGGTGCCACGCGCGGGCGAGCCGACCCTGCGCGCCGTGACCCGACAGGTTGCGTGGCGCTCGATAACCACCGGGCTCTTCGGGTCCACCCTCACCGCGGCCGGCCGAGGGCATGACGGCGCTGCTCGACCGGTGGCTCGGAACCGGAGGCCGCCTCACACGGTTCCCGGTGGCGGTCCCCGCGGGCCTCGCGCTGGCCCTGACCATCGAGTCCCGGCGGCAACGTGACCTCCGCGCCTCCCCGCCCGACCAGCCGCCGCGGACGCAGGCGCGCCGCCGCACCGAGTGAGAGGGGTCGACCGTGCCCACGGAGGAGCACGCGCAGCGGGGCCTGCGCGGCGGCCGGATGGAGGCCTTCAGCGACGGCGTCTTCGCCATCGCCATCACCCTGCTGGTGCTGGACCTGGAGGTCCCCGGCGACACCGGGGAGGGGCTGCTGCGCGGCCTGCTCGAGCAGTGGCCGTCCTACCTCGCCTACGTGGTGAGCTTCGCGACCGTCGGCGCGGTCTGGCTCGGGCACCTCGCCGTGACCGGGTTCCTGCACCACGCGGACGTCTGGCTGCTGCGGCTGAACCTGCTGCTCCTGCTCCTCGTCGCCGCCCTGTCCTTCCCGACCAGGCTCCTGGCCGGTGGCATCGCCTCGGAGGGGGACGCGAGGGTGGCGACCGTCACCTACGGCATCGTCCTGCTCGCGGTGGCCGGTGCCCTGTCGACGCTGTGGCGGTATGCCGTGCGCCAGGGTCTCGTGCACCCTGACGCCCGGGACGCCGACGTGCGGCGCCTCACCCGTGCCCTGAGGCCCGGGCTTGCCGGGTACGTCGCCATGATCCTGCTGGGGCTCGTACTGCCGCTGGTGGCCGTGCTCGGCTACCTGGTCGTCGCGGTCGCCTACCTGGTGCCGTTGCGGGCGATCCGCCCGGCGCAGGGCAACCTGAGCGGACGCGGCAGGTCCACGGGCGCGACGGCATACTGTCCGCCATGCCGCAGGCCCCCGACGCGCACCCCGCGCCACCGGACGGGGCCGCCCGGACCCTGCTGGCCGAGCTCGGCACCGCGATGATCGCCTCCGGGCAGCCGGTCCACGAGATCGAGGAGGAGCTCGTCGCGCTGGCCCGGCGGCTCGGCTACCCCGACCTCCAGGTCGGTGCCGGGCCGACGAGCATCACCATCGCCCTGGCCAGCGGTGAGCCGGCGACCTTCGAGAAGGTCGCGGCACCGCTGCGCCTGGACCAGGCCGCCGACGTCCGGCGCATCGTGCACCAGCTCACGGTGGGGGAGACCACCCCCGAGCGCGCGGTGGCCGAGCTGGAGGACCTGCGCGGCCGCCCGCCGCGGTACCCGCGGTGGACCACACCGCCGGTGCTGGTGGCGGTGGCCGTCGGCATCGCCACCCTACTCCAACCGGGGTGGCCGAACCTCGCCGCCGCCGGGGTGTCCGCCCTCGCCGTGGTCCTCCTCATGCGGTGGGCCACGCGCCGCGCGCTGATCGCGACGCTGCTACCGGTCCTGGCCGCCTTCGTCGTGGCCATCGTCGTGCTCGGCGCCCAGGAGCTCGGGCTGCTCGAGGGCGCCCTGCGCACGATCCTGCCCCCGATCGCCCCCCTGCTGCCCGGCGCGCTCATCGTCACCGGCATGTCCGAGCTGGCGGCCGGGCACATGCAGGCCGGGGCCGCACGGCTGGTGCACGGCCTGGTCCAGCTGGCGCTGTTCGCCGCCGGCATCGTCGCCGCGATGCACCTGCTCCGCCTGCCGACGACGTCGCTGGCCAACGTGCGCGTCGACGACATCGGCTGGTGGGGCCCGCCGGTGGGCCTGGTCCTCATCGCGATCGGCATCAGCCTCATGGAGAGCGTCCCTGCACGGATGACGCCGTGGGTGCTCCTCGTCCTGTTCGCGGCGTACCTGGCGCAGGTGGTGGGACAGCAGCTGGGCACGCTGGCCCTGGGCGGCTTCCTCGGCGCGGTGGCCGCCAGCCTGGGGGCCACGCTGGTCGAGCTGCGCCGGCCGCAGCTGGCCCGTCTCGTGGTGTTCCTGCCCGCGTTCTGGCTGCTGGTGCCCGGGAGCCTGGGCCTCGTCGGGGTCAGCCAGCTCGTCGTGGACCCGCTGACCGCGGTCGAGGCGGTGCTGGCCGTCGTCGGCCTCATCACCGCGATCGCGCTGGGTCTGCTCGTGGGGTCCGCGCTGGCGCGGGCCCTCCGGACCGGGCTCGCCGCCCGATCCCCGGCCTGAAGGTCAAGACCATTGACGACCTGATGCTGCGCGGAGGACTCTCGGGGGTGCACGGCAGCATGAGGGAGGCCGGAGATGAGCAGGCGGTTCGCGGGTCGCGTCGCCGTCCTCGCGGCCGCCGTGCTGGTCGTCACCGGGTGCGGCAGCACTGCTCCCGGTGAGGGTGGGGGTGCCGGGGCCGACGGGACGGCGACCTCCGGGGTGCCCGGCCCGGGCGACGACCCCGCGACCGTGGCGCCCACCGGCGACCCCCCGACCGAGCCGGGCGGTTGGCGTCGTCGGCCGCCCGGTAACGTCGCGCCCGTGGAGGCAGGCAGGGTCCGTCGCGTCGTCGTCGCACCGGACAAGTTCAAGGGCACCCTCAGTGCCGAGCAGGCCGCCGCGGTCATGACAGAGGCGGTGCACGACCGGCTCCCGGACGCCGAGGTCGTCGTCGTGCCCGTCGCCGACGGTGGCGAGGGCACCGTGGACGCGCTGCTGTCGGCGGGGGCGGTCGAGCACCGGTTCCGGGTCACCGGCCCGTTGGGCGGCCCGGTGCAGGCGCGGCTCGCCGTGGGCGAGGGCACGGCATACGTGGAGGCGGCGCAGGCGTGCGGCCTCGTCCTGGTGACACCGACTCCCGACACGGCGCTCCGGGCGCACAGCGGGGGCGTGGGGGAGCTGGTGCGGCACGCGCTGGACCTGGGCTGCCGCGAGATCGTCGTCGGGGTCGGCGGGGTGGCCTGCACCGACGGGGGCTCGGGTGCCCTGGGCGCCCTGGGCGCCCGGGACGTGGGCGGGCAGCGGCTCGACGGTGGCGGCGCAGGGCTGGGCGGGCTGACCGGGCTCGACCTCTCCGGCCTGGACGCGCGGCTGCGGGGGACCCGGGTGGTCGTCGCCACCGACGTCACGAACCCGCTCGTCGGTCCGGACGGGGCGGCGGCGGTGTACGGGCCGCAGAAGGGCGCCGGCCCCCAGGAGGTCGATCGGCTCGACGAGGGCCTGCGGCGCTGGGCCACGCTCCTCGAGGCCGCGACCGGGCGCGACGTGGCCCACTCGCCGGGTGCCGGCGCCGCGGGCGGCCTCGCCGGAGGCCTGGTGGCCGCCCTGGGTGCCGAGGTCGCCTCCGGGGTCGAGCTGGTCCTCGAGCGGGTGGGCGCCCGGGACGTCGTCGCCGGGGCCGACCTCGTCATCACCGGCGAGGGGCGCCTGGACGCACAGAGCCTGCACGGCAAGGCCCCGGTCGGCGTGGCCGGCCTGGCCCACGAGCACGCCGTGCCGGTCCTCGCCGTCGCGGGGACGGTGGACCCGCGCGCCCGGGAGCGGCTGGCCGAGCGGTTCGACGCGATCTGGTCGGTGGCCGGCGAGGTCGGGGAGCAGGCCGCCCTGCAGCACGCCGCGGCGTCCCTCGGCGCGGTCACCCGCACGGCGCTGGACGCCTGGCTGGCCGCCCGGGAACACACCGCGCGGCGGCCCCGTCCCACCGGTTAGGCGTGGCATGCTGAAAGGGACCGTGGCACTCAGGAGGTCGTCATGGCAGACCATCGGATCCCTCCCGTCGAGGTGGCGCCGCTGCACTCCCGCCGCACCGGGCTGTCCGGGTTCCTCCTGATGGGTCGCTGGCCCGAGGACACCGTCGAGTGGACCCAGTTCCTCGTCCTCGCCGTCCAGATGGCCGCCGTCCCCGGGATGCTGCCCCAGGGCAGCACCGTCTTCCGCGTGGTCGAGGAGGTCCCCGAGGACCCGCCGGAGAACACGGTCGGCCTCGTCATGGCCGAAGGCCAGCTCATCGGGGAGCACCCGCTGGAGCCCGGCCGGTTCAAGGACGTCAACCCGCCCGCGCTGGCGGTGCTGCACCCGCCGGCGCACACGGTCCACTCGGTGCCGGAGTACGACACCGCCTCCGGCTGCCTGTTCCTCCCCGGTGCGCCGCACCTGGGCCTGGACCACCGGGCCGCGTGGGTCGAGGCGGACGTGTCGGGCACAGTGACCAGGCTGGCGACCAAGGCGGGCGTCGACCCCTCCGGCGACGTGGACACCGCGGCGCTGTCGCTGCTGCTCGCCGCCTGAGGACGTCCCGCGTGTGACGCGTTCCACGCCCCGGGGCGGAATCGCCCGCTGATCGTTGACCGTTCAACGACGTATGACGATCACCGCCGACACCCGTCACCTGCTCGCCCTGGACGAGGCCGCCCAGGACCTGCTCTTCCGCGAGGCGCGCACCGCCAACGCGTTCCGTGACGAACCCGTCACCGACGAGCAGCTCCGGGCGATCCACGACCTGGTCAAGTGGGGTCCCACGGCGATGAACAGCCAGCCGTTGCGCGTGGTCGTCATCCGCTCCGACGAGGCCAGGGCCCGGCTGCTGCCGCACCTGGCCGAGGGCAACCGCGCCAAGACCGCGCAGGCGCCCGCGGTGGCGATCCTGGCCGCCGACCTCGACTTCCACGAGGAGCTGCCGCGGACCTTCCCGCACGCCCCGGGCCTGAAGCGCGCACTCGCCGAGAGCGAGGAGGGCCGTCGGCGGACGGCGCGCCTCAGCTCGGCGCTCCAGGTCGGCTACGTCATCGTGGGGATCCGCGCCGCCGGCTTCGCGGCGGGCCCGATGACCGGCTTCGACGCCGACGCCGTGGCCCGGGAGTTCTTCCCCGACGGTCGCCACGAGGTCCTCGTCATCGTCAACATCGGCCACCCCGCCGAGGGCGCCTGGCGCGAGCGGCTGCCCCGGCTCGACTTCGACGAGGTCGTCACCGTCCTCTGACACGCGTGCGGAGCCCGGCGGTCACCCCAGACCCTGCACCGTCTCCGCCGGGTAACCGGAGCGCGCGCCCCGGTAGGCCAGGCTCCGGGCCTCCGCCACGCCCGGGTAGTGGTCCAGCCCGGGCACGGGGAACTCCACCGGGTCGAACCGCACGGGCGGGTCGTCCTCCTCGTCGGCCTCGTCGCCGATCCGCAGCAGGCCCACGCCGCGCCAGTCGCCCCCGGGCCGCGCCACACGGAGGTCGTACTCGTCGGGCTCCGCACCCTGCTGCGGCGGACGGGGGAACAGCCCGAGCACGAGCGGCCCCGTGGGGGAGCGCATCGGCAGGAGGGTGGTCAGCGGTCCGTGGGCGTGGGACCGGCGGAGCAGCAGCAGGTGTCGTGTCACCGAGCCCGCGCCGGTGCTCGCGAAGAGGAGGTCGCCCGGGCCGTCCGGGCCGTCGACCCGGACCGCCATCCCCTCGATGTCGGGCAGCGGGCGCGGCAGGCCCACCGAGCGGGACGGGCGCACCAGGCAGGGGTGGGTGCCCGGGGTGTCGAGCAGCGGCACGCCGGTCGGCCCGCCGTGGCCGGGGGTGACGACGAGCGTGCCGCGACGGAGCACGCCGCGCGGGTGCAGCGGCTTGGCGCCCCGCACGACCGCCACGGCGCCGAAGGCGGCGCGCAGCGCCTGGCCGACCACCACGCCCCCGGCCCGGGCGGCGTACCTGCTGACGACCGGCAGACCGTGGGCGTCGCTCTCGACGGTTCTCGGGATGCTCACCCTCGGCACGTTAGCCCGCCCCGGCCGGTCGGGCAGCCGGTCAGGCCAGCACCGCCGCCGGGACCGGCGGGGTCCCGCCGCCTCCCGGCGAGCCGTGCACGGGTTGCTCGGTGCACCCGCACCAGTCGCAGGCCAGCCGGTGCTGCTCGTGCCGGCACACCCGGCAGGCGGGCTGACGGGACAGCAGTGCCGTTCTCCCCTCCGGCCGGGCGCCGGTCTCGTTCTCCGTGCCCATGTCACCGAAGAGGGACGGATGGGGCGCCTGATGCACCTCCCGCCGTAGCGATGGCGGCCCGGCGGGAGCGGTGGTTGGGTGTCGGTATGACGTCCCTGTGGCTCGCGTCCCGTCCTCACCCACATGCCGCCGGACCTGCGGAGATCCCGCCCGGGGACCACGACGTCGTCGTCGTCGGGGCGGGCCTGACCGGGCTCACCACCGCGCTGCTGCTCGCCCGCGCCGGGCGGGAGGTGCTCGTCCTCGAGGACCGCGGCGTCGGCGCCGTCACGACGGGCAACACCACCGGCAAGGTCTCCCTCCTCCAGGGCACCACGCTGTCGCAGGTCCGTTCCTACGCCGGTGACGAGGCGCTCAGCGCCTACGTCACCGCCAACCGGGAGGGCCAGCGGTTCTGGGTCGACACCATCGGGGAGGGTCCGGACCTGCAGCGTCGCGACGCCTACAGCTACGCCACCTCGGCGCAGGGGGAGGAGAAGCTCGCGGCGGAGCTGGCCGCGTGCCGCGCCGCGGGCCTGGCCGTGGAGCACGTCCCGGCGTCGGACACCGAGCTCCCGCCGGGGATCGGGGCCAGCACCGCGCTCCGGCTCCGCGACCAGTACCAGATGCACCCGCTGGGGGTGCTCGGCCGGCTCGTCGAGGAGCTGACCGCGGCCGGGGGCGTGCTCGTCGAGGGGGTGCGGGTCACCACCCTCGGTGCCGGCGACCCCTGCGAGCTGAGCACGTCCGCCGGGCCGGTCCGGGCGCGTCACGTCGTGCTCGCCACCGGGACCCCGGTCCTCGACCGCGGGCTCCATTTCGCCCGCCTGGAGCCGCAACGCTCGTATGCCGCGTCCTACCGGGTGCCGTCCCCACCGCTGCAGGGGATGTACCTCTCCGCCGACTCCTCGACCCGTTCGCTGCGGACCGTGCCCCTTGCGGACGGCGAGCAGCTGGTGGTCGGGGGCAACGGCCACGTCGTCGGTCGGCACCGCGGGCCCACCTCGGAGCTGGTCGCCGACCTCGACGCGTGGACCGCCACGCACTTCCCCGGGGCCGAGCGTGTCCACGCCTGGTCCGCCCAGGACTACCAGTCCTCCGACATGCTGCCGATCGTCGGGCCGGTGGCCGGCACCGACGGTCGCGTCCTGGCCGCGACCGGCTACCAGAAGTGGGGCCTGGCCATGGCCCCCGCGGCCGCGATGGCGCTGGCCGGCCGGCTCACCGGCGACCTGCCGAAATGGGCGCCGGCCCTCGAGGGCACCCGCCTGGGTCTGCGCCCGGCATACAAGACCGGCCAGCTGAACCTCGAGGTCGCGCTGCACCTGCTCGGCGGCTGGGGCGAGGTCCTGGTGCGCGCCGGGTCCGGCGACCCGCCCGGCGAGGGGGAGGGACGGGTGCTGCGGGAGGGCGCGGCGCCGGTCGCGGTGAGCCGGGTGGACGGCCGGCTGCACCGGGTGTCCGCGGTCTGCACCCACCTCGGCGGCCGGCTGCGCTGGAACGACGCGGAGTGCTCCTGGGACTGCCCGCTGCACGGGTCCCGGTTCGCCGCCGACGGCACCCGGCTGGAGGGGCCGGCGACCCGGGACCTGCGGAGGCACTGAGTGGGGGCGGAGCAGGGGTACCGCGGGCCCCTCGCCCGGCCGCTGCCCGAGCTCGACGCCGGCGCCGCCGAACGCTCCTGGCGCCTGGAGCGCCTCGGCTGGGGACTGGTCACCCTCTTCGTCGTCCTCGCGCTCGTCGGGGCGTTCGGCCACGGACCGGCCAGCTGGACCAGCACCACGAGCAGCCAGGGTGGGATCGTCCTCGACCACCAGCGGGTGGCCCGGCACAACGCCGACGAGCAGGTGACCCTGCACCTCGGCACGAGCACGGTCCGGGACGGGAGGATCGAGCTCGAGGTGCTCGGCGACTGGGTGCAGGCGGTCCGCGTCGACTCCCTGGTCCCCGAGCCCAGCGCCCAGCGCAGCGTCCCCGGCGGGCTGCTCCTCGAGTTCGAGGCCGACGCGGTGGCGCCGACCGTCGTGACGCTGTACTACCGCGCCTTCCGCTACGGGTCGCAGGAGGCCGAGATCTCAGCCGGCGGGGACCGGCTGGTCTTCACCCAGTGGGTTCTTCCCTAGGAGGTCGTCGTGGACGCCGTGCTCCGGGCCCTGGCCATGTACCTGGTGCTGCTGCTGCTCTTCCGGATGATCGGCAAGCGGTCGATGTCGCAGGTGACGACGTTCGACTTCGTCATCCTGCTCATCGTGGGGGAGTCGACCCAGCAGGCGCTGCTGGGGGAGGACTTCTCGATCACCCACGCCGCCGTCGTCATCGCGACCCTGCTCGGTCTGGAGCGGCTCTCGGACTACCTCGGCTGGCGGTTCCCCCGGTTCAGGAGGAGCACCAGCGGGACCCCGGTCATCCTCGTCGCGGACGGCAAGCCGCTGATGAGGACGCTGCGCGCCGAGCACCTGACCATCGAGGACGTGACGACCACGGCCCGCGAGACGCACGGGCTGGAACGGCTGGACCAGATCAAGTGGGCGGTGCTCGAGCCCTCCGGCGGGATCTCGGTCGTCCCCTGGTCGGTGGCCGACGAGCCGGGCCGGCCGGTGCCGGACGACGTGCCCAGGCGCTAGCTGGCGACGAGCACCTCGAGGGTCTGCCGGGCGATCTCCAGCTCCTCGTCGGTGGGGACCACGAACGCGGCGACCCGGCTGCCGGGGGTGGAGATACGGGTCTCACCCCTCGCCGCCGCGTTGGCCTCCCGGTCCAGCTCGATGCCCAGCAGCCCGGCCCGCTCCAGCACGGCCTCGCGCAGCACCGCGCTGTTCTCGCCGATCCCGGCGGTGAACGCGACCGCGTCCAGCCGGCCGAGCACCACGGCGAAGCCGCCGAGGTAGCGCAGCAGCCGGTGCACGACCACGTCGAAGGCCAGGGCGGCCTCCTCGTCGCCCGCGGCGCGGCGCTCGGTCACCTCCCGCCAGTCGCTGCTCCCGCACAGGCCCCGGAGGCCGGACTCCTGGCTCAGCGCGCTGTCGAAACCGTCGGAGTCCAGGCCGGCGACCCGGGTGAGGTGACCGGCCAGACCGGGGTCCAGGTCACCCGGCCGGGTACCCATGACCAGTCCCTCGAGCGGGGTGAGGCCCATGGAGGTGTCGACACTCCGCCCGCCCCGGACCGCGCAGGCGCTGGCGCCGTTGCCGAGGTGCAGCACGATCGTGTTGACCTCCTCGTACGGCCGCCCCAGCAGCTCGGCAGTGCGCCGCGAGACGTAGGCGTGGGAGGTGCCGTGGAACCCGTAGCGCCGCACCCGGTGCTCCTCGCGCCAGGCCCGTGGCACGGCATACGTGTAGGCGGCCGGCGGCATGGTCTGGTGGAAGGCGGTGTCGAACACCGCGACCTGGGGGAGGTCGGGGAACGCCGCGGAGGCCTGCTCGATGCCGAGGATGTTCCCCGGGTTGTGCAGCGGGGCGAGGGGGATGAGCCGCTGCAGGTTGGCCACGACCTCCTCGTCGATGACCGTGGAGGTGCTGAACCGGGCCCCGCCGTGCACCACCCGGTGGCCCACCGCGACCGGGGCCACCTCGGCGAGGTCGGGCCCGTGCTCGGCGAACATCCGCTGCAGGAGCGAGAACGCGACCCCGTGGTCCGGCACCGCCTCGTCCACGGTGTGGGTGCCGTCCGGCCCGGTATGACGCACCCGCCCCGACTCCTGCCCGATCCGCTCGACCAGGCCGGTCGCCAGGGAGGTGGCCGAGCCCGGCCGGACCAGCTGGTACTTCAACGAGGACGAGCCCGCGTTGACGACGAGGACGGCCGGGTCGTCGCTCACGAGCGCCTCGCCTGGATCGCGGTGATGGCGACGGTGTTGATGATGTCGCGCACGGTCGCGCCCCGGGACAGGTCGTTGACCGGCTTCCGCAGGCCCTGGAGCACCGGTCCGATGGCCACGGCGGAGGCGCTGCGCTGGACCGCCTTGTAGGTGTTGTTGCCGGTGTTGAGGTCCGGGAAGATCAGCACGGTCGCCTGCCCGGCGACGGTCGAGTCCTTGATCTTGGTGGCCGCGACCGCGGGGTCGACGGCCGCGTCGTACTGGATCGGGCCCTCCACGGACAGCTCGGGGGCACGCTCGCGGACCAGCTCGGTGGCCCGGCGCACCTTCTCCACGTCGGCTCCGCTGCCGGACCCTCCGGTGGAGTAGGACAGCATCGCCACCCGCGGCTCGATGCCGAAGGCGGCCGCCGTCTGCGCCGAGGAGATGGCGATGTCGGCGAGCTGCTCCGCGGTGGGGTCGGGGTTGACCGCGCAGTCGCCGTAGACGAGGACCCGGTCGGCCAGGCACATGAAGAACACGCTGGAGACCACCGACACGCCCTCGACGGTCCTGATGACCTCCAGCGCGGGCCGGATCGTGTGCGCGGTCGTCGTCACCGAGCCGGAGACCATCCCGTCGGCCCGGCCGGTGAGCACCATCATCGTGCCGAAGTAGGCCGGGTCGGAGACCGTGTCGTGGGCGATCTCGACGGTGACCCCCTTGTGGGCCCGCAGCTCGGCATACAGCCGGGCGAACTCCTCGCGCAGCGGGTCGGTCACCGGGTCGACGATCTCGACCCCGTCGATGCGCACGCCCAGGTCGGCGGCCCGCTGCCGCACCTCCTCGGGGTTGCCCAGCAGGGTGAGCCGGGCGATCTGCCGGGCCAGGATCGTGTCGGCCGCCCGGAGGATCCGCTCCTCGGTGCCCTCCGGCAGCACGATGTGGGCGTCGGCCTCTCTCGCCCAGTGGGTGAGCCGGTGCTCGAACATCAGCGGGGTGACCACCCCGCTGGCCCGCTCGGCGGCCTGGGGCAGCAGCGTCGCGACGTCGACCCGCTCGGCGACGGAGGCGACCGCCGCCTCGATCTTGCGCTGGGAGCGGGGACTGATCCGGGCCCGGGCGTGGTGGCAGCGGGTGGCGGTGGTGTAGGTGCCGCCCGTGGTGGTGACGAGGGGGAGCTGGACGCCGAGGCCGTCGATGAGGCGGCGCACCTGGGGGCTCAGCGGGAAGCCACCGTTGAGGATGACGCCCGACAGGTTCGGGAAGGTGCTCGAGCGGTGCGCCTGCAGCGAGGCCAGCAGCACCTCCTCGCGGTCCGACGGGCAGATGACGACGGCGCCCTCGACGAGGCGGTCCAGCACGTGGGGCATGGTCATGCCGGCGACGATGAGGGCCATCGCCTCGCGGTCCAGCAGCTCCTCCTCACCGACGAGGAGCTCGCCGTCACAGGCGGCCATGAGGTCCCGGACGGTGGGGGCGGCGAGCACCGGGTCGGCCGCGAGCACGTAGGCCGCCTGCTCGTCGAAGTGGTCCGCCAGCGCCTGCTCGGTGTCGGTGAGCCGGTCCGGGGCGACCTTGTTGGCGATGACCGCGAGGATCCGGGCGTGGCGCAGCCGGGCCTCGTGCGCGGCCAGCTCGGCGGCGGTGACGACCTCCTCGGGGGACCGGTCGTCGGCGGGGACCACGAGCAGCATCGGTGCCCCGAGGTTGGCCGCGATGCTGGCGTTGACCGAGAACTCGGCGGGCCCGGGCACGTCGGTGAAGTCGGAGCCGACGACGAGCACGGTGTCGTGCTGCGCGGCATAGGCGTGAAAGCGGTCCACGACGGTGCCGACCGCCTTGTCGACGTCGGCGTGCACGTCGTCGTAGGTCACCCCGACGGCCCCCTCGGCGCCGACCGGGGAGCTGGTCCGGGGGAGCAGGACCTGCAGGAGGTGGTCCTCCTCACCGGCCGCGACGATGGGGCGGAACACCCCCACCCGGCCGCCGAGGCTGGTGAGCTGGTCCAGGAGGCCGAGTGCCACGGCGGTCTTCCCGGACCGCGACTCGGCCGAGGCGAGGTAGAGACTCGTGGTCACGCCTCGAACCTATCCGCACCTCGGTGCGCGCGGCACCGGGAGGGGGATCTGACAGGCTAGGGAGCATGAGCGACGAGATCCGAGCCTGGGTCAACGGGCGGCCCGCGAACGAGGGACCGGCCCTGGAGGCCATCGACCACGGCGTGACCGTCGGCGACGGCGTCTTCGAGACCGCGAAGGTGGTCGACGGACGCCCCTTCGCGCTGACCCGGCACCACGACCGGATGGACCGGTCACTGGCCGGTCTGGGGCTGCCGCCGCTGGAGCGGGACCGGATGGACGCGTCGATCCGCGGTGTGCTCGGGGAGGGGCCGTCGATCTCCTTCGGCCGGCTGCGCTACACCGTGACGGCGGGCCCGGGCCCGATGGGCTCGGACCGGCTCGACGGCCCGATGACCTACATCGTCATGGCCGGGGAGGTGCCGCGGCCGGAGCCGACCACCGCGGTGGCCGTCGTGCCGTGGACCCGCAACGAGCGGGCGGCCACGGTCGGCCTGAAGACCACGTCCTACGCGGACAACGTCGTCGCCCTGGCCGCGGCCAAGGCGCTGGGCGCGACCGAGGCACTCTTCGGCAACACCGTCGGCGACCTGTGCGAGGGCACCGGGTCCAACGTCTTCGTCGTCGTGGACGGCGTCGTCTACACCCCGCCGCTGTCCAGCGGCCCGTTGGCGGGCATCACGCGCGCCCTGACCATCGAGTGGTCCCGCGAGGACGGCATCGAGGTGCGCGAGGAGCGGCTGCCGCTGTCCGTGCTGTCCGAGTGCGACGAGGTGTTCATCACCTCCAGCACGCGGGACGTCCAGGCCGTCCACGCGGTCCGGGTGGTGGGCGAGGTGACCACGGCGGTCGGCGTCCTGCCGGCCCCGGACGTGGTCGGGCGCGAGCTGCCCGCCCCGGGCCCGGTGACCGAGCGGATCGCCCAGCTGTTCGCCAAGCGCTCCGAGGAGCAGGTCGACCCCTGAGCGGTGGGCACTCCCCAGTGGCCCGGGCCACGATGGGTCGATGGGACCGCAGCGCGAAGGTGACGACCGGCAGCGCCGGGCACGGCCCGGCTACCACGACCCGACCCACGGGATCGGCGGTGCGCCACCGGCCCGCAGCGCCCTGACCCTGCGCCTCGTCCTCGCCGCGGTGGGGGTGACGGGGGCGATTAGGAGACCGGGGGAGCGACCCGCTATCGTGCGTGGTCGCCACGGACGTGTAGCTCAGTTGGTTAGAGCGTTCGCTTCACACGCGAAAGGTCAGGGGTTCGAGTCCCTTCACGTCCACCCGGACGCGGCCTGGACAGCGGAGACGCTGACCGGGCCGTTTCGCTTCTCCCGGCCGTGACGCGGCGCTGCGGTCCTGGTGCGGCCGTCACCGGCGCCACGCCTTCCTCGGGAGAAGTGCGGGGGATGACCGACCCGACGGGCTCCTGGCCACAGCCCGGGGACCGCGTCACGGCGGTCTTCCACGAGACGGAGGTCGACGGCCTCGGGGTGAACGGGGTGTGGACCTCGGCCGGCAGCGCCGCCGGCCTGGACATGTGCCTCGAGCTGGTCCGCCGGGACCTCGGTGCGGCCGTCGCCAACGAGGTCGCCCGCCGGGTCGTGACGCCCCCACACCGGCACGGCGGGCAGGCGCAGTACGTCCGCGTGGTGGCGCCCGCACGACCCCACGCGCTGGACGTGGAGGCCTGGGCGCGGCAGCACCTCGACACCGCCACCATCGGCGAGCTGGCCCGGGTCGCCGGTGTCAGCGTCCGGACGCTGCACCGCCGGTTCCGTGCCCGGGCCGGGCGTTCACCGCAGGACTGGCTGCTCGACGAGCGGGTGAATGCCGCCGCCGACCTCCTCGAGAGCACCGACCTGACCACGGAGGCCGTCGCCCGCCGGGTCGGCCTGGGTACGGCCAGCAACCTGCGTGCCCGGTTCACCGACCGCTACGGCGTCCCCCCGTCGGAGTACCGCCGGACCTTCACCAGGGTCGGCCCGGGTAGGAGCGCCTGGAGCCGGCGACGTCCGGCTCGCCCCGGGCGAAGGAGGGACGAAAGGCCCTGATCAGGGGCGGTCAAGCCGCACTACGCTCGTCATACAAGGCGTACCGGACCGTCCGAGGGGAGGAGCACTCGATGAAGGCCTGGGTCGTCGACCAACCGGGACCGATCGCGAACCGTCCGCTGCGCCTCGTCGACCGTCCCGAACCGGTACCGGGTCCGGGTGAGGTCCGGGTGCGGGTGGAGGCCTGCGGGGTGTGCCGCACCGACCTGCACCTGGCGGAGGGCGACCTCGCACCGCGTCGCCCGCAGACGGTGCCGGGGCACGAGGTGGTCGGGCGGGTGGACCAGGTGGGTCCGGACTGCACCCGTTTCGCCGTCGGCGACCGGGTGGGCATCGCCTGGCTGCGGTGGACCTGCGGCGCGTGCCGGTGGTGCCGCACCGGAAGGGAGAACCTCTGCCCGCTGGCCCGGTTCACCGGGTGGGACGCCGACGGTGGTTTCGCCGAGCTGGCGGTCGTGCCGGAGGCCTTCGCCTACGCGCTCCCCGACGCCCTCGCCCCCGAGAAGGCCGCGCCCCTGCTGTGCTCGGGCATCGTTGGCTACCGCGCGCTCAAGCGCGCCACCCTGCCGCCGGGAGGCCGGCTGGGGATCTACGGTTTCGGTGCCTCGGCCCACCTCGTCGCCCAGGTCGCGATACGGCAGGGCGCGGTCGTCCACGTGATGACCCGCTCCGAGGCCGCCCAGGAGCTGGCGTTGCGGCTCGGGGCCGCCTCGGCGCAGGGCGCCGCCGACCCGCCGCCCGAGCCCCTGGACGCGGCGATCCTCTTCGCCCCGGTCGGCACCCTCGTCCCTCCGGCGCTGCGGGCGCTGGACCGCGGGGGAGTGGCGGTCATCGCCGGGATCCACCTCACCGACGTCCCGACCCTCGTCTACGAGGACGAGCTCTTCTACGAGAAGGAGCTGCGCAGCGTCACCGCCAACACCCGCGCCGACGGGGAGGAGCTGCTCCGCCTGGCGGCCCACCTCGGGATCGAGCCGACGACCACGGCGCGCGCCCTCACCGACGCCGCCGACACCCTCGCGGACCTGGCGGCCGACCGGTACGAGGGCGCGGCCGTCCTCCTCACGGACCGGGTCTGAGATGGGCGGGCACCGGGCCGCGACCCTCACCTTCCTGGGTGCGGCTGGGACCGTCACCGGCTCCCGGACCCTGCTCGGGCTGGACGGCCGCGAGGTCCTGGTGGACGCCGGCCTGTTCCAGGGGGAGAAGCGGTGGCGGCTGCGCAACTGGGAGCCGTGGCCGCGGGACCCCACGACCCTGACCGACGTGGTGCTCACCCACGCCCACCTCGACCACTGCGGCTACCTCCCGGTCCTCGTGCGCGAGGGGTTCCACGGCCGGGTCTGGTGCACCGAGGGCACCCGCGCGCTGGTCGAGATCGTGCTGCGGGACGCCGCGCACCTGCAGGAGGCGGACGCCGGGTACGCCGCACGCGCCGGCTTCTCGCGCCACCGGCCCCCGTTGCCGCTGTACACCGTGGCCGACGTGGAGCGCACCCTGCCGCTGCTGACAACGGTCCCGTTCGACGAGGACGTGCCGGTCGGGGACGACCTGAGCGTGCGGATGACGAGGGCCGGGCACATCCTGGGCGCGGCCAGTGTCACCCTGCGCTGGGACGGCGGATCGGTCGTGTTCTCCGGGGACCTGGGCCGCGCGGAGCACCCCGTGCTGCGGTCGCGGGACGTCCCGCCGGGTGCGCCGTTCGTCGTGCTGGAGTCCACCTACGGGGACCGGGACCACCCCGAGCCGGACGGACCGCCGCACGAGGAGCTGGCCGACGTCGTACGGCGCACGGTCCGGCGGGGCGGCAGCGTGCTCATCCCGGCGTTCGCGGTGGACCGCACCGAGGTGGTGCTCCGGGCGCTCAGCGACCTGTGGCGCGACGGGCGGATCCCCCGGGTGCCGGTGCACGTCGACAGCCCGATGGCCCTGGCGGCGCTGGACGTCTACCGGGACCCCCGGTTCCGGGACGAGCTGCGACCCGAGCTGCGCGACGGTGACCTGGTGCAGCTGCCCGACCTTCACGAGGCGCGCAGTGCCGCCGAGTCGATCGAGCTGAACGACCCGCGCTCGCCGTGCATCGTCATCAGCGCCTCGGGCATGGCCACCGGTGGGCGGGTCCTGCACCACCTGCGGCACATGCTGCCGGACCGGCGTCACTCGGTCGTGCTCACCGGATACCAGGCCGTCGGCACCCGCGGCCGGGACCTCGCCGAGGGCGCCCGGCTCATCAAGATGCACGGGAGGTACGTGCCGGTGCGCGCCGAGGTCGTCCTCGTCGAGGAGTTCTCGGTGCACGCCGACGCCGACGAGCTGCTCGGATGGGTCGGCGCCCTGCGGCCGGTGCCCGAGACGGTGTTCGTCAACCACGGCGAGCCGGAGGCCGCGGCGGCCCTGGCAGGGCGCATCGACAGCGAGCTCGGCATCGTCGCCGTGGCCCCCCGCCACGGCGAGGTGGTCAGCGTCCGCCCCGGGACGCTCTGACCGACGGGACCATGGTCCCGGCCAATTCGTGCCGGTCGCCCCTGCCTGTGCGGACGGGGTGGCGACAGCCTGGGAGCAGGTAGAACCGGCCACCACCCAGGAGGAGATCATCATGGCCACCCGAATCAGGCGAACCACCACCATCGCCGCCACCACCGTGCACGGAGCGCACGACGAGCTCGTCGGCGTCGAGCACACCAACAACCACTGGCTGAGCCCCGCCGCCCGCCGCGTCATGGCGGTCGTCCGGATCATGTTCGGCTTCACGTTCCTGTGGGCCTTCGTCGACAAGACCTTCGGCCTCGGCTTCGCCACCCCGGCGGAGCGCGCCTGGGTCAACGGCGGCGACCCCACCTTCGGCTACCTGTCCAACGCCGACGGCACGTTCGGCTCGTTCTTCCAGGGCCTGGCCGGCCAGGCCTGGGTCACCTGGCTGTTCATGCTCGGCCTGCTGGGCATCGGCCTGGCGCTCATCGGCGGCATCGGGATGCGCATCGCCGCCGTGGCCGGTGCGCTGATGTACGGCCTGATGTACCTGGCCTCGCTGCCCCTGGAGAACAACCCCGTCGTCGACGACCACCTGACCGGCGCGGTCATCGTGGTCCTCCTCGCGCTGGCCTACGCCGGCGACACCTGGGGCCTGGGCAACTGGTGGAAGCAGACCGCCCTCGTCAAGCGGTTCCCCTGGCTGCGGTGAGGGCAGCGGCCCACTCCACCGAGCCGGCCCCGACCGAGAGCCCCCGGGCACACGGAGAGCCCCGGGGGCTCTCTCGTGCCCGCCGGCACCGATGAGTCCGGCACGGCGACCGGGTCTTCCCAGGGCATGGACAGCCCCACCACCCCGCCGCCCGTCCGCTCGACCATCCTGGAGGTCCCCGGCGCCACCCTGACGTATGACGTGCGCGGTGACCTCGGAGACGGTCACCGGCCCCTGTTCCTCATCGGGTCCCCGATGGACGCCTCCGGGTTCACCACCCTCGCCTCCTTCTTCACCGACCGCCCGGTGGTCACCTACGACCCCCGCGGCTGTGCCCGCAGCACCAAGGACGACCCGGGGACGCCGTCGACACCGGAGGAGCACGCCGACGACGTCCGTCGGGTCGTCGAGAACCTCGGGACCGGGCCGGTCGACCTCTTCGCCAGCAGCGGGGGAGCCGTCAACGCGCTGGCGGTGGTCGCGCACCACCCCGAGGTGGTGTCCACGGTGGTGGCCCACGAGCCGCCGGCGCTCCCGGTCCTGCCGGACGCCGAGGCCGCCCTGGCGGCGACCCGCGACGTCCACGAGACCTACCAGCACGCCGGGCTGGGGCCGGCCATGGCCAAGTTCATCGCGCTGACCAGCCACCGGGGCCCGGTGGGCCCGGACTACCCCGACGGCGCCGCGCCCGACCCGCAGGCGTACGGCCTGCCGACCCAGGACGACGGGGACCGCACCGACCCCCTGCTGGGCCAGAACCTCGTCTCCTGTTGCAGCTACGCCCCGGACACGGATGCGCTCCGGGAGGCGCCCGTCCGTCTCGTCGTCGCCGTGGGGGAGGAGTCCGGTCAGGAGATCGCCGGCCGCGCCGGCCGCGCGCTCGCCCAGCGCCTCGGCGTCGCGCCCGCGGTGTTCCCCGGTGGCCACGCGGGCTTCCTCGGCGGGGAGTACGGGATGCAGGGACAGCCGGAGCCGTTCGCCCGGCGGCTGCGGGAGGTGCTCGACGAGGTCTGAGCCGCGGGGGTCAGGTGCCCGCGCGGACCCGGAACTGGCGACCGGTCACCTGGTCGGGGTCGATCCGGACGAACACCGGCTTCGCGCCGCCCTCCCACGGGGTGACCCCGAGGTCCATCGCCTCCAGGGTGTCGTGGATGGACCGGATCTCGTGGGCCCGCCCCTTGACCACGACGCTCCAGGCGGTGTCGTCGTCCCGACCGTCGATCTCGAACGCGACCAGCTGCCCGGAGGCGGCCGCGAGCTTGGTGCCCTCCGCGGTGCGGAAGACCAGGCTGCCCCGGTCGACGACGTGGTTCACGGGGAAGATGTCCGGTCCGCTGAAGCCGACGACGACGGCCAGCCGGCCGTACGGCGCCTCGCGGAGCCTGGCCCAGCACTCGTCGACGCTCAGCACGGTGAGATCGGGTGCGCCCATGGCTCGACCCTAGACGGCCCGCCCCCGCCCCGACCATGGACCAAGGTCCCGACCTGCGGCGTCCCCGGCCGACCGTCGGGAGATAGGCTGCCCCTCGCGCGGCGCTCCCGCCGCGCACCCCATGACCACCCGTCCCAGAGGAGCACACGTGTCGGCCCAGATCACCGTGACCGTCGCAGGCAGCGAGCGAACGGTGGAGCAGGGGACGACCGCCGGCGACCTGTTCCGGGGCCGGCCCGAGGTCGTCGTCGCCCGTGTCGACGGCGAGCTGCGCGACCTCGCCCACGTCCTCGAGGACGGCGCCACCGTCGAGCCGGTGACCATCGACTCCGAGGACGGCCTGGCGGTCCTGCGCCACTCCACCGCGCACGTCCTGGCCCAGGCGGTGCAGCAGGTGTTCCCGGAGGCACGGCTGGGCATCGGACCGCCGGTCCGGGACGGCTTCTACTACGACTTCGACGTCCCGGAGCCGTTCACGCCGGAGGACCTGAAGAAGCTGGAGAAGGTGATGCAGCGCATCATCAACTCCGGCCAGACGTTCCGGCGCCGACCGGTCACCGACGAGGAGGCCCGCAGGGAGCTGGCCGCCGAGCCGTACAAGCTGGAGCTCATCGGCCTCAAGGGCGGCGGCGCCGAGGACGCGGCCGAGGGCGCCTCGGTCGAGGTCGGCGGCTCCGAGCTGACCATCTACGACAACGTCGACCGCGACGGCACCGTGGTGTGGAGCGACCTGTGCCGCGGTCCGCACCTGCCGACGACGAAGATCATCGGCAACGCGTTCAAGCTCATGCGCACCGCGGCCGCCTACTGGCGGGGCAGCGAGAAGAACCCCCAGCTGCAGCGCATCTACGGCACGGCCTGGCCCACCAAGGCCGACCTCACGGCATACCTGGAGCGCCTGGCCGAGGCGGAGCGGCGCGACCACCGCCGCCTCGGCGCCGAGCTCGACCTCTACTCCTTCCCCGAGGAGATCGGCTCCGGCCTGCCGGTGTTCCACCCCAAGGGCGGGGTGATGAAGCGGGTGATGGAGGACTACGTCCGCCAGCGCCACATCGAGGAGGGGTTCCTCTACGTCGGCACCCCGCACCTGGCCAAGGAGGGACTGTTCCACACCTCCGGGCACCTGCCGTACTACGCCGACACGATGTTCCCCCCGATGGAGCTCGAGGGGACGAGCTACTACGTCAAGGCGATGAACTGCCCGATGCACAACCTCATCTACCGGTCGCGGGGCCGCTCCTACCGTGACCTGCCGATGCGGCTGTTCGAGTTCGGGTCGGTGTACCGCTACGAGAAGTCCGGCGTGGTGCACGGGCTGACGCGGGTGCGCGGTATGACGCAGGACGACTCCCACTCCTACGTCACCCCCGAGCAGGCCCCGGACGAGGTGCGCCACCTGCTCCGGTTCATCCTCGGGCTGCTCAAGGACTTCGGCCTGTCGGACTACTACCTGGAGCTGTCCACCCCGGACATGACCGGTGACAAGAAGGACAAGTTCCAGGGCACGCCGGAGCAGTGGGACCAGGCCATCAAGGTCCTCGAGGAGGCCGCCCGCGAGACCGGGCTGGAGCTCGTGCCCGATCCCGGGGGGGCGGCGTTCTACGGCCCGAAGATCTCGGTGCAGGCACGCGACGCGATCGGCCGGCACTGGCAGATGTCGACGATCCAGTACGACTTCAACCAGCCCGAGGGCTTCCAGCTAGAGTACCAGGCCGCCGACGGGACCCGGCAGCGGCCGGTGATGATCCACTCGGCCAAGTTCGGCTCCATCGAGCGGTTCATCGGCGTCCTCGTCGAGCACTACGCCGGGGCGTTCCCGCCCTGGCTGGCCCCGGTGCAGGTCGTCGGCATCCCGGTGGCCGAGCCGTTCTACGGGTACCTCGAGAACGTGGCACAGCAGCTGCGGGCGCGGGGCATCCGGGTCGAGGTCGACACCTCCGACGACCGGTTCCCCAAGAAGATCCGCACCGCCCAGAAGCAGAAGGTGCCGTTCATGCTCATCGCGGGTGAGGACGACCGGTCCGCCGGTGCCGTGTCGTTCCGCTACCGGGACGGCTCGCAGAAGAACGGCGTGCCGGTCGAGCAGGCCATCGAGGAGATCGTCACGGCCGTCCGCGAGCGCATCCAGGTCTGAGGCGCCCGACCGAAAGGGAAGAGTCCTGGGTCGCGACCCGGGGGTGACGCCGGAGCGGACCGAGATCCGGCGCCGCCTGGGGTACCTGCCGCAGGAGAGCGGCTACCCACGGGGGTTCACGGCGTTCCGCTTCGTCGACTACCTGGCTGCCCTCAAGGAGTGGGCGGACCGGGACGCCCGGCACACCGAGGTGCGGCGTGTCCTGGCCCTGGTGGGTCTCGAGGACCTGGCCGGCAAGCGGATGCGTGCCCTGTCGGGCGGGCAGCGACGCCGGGCCGCGCTGGCCCAGGCCCTGCTGGGGGCCCCGGAGCTGCTGGTGCTCGACGAGCCGACCACCGGCCTCGATCCGGAGCAGCGGGCCTCGCTGCGCGGGGTGCTCTCCGCCGTTGGGCAGTGGGCCACGGTCGTGCTGGCCACGCACCAGACCGAGGACGTGGCCGCGCTCTGCCACCGGGTCGTCGTCCTCGACGGTGGACGGGTCCGCTACGACGGGACCGTGACCGAGCTCGTCGAGACGGCCCGGGGAAAGGTCTGGGTCGCCGACGTCGAGCAGCCCGGGGCGCTGTCCGCGTGGCGCACCGGCACCGGCCGGTTCCGGCACGTTGCCCGGACGGCCCCGCCCGGGGCCGAACCGGCCGAACCGACCCTCGAGGACGCCTATCTGCTGCTGCGCGCCCTGGGCGCGTCCGACCGGAACGAGGTGCCGGCATGACCTCCGCGACCCTGGGGGCGCCCGCCGCCGCACCGACCGCCGCGACCCGCACGACCGTGCTGTCCCTCGCACGCGTCGAGACGCTGCGCCTGGCCCGGCACCCACTCTTCGTGGTGGCGAGCGTGTGGTTCCTGTACCTGGCGGCGAACACGCCCTTCTCGGAGTACGCGAACGCGAGCTACGACATCGCGGCGAACGGGTCCGCGAGCGAGACCAACCTCGACTGGGTCGTCCTGCCCGCGTTCTTCCTCGGCCTCGGCGGCCTCATCGCGATGAACCGGATCACGACCAGCACCCGGTCGTCGGGGGACCTGGTCACCGCGGCTCCGGTGGGGGAGTCCCGCCGCACCCTGGCCCTGTGCCTCGCCTGCCTGCTCCCGGCCGCGGTGGCCCTCGTCGGCGCCGTCTACGTCTTCACCTTCTGGATGGTCGACCCGCCCGTGCAGAGCGTGAGCTGGCGGGACTTCGCCACCACACCGAACCTCGTGGCGCTCATGGCGACCGGCGTCCTGGCAGCGCTGGGCGGGCCCCTGCTCGGCGTGCTGGTGGGACGGTGGTGGCAGTGGCCGACGGCCGCCGGCCTGACCGCCGTGGGGCTGATCGCGTGGTCGGTCCTGACGATCTGGCCGGGCGGCCACCCCTGGGGGACGCTGAACCACATGGCCACGCCCTTCACGCTCGTCGCCGCGAACACGGAGGGCGAGACGTGGCTGCTCGGCGGCAGCTGGAGCTGGCGGGTGCCCTACCTCACCGGGATGTGCGCGCTGGCGGCGCTCGGAGCCTACGCGCACGGCACCGAGGGTCCCTCCCGCCGGCGGACGGCCCTCGTCGTGCTCGTCGTCGCCGTCCTCACGGCGACCGCCCTGGCGCTGAGCGTCCTCCTGGGGCCCGAGGTGCATCCCGGGTACTGGGATCCCGCGTGGCTCACGTGACCGCGGACCCACAGCCGGGTGGACCCACCGACCGTGGTCCGCGCGCGGCCCAGGCCTGGGCGGAGTGGTCAGCCGTCCGGTGGAGCGCGGTCCTGGGCGCAGGAGGCGCCGCGGCGGTGCTCGCCGTCCTCGACCTGTGGCTCCTGCCGCAGGGGCCGGGGTCGGGTCTCGGCTGGCTCCTGGCCGCCTTCCTCGCCGGGGCCGTGGCACTGGCGCTGGACGCGCCGGCGGCGGATCTCACGGCACCGTCCCCGGTCAGCCTGCGCTTCCGTGCGTGCGCCAGGCTCCTCCTGGTGGTGCCGGCGCTCGGTGCGTGGGCGGCCTACGGGGCCGTGGTGGGTCAACGGGCCCCGGGGCCCGTGTGGTGGGCGGTGGCCCTCGTCGGCGCCGGTCTCACCCTGACCGCGGTGGCGGCCGGCGCGGTGCTGCAGCGCGGCTCGCACCCGGAGCCGGGCGGGCTCGTGGCCTCGGGGACCGTGCTCGGCGTGGTCGCCCTCATGGTCCTGCCGTTGCCGGGTGGGCTGCAGCCGTTCGACGTCTCGGGTGCGTGGACGTGGTCCACCACCCTGTGGGGTGGTGCCGCTGGGGTGGCGGTGGTCCTGCTGTGGTGGGCAACAGCGGACCCGTGGCACCACCGGTCCGGGCTCCCGGCGCGGAAGGAGAGCCACGCCGCGGCGCCCGGGCCGCCGGCCCCCCACTGAGCGGCGTCAGCCCTCCGTCGTGTCGGTCGGCTCGAGGAGGAACACCGGGATCTGCCGCGAGGTGCGCTCCTGGTACTCGGCATACGGCGGGAACGCCGCGACGGCCCGCTCCCACCAGATCTCGCGCTCCTCACCCTCGACGAGGCGGGCGCGCAGGCCGGTGATGTGCCGGCTGCCGTCCTGGACGGAGACCTCGGGGTTCACCTTGAGGCTGTGGACCCACACCGGGTCCTTCGGCCGGCCACCGGCGCTGCCGACCGCGACGTAGGTGCCCTCGTGCTCGACCCGCATCAGCGGCACCCGCCGCGGGCGACCGCTCTTCGCGCTCCGCATCGTCACCACGACGACGGGGCGGTTCTGGACGTGGACGACGTCGGTCGTGCCGGCGGCGTCGATCTGCTCCAGCTGCCGGCGCACCCACTCGGTCGCCGGTGGGATCTCGTTCTCCAGGGTGGTCGTCATACCGGCCGCAACGCGCGCCCCACCTCGCGCATTTCCCTGGCCGGGGTGTGACCGCTCACAACCGGCGCGAACGCGCTGCATAGGATCGGGCCCATGGCGCAGGGTGAGCGGCTCGAGGACGCCGCGGCGTTCGCGGGCGTCCGGGACGGCTTCGAACGACTCTGGACCCCCCACCGGATGGCCTACATCCGGGGCGAGAAGCCGACGCCCGACGACCGGGGGGAGTGCCCGTTCTGCACCGCCCCGCAGCGGGACGACGAGGAGGGCCTCATCGTCCACCGCGGCCGGCGCTGCTACGTCGTGCTCAACCTCTTCCCGTACAACCCGGGACACCTGCTCGTCTGCCCCTACCGGCACGTGCCGCTCTACGTCGACCTCGACGCCGAGGAGCTGGCGGAGTTCTCCGAGCTGACCCGGCAGGCGCTGCAGGCGCTGGAGCGGGCCTCGAACCCGGCCGGGTTCAACATCGGGATGAACCAGGGGGCCGTCGCCGGCGCCGGCCTCGCCGCCCACCTGCACCAGCACATCGTCCCGCGGTGGGGCGGTGACATGAACTTCCTGCCGATCGTGGGCCGGACCAAGGCCCTGCCGATGCTGCTGGCGGACGTGCGGGAACAGCTCGTCGAGGCGTGGCCGGACGAGGACGCCCCTCCGGATCGTTAGAGTGTGCCCGCCATGCTCAACCGCTACGCCCGGGCGTTCTTCACCGCGATCTTCACCCCCACCGCGCGATTCCTGCTGCGGATGGGGGTCAGTCCCGACGTCGTCACCCTGGTCGGGACCCTGGGCGTCTGCGTCGGGGCCCTGGCGTTCTTCCCCCGGGGTGAGCTGTTCTGGGGGACGATGTTCATCACCGCCTTCGTCTTCACCGACCTCATCGACGGGACGATGGCGCGGATGTCCGACCGGGTCACCTCCTGGGGCGCGTTCCTCGACTCCACCCTCGACCGGATCGGTGACGCCGCCATCTTCGGCGGCCTGGTCCTGTACTTCACCGGAGTCGGCGACGACGCGGTCAGCGCCGCCCTGGCGCTGGCCTGCCTGGCGCTGGGCTTCGTCACCAGCTACGCCCGCGCCCGCGCCGAGGGGCTGGGCATGCGGGCCGACGTCGGCATCGCCGAGCGCGCCGAGCGACTGGTCGCGGTCCTCGTGACGACCGGCTTCGTCGGTCTCGGCCTGCCCGAGTGGGTGCTCACCGCCGTCCTCGCCCTCCTCGCCGTGGCGAGCCTGGTCACGGTCGTGCAGCGGATGCTGTCGGTCCGGACCCAGGCCCGCCAGGGGGTGAGCGGGTGAGTGCCGCCGCCGACCGGGTGAGCCTGTTCGGCTTCCGGCTGGGCTGGCGGGCTGTCCGCCGTATGCCGGAGCGCGCGGCCTACGCACTCTTCGACCGGATCGCGGTGGTCACCCACCGCCGGAACACGACCTCCGTGCAACGCCTGCGCGCCAACTACGCGCGGGTCCGCCCCGAGCTCGGGCCCGCCGCGCTGGACGCCCTCACCCGGGAGGGGATGCGCTCCTACCTGCGCTACTGGTGCGACGCGTTCCGGCTGCCCGACCTCGACCCCGACGAGCTGGCCCGCAGGGTCAGGGTGGAGGGTGACGGCCCGGTCCGCGAGGCGCTCGGCAGCGGCCGCGGTGCGGTCTGCTTCCTCGGCCACCTCGGCAACTGGGACCTCGCCGGCGCCTGGTCCACCCACCACCTCGCCCCGGTGACCACCGTCGCCGAGCGGCTCCGACCCGAGGAGCTGTTCGAGGAGTTCCTCGGGTACCGCGAGGCGCTCGGGATGACGATCCTCCCGCTGACCGGCGGCGACGGGGCGTTCCGGCAGCTGGTCCGCGCCGTCCGCGCCGGGGGCCTGGTGCCCCTGCTCGCCGACCGCGACCTGACCAGCACCGGGGTCGAGGTCACCTTCTGCGGACGCCCCGCCCGGATGGCCCCGGGGCCGGCCGCGCTGTCCCTGTCCACCGGCGCCCCCCTGTTCCCCGTCTCCGTCCACTACGAGCCGCGCCCGGACCGCCCGCCCGGCCCCGCGTCGTACCGGATCGTCATCACCTTCGGTCCAGCCCTGGAGGCCGCGCCCGGGACCCGGCAGGAGCAGGTCAGCGACCTCACCCAGCAGTGCGCCGACTTCCTCGCCGCCGCGGTGCGCGAGCACACCGAGGACTGGCACATGATGCAGCGGGTCTTCGTGCCCGCCGGGGAGGTGGTCGGGTGAGGATCGGCCTGGTCAGCCCCTACTCCTTCGACGTGCCCGGTGGCGTGCAGCTGCACGTGCGGGACCTTGCCGAGCACCTCATCTCCCGCGGCCACGAGGTGAGCGTCCTCGCGCCCGCCGACGACGACACCCCGCTGCCTCCCTACGTCGTCAGCGCCGGCAAGGCCGTCCCGGTCCGCTACAACGGCTCGGTGGCCCGTCTCGCGTTCGGGCCCGTCGTCTCCTCCCGGGTGAACCGCTGGGTCGAGGAGGGCCAGTTCGACGTCGTGCACATCCACGAGCCCGCCAGCCCCAGCGTGAGCATGCTGGCCCTGTGGGCGGCGGAGGGGCCGGTGGTGGCGACGTTCCACACCTCGATCAAGAAGTCCCGGGCCCTCAAGGTCGCCCAGCCCATGCTCCGCGGCAGCTTCGAGAAGATCTCCGCCCGCATCGCGGTGTCCCCGACGGCCCGCCGGATGGTCACCAACTACCTCGGTGCCGACTCGGTCGTCATCCCCAACGGCGTGTACGTCGCCTCGTTCCGCCCCGACGGGGACCGCCCGGAGCGCTACCAGCGCACCGAGGCGCCGACGGTGGTCTTCCTCGGCCGGTTCGAGGAGCCCCGCAAGGGGTTGTCCGTGCTCGTCGCCGCGGCGCCGGGCATCCTCGCCGAGCACCCGGACGCCCGGTTCCTCGTCGCCGGGCCCGGCGACGTCTCCGAGGTGGACCGGAGCCTGCCGGAGAAGGTCGCCCGGTCGTTCCGCTTCCTCGGGCCGGTGTCCGACGCGGAGAAGATCGCGCTGCTCAACGACGCCGACGTCTACGTGGCCCCCAACACCGGGGGCGAGAGCTTCGGGATCATCCTCGTCGAGGCCCTCGCCGCCGGGGCGCCGGTCGTGGCCAGCGACCTCGGCGCGTTCCGTGACGTCCTCGAGGACGGCCGCGCCGGCCTGCTCTTCCCGGTCGGGGACGCGCGGGGCCTGGCCACCCAGGTGAACCGGCTGCTGCGCCACCCCGAGCTGCGGCGCCAGATGGCCGAGTCCGGGCTGCGGCGCGCCTGGGACTTCGACTGGTCCCGCGTCGGCGAGCAGGTGCTGGCCGTGTACGAGTCCGTGCGCAGCAGCGCACACCCCCGTGTCGGGCTGGACACCGCGTCCCCCCGTCCCTGGATGGCCTGGAGGCGCCGGTGAGAGTCACCCCCCTGACCGAGTTCCTCATGTGGTCCGGCCTGGTCCTGGCGGTCCTGCTGGCCGTCGGCTGGTTCCTGTCCTACACCGCGGTCCGGCTGGACCGCCTGCACCACCGGATGAACGCCACCGCCGCGGCCCTGGACGCGCAGCTGGTGCGCCGGGCCGAGGCCGCCCTGGAGGTCGCGCTCAGCGAGGAGCTGGACCCGGCCACCTCGACGCTGCTCGCCGCCGCCGCCACCGAGGCCCTGGAGTCCCCGGGCCCGTGGACCACGGAGCGGCAGCGCGCGGAGTCCAACCTCACCGAGGTGCTCCGCGCCGTCTCCGACGCCCTGCCCGAGGGCGACCCGGACGACCCCGACGACCTGTTCCGGCGCCTCCACGGCGCCGGGCTGCGGGTGCAGCTCGCCCGGCGGTTCCACAACGAGGCGGTGCGCGACGTCATACGGCTGCACGAGCGGCCGCAGACCCGCCTGTTCCGGCTCAAGGGGCACACCCCCACGCCGGAGCCGGTCGAGTTCGACGACGCCTGGCCACCGCTGCCGGACCAGGCAGCCCTCCCGCGGTCGTAGACTGAGGGGGACCCCACCCCCGCAGACCCAGAGGACGAGCACGCATGAGCACCACCGAGACCACGCCCACGCACGAGGCCGGCACCGTCCGGGTCAAGCGGGGCATGGCCGACATGCTCAAGGGCGGCGTCATCATGGACGTCGTCACCCCCGAGCAGGCCAAGATCGCCGAGGACGCCGGCGCGGTGGCCGTCATGGCGCTGGAGCGGGTTCCCGCGGACATCCGCGCCCAGGGCGGGGTGGCCCGGATGAGCGACCCGGACATGATCCAGGGCATCATCGACGCCGTCTCGATCCCGGTGATGGCCAAGGCCCGGATCGGCCACTTCGTCGAGGCGCAGGTGCTCCAGGCGCTGGGCGTCGACTACATCGACGAGTCGGAGGTGCTCACCCCTGCCGACTACGAGCACCACATCGACAAGTGGCAGTTCACCGTGCCGTTCGTGTGCGGCGCGACCAACCTGGGGGAGGCCCTGCGCCGCATCACCGAGGGCGCGGCCATGATCCGCTCCAAGGGCGAGGCCGGCACCGGTGACGTCTCCAACGCCACCACCCACATGCGCCGGATCCGCGCCGAGATCCGCCGGCTGCAGAGCATGGCCGAGGACGAGCTCTACGTCGCGGCCAAGGAGCTGCAGGCGCCGTACCCGCTGGTCCGCGAGGTCGCCGAGAAGGGGAAGCTGCCGGTCGTGCTGTTCACCGCCGGCGGCATCGCCACCCCCGCCGACGCGGCGATGATGATGCAGCTGGGCGCCGAGGGCGTGTTCGTCGGCTCCGGCATCTTCAAGTCCGGCGACCCGGTCAAGCGCGCCGAGGCGATCGTCAAGGCCACGACGTTCTACGACGACCCCGACGTCGTCGCCAAGGTCTCCCGCGGCCTGGGCGAGGCGATGGTCGGCATCAGCGTCGACGAGATCCCGCAGCCGCACCGGCTGGCCGAGCGCGGCTGGTGACCGGCGCGAGCACGACGTCCCCGATCGTCCGCGTCGGCGTCCTGGCGGTCCAGGGTGACGTCCGGGAGCACCTGCGCGCCCTGACGCTGGCCGGCGCCGACGCGGTGCCGGTGCGCCGCCCCGAGGAGCTGGCGCAGGTCGACGGGCTGGTCATCCCCGGCGGGGAGTCCACGACCATCGACCGGCTGCTGCGCGTCTTCGAGCTGGCCGAGCCGCTCCGCCGCCGGCTCGAGGACGGCATGCCGGCCTTCGGGTCCTGCGCCGGCATGATCATGCTGGCCACCGAGGTGCTCGACGGCCGCCCCGACCAGCAGAGCCTCGGAGCGCTGGACATCACGGTGCGCCGCAACGCCTTCGGCCGCCAGGTCGACTCCTTCGAGTGCGACCTGGACGTGACCGGGCTGGAGGGCGGGCCGTTCCGCGCCGTCTTCATCCGCGCCCCGTGGGTCGAGCGGACCGGGCCGGACGTCGAGGTCGTGGCCTCGGTCGACCACGAGGGCGCCGAGCACGTCGTCGCGGTGCGGTCCGGCGGCGTGATGGCCACCTCCTTCCACCCCGAGCTGACCGACGACCACCGCATCCACGGCCTGTTCGTGGACCTGGTGCGGCAGCGGGTCGGTACCATCGGGCACCGTCCTGACACCCTCCCGACGAACAGCGAGAACTGAATGGCCGGGCACTCCAAGTGGGCGACGACCAAGCACAAGAAGGCCGCCCTCGACGCCAAGCGGGGCAAGCTCTTCGCGAAGCTGATCAAGAACATCGAGGTGGCGGCGCGCACCGGGGGCGGTGACCCGGCGGGCAACCCGACGCTGTTCGACGCGATCCAGAAGGCCAAGAAGTCCTCGGTCCCCAACGACAACATCGAGCGGGCGATCCGCCGGGGTTCGGGTGCCGAGGCGGGTGGCTCGGACTACGAGGCGATCACCTACGAGGGCTACGCCCCGGGTGGCGTGGCGATCCTCATCGAGTGCCTGACCGACAACCGCAACCGCGCGGTCATGGAGGTCCGCACCGCGCTGACCCGCAACGGCGGGTCGATGGCCGACAGCGGGTCGGTGGCCTACCTGTTCAACCGCAAGGGTGTCGTCGTGGTGAAGAAGGACCAGGGCGGCGCCGCGGCCTCCGAGGACGACCTGCTCGAGGTGGTCCTCGACGCCGGCGCCGAGGAGATCAACGACCTCGACGACGCCTGGGAGATCGTCTCCGAGGCCGGCGACCTCGTGGCGGTGCGCACCGCACTGCAGGAGGCCGGGGTGGACTACGAGTCCGCCGACGTGTCGTTCCTGCCCAGCGTGGAGGTGCCGCTGGAGGACCCCGAGAGCGCACGCAAGGTGATCCGGGTCATCGAGGCCCTCGAGGACTGCGACGACGTGCAGAACGTCTACAGCAACGCCGACATCCCCGACGCGGTGATGGAGCAGCTCGAGGACGCGTGATCCGCGCCCGGCACGGCGCGTCATACCCGGTTCCGTCGGGGCGGTGACGTAACGTGCTGCCGAACAGGTGTTCGGTGCGGGCCCGGCGGAGGGCCCGCGCAGGAGGGAGTCCAGCCGTGCGCGTCCTCGGTGTCGACCCGGGTCTCACCCGGTGCGGCCTGGGTGTGGTCGAGGGGCTCCCCGGGCGGCGGCTGCGGATGGTGGCCGTCGGGGTGGTGCGCACCCCGGTCGGGGACGACCCCCAGGAGCGCCTGCTGACCCTGCAGACCGAGATCGACCAGTGGCTGGCCGACCACCGGCCCGACGCGGTCGCGGTGGAGCGGGTCTTCGCCAAGGCCAATATCCGCGGGATCATGGGCACCGCCCAGGCCTCCGCGGTCCCGATGCTGGCCGCCGCCCGGCTCGGGCTGCCGCTGGGCACGCACACGCCCAGCGAGATCAAGGCGGCGGTGAGCGGCAACGGCCGCGCCGACAAGGCCCAGGTCACCGCCATGGTCACCCGCATCCTCCAGCTGGACGCGCCGCCGCGGCCCGCCGACGCCGCGGACGCCCTGGCCCTGGCCATCTGCCACCTGTGGCGCGGCGACGCCCAGGGCCGGCTCGACCGGGCCGCCGCCTCCGAGCGCCTGCTCCGCGCCGAGCGGGAGGCGGCCCAGGCCGCTCCCAACCGGCTGGCCCTGCTGCACGCCCAGGCCCGGGCCGCCCAGCACCGCGCCGGGCGGTCCTGGCCGTCGGACACCGCCGTCCCGGCGCGTCGTCCCGGCGTCTCGCGGACCGGGAAGGGGGCGCGGTGATCTCCTCGGTCCGGGGCCAGGTGCTCCACGTCGGGCTGGACCACGTCGTGGTCGAGGTCGGCGGGGTGGGCCTCCACGTGCACACCACGCCCGCCACCGCCGCCGAGTGCCGCACCGGCAGCGAGGTGCGGCTGGCCACGACGCTGGTCGTGCGCGAGGAGTCGCTGACGCTGTACGGCTTCACCGGGCCGGACGCCCGGGCCCTGTTCGAGCAGCTGCAGACCGTCTCCGGCGTCGGGCCCCGGCTGGCCCTGGCCCTGCTGTCGGTGCTCCCTCCCGACGACGCCCGCCGCGCGATCGCCTCCGGCGACGTGGCCGCGCTGACCAAGGTGCCCGGGATCGGCCGCAAGAGCGCCGAGCGACTCGTGCTGGAGCTGCGGGACAAGGTCGGTGTCCCCACCGGCGCACCGGCGCCCACCGGGGTCCCCGCGGCGAGCCAGAACGGCGCCGCCGGGCAGGTGCGCGAGGCCCTGGTGGGCCTCGGCTGGAGCGCCAAGCAGGCCGACGACGCACTGGACGGGCTCGCCGCCCGGGGTGAGGCGCCGACCGAGGTGTCCGCCCTGCTGCGGGCAGCCCTGCGGGAGCTGGGTCGCTGATGGACCGGAACGAGACGTATGCCGAGGCGGACGGCTCGGTGGACGCCACCGCCCGGGTGGTCGACGCCGACTCCACCGACGAGGAGCGCCGGGTCGAGGCCGCGCTCCGGCCCCGCCGGCTGACCGACTTCCCAGGGCAGCAGCGGGTGCGCGAGCAGCTCGGCCTGGTCATCGAGGCGGCCCGGCGCCGGGGGGCGCCCCCGGACCACGTGCTGCTGTCCGGACCGCCCGGGCTGGGCAAGACGACCCTGGCGATGATCATCGCCAGCGAGCTGGAGCAGCCGATCCGGATCACCAGCGGTCCGGCCATCCAGCACGCCGGCGACCTGGCCGCGGTGCTGTCCTCGCTGGCCGAGGGGGAGGTGCTGTTCCTCGACGAGATCCACCGGATGTCCCGGCCGGCGGAGGAGATGCTCTACCTGGCGATGGAGGACTTCCGGGTCGACGTCATCGTCGGCAAGGGTCCGGGTGCCACCGCGATCCCGCTCGAGCTGCCGCCGTTCACCGTCGTCGGGGCGACCACCCGTGCCGGCCTGCTGCCCGCCCCGCTGCGCGACCGGTTCGGCTTCACCGGGCACCTCGACTTCTACAGCACCGCCGACCTCGTCACGATCCTGCAGCGCAACGCCCGGCTGCTGGACATCGAGGCCACCGACGACGGCATCCACCAGATCGCGTCCCGGTCCCGGGGCACGCCCCGCATCGCCAACCGGCTGCTGCGGCGGGTGCGTGACTGGGCGCAGGTGCACGGGCGCCACGTCGTCGACCGCGAGGCCGCCGAGGCGGCGCTGGCGCTGTTCGACGTCGACGCCCGGGGCCTGGACCGGCTCGACCGTGCCGTCCTCGATGCGCTGTGCCGCCGGTTCGGCGGCGGGCCGGTCGGCCTGAGCACGCTGGCGGTGGCGGTGGGGGAGGAGCCCGACACCGTCGAGACGGTGGCCGAGCCGTTCCTGGTCCGCGAGGGGTTCATGGTGCGCACCCCCCGGGGCCGTGCCGCGGCCCCCGCCGCCTGGGACCACCTCGGCCTGGTCCGGCCCGCCGGGGCCTCCCAGCAGGACGTGCTTCCGGTCCTCGAGGACGGCGGTCGGCTGGGGGAGGGCTGAGGTCCTGGCGTGCCGGTCTTTGGCGGCCGTCCGGCGGTCACCTAGACTGCCCCGGGTGCCCGCCCCACGAAGGCGTGGCGTCGGTGCCGGAAGGCACCCCCTGACCACTTGGGATAAGGACCACTCATGTCGCCTCTGGCCTCGGCCGCGTCCGGTAGCGCGGGCGGTGGGATCAGCACGCTGCTCCTGCTCGCCCTGCCGCTCCTGCTCCTCGCCTACCTCTTCTGGTCCCAGCGTCGCCGGCAGCAGCAGGTGGCTGCGATGCAGGCCGAGCTGAAGGCCGGGGACGAGGTCATGACCAGCACCGGGCTCTACGGCCGCATCGTGACCATGGACGAGAAGATCGTCCGGCTCGAGATCGCGCCCGACGTCGTCGTGACCTGGGACCGGCGCGCCATCGTCCGCTCGCCCCTGGCCTCCGCACCGCCGGCGGCCGACGACACCACGGAGTGACCCGGATGGCGCGCAACCCGCGGAACCGCGGTTCCTACCGTGTCCTCGCGGCCCTGGGGGTCCTGCTCGTCCTGCTCTACGGGGGCATCTTCGCCGCGAGCCAGTGGGCCGAGCCGAAGGCACAGCTCACCCCGCTGCTGGGCCTGGACCTCGCCGGTGGCCGGCAGATCATCATCGAGCCGGTCGTCCAGGGCTCCGAGTCGGTCCAGCCCGAGCAGGTCGACCAGGCGATCGACATCATCCGCAACCGCATCGACGGCAGCGGTGTCGCCGAGGCCGAGGTCGCCCGGCTCGGCTCGACCAACATCGTGGTCTCCATCCCCGGCAACCCGACGCCGGCGCAGATGGAGGCACTGAGCCGGTCCTCGCAGCTGCGGTTCCGCACCGTCCTCCTGGCCGAGCCGGCGCTGCCCAGCCAGCCCCCGGCGCCGCCGGAGCTGCCGCTGCCCGACAGCTCGACCGTGGAGCCGTCCGGCACCGACGAGCCGACCGCCACCGGGGACGGCACCTCCGAGGACCAGGCCACGGTCACCGAGGGCGCCTACCCCGAGGGCCTCCTGGCCTCCGGCGCCGAGCAGACCGAGACCCCGGACGACGCCACCGCGACCGAGGAGCCCGGCGACACGCCGGCCACGCAGCAGGCCAACCCGAGCGACCTGTCCTGGATCACGCCCGAGCTGCAGGAGGAGTTCGACAACGTCGACTGCTCCGACCAGGCCGTCGCCGAGAAGGCCGCCGCGGCCGACCCGGCCGAGCCCGTGGTCGCCTGCTCGGTGGGCGGTCTGGAGAAGTACATCCTCGGCCCCTCCGAGCTCAGCGGTGCCGACATCGCCGACGCCAGCGCGGGCCTGGAGATGAACCAGGCGGGCACACCGACCGGGCGGGTCGAGGTGCGGCTGTCCCTCACCGACGAGGGCCGGACCAAGTTCGCCGAGGTCACCACCCGGCTGTTCGGCTTCCCCGAGGGCTCGGACCAGAACCGCTTCGCCATGGTGCTCGACGGGGAGGTCATCTCCGCCCCGGGCGTCAACTCGCCGATCACCGACGGCAACGCCTCCATCTCCGGGGGCTTCACCAACGAGTCCGCCGAGGCGCTGGCCAACCAGCTGAAGTTCGGCGCGCTGCCGATGTCGTTCGAGATCCAGACGACCGAGCAGATCAGCCCGACCCTCGGCGGGGAGCAGCTGCGGCTGGGCATCATCGCCGGTGCCATCGGGCTGCTGCTGGTGTTCATCTACAGCCTGTTCCAGTACCGCGCCCTCGGACTGGTCACGGTGGCCTCGCTGGTCATCGCGGCCGTCGCGGCCTACGGGATGGTCACCCTGCTCGGGTGGGCGCAGAACTTCCGCCTCACCATGGCGGGCGTCACCGGCCTCATCGTGGCCATCGGTATCACCGCCGACAGCTTCATCGTGTACTTCGAGCGCGTCCGCGACGAGGTGCGCGCCGGCCGGCCGCTGCGGTACGCCGTGGACACCGGCTGGCAGCGGGCCCGCCGGACGATCCTCATCTCCGACGCGGTGAACCTCATCGCGGCGGGGGTCCTCTACTGGCTGTCCGAGTCCAGCGTCCGCGCGTTCGCGTTCGCCCTGGGTCTGACCACGGTGATCGACCTCATCGTCGTCATGATGTTCACCCACCCGGTGGTGAGCATCCTGGCCAACACGAAGTTCTTCGGTGAGGGCCACCCCTGGTCCGGCATGGACCCGGAGCGACTCGGCGCGAAGCGCTCGACCTACCTGGGCCGTGGCCAGTTCCGCATGCCCGAACCGGTCCGCAAGGGCCATACCCGCGAGGAGCTCGAAGGGGGTGTCGTCTGATGGCCAGCTTCGCCCGGTTCGGCAACGACCTCTACACCGGTCACCGGTCCCTGCCCATCGTCCAACGCCGCAAGCTGTGGTACATCGCCTCCGCGGTGCTCGTCGCGATCTCGCTGATCGGCCTGTTCGGCCGCGGGATCAACTTCGGCATCGAGTTCGAGGGCGGCACCGAGCTCCGGGTCGCCGGGGTGTCGGACCTGACCGACTACGAGACCCGTGCGACCGACACGGTCCGGGAGGCCGCCCCGGAGGCGGTCGAGGTCACCGTCACCCAGGTCGGCTCGGAGACCATCCGCATCCAGACCGGTGACATCGACCCGGAGACCCTCGAGGAGGCCCGGCAGGCCCTGAGCGAGGAGTTCGGCGCCCCGGTCGAGGACGTCGCCGCCTCGGTCGTCGGCCCGTCCTGGGGTGAGACGGTCACCAACAAGGCCATCCAGGCACTCGTGGTCTTCCTCGTCCTGGTCACGGCCGTCCTGGCGCTGTACTTCCGCACCTGGAAGATGGCGTTCGCCGCGATCGTGGCCCTGCTCCACGACGTGGTGTTCACCGTCGGGATCTACGCGCTCCTGGGCATCGAGGTCTCGCCCGCCTCGATGATCGGCTTCCTCACCATCCTGGGCTACTCGATCTACGACACCATCGTCGTGTTCGACAAGGTGCGGGAGAACACCGAGTACGCCCTCGACAACCGGCAGCAGACCTACGCCGAGGCGGCCAACCTCGCGGTCAACCAGACCCTGGTCCGGTCGATCAACACCTCGGTCGTGGCGCTCCTGCCGGTGGCCGCGATCATGATCATGGGCATCGCGGCGATCGGCCCGGGCACGCTGCTGGACCTGTCGGTCGCGCTGTTCATCGGCATCACCGTGGGCACGTTCTCCTCGGTGTTCATCGCCACGCCGCTGCTGGTCGACCTCCGCAAGGGTGAGCAGGAGATCGCCGAGCACGACCGGCGGGTCCTCAAGAAGCGGCCCGAGCAGCCGGCCGGGGCGCAGCCGGAGGCGGAGTCCGAGGGCACCGAGGACGAGCTGGTCCCGACCGGACCAGCCGCGCCGACCGCGGGCACCGAGGCGGCACCGCGTGCCGCCGGGCGCCAGATCCACCCCTACGCCCAGCGCGGGCCGCGCAACCAGCCCAAGCGCGCCCCGCGGTCCCGGCGCTGACCGCCGTGGCCGGGATCCCCGGAGCCGACGAGGGCACCTCCACCGTGGCCGACACCGCCCTGGCGGTCGACGTCGCGGCGGCGCTGCGCGACATACCGGACTTCCCCAAGCCCGGGGTGGTGTTCAAGGACATCAGCCCGTTGCTGCTGGACGCACCGCTGCGCTCCCGGGTGGTGGGCGACATCGTCGGCCGCCACCGGGGGCGGGCGGACCTGGTGGCCGGGATCGAGGCCCGCGGGTTCGTCTTCGGTGCCGTGGTCGCCCACGAGCTCGGGGTCGGGTTCGTGCCGCTCCGCAAGGAGGGCAAGCTCCCGGGGGCGACCCACGCGGTCGCCTACGACCTGGAGTACGGCAGCGCGACCATCGAGATGCACCGCGACGCCGTCGCCCCGGGGCAGCGGGTCCTGGTCGTGGACGACGTCCTGGCCACCGGCGGAACCGCCGCGGCGGCCTGCCACCTGGTGGAGGCCGCCGGGGGCGTGGTGGCCGGCATCGAGGTCATCCTCGAGCTCGGTTTCCTCGACGGTCGCAGCAGGCTGGCGGACTACCCCCTCACCGCCCTCGTCCGGACCTGAGGGGACAGGGAAGGGCCCTACAATCGGGCCATGAGTGAGGACGGCGCTACCCCGGTGCCGGCCACCACCCAGGTCGGGCACGGGGTCCGGGCCCGGCTGGCCCGGCTCGGCGGCACGCGCACCGGGAGCAACCCGGTGCTCGAGCCGCTGCTGCGTGCCGTCAAGGCGACCCACCCCAAGTCCGACCTGTCGGTCATCGAGCGCGCCTACGAGGTCGCCGAGCGGGCCCACCGCGGCCAGCGGCGCAAGAGCGGCGACGACTACATCACCCACCCGCTGGCGGTCGCCACGATCCTGGCCGAGCTGGGGATGACGCCGCCGACGATCGCCGCCGCCCTGCTCCACGACACGGTCGAGGACACCCCGTACTCCCTGGAGGAGCTGCGCCGGGACTTCGGTGACGAGATCGCCATGCTCGTCGACGGGGTGACCAAGCTGGACAAGGTCACCTACGGCGAGGCGGCGCAGGCCGAGACCGTCCGGAAGATGATCGTGGCGATGGCACGCGACATCCGCGTGCTCGTCATCAAGCTGGCCGACCGGCTGCACAACGCCCGCACCTGGCGCTACGTGAGCCCGGAGTCCGCCAACCGCAAGGCCGCCGAGACCCTGGAGATCTACGCCCCGCTGGCCCACCGGCTGGGGATGAACACCATCAAGTGGGAGCTGGAGGACCTGTCCTTCGCCCAGCTCTACCCGAAGATCTACGACGAGATCGTCCGGATGGTGGCCCAGCGGGCCCCGGCACGGGAGGAGTACCTCGCCAAGGTCCGCGCCCAGATCGCCGCCGACCTCAAGGCCGCCAAGATCAAGGCGGTCGTCACCGGCCGGCCCAAGCACTACTACTCCGTGTACCAGAAGATGATCGTGCGGGGGCGCGACTTCGAGCAGATCTACGACCTGGTCGCGGTGCGGGTGCTGGTCGACACGGTCCAGGACTGCTACGCGGTGCTGGGTGCGCTGCACGCGCGGTGGAACCCGGTGCCTGGGCGGTTCAAGGACTACATCGCGATGCCGAAGTTCAACATGTACCAGTCGTTGCACACGACGGTCATCGGCCCCGAGGGCAAGCCGGTGGAGGTGCAGATCCGCACCCACCAGATGCACCGCCGGGCCGAGTACGGCGTCGCGGCCCACTGGAAGTACAAGGAGGACGCCCTCGCCGGGCGCGACGGCGCCAAGGGCATGGAGGGCATGGCCTGGCTGCGCCAGCTCCTGGACTGGCAGCGGGAGACCGCCGACCCGGGGGAGTTCCTGGAGTCGCTGCGGTTCGAGATCAACGCCGCCGAGGTCTACGTGTTCACCCCCGAGGGCGACGTCATGGCGCTGCCCTCCGGGGCGACGCCGGTCGACTTCGCCTACGCGGTCCACACCGAGGTCGGGCACCAGTGCATCGGCGCCCGGGTCAACGGCAAGCTCGTGCCCCTCGACAGCACCCTCAACAACGGTGACGTCGTCGAGATCCTCACCTCGAAGTCCGACGCCGCAGGACCGAGCCGCGACTGGCTCAACTTCGTCAAGAGCGCGCGGGCCCGGAACAAGATCCGCCAGTGGTTCTCCAAGGAGCGCCGCGAGGAGGCGATCGAGTCCGGCAAGGAGCAGATCGCCAAGGTGCTGCGCAAGCAGAACCAGCCGCTGCAGCGCCTGCTGTCCCACGAGACGCTCACCGCGGTGGCCCAGGACCTGCGCTACCCGAGCATCGAGGCCATGTACGCCGGGGTCGGCGAGGGCCACATCTCCGCCGACCACGTCGTCAAGCAGCTCGTCGCCACCCTCGGCGGCGAGGAGGGTGCGACCGAGGACCTGGCCGAGGCGACCACCCCGCGCCGGGTCCGCGAGCAGACCGCGGCCGACCCGGGGGTCACCGTCGTCGGTGCCGACGACGTGTGGGTCAAGCTGGCCAAGTGCTGCACCCCGGTGCCGGGTGACCCGATCATGGGCTTCGTCACGACCGGCAACGGCGTCTCGGTCCACCGCACCGACTGCACCAACGCCGAGTCGCTGAAGCGCTACCCCGAGCGCATCATCGAGGTCGTCTGGTCGCCGACGGAGTCCAGCGTGTTCCTGGTCCACTTCCAGGTCGAGGCGCTGGACCGGCCGGGCCTGCTGTCCGACATCACCCGGGCGCTCACCGAGCAGCACGTCAACATCCTCGCCGCGAGCGTGCAGACCTCGCGGGACCGCGTCGCCATGTCGCGGTTCACCTTCGAGATGGCCGACCCGAGCCACCTGGCCAGCGTCATCCGGGCCGTCCGGCGCGTCTCCGGCGTGCTCGACGCCTACCGGGTCACCGGCACCGCCGCCAAGGACGAGTCGAAGCGGCACCGGACGGCCTGACCCGGCCACCCGTCATACGCGCCCACCCGTGCTGCTGCCGGGCGTCCGGTCGTGCGCGGGACCGAGGAGACGAGACGTCCGGTCGTGGGGGGGCGTCAGGCGGGGTTGAGGAAGGCGGCCAGCGCCGCGGCGTACATGGCCTGGTCCGGCACCCCGCAGACCTCCCGCACCGAGTGCATCGACAGCGTCGGGGCGCCGAAGTCCACCGTCGTGGCGCCGGTGAGCGCCGAGGTCATCGGGCCGACCGTGGAACCGCAGGGCAGGTCGCTGCGGGTGACGAAGGTCTGCACCGGCACCCCGGCCCGGCGGCACGCCTGCACGAACGCGGCCGCGCCGGTGGAGTCGGTGGCGTAGCGCAGGTTGTTGTTGACCTTGAGCACCGGGCCGCCGTTCATGCGGATGCGGTGGCTCGGCTCGTGGCGCTCGGCGTAGTGCGGGTGGGTGGCGTGGGCCATGTCCCCCGAGGCGATCACGGTGCCGGCCAGGGCGCGCAGGTAGTCGTCCCGGGTGCCGCCCGCGGCGAGCACGATCCGCTCCAGCACGGCGGGCAGGAAGGTCGACTGGGCCCCGCGCTCGGAGGTGCTGCCGACCTCCTCGTGGTCGAAGAGCACCAGCACCGGCACGGCGGGGGAGGAGGCCTCCTGCTCCACCGCGTCGAGCAGGGCGCGGATGCCGGCGTAGCAGGTGGCCTGGTTGTCCAGGCGGGCCGAGGCGAGCAGGTCCCGGTCCCGGCCGATGCGGCGCGCCGGGGTGAGGTCGTGGGTCATCGCGTCCCAGGCCAGCACGCTGTCGGCGGGCACGCCGAGCGTGTCACCGAGGAAGGCGCGGAAGTCGGCCGGCTCGGTGCCCAGGCCCCAGTGCGGGGCAAGGTGCTGCTGGGGGTTGAGCTTCAGCCCCTCGGAGTTGACCGAGCGGTCCAGGTGGATGGCCAGCTGGGAGACCCGCAGGATCGGCTCGTCGACGCGGAACAGCCGGCTCTCCACGCCGTCGGCGGTGGCCACCGCGGCCCGGCCGGACAGGCCGAGGTCCCGGTCCAGCCAGGAGTTGAGCAGCGGACCGCCGTAGACCTCGACGCCGAGGGTCTGCCAGCCGGCGTGGACCGTGTCCGGCTGCGGCTTGATCCGCAGGTTGGGGGAGTCGGTGTGCGCCCCGACCACACGGAACGGCGTCGCCGGCCCGGCGGCCGCCTCGGTGGACCAGGCGATGAGCGAGCCGCCGCGCACGGTGAGGTAGCGCCCCGGCTGCTCCGGCCAGGGGTCCTTCTCGGCCAGCTCGGTGAAGCCCGCGGGTGCGAGCAGGTCGGCGGCCGCGCGGACGGCGTGGAACGGGGACGGGGACGCGTCGAGGTAGGCGGCCAGGCCGTCGGCGACCTCCTCGACCGGGAACCGGTCGAGCATGCTCACGACCCGAGCTCGGAGAGCCCGGCGCGGGCCTGCTCCAGCCACTGGCGGCGGGCCTCCAGGGCCTGCTCGGCCTCCTGGATGCGCTTCTCGTCACCGCTGGCGCGAGCCGCCTCGAGGTCCTGCTCCAGCCCCTGCACGGCACGCTCCAGCTGCTCGACCATGGACTGGGCGCGGGCGGCGACCTCGGGGTTGGAGCGGCGCCACCGCTCCTCCTCCAGGTCGCGGATCGCCTGCTCCACCTTGCGCAGCCGGCCCTCGACGCGGGCCATGTCCTCGCGCGGCACCTTGCCCGCGGCGTCCCAGCGCTCCTGGATGCTGCGCAGCGCGGTCTTGGCACGGTCGAGGTCCGTGACCGGCAACAGCGCCTCGGCCTCCTCCAGGAGGGCCTCCTTGACCTTGAGGTTCTCGGCGAACTGGGCGTTCTCGGCCGCGACGACGGCGTCCTTGGCCTCGAAGAACGCGTCCTGTGCGGCCTTGAAGCGCTTCCACAGGGCGTCGTCGTCGGCACGCTGGGCCCGGCCGGCCTGGCGCCACTGCTGCATGAGCCGCTTGAACGCGCCCGCGGTCGGACCCCAGTCGCGGCTCTTGGCCAGCGCCTCGGCCTCCTCGACCAGGCGGGTCTTGATCCGCTTGGCCTGCTCGTGCATCTCGTCGAGCTGGCTGAACCAGGCCTTGCGGTTGCGGTCGAAGGCGTTGCGGGCGGCGCTGAACCGCTGCCACAGCGCGTTCTCGGTCTCCTTGTCCAGGCGGGGGCCGGTCCGCTGGTGGCGCTTCCACTCCTCCAACAGCTCCCGCATCCGGGCGCTGGCGACCTTCCACTGGATCTTCTGCGGCTCCCGGGCGGCGAGCTCCTCCGCCTCCACGACGAGCGCCTCGCGCGCCTTCGCGGCCTCCGCGCGGGCCGCGGCCCGCTGCTCGGCCTCCGCGGCGGCCTTGGCCTCGATCTCCTCCTCGATGCGCTCGACCAGCGCCTCGAGGGCGGGCAGGTCGCCGACGACGTTGGCCTCGCCGATCTGCTCGCGCAGGTGCCGCAGGGACTCCCGGGCGTCGTGGCTGGACAGGTCCGTCTGGGTCACGCGCTGCTCGAGCAGCTGCGCCGCGGCATACAGCTCGTCGTACTTGCGGGCGAAGTAGGCCAGGGCCTCCTCGGGCGTGGACCCGGGGTAGGAGCCGACGGCACGCTCCCCGTCGGGCGTGCGGACGTAGACCGTCCCGTCCTCACCCACCCGGCCGAACTCCGTCGAGCGGCTGGCCTCGGCCTCCGGGGGGACGGGCGGGGCCACCGGGTGGACCGCGGCCTTGCGCCCGGCCAGCACGGCGGGCGACGGGGGCTGCGGCTTCGGGTGCTCACTCACGACTCTGACGCCTTCTGTTCGGTGACCTCGACCTGGAGGATGCTGATCATCTGCGCGGGCACGCCGTCGGCGGCACCGCCGTCGACACCGAGCTCCGCGATCTGGTCGATGATCTCCATCCCGGAGGTGACCTTACCGAAGACGCTGTAGCCGCCGTCGTTCACCGGCAGCTGGGTGTCCTGGTGGACGATGAAGAACTGGCCGCCGTTGCTGTTGGGGTCGCGCGAGCGGGCCATCGCGACGGTCCCGCGGGGGTACCGGCCGTCCGCGGGGGCGTTCTCGATGCCGAAGGTGTAGCCCGGGGTCCCGCGGCCGGTGCCGGTCGGGTCACCGCACTGCAGCACGAAGATCCCCGCGGTGGTCAGCCGGTGGCACGGGCTGTTCTCCCAGTAGCCCTCCCCGGCCAGGAACTGGAAGGAGGCCACGGTCACCGGCGCCAGGTCGCCGTAGAGCTCCAGGGTGAGGTCGCCGCAGTTGGTGCGCAGCGTCGCCTCGAGCCGGTCGGCCGGGCGCTCCGTCGGTGCCTGCCGCGCCTCGTAGGTGGGCACGTCGGTGGGCAGGGGCGGGGGCGGGTCACAGGACGGCAGCGGCTGCTCGGTGGCCGTGGCCAGGGTGTCCTCGGCGGGAGCCGCTGCGGCCGAGCCGGTCGGGCTCTCCGCGGCATCGTCCGGGACCTCGCTGCCGCAGCCGGCAAGGAGCGCCGCTCCGACCGCGAGCGCCGCGAGGAGGCGGCGTCGGCGGTGGGGCATGTGGGGCTCCTGTGATGAGGTGTGAAACAGTCGCAGAGAGTGTAGGCAGCCGCCGGTGGCCGTTTGGTCACAACGGGATGACGATTCAGACACGATCGGGACGAGGTGAGGTCAGGTGTTGGTCAGGGCGGTCACCGCGGCCGCGTTCGGCACGAACTGCTACCTCCTGGCGCCCGCCGCGGGGGAGGAGTGCCTCATCGTCGACCCCGGGATCGGCGTCGAGGGCGCGGTGGCCGAGCTGCTCCGGGAGCACCGGTGGCGCCCGGCCGCGGTGCTGCTCACCCACGGCCACCTGGACCACGTGTATGCCGTGACGCCCGTCTGCGGGGGCACGCTCGCGGCATACGTGCACGCCGACGACGCCTACCGCCTGAAGGACCCCTACGCCCAGCTGGACCCGGCCCTGCTGGCGGTCATCGAGCAGCAGTTCGGGGTGCGCCGGCGGTGGCGGGAGCCGGAGCGGCTGGTGCACCTGGCCGACGGGCAGCGCCTGGAGCTGGCCGGGCTGGGCCTGGATGTCCGGCACGCCCCCGGCCACACCGAGGGGTCGGTGATCTTCACCCTCGACACCGAGCCGGAGGGGATCGGCGCCGAGGTGGACCGGACCGCGCTGACCGGTGACGTGCTCTTCGCGGGGTCGATCGGCCGGACCGACCTGCCCGGCGGCGACCCCGGCGCCATGCAGCGCTCCCTGCGCGAGGTGGTGCTCCCGATGCCGGACTCGACCCTGGTCCTGCCCGGGCACGGGCCGGCGACGACGATGGCGCGGGAACGGCGGACCAACCCCTTCCTGACCGGACTGGCGCCCTCGCCCGGTCGTTAGACTGCCGCGGTGATCACCCCCCGCACCGCCTCCGGCACACTCGAGCTGCTGCCCAACGAGCAGATCGCGTTCCAGCGGATGCTCGACACCATCCGCGCCGGCTACGAGCGGTTCGGGTTCCTGCCGATCGAGACCCCCGCGTTCGAGCTGTCCGAGGTCCTGCTCACCAAGACCGGCGGCGAGACCGAGCGGCAGGTGTACTTCGTGCAGTCCACCGGCGCTCTGGAGAAGGCGGCCGCCGAGCCCGGTCAGCTGCCGGAGCTCGCGCTGCGCTTCGACCTCACCGTGCCGTTGGCGCGCTACGTCGCCCAGCACGAGCACCAGCTGACCTTCCCGTTCCGCCGGTACCAGATGCAGCGCGTCTACCGCGGGGAGCGGGCCCAGCGAGGGCGGTTCCGCGAGTTCTACCAGTGTGACATCGACATCGTCGGCAAGGACGAGCTCAGCGTCCGCCACGACGCCGAGTGCCCGGCGGTGATCCACGGCATCTTCACCGACCTGGGCATCGGCCCGTTCACGATCCAGCTCAACAACCGCCGGCTGATGCGCGGGTTCTTCGAGGACCTCGGTCTCGCCGACCCCGAGGTCCAGGCCGCGGTCCTGCGCGAGGTCGACAAGATCGACAAGCGCGGGGTCGACGCCGTGCGCGCCACCCTCACCGGGGAGGCCCTGGGCCTGGACACCGCGGTCGCCGACCGGATCCTCGGGCTGGTGGCGCAGCGGTCCACCGGCCACGAGGACGCGTTGGAGCTGCTCAAGGCCCTCGAGCGGGACAGTGCCGGCAGCGAGGCCCTGGCACAGGGCGTCGCCGAGCTGCGTGAGGTGCTGGAGCTGGTCCGGGTCATGGGCGTGCCCGAGTCCGACTACGCGCTCAACTTCTCGATCGCCCGCGGGCTGGACTACTACACCGGGACCGTCTACGAGACGACGCTCGACGAGCACCCCGAGATCGGCTCGATCTGCTCCGGCGGCCGCTACGACGACCTGGCCGGCCACTACACGAGGTCGCGCCTTCCCGGGGTGGGCCTGTCGATCGGCCTGAGCCGGCTGTTCTGGCAGCTGCGCGAGGCCGGGCTGATCCGGGCCGCCGAGTCCACGGTGCAGGTGCTCGTGCCCCAGGTCGACGAGTCCCTCCTGCACCACACGCTCGCGGTCGCGACCGAGCTGCGCCAGGCGGGCATCAACACCGAGGCGGTGCTCGACGGGGGCCGGCTGGGCAAGCAGCTGCGCTACGCCGACCGCGCCGGCATCCGGTTCGTCGTCATCCTCGGTCCGCAGGAGGTCGAGGCGGACACCGTCACCATCAAGGACCTGCGCCGTCAGGACCAGTTCACGGTGCCCCGTGCCGAGATGGTCCGAACCCTGCGGGTGGAACTGGCCCAGCCCCTGGTCCCCGACCGCTCGTGACCCCCGCGGTCAGCCCCGCAAGCCCGCCGTCGGTCCGCGCCGTCGCCGACGGGTACGTCGCCGCGCTCGGTCGCGTGGACGCCGTCGCCGCGCGGCTGTCCGGGCAGGACCCGCCGCTGCTGCCCCGGCTCGACCCCGCCTCGGTAGCGGCCCGGCGGGACCTGGCGGAGGACACCGTCGCCGCCCTGGCCGACGCGGTCCCGGCGAACCGGGCCGAGGAGGTCCTGCAGGCGGTGATGACCGAGCGCCTCGGGAGCGAGGTGCTGCTGCACGACAGCGGCTTCCTCCCCGGGCTCGTGGCCCCGTTGGCCTCCCCGGCCCACGCGGTGGTCCAGGCGCTGGCCGGGCTCACCGGCGCCGCGGCATACGAGGGTCTGCGTCAGGTCCCCAGCACCTGGGCCGACCTGCAGGCGACCTGGGGCACGACGAGTGCCAGCGGCTACACGGTCCCCGTCCGGCAGAGCCGGGTGCTGGCGGCCCAGTTGCGCCGGTGGGCCGACGGTGACGACGACCGGTTCGGACCGGTCGCGGCGCGTGTGCCCGTCGACCACCCGGAGGCCGGCCGTCTCGACGACGTCGTGGCCGCGGCCCGCCGGTCGACGCTGGACCTGGCCCGGTGGCTGGAGGAGGTCCACGCCGCGCGCGGGCCGGAGGAGGACGCCGTCGGGCCCGAGCTGTACGCCGTGACGTCGTCGGCCTTCCTGGGCACCACGCTCGACCTCGACGAGACCTACGACCTCGGGTGGCAGCTGCTCCGGGAGCTGACCGCCGAGGGGGAGGCGCTCGCCGCGCGGATGGGACACCACGGGATCAGGGCGGCTGAGGAGGCTCTCGACCGGGACGGCGGGTCCGTCCGGGTGGGGCAGGACCTGGTGCGGTGGGCCACCGAGCGGCTCCACGCCGCAGCCGACCGCATCCACGGGCGCGTCCTGGACGGGCCGCGGGGCGAGGCGGCCGCCGTCGAGGTGCAGCTGGCCGCGCCGGGGTCGGGCTCCATCTACTACCGCCCCGGCGAGCCCGGCGGCGGTCGTCGGGCCGCTGTCGTCTGGTCCCCGCCCGTCGGTGCCGAACGGCTGCCGGTGTGGCGGGAGGTCAGCACCGTGCACCACGAGGGCGTGCCGGGTCACCACCTGCAGCACGCCGTCACCGCCACGACGCCCGGGCTGCACCCCTGGCAGCGACACCTCTGCCACGTCCACGGGTACGCCGAGGGCTGGGCGCACTACGTCGAGGAGCGCGCCGACGACTGGGGGCTCCTGCGGGACGACGCAGAGCGCCTGGGTGTCGTCCTGGCGCGCCGCTGGCGGGCGGCGCGGGTCGTCGTCGACCTCGGGCTCCACCTCGGCCTGCCGATCCCGGCCGACCAGCCGTTCACCACCGCCACCCGCTGGACCCCCGAGGTCGCGGTCGATCTCCTCGTCGAGGTGACGGGGATGGACCGGCGGACCGCCGCCTTCGAGGTCGACCGGTACTACGGCTGGCCCGGCCAGGCGCTGGCGTTCAGCATCGGCGCCCGGGAGTGGCGGCGTGCCCGGGACCGTGCCGTCGCCGCGGACCCCTCGCCGGAGGCGGAGCGCCGGTTCCATGCGGAGGCCCTGGCCCTCGGCCCGATGGGCCTGGCGGACCTGGCCCACCACCTCGCCACCACCCCCGACCGGACGCCTCCTCGCCCCCGCCCCTGACCCCACCGAACACCTGGTCCGGCGCGTTCCAGCCCCCCACCGAACACCTGGTCGCGCCCATCGACGGAAGTCGGCTGCCGACGAGGAGGCATCTGTCACCTGCCGCCGGCAGGCGCCTCGGCCCGTATGCCGTTCCCGCCCGGCAGGCCCGGTCGGTGACGCCAGGGTGAGGTGTTCGGTGGGCCCCGGAACGCGCACGCTGAGGTGTTCGGTGGGCACTGAAGGTGTCAGGTTGAGGTGTTCGGTGGGCACTGAAGGTGTCAGGTTGAGGTGTTCGGTGGGCACGGAAGGTGTCAGGTTGAGGTGTTCGGTGGGCAGGGAGGGCGTCGGGTCGAGGTGTTCGGTCGGTGGTGGGGCGGGTCGATTGGGACGGTCAGGGGAGGGCGTGTTAGCGTACTAGCGCGTTATTACATTGATACGACCCCCCAGGTGATGGTGTGAAGCGGCGAGAGATCGGCGAGCAGGCGTGGAACCGCGCGACCCGTGCGGCGTTGGCGGAGGTCCTCGCCCGCATCGACGACCCCGCGACCATGGACGCCTTCCTCGACGACCTGTGCACCCCGGCCGAACTGGAGGCCCTGGCCGACCGTTGGAGCGTGGTGCCGCTGCTCGCCCAGGGCACGCCGTACCGCGCCATCCACGAGCGCACCGGGGTCAGCGTCACCACGATCGGCCGGGTCGCCCGGTGCCTCGAGCACGGGGCCGGCGGCTACCGCGCCGCGCTGCGGCATACGGGCGCGCCCGCCTGACGGCGCCCCTCCGACCGCTGCACCGCTCGACCGGCGTCCCCCGACGCCACGAAAGGCCTCGATGACACCCCCTGCCACTCCGCGGGACCGCCTCCGCGTGGCCATCCAGAAGTCCGGCCGGCTCGCCGAGCCCGCCCGTGACCTGCTCTCCTCCGCCGGGCTCACCTGGCGGGAGAGCCGGGACCGGCTGTTCTGCTACGGCGAGTCCCTGCCCGTGGACCTGCTGCTGGTCCGCGACGACGACATCCCCGGCCTCATCGCCGACGGCGTCTGCGACCTCGGCATCGTCGGGCGCAACGTCGTCGCCGAGTACGACCTGGGGGTCCAGGCCACGGGCAGACCGTCGGTCCTGCGCGAGTGGCGCCAGCTCGGCTGGGGCGCCTGCCGCCTCGACCTGGCCATCCCGGACGGTATGCCGTGGGAGGGCCCCGCGCAGCTGTCCGGCAAGCGCATCGCGACCAGCTACCCGAACCTGCTGTCCCGGTGGCTGGCGGAGCAGGAGGTCGAGGCCGAGGTGGTCACCCTGTCCGGCTCGGTGGAGATCGCCCCCCGGCTGGGCCAGGCCGACGTCGTGTGCGACCTGGTCTCGACCGGCAGCACCCTGGCGGCCAACCAGCTGCGTCCGGTGACCACGCTCATGCACTCCGAGGCCGTCATCGCCGGCCCGGTGCACCCCCTCGAGGACGCCCGGGGCGACCTGGCCGACCTGCTGCTGCGCCGCATCGACGGGGCCGTGCAGCTCAAGGAGACCCGGCTGCTCATCCTGCGCACCCCGCGCCAGGACATGCAGAAGGTGCTGGCCCGGCTGCCCGACGGCGGCGAGGCGACGATCCTGCAGGTCGACGGCCGCGACGAGGTGTCGGTGCAGGTGCTGTGCCACGGCGCGGTGTCGTGGCAGCGGCTGGAGGAGCTCAAGCAGGCCGGGGCGTTCGGGCTCATGGTCCTGCCCGTCGAGGGGATGCTGGCATGAGGCTGGTCGACTGGTCGTCCCTGGACGCCGCGGGGCGGGAGCAGGTGCTGCGCCGCGGGACCGCCGCCGCGGGCCCCGAGGTGAGCGCGGGCGTCGCGGCGATCCTCGAGCAGGTGCGCTCCTGCGGTGACGCCGCCCTGCGCGAGCTGGGGCTCCGGTACGACGGTGTCGCGCCGGACAACCTGCTGGTCCCCGAGGTGGAGATCCGGGCGGCGGTCGCGTCGCTGCCGGTGGAGCTGCGCGAGGCGATCGCCGAGGCTGCGGGCCGGATCCGCGCCTTCCACGAGGCCGGCATGCAGCAGGACTATGCGGTGACGACGGCCGACGGAGTCGAGTGCCGCCGGGTGGTCCGGCCGATCCGACGGGTGGGGCTGTACGTCCCGGCCGGCTCGGCCCCGCTGCCGTCGACCGCGCTGATGCTGGGCGTGCCCGCGCAGCTCGCCGGCTGCCCGGAGATCGTGCTGTGCACCCCGCCCGGGCGGGACGGTCGCCCCGACGCCACGGTGCTGGCCGCTGCCGCCGAGTGCGGCATCACCACGGTCGTGGTCGCCGGCGGCGCCCAGGCGGTCGCCGCGATGGCCTACGGCACCGAGAGCGTCCCGCGCTGCGACAAGATCTTCGGCCCGGGCAACGCCTGGGTCACCGAGGCCAAGCGGCAGGTGAGCACCGCCGAGGGCGGCCCCGGCGTCGACCTTCCCGCCGGCCCCTCGGAGGTCGTCGTCATCGCCGACCGCGGGGCCGACCCCGAGTTCGTCGCCGCCGACCTGCTCTCCCAGGCGGAGCACGGCCCGGACTCCCAGGTCCTGCTGCTCACCGACGACCCCGAGCTGGCCCGCGCGGCCGTGGCCGAGGTCGAGCGCCAGGTGGAGGACCTGCCGCGCGCCGACATCGCCCGCAAGTCGCTCGCCTCCAGCACCGCGGTGGTCGCCCCCGACCTGGCCGAGGCGTTCGAGATCAGCAACGACTACGCCCCCGAGCACCTGATCCTCGCCCTCCGCGAGCCGGAGGAGTGGCTGGACCGGGTGGAGCGCGCCGGATCGGTGTTCCTCGGCGACTGGTCCCCGGAGACCCTGGGCGACTACTGCTCCGGCACCAACCACGTGCTGCCCACCGCCGGCGCCGCGCGGTGGACCGGCGGGGTCAACGTCGCCAGCTTCCAGATCGCCATGACCGTCCAGCGCGTCACGCCGCAGGGGCTGGCCACGACCGGGCCGTGCGCGGTGACCCTGTCCGAGGCCGAGGGCCTGCACGCCCACCAGCGGGCGGTGACCCGGCGCCTGCAGCGACTCGGGAGCGGGGGAGCACCGTGACCGGGTTCCCGACCGCCCTGGTCCGGCCGGACCTGCGCGACTTCGCGGGCTACTCCTCGGCCCGCACCAGCGCCACTGTGCCGGCGACGATCTGGCTCAACGCCAACGAGTCGGCCGGCCCCAGCCTGGTCGACCCCGAGGGCCGGGTCCGCCGCTACCCCGAGCCGCAGCCGCCGGAGCTCGTGGCCGCCCTGGCCCGGCACTACGCCGTCGACCCCTCCCGGGTCGTCGTGGGCCGCGGCAGCGACGAGGCCATCGAGCTGCTCGTCCGCGCGGCCTGCCCGCCCGGCGGTGGCCAGGGCATCGTGGTCTCGTCCCCGACGTTCGGCATGTATGCCGTGAGCGCCCGCCTCCACGGGGTGCCGGTGCACGACGTCCCCCAGCAGGACCTGGGGGAGACCTGGCGCGTCGACACCGGCCGGCTGGCCGAGGTCGCGGGGCGGGAGGACGCCCGCGTGGTGTTCCTCGCCTCGCCCGGCAACCCGACCGGGTCGACCGTCGACCGCGACGACCTGGCCGTCCTGGCCTACCGGCTCGCCCGGCAGAGCCTGGTCGTGGTCGACGAGGCCTACCAGGAGTACAGCGACGAGCCGTCGGCCACCGAGCTCCTCGACCGGCTGCCCAACCTCGTGGTGCTGCGGACGCTGTCCAAGGCGCAGGGGCTGGCCGGGGCCCGCGTCGGGGTGGCCCTGGCCCACCCGGACCTGGCCGCGGTGCTGCACCGGGTGCAGGCGCCCTACCCGGTGCCGGAGCCGGTGACCCGCCTGGCCCTCGCGGCGCTGTCCGCCGAGGCCCTCACCGCGACCCGGGACCGGGTGGACCGGACCCTGGCCGAGCGGGACCGGCTGCGGGCGGTGCTCGGCGCCTGCCCGCTGGTGCGCAGCACCTACCGCTCGTCGGCGAACTTCGTCCTGGCCCGCTGCAGCGACCCCGACGCGCTGCTCGGACGGCTCGCCGCCACCGGCATCCAGGTCCGCGACCTGCGCCACCAGCCCCAGCTCGGCGACGCCGTGCGGGTCACCGTCGGCACCCCCGAGGAGATCGACGCCGTCGCCGCCGCGCTGGACGTCCCGCCCACCCCGACCCCCTCACCCACCCTCTCGACCCCGAGGACCGCATGAGCACGCCCCGCCCCCTGCTGATCGTCGACCGCGACGGGACCCTCATCGAGGAGCCCGAGGACTTCCAGGTCGACTCCTACGACAAGCTCGCCCTGGTGCCGGGCGTCATCCCCGCGCTGCTGCGGCTGCGCGACGCCGGCTGGGACCTCGTCATGGTCACCAACCAGGACGGCCTGGGCACCGACGCGTTCCCGCAGGAGTCGTTCGAGGGCCCGCACCGGCTGCTCCTGCAGATCCTGTCCAGCCAGGGCATCGCGTTCCGCGAGATCCTCATCGACCGCTCCTTCGAGAGCGACGGCCTGCCGACCCGCAAGCCGGGGACGGCGCTGTTCACCGAGCTGCTCAAGGACCGGAGCGTCGACTGGGAGCGCTCGGTCGTCGTCGGCGACCGCGAGTCCGACCGGCAGCTGGCGGTGAACCTGGGTATCCCGGCATACCTCGTCGCCAGCCGGGCCACCCCGCCGGGGGAGCGCACCTGGGACTGGCCGTCCATCGCCCACGAGCTCGTGGACCGCCCCCGGCGCGCCAGGGTCCTCCGGGAGACCAAGGAGACCCGGATCGAGGTCGAGCTCGACCTGGACCAGCCGGGCCGGGTCGACGTGGCCACCGGGGTCGGCTTCCTCGACCACATGCTCGACCAGCTGGCCAGCCACGGCGGCTTCTCGATGACCGTGCGCTGCGACGGTGACCTGCACATCGACGAGCACCACACCGTCGAGGACGTCGCCCTGGCCATCGGCACCGCGCTGGCGCAGGCGCTGGGCGACAAGCGCGGCATCGGCCGCTACGGCTTCACGCTGCCGATGGACGAGGCCCGGGCCAGCGCCGCGCTCGACCTGTCCGGCCGGCCCTACCTGGTCTTCGACTGCACCTTCACCCGGGAGCGGGTCGGCGACCTGCCCACCGAGATGGTCGAGCACTTCTGGCGGTCCCTGTGCGAGAGCGCCCGGATGACCCTGCACCTGTCGGTGACCGGCGAGAACACCCACCACCAGGTCGAGGTGGGCTTCAAGGCCGTGGCCCGTGCCCTGCGCCAGGCGCTGCGCCGGGAGGGGTCCGAGCTGCCGTCGACCAAGGGAGTGCTGTGAACCCGAAGGTCGCGCTGGTCGACTCCGGCGGTGCCAACATCGGCTCGCTGCGCTACGCGCTGGAGCGGGTCGGGGCGGACGCGAGGCTCACCGCGGACCCGGCCACCGTCCGGGCCGCCGACCGGGTCATCCTGCCCGGCGTCGGCGCCGCGGGGGAGGGAATGCGCCGGCTGGGTGACCGCGACCTGGTCGACGTGCTCCGCGAGCTGGAGCAGCCGGTGCTCGGCGTGTGCCTGGGCATGCAGCTGCTGTTCGAGGGGACCGACGAGGACGGCGGGGTGGAGTGCCTGGGCCTGCTGCCCGGCCGTGTCGTCGCCATCCCCGGGACCCGCAGCGAGCGGGTGCCGCACATGGGGTGGAACACTCTCGTCCCGCTCCGGGACGACCCGCTCACCGAGGGGATCGCCCCGGGGGCACGGGCCTACTTCGTCCACGGTTACGGTGTGCCGGTGACGGAGGACACCCTCATGTACACCGAGCACGCGGGCCGTTGGTCGGCCGTCGTCCGGCGCGGCAGCCGGTGGGGAGCGCAGTTCCACCCCGAGCGCTCCGCCGGGGTCGGGGCCCGGTTGCTGCGCAACTTCGTGACCGGGGAGGGTCGATGACCGCGTTCACCGTCTACCCGGCCATCGACGTCCGGGACGGCAAGGTGGTGCGGCTGCGCCAGGGGGACTACGAGCAGGAGACCCGCTACGCCGACGACCCGGTGGCGGTGGCCCAGTCCTACGCCCGGGGCGGGGCCCGGTGGCTGCACCTGGTCGACCTGGACGCCGCCCGCGCGGGGGGCTACACGCTCAGGGACGCCCTCGACGAGATCGTGTCGACCACCGGGCTGCAGGTCCAGACCGGCGGGGGCGTGCGCACCGCCGACGACGTGCAGGCCCTGCTCGATGCCGGCGCGGCCCGGGTCGTCGTCGGCTCCGTCGCGGTGCGCGAGCCGGAGACCGTGGTGTCCTGGCTGGAGGAGTTCGGCCCCGACCGGATCACCGTCGCCCTGGACACCCGCACCGGCGAGGACGGCACCTGGGTGCTGCCCGTGGCCGGGTGGACCTCGGTGGCCGAGACCGACCTGCCCACGACGCTGCACAAGTACGCCGCGTCCGGACTCAGGCACGTCCTGTGCACCGACATCGGCCGGGACGGCACCCTGTCCGGCCCGAACCTCAACCTCTACACCTTCCTCACCCGGGCGGTGCCGGACGTGCAGGTCCAGGCCTCCGGGGGTGCCCGCCACGTCCACGACGTGCGCAGCTGCCGCAAGGTCGGGTGTGCCGGGGTGATCCTCGGCAAGGCCCTGCTGGAGGGCCGGCTCACCGTCGCCGACGCCGTCGCCGAGGAGCGCGTATGACGCTCGCGCGCCGCATCGTGCCCTGTCTCGACGTCAAGGACGGCCGGGTGGTCAAGGGCACCCGGTTCCGTGGCCACGTCGACATGGGCGACATCGTCGAGCTGGCCGGGCGCTACCGCGACGAGGGCGCCGACGAGCTGGTCTTCTACGACATCACCGCCAGCCCCGAGGGCCGGACCGTCGACGTGTCCTGGGTGGAGCGGGTGTCGCGGGTCATCGACATCCCGTTCTGCGTCGCCGGCGGCATCCGCTCGGTGGAGGAGGCCCGCGCGGTGCTGCACGCCGGCGCCGACAAGGTCTCGGTCAACACCCCGGCGACCCAGCGGCCCGAGCTCGTCGCCGAGCTGGCCCGGGCCTTCGGGCGCCAGTGCGTCGTCGTGGGGGTGGACAGCCTGCGCGACCCGGACGGCCAGTGGCGAATCCGCCAGTTCACCGGCTCCCCGGAGCACACCCGCGCGCTCGACACGACGACGCTGTCCTGGGTCGCCCGGGTCCAGGAGCTCGGAGCAGGGGAGATCGTGCTCAACTGCATGGGCAGTGACGGCACCCGCGACGGCTACGACGTCGAGCAGCTCCGTGCGGTCCGTGCGGTCTGCGACGTCCCGCTCGTGGCCTCCGGCGGCGCCGGGAGGGTCGGGCACTTCGTCGAGGTGTTCCGGGAGGCCGACGTCGACGCCGCCCTGGCGGCCGGGGTGTTCCACAGCGGGGAGGTGCGCATCCCCGACCTCAAGGCGCAGCTGGCCGCCGCGGGCATCGAGGTGCGCACCACCGGGGTGCCGGTATGACGTCCGCCGGGCTCCCCGACGGCCTCACCGTCGACGACCTCGACTTCGACAAGCAGGGCGGGCTGCTCCCGGCCGTCGTGCAGGACGTCGCCGACGGGCGGGTGCTCATGGTCGGGTACGTCGACCGGGCGGCGCTGCGGGCGACCCTCGACACCGGACTCGCCACGTTCCACAGCCGCAGCCGCGGGACCACCTGGGTCAAGGGGGAGACCAGCGGCCACACCCTGCGCGTCCGGCGGATCGAGGTCGACTGCGACCGGGACACCCTGCTGCTGCACTGCGAGCCGGCCGGACCCACCTGCCACACCGGGGCGCGCAGCTGCTTCGGCGACGGCGAGCGACCGGCGGGCTCCTTCCTGGCCGAGCTCGACGCCCTCGTCGCCGGCCGCGAGCGGGAGCGCCCACCGGGCTCCTACACGACCAGCCTGTTCGACGGCGGCGTGCGCCGCATCGCCCAGAAGGTCGGCGAGGAGGGCGTGGAGACCGCCCTGGCCGCCGTGGCGCAGGAGCCGGAGGAGCTGCTGGGGGAGGCGGCGGACCTCGTCTACCACCTGCTGGTGCTGCTGCGCAGCCGCGGCCTGGGGCTGGCCGACGTCGAGCGGGTGCTCCGGGAGCGGCACCGCTGAGGGGGCGCCGCCGCTCCCGCTCCAGGAGCGGTGGCGCTACCGGTCGTAGGTGACGCCCCAGCCCTGGTTGACCACGGTCTGGTTCGGCAGCCCCAGCTTGGTGCCGTCCGGGGCCGCCACGGTGATCCCGTTGAGCTCGGCCGTGACCTGGCCCTCCAGGCTGCCGCCGGGGTCCCCGAACCGGATCACCCCGGCCACGACCTCCCAGGTCTCCACGACACCCGGTGGCTCGGTGCCGGGGCTGCAGCTCACCGCGCCGAGGCCCTCGCCGAGGTAGAGGCGGCCCTCCCAGCGCCGGTCGGGGAAGGCGACCATGGCCTGGGGCTGGCGGGTGCCCGGGCGGACCCACTCGAGCACGAGCGTGGCGGTGCCGTCGGGGTGGGACAGCTCGAAACCGTGGCCGCACGGCCAGCCGACGGTGAGCTCGGCGAGGTCGACGGTCGCCGGGTCGACCACCCCGGCCGTGCCGGTGGTTCCGGCCCCGCCGTCGCTCCCGTCGTCCTCCCCGGTGCCGTCCGCAGCGGTGCCGGTGGGCGAGGTCGTGCCGTCGTCGGCCGTCGGGGCGGTCGGCTCCTCGGTGGTCGGCCCGTCGGTGGGGGTGCCGGTGTCCGCGTCGTCCGCGGTGGCCGCCGCCTCGTCGTGAGCCGACGGCTCGGGGGTCGGGGCGGTGGTCGGGGTGACCCCGCCGGCCGGCCCGTCGGTCAGGGCGCAACCGCCCAGGAGCGCCGCGGCGACCACCCCTGCCGCGAGGGTCCGCAGGCTCGTGCTCCGGGTGCTCACGCGACCACCTCCCCGGTCAGGGGGCGGGACTGTCGCAGGCCGAACCGCCGCAGCTCGAGGTCCGCCAGCGCGGCGACCACCCTGCCGTCGCCGACCCGCCAGCGGCCCAGCGGGTCCGGGTCGACGGCGTGCAGCCGTGCCGGCGCCTGGTGCACGAGCGCGCGCAGCGCCAGCAGCTCCTGGGTCGCCACGCTGTCCCGGGTGCGCGCGATCTCGCCCGCCCGGCGCGCCCACCGCAGGCGCAGGAGCAGGTAGGTCAGCGCGACGGTCATCGGCAGCACCAGGACGGTGAGGCTGACGACCCACGCGAGGGTGGTGACGGCCTCGTCCAGGCGCTGCCCGGCCGCGGTGAGGTCCCCACCCACCCCGGCGGCGCGGCCGAGGCTGGCCGCCAGCTCGTCACCGACGACGGGCAGGTCGGCGGCGCGGGCGGCGACCTCGTCGATCCGGTCGCGCCAGGCGGTTCCGGCCTGCTCCAGCGGGTCGGCGGGCGCGGCCAGGTGGCGCACCAGGCCGAAGATCCAGCGCCCCACCAGCACCCAGGCGGCCACCCACAGCACCACGGCGGCGTCGCCGACCACCTGCCGGCTGCGCCGGGCGGGGGTCTCGGCATACCACGTCATCGTCTTCTCCTCGCTCGGCCCGTCGGCGCCGATTCTGGCGCATCCCACCGCAAGATGGGGGTATGTCGTCCCCCGACCGCGCGCCCCGGGACCCGCTGGTGCGGGCCGCGGACCAGTGGCTCGCGCACCTGCGGGTGGAACGCGGGGTCTCGGCGCACACCCTGCGGGCCTACCGGCGCGACCTCGCCCGTTACCTGCGGTTTCTCTCCGAGCGGGGCGTCCGCTCGACCGACGGGGTGACCGAGGGGCACGTGGCGGACTTCCTGGCGCACCTGCGGACCGGCGACGACGAGCACCCGCCGCTGGCGGCGAGCTCGGCCGCCCGCACCCTGGCCGCCGTCCGCGGCTGGCACCGGTTCCTCGCCCTCGAGGGGCGGGCCCGCACCGACCCGGCGCACGAGGTCTCGCCCCCGACGCCACCCCGACGCCTGCCGAAGGCCATCGGGCAGTCCGAGGTGGAGCGGCTCATCGAGGCGGCCGCTGTCGGCGACACCCCGGGCTCGCTGCGGGACCGGGCCCTGCTGGAGGTCCTCTACGGGTGCGGCGCGCGGGTGAGCGAGGCGGTGGCGCTCGACGTCGACGACCTCCTGCCCGACCCCGGGGACGACCGCGGCCCGGGCATGGTGCGGCTCTACGGCAAGGGCCGCAAGGAACGGCTGGTCCCGGTGGGCCGCTACGCGCGGGAGGCCCTGGAGGCCTGGCTGGTGCGCGGTCGCCCGGCGCTGGCGGCCCGGGGGAGGGGCACCCCGGCGGTGTTCCTCAACCACCGCGGGGGGCGGCTGTCCCGGCAGAGCGCCTGGGCGGTGCTCCGCCGGGCGGCGGAGCGGGCCGGGCTGGACGGCCACATCAGCCCGCACACCCTGCGCCACTCGTTCGCGACGCACCTGCTCGACGGGGGCGCGGACGTGCGCGTGGTGCAGGAGCTGCTCGGGCACGCGTCGGTGAGCACGACGCAGATCTACACCCTCGTCACGGCCCAGCACCTGCGCGAGGTCTACGCGCAGGCGCACCCGAGGGCGCGGTGAGTCGGGGGTGACGTTGGCCGCGGGTCGGTACGCCCATTAGGGTCGGACCGATCGGCGGGACGCTGACCACCAAGGTGAGGGCGGAGTGAGTGTGACTTCCCAGGCACGGACCCCAGAGACGGCCCACGACCGGCTTCCCGGCACCGAGGCGGCCGGGGCGGGACAGGTGGGCCCGACGGGCCGACCGATGCCCGACTTCCCGGTGCCGGCGCCGCTGTCCGGCCACGGTCCGGCGCGGGTCATCGCGATGTGCAACCAGAAGGGCGGGGTCGGCAAGACCACGACGACGATCAACCTCGGCGCCGCCCTGGCCGAGTACGGCCGCAAGGTCCTGCTCGTCGACTTCGACCCCCAGGGGGCCCTCTCGGTCGGGCTGGGCGTGCGCGCCCACGAGCTGGAGCACACCATCTACAACCTGCTCGTCGAGCGGGGCCACGACATCCACGACCTCATCCAGACGACCCGGGTGTCCGGGCTGGACCTCATCCCGGCCAACATCGACCTCTCCGCCGCGGAGGTGCAGCTGGTGGGTGAGGTGGCCCGGGAGATGGTGCTCGCCCGGGTGCTCCGGCCGGTCCTGGACGAGTACGACGTCGTCCTCATCGACTGCCAGCCCTCGCTCGGCCTGCTCACCGTCAACGCGCTGACCGCCGCGCACGGGGTGATCATCCCGCTGGAGTGCGAGTTCTTCGCGATGCGCGGGGTCGCGCTGCTCATCGAGACGATCGACAAGATCACCGACCGGCTGAACCCGCGCCTGCAGATCGACGGGATCCTGGCGACCATGTACGACGGTCGGACCCTGCACTCCAAGGAGGTCGTCCGCAGTGTCGTCGACCACTTTCAGGACCGGGTCTTCCACACCGTCATCAGCCGCACCGTGAAGTTCCCCGACGCGACCCTCGCCGCCGAGCCGATCACCTCCTACGCCAGCACCCACAGCGGCGCCGAGGCCTACCGCCAGCTGGCCCGCGAGCTCATCGCCCGCGGCGGCGCACCCTGAGTTGGAGGCGACCCTGACCGGGGCCACCGACCCCACGCCCCCCGACGGGGCCGTCGTCCCCGGCGGGGCCGTCGTCCCCGGCGGGGTCCTGACCCGCCGGGGCCCGGCCCCGTTCGAGGTGCACCTCGACGTCTTCCAGGGGCCGTTCGAGCTGCTGCTCGGACTGATCTCCAAGCACAAGCTGGACGTCACCGAGATCGCGCTGGCGCAGGTCACCGACGAGTTCATCGCCCACATCCGGGCCGCGCAGGCGGCCGACGACGAGTGGGACCTGTCCCAGGCCTCGGAGTTCCTCCTCATCGCCGCGACGCTGCTGGAGCTCAAGGCCGCCCGGCTGCTGCCCCAGCGCCGGGACGAGGACGAGGAGGACCTGGCGCTCATCGAGGCCCGGGACCTGCTCTTCGCCCGGCTCCTGCAGTACCGGGCGTTCAAGCAGGTCGCCGCCCGGTTCGCGGAGCGGATGAGCACCGTGGGGCGGATCTTCGCCCGGGACGTCGGCATCGAGGAGCGCTACGCCAAGCTGCTCCCCGAGCTGGTGCTCAACATCACCCCGGAGCAGCTGGCCATGATCGCGGCCCGGGCGATGATCCCCAAGCCCCCGCCGCAGGTCGGGCTGGACCACCTGCACGCGCCGCAGGTGTCGGTTCGGGAGCAGGCCGCGCTCGTCGTCGACCGGCTCCGCCGGGACCACCGGGCCTCGTTCCGCGACCTCGTCGCGGACGCCGACTCCACGCTGGTCATCGTGGCCCGGTTCCTCGCGCTGCTCGAGCTGTACCGGGAGGCGCTCATCGTCCTGGAGCAGGAGGAGGCGCTGGGGGAGCTCCACGTACGCTGGGACGGTCCCGACACCGGTGAGGTGGACGTGGGGGAGGAGTTCGACGAGGAACCGGACGCGGGAGGACAGGAGCGCGATGGACAGCCCTGAGGGCCCGGCGGTGCCGGAGGAGGACGCCGCCCGGGAGACCGCCCAGGAGCAGGTGGCCTTCGACATCAACGACTTCCCCGGCGGCGCCCGCGCCGCGGTCGAGGCGGTGCTCATGGTCATCGACGAGCCGGTCTCGGAGACCACGCTCGCCTCGGCCCTGGAGCTGCCGGTCGAGGACGTCACCGCGCTGCTGGAGGAGCTCGCCGAGGAGTACACCGCCCAGAACCGCGGGTTCATGCTGCGCCGGCTCGCCGGCGGGTGGCGGGTCTACACCCGTCCCGAGTACGCCCCCGTCGTCGAGCGGTTCCTCATCGGCGGACAGCAGGCCCGGCTCACCCAGGCCTCCCTGGAGACCCTGGCGGTCATCGCCTACCGGCAGCCGATCTCGCGGGCCCGGATCAGCGCGGTCCGCGGGGTCAACGTCGACGGCGTGGTGCGCACCCTGCTGGCCCGGGGCCTCATCCAGGAGGTCGGCCAGGACGGCGAGGGCGGTGCCGTGCTCTACGGCACCACCGACTACTTCCTGCAGCGGATGGGCCTCGACAGCCTCGACGACCTGCCCCCGCTGGCGCCCTACCTGCCGCCGCCGGAGGTCATCGAGGAGCTGGCCGCGGAGGGTCACGCGTGAGCACCCCCCGGGGCGGGCGACGCCGCCCGCAGCGCCGGCAACCGGCTCGCGGCAGGGCTCCGCGCCGGTCGGTGCCTCCCGCGCCGGACCCGGTCGACGTCCACCACCCCGACGGGGTGCGCCTGCAGAAGCTGCTGGCGGGAGCCGGCTTCGGCAGCCGCCGCACCTGCGAGCGGCTCATCGCCGAGGGCCGCGTCGAGGTCGACGGGCACGTGGTCACCGAGCTGGGGGTGCGCGTGGACCCGGCGACCCAGGTGGTCCGGGTCGACGGCACCCGGGTGGTGCTCGACGCCTCCAAGGTCTACCTCGCGTTCAACAAGCCCCGCGGCGTCGTGTCCACGATGAGCGACGAGCGCGGCCGCCCCTCCGTCGGCGACTACGTGGGCGACCGCCAGGAGCGGCTCTTCCACGTCGGGCGGCTGGACGCCGACACCGAGGGCCTGCTCCTGCTCACCAACGACGGCGAGCTGGCGCACCGCCTCCAGCACCCGTCATACGGGGTGCCCAAGACGTATGTCGCACAGGTGCCCGGGCCGGTGCCCCGCGACCTGGGCCGCCGGCTCCGGGCGGGGGTGGAGCTGGACGACGGCCCGGTCCGGGTGGACTCCTTCCGGCTGGTCGACTCCCTGCCGGGGAAGGCGATCGTCGAACTGGTCCTGCACGAGGGGCGCAAGCACGTGGTCCGGCGGCTGATGGCGGCGGTGGGTCACCCGGTCCTGGCCCTGGCCCGGACCAAGGTGGGCCCGGTGCGGCTGGGCGACCTGCGCCCGGGCCGGATGCGGCCGCTGACGAAGGAGGAGGTCGGCGCCCTCTTCCGGGCCGCGGGGCTCTGAACGGCGGTTAGGGTGGAGCCGTGAGCACCCAGCCGGTCACCATCGCCATCGACGGACCCAGCGGCTCGGGCAAGTCCAGCGTCTCCCGGGCCGTGGCCCGGCGGCTGGGCCTGCGCTACCTGGACACCGGGGCGATGTACCGGGCGCTGGCCTGGCACTGCCTCGACCGGGGCATCGACCTGACCGACCTGGAGGCGGTGGCCCGGGCCTCGGAGACGTTCGACCTGCGGATGGGGACCGACCCCGACCACCCCACGGTCCACGTCGGCGACGTCGACGTCGCCGAGGCGATCCGCTCCACGGAGGTGTCCGGCGTGGTCTCCCAGGTCGCGACCAACCTCGGGGTCCGCGCCAACATGCGGGAACGGCAGCGGGCGATCATCGAGCAGGCGCGTGCCGAGGGTCCCGGCATCGTCGTCGAGGGCCGCGACATCACCACGGTGGTCGCCCCGGACGCCGAGTACCGCATCCTGCTCACCGCCTCGGAGGAGGCCCGCCTGGCCCGCCGGGCCCGGGAGCTGTTCGACTCCGACGACGCCGCGGCGATCGCGGCCACCCACGACCACGTGGTGCGGCGGGACCGCCAGGACGCCACCGTGTCGGCGTTCTTCGAGCCGGCCGACGGGGTCGTCGGAATCGACACCTCGTCGCTGACGTTCTCCGAGGCGGTGGCCGCCGTGCTGGACACGGTGGCCCCCGTCGAGGCACCGTGACCGCCAGCCCCCCACTGCCCGAGCCCCTGGAGGAACGATGAGCATCCAGACCACCGACGAGCAGGCCAAGTTCGCCGAGTACGCCCACCCCGAGCGGCTGGTGTCCACCCAGTGGCTGGCCGACCACCTGGGCGAGCCCGGGATGGTCGTCCTCGAGTGCGACGAGGACGTGCTCCTCTACGACACCGGCCACATCCCCGGCGCCCTCAAGCTGGACTGGCACACCGACCTCAACGACCCGGTCACCCGCGACTACGTCGACGGGGCCAGGTTCGCCGAGGTCATGGGGAAGCGGGGGATCAGCCGGGACACCACGGTGGTCCTGTACGGCGACAAGAACAACTGGTGGGCCGCGTACGCCCTGTGGGTGATGACCCTGTTCGGCCACGAGGACGTGCGGCTCCTGGACGGCGGCCGGACCAAGTGGCTGGCCGAGGGCCGCGAGATCACCACCGAGGTGGACTGGCCCGAGCCGGTGGAGTACCCCGTCGTCGAGCGCGACGACCGCACCGTCCGGGCGTTCAAGGACGACGTGCTGGCCCACCTGGGCAAGCCGCTGGTGGACGTGCGGTCCCCGGGCGAGTACTCCGGCGAGCTGCTGCACATGCCCGACTACCCGCAGGAGGGTGCGATGCGCGGCGGCCACATCCCCGGCGCCAAGTCTGTGCCGTGGGCCCGCGCCGCCAACGAGGACGGCACCTTCAAGACCCGCGCCGAGCTCGAGGAGATCTACATCAAGGAGCAGGGTCTGCAGCCCACCGACGACGTCGTCGCGTACTGCCGGATCGGCGAGCGGTCCAGCCACACCTGGTTCGTCCTCAAGCACCTGCTCGGCTTCGAGAAGGTGCGCAACTACGACGGCTCGTGGACCGAGTGGGGCAACTCCGTGCGCGTGCCGGTGGAGCGTTGATGACGACGTCGGGCCCGAACCTGGCCGACCTCCCTCCGGCCATGGCCGAGCTCGCCGAGGACTTCAACGCCGTCGGCGAGGCCGAGCGGCTGCAGCTGCTCCTGGAGCTGAGCAACGAGCTGCCGTCCCTGCCCGAGCGCTACGCGGGACACCTGGACCTGATGGAGCGGGTCGACGAGTGCCAGTCACCGGTGTTCCTGGCGGTGGAGGTCGACGACGACCCCGAGCGGCACGTCCACCTCTATTTCGACGCGCCGGCCGAGGCGCCGACGACCCGCGGCTTCGCCGGGATCCTGCACGAGAGCCTGGACGGGCTGCCGGCGGACACGGTCCTCGGCGTGCCGGACGACGCGCCCTACCGGTTCGGCCTGGCGCAGGCGGTGTCGCCGCTGCGGCTGCGGGGGATGACCGGGATGCTGGCGCGGATCAAGCGCCAGGTGCGGGCCCGTCGGGCCGCAGTGGACGCCGGGAGCGGCCCGTGACGACGACGGGCCGGCCGGAGGACGAGGTCCAGCTCGAGACCGCGCTGCGCGCCGGGCTGGAGGAGTTCGAGCTCTCCGAGGAGGACCTGGCCCTCGTCGACGGCGAGGACGGCGCCGAGCTGGTCTCCGAGGCCGAGCCGCCGCGACCGGTCGTCGCCGTGGTGGGCCGTCCCAACGTCGGCAAGTCCACCCTGGTCAACCGCATCCTCGGGCGTCGGGAGGCGGTCGTCGAGGACGTGCCCGGGGTGACCCGCGACCGGGTGGCCTACGACGCCGAGTGGTCCGGGCGGAGGTTCACCCTGGTCGACACCGGCGGCTGGGAGGTCGACGCCAGGGGGATCCAGCTGCGCGTCGCCGAGCAGGCCGAGGTGGCCGTGGAGCTGGCCGACGCCGTCCTGTTCGTCGTCGACGCCACGGTCGGGGCGACCGACACCGACGAGGCCGTGGTCCGGATGCTGCGCCGGTCGGGCAAGCCGGTGGTCCTGGTCGCGAACAAGGTCGACGACCAGCGCACCGAGGCCGACGCAGCCGCGCTGTGGAACCTCGGGCTGGGCCAGCCCTGGCCGGTGTCGGCGCTGCACGGACGCGGCAGCGGCGACGTCCTCGACGCCCTGCTCGAGGTGTTGCCGGAGACGAGCGGGGTGGGCGGCGCCTACCCGCGGGGCGGTCCGCGTCGGGTCGCCCTCGTGGGCCGCCCCAACGTCGGCAAGTCCAGCCTGCTCAACAAGCTGGCGGGGGAGGACCGGGTCGTCGTCGACGACGTCGCCGGCACCACGCGCGACCCGGTCGACGAGCTCATCGAGCTGGACGGCACGGTGTGGCGCTTCGTCGACACCGCCGGTATCCGGCGCCGGGTGCACCAGACCCGTGGCACCGACTTCTACGCCTCGCTGCGCACCCAGGCTGCCCTCGAGAAGGCCGAGGTGGCGGTCGTCCTCATCGACGCCAGCCAGCCTCTGACCGAGCAGGACGTGCGGGTGATCCAGCAGGTCATCGACGCCGGGCGGGCGCTGGTCATCGCCTACAACAAGTGGGACACGGTCGACGAGGAGCGGCGCTACTACCTGGAGCGGGAGATCGAGCGGGACCTGGTCCAGGTGACCTGGGCGCCCCGGGTCAACATCTCCGCGGCGACGGGGCGGCACCTCAACCGGCTCGTCCCCGCGCTGCAGACCGCTCTGGAGTCGTGGGACCGGCGGATCCCGACCAGCAAGCTCAACGCGTTCCTCGGCGAGGTCGTCGCGGCCCACCCGCACCCGGTGCGTGGCGGCAAGCAGCCGCGGATCCTGTTCGGCACCCAGGCCGCCACCCGGCCCCCGAAGTTCGTGCTGTTCGCCAGCGGCTTCCTCGAGGCCGGCTACCGGCGGTTCCTGGAGCGCCGGCTGCGCGAGGAGTTCGGTTTCCAGGGCACCCCGATCGAGATCTCGGTCCGGGTGCGCGAGAAGCGCAGGCGCTGATGCCGCACCGGATTGCAGAGCGGGGTCGGGGCTGAGGTAACCTCTCCTCGACCCGTTCGCGGGTCGACGGGCTGTGGCGCAGCTTGGTAGCGCACTTGACTGGGGGTCAAGGGGTCGCAGGTTCAAATCCTGTCAGCCCGACCGGGAGAGCCGCCCCTCACCTGCGGAGACGCGGGAGAGGGGCGGCTTCCTCGTCCCGCGGCCCGGACCGCGCCCGTGGGGCACGGCGTCACCGTGGCACGACCGTGCGGCGCACCCGCCTCCGGTGGCTCCCGACCGGATCAGACACCGCAGGTCGCGGCGGGGTACCTGGCTCCCCGGTGGCCCGCAGACCCCTAGGCTGGGGCCGTGACCACGCGCCAGGACAGGGAGGGCACCGAGCCCCGCGCCCCGCAGGTGGTTCCGGTGCGGCACGAGTGGCTCACCCTGCCGAACGCCATCTCGGTCCTCCGGCTGGTCGGGGTGCCGGTCTTCCTGTGGCTGATCCTGGCGCACCAGGACGGCGCGGCCCTGGTCGTGCTCATGGTGTCCGGGGTCAGCGACTACCTCGACGGCAAGATCGCCCGCCGGTTCGGCCTGGTCAGCCGGGTCGGCCAGTACCTCGACCCGATCGCGGACCGCCTCTACATCGCCTCGACGCTCTTCGGCCTGGCGTGGAGGGAGTTCATCCCCTGGTGGCTCGTGCTCGTCCTCGTGGCCCGCGACGCGTTCATCGCCGGGATGTACCCCGTCGTCCGTGTCTACCGGCTCCCGCTGCCCCCCGTGCACTACATCGGCAAGGCGGCCACGTTCAACCTCCTCTACGCCTTCCCGCTGGTGCTGCTCGGACACGGGGACTCGCTCGTGGCGCAGGTGGCCCAGCCGGTGGCCTGGGCGTTCGTGTGGTGGGGGACGGCGCTGTACTGGATCGGGGGAGTGATCTACGCCCACCAGATCGCCGACCTGGTCCGGCAGCGCCGGGCACAGTACCGGGCGGTGGCCGGGTGAAGCGGATCCGCCTCGTCGGCCGCGGCCGCCCCCACCCCAACCCGGCCGCGTCGATGGCGCTGCTGCAGGAGGTGCTCGACCGCCCGCTCGACCCCGGCTACGCCTCCGCGGCGCAGGCGCGCCAGGAGCGCGGGCTGGAGCCGTCCACAGGCGGGCGGACGCTCCTGCTCCTGGTGGTCTCGCTGCTCCTCGGCTTCCTGCTCGCGGTCGCCGTGGTCACCCTGCGCGCTCCCGACCCCGACGCGAACACCGCCCGCGCCGAGCTCATCGAGCGGATCCAGGAGCTCGAGGCCCTCGGCGACGAGCGCGCCGCGCTCATCGAGACGCTGCGCCTCGAGGTGGGTGCCCTCGAGGGTGAGGCCGTGGGGCGCGGCCCCAGCCCGCTCGCCGAACGGCTCCGGCAGGAGGCCCTCGCCGCGGGTGCCGCCCCCATGGTCGGCCCGGGGGTGCGGGTGGTCATGGACGACGCCGCGCTCAGCGACGCCGACCCGGACGCCGCGCCGCCCCAGGACTCCCGGGTGCTCGCGCGGGACCTGCAGGTCGTCGTCAACGGGCTGTGGGCCCACGGCGCCGAGGCGGTGGCGATCAACGGCCAGCGGCTGACGGCGACCTCGGCGATCCGGTTCGCCGGTGAGGCGATCGTCGTCGACTTCCGCGGGCTGACCCGCCCCTACGAGGTGATCGCCCTCGGGGACACGTCGGCGATGATGGACGAGCTGGGTGACGGTGAGACGGGCAGGTATCTTGCCGAGCTCACGGACGACTACGGCATCGAGGTCCAGGTGCTGGCCGAGGAAGAGCTGACCGTGCCGGCAGGAAGCCGGCTCAGCACGCGCCTGGCGCGGGTGGGAACCGAGGAAGGTGACGACGGATGATCCCTGTGATCGGCCTGGTGGCCGGGGTGGTGCTCGGTCTCGTCCTGCAACCGTCGGTCCCGGGGTGGCTCGAGCCCTACCTCCCGATCGCCGTCATCGCCGCCCTCGACGCGGTCTTCGGCGGCGTCCGGGCGGCGCTCGAGGGCATCTTCAACGACAAGGTCTTCGTGGTCAGCTTCGCCTTCAACGCCGTCGTGGCGGCCCTCATCGTCTTCCTGGGCAACCAGCTCGGCGTGGGGGCCCAGCTGACCACGGGCGTAGTCGTCGTGCTCGGGCTGCGGATCTTCTCCAACGTCGCCGCGATCCGTCGCCACCTGCTGGGAGCCTGAGGTGGCCGACGAGGCACCCCGCCGACCACTGTCCACCTCGCGCCGGGCGGTGCTGCGCCGGCTGCGCCGGATCAGCAGCCCCCGCCTGTCCCGCGGCACCCTCATCGTCGCGGTGCTGACGCTGGTCCTCGGGCTCGCCCTCGTGGCCCAGGTGCGCAGCACCCGGACGGCGGGCCTGGAGGACCTGCGGGAGTCCGACCTCGTCGCCCTCCTCGACGACGCCGCGACCCGGGTCGAGGAGCTGGAGGACGAGCTGGCCCGGCTCGAGGCCGACCGGGCCCGGCTGGCCGGCGGCGCCGGGGACGAGGCGGCCCAGGAGGCAGCCCGGCAGCGCCTCGACAGCTATCGCATCCTGGCGGGCACGGTCCCGGTGGAGGGGCCGGGCGTGACGGTCGTCGTCGACGACCCGGAGCGCACGGTCACCCCGACCATGCTCCTCGACCTCATCCAGGAGCTCCGGGACGCCGGCGCCGAGGCGATCCAGGTCGGGCCGGTGCGGGTCGTCGCCTCGACCTGGGTGGGGCTGTCGGAGGACAACCGGCTCATGGTCGACGGGGAGCCGCTCACCTCGCCCTACCGGGTCGTCGCGATCGGCGACGGGCACACCCTCGCCGGGGCCCTGGCCATCCCCGGCGGCTTCAACGACAGCGTCCGCCGGGTCGGCGGGACGGTCGAGGTCGTCGAGGGTCAGACACTCCGGATCGACGCGTTGCACCAGCCCGACGAGCATCGTTACGCTCGGCCCGTGCCCTCGGGGGACTCCTGAGGTTTGAGGTTCCCTGCCCCGGCACGGGCGACGTTTCGACGAGGAGACCGATGAGCGAGCTGGAGTACCCCGACGACCTGCGCTACAGCGCCGACCACGAGTGGGTGAAGGAGCTGGGGGACGGGGTGGTCCGGGTCGGTATCACCGCCTACGCCCAGGACGCCCTCGGCGACGTCGTCTACGTGAGCCTGCCCACCGTGGGGGACAGCGTCCGGGCCGGGGACGCGTGCGGGGAGGTGGAGTCCACCAAGTCGGTGAGCGACATCTACGCCCCCGTCGACGGCGAGGTGGTGGCCGTCAACGAGGCGCTGGACACCCAGCCGGAGCTGGTCAACACCGACCCCTACGGCGACGGGTGGATGTACGAGCTCAAGCTCGCCGAGGGCGCGGACCTCGACAGCCTCATGGACGTCGAGGCCTATACCGACCACATCGGGTGAGCGCGGGGCCGGGACCGGCCCCGTCTGCCTTAGAGTGGACGCAACCAAGGAGGTGTGTGCGTGAGCGACCGTGAGCGGGAGCACCACGACTGGTCGGGCGACCCCACGACAGCGCGGAGCCCGGCCGACCTGGACCTGCCCGCCCACGACCACGCCTTCGAGGAGGAGACCCCCCGGCTGTCGGCGGAGGACCAGCGCACCGTCGACGCCCTGCGCCCCGGCACCGCGCTGCTCATCGTCCAGCGCGGCCCCAACGCCGGCGCCCGGTTCCTCCTGGACGCCGACGAGGTCAGCGCGGGGCGCCACCCGAGCAGCGACATCTTCCTGGACGACGTCACCGTGTCGCGCCGTCACGCGGTCTTCACCAAGGAGGGCGAGGGCTACGTGGTGCGCGACATCGGCTCGCTCAACGGCACCTACGTCAACCGGCAGCGGATCGACGAGGCCCGCCTGGAGCAGGGTGACGAGGTCCAGATCGGTAAGTTCCGGCTCGTCTACTACACCGGGCGGCAGTGACCGTCCCCGCCTCCCGACGCTCCGATGACGGGATGTCGATCGGCGCGGTCCTCAAGCGCCTGCAGCCGGAGTTCCCGGACCTGACCATCTCCAAGATCCGCTACCTCGAGTCCGAAGGGCTGGTCCGCCCGCAGCGGCGTGAGTCGGGCCTGCGCCGGTTCGCCGAGGAGGACGTCGAGCGGCTGCGCTTCGTGCTGTCCGCCCAGCGCGACCGGTTCTGGCCGCTCAAGGTCATCAAGGACCAGCTGGACCGGATGGACCGCGGGCTGGAGCCGGACCGGCCCACCGTGGTCCCGGACCGGGGGGAGCGGGGCGCCACACCCGCGACCGCGCTGCCCACCGCCGAGGAGCTGCGCCGCCGGCGCTCGATCCGGCTCAGCCCCAAGGAGCTGCGCGAGCAGGCGGGGATCGACTCCGCCACGTATGCCGCGCTGAAGGCGTTCGGCCTGCTCACCCCCGACGCGTCGGGCCGGCACAGCGCCGACGACGTCGACATCGCCCGGCAGTGCGGCGCCCTGGCCTCCTTCGGGCTGGAGCCGCGCCACCTGCGCCTGTTCCGGGTCGCCGCCGACCGGGAGGTCGGCCTGACCGAGCAGATCCTGGAGCCGGTGCGCCGCAGGCGGGCCCGCGGCCAGGGCGGGCGCGACCCGGACGTGCTGCAGGCCGAGCTGCTGGCCCACGCCGTCGCGCTGCACGTCGCGCTGGTCCGGGCCGGCCTCGAGCGGGGCCGCTGAGGACGCTCCGGTCCCGCCCTGCGGCACCCCCACGCCCCCGGGCGACAGGAGTACGGTGGGAGTGTGAAAGAGCTCGACGTCCTCGGTGTGCGGGTGGAGATGCCGTCCAACAACCCGATCGTGCTCTTGCGCGAACGCGACGGGCAGCGCTACCTGCCGATCTGGATCGGCGCGTCGGAGGCCACGGCCATCGCCTACGCCCAGCAGGGCGTGGAGCCGCCGCGGCCGCTGACCCACGACCTCATGGCGACCGTGATCCATACCCTCGGGCACACCCTGGACGAGGTCCGCATCACCGAGATGAACGACGGCGTCTTCTACGCCGTGCTCCTGCTCGACGGACACGTCGAGATCTCGGCGCGGCCCTCCGACGCGATCGCCCTGGCGCTGCGCACCGCGACCCCGATCCTGGCCACCGAGCTGGTCCTGGACGAGGCGGGGGTGACCATGGCGATCGAGGACGAGGACGAGGTGGAGCGGTTCCGCAAGTTCCTCGACCAGGTGTCGCCGGAGGACTTCGAGGAGCGTCGCTCCGAGTGACGGTTGTGACGGCTGGGACGGCGAGCCGCGTTGACCTGCACAGGTCACCGGCCTACCGTCAGTGTGGGACGGCGCGGTGACGCGCCGACGCGCCCGACCTCAGGTCGGACGCCATGCAACGGTGACTGACCAGGAGGGTGCCGTGGGTACCGGAGCCGAAGTCCGCGGTGGTGAGGCCTCGAGGCGGAGCACACCGGCCCAGGGGATGCTCTTCACCGACGACCTCCCCGCCCTCGAGGAGAACATCGGCTACCGCGGTCCCACCGCCTGCCGCGCCGCGGGCGTGACCTACCGCCAGCTGGACTACTGGGCCCGCACCGGCCTCGTCGAGCCCTCGGTGCGCAACCCCACGGGGTCCGGCACCCAGCGCCTGTACAGCTTCCGCGACATCCTGGTCCTCAAGATCATCAAGCGGCTGCTCGACACCGGTGTCTCGCTGCAGCAGATCCGGGTCGCGGTCGAGCAGCTGCGCGAGCGCGGCGTCCAGGACCTGGCCAACATCACGCTGATGAGCGACGGTGCCAGCGTCTACGAGTGCACCTCCGACGACGAGGTCATCGACCTGGTGCGCGGGGGCCAGGGCGTGTTCGGCATCGCCATCGGCAGCGTCTGGCGCGAGGTCGAGGGGCAGTTGGCGACGCTGCCCTCCGAGCGCGCCGACGAGGTGCCGGCGAACCACCCCGGCGACGAGCTCTCCGAACGGCGCCGGGCCCGCCGCACCGGCTGACGCTGCTAGCCTGGGACCCGCCAGCGACGCCGCGCGGGAGAGACCTCACCCACTGCCGGTGAGGCGCCGAAGGGGCAAACTCCCCGGAAGCTCTCAGGCGCCCGGACCGCGCGGACGAGGCAACTCTGGAACGGCCGCGCACCGCCGGTGCGCGGGCCGGACAGAGGGGGAGGCACTCGACGAGGAGGAGCCTTCATGACCGCGCACGAGACGCAGGCGCACCCCACCGACGTGGTGACCGACGACGCCGCCCCGCTGCCCCCCGAGGTGCTGCCGGCCTTCGCCGCCCGGCACATCGGACCCGGCCCGGACGACGTGGCGTCGATGCTCGACGTCCTGGGCTACGGGTCCCTCGAGGAGCTGGTCGACGCCGCGATCCCGCGGGCCATCCGCACCGACCGCGCCCTGGCCCTGGAGGCCGCGCCCTCGGAGGCCGCCGTCACCGCGGAGCTGCGGGAGCTCGCCAGCCGCAACACGGTCCTCACCTCCCTCATCGGCCTCGGCTACTACGGCACCCACACCCCGCCGGTCATCCGCCGCAACGTGCTGGAGAACCCCGCCTGGTACACCGCCTACACGCCCTACCAGCCCGAGATCTCCCAGGGGCGGCTGGAGGCGCTGCTGAACTTCCAGACCATGGTCGCCGACCTCACCGGGCTGCCCACCGCGGGCGCGTCCCTGCTCGACGAGGCCACCGCGGTCGCCGAGGCGATGACCCTGATGCGCCGGGTCAGCAAGGTCCCCGACGGGGCGGTGCTGCTGGTCGACCAGCACCTGCTGCCGCAGAGCCTGGCCGTGCTCGGCACCCGCGCCCGCCCGCTGCGCATCGAGGTGGTCACCGCCGACCTCGACGACGTCACCGACGTCGCGGGCCTGCGCCGGGCCGCGGGTGACCGGGACGTGTTCGGTGTCGTCGTCCAGTACCCCGGCGCCGACGGCCAGATCCGCGACTGGTCGGCCCTCGCCGCCGCCGCCCACGAGGCCGGCGCGCTGGTCACCGCCGCGGCCGACCTGCTCGCGCTCACCCTGCTCCGGTCCCCGGGCGACTGGGGCGCCGACGTCGCGGTGGGCACCACCCAGCGCTTCGGGGTGCCGATGGGGCTGGGTGGACCGCACGCGGGCTACATGAGCGTGCGGGCCGGCCTGGAGCGCAACCTGCCCGGGCGCCTCGTGGGCGTGAGCAAGGACGCCGACGGCGCGCCCGCGTACCGGCTGGCCCTGCAGACCCGCGAGCAGCACATCCGCCGGGAGAAGGCCACCTCCAACATCTGCACCGCCCAGGTGCTGCTGGCCGTCATCGCCGCGATGTATGCCGTGTACCACGGCCCGGAGGGGCTGCGCCGGATCGCCCGCGAGGTCCACGCCAAGGCGCGCTACCTCGCCGACGCGCTCGCCGGGGCGGGCGCCGAGGTGGTGACCACGACCTACTTCGACACCCTCACCGTGCGGGTGCCCGGCCGCGCCGCCGACGTGGTGGCCGCCGCCCTGGAGCGCGGGGTCAACCTGTGGCGGGTCGACGACGACCACGTGCTGCTCAGCACCGACGAGACGGTCACGCTCGCCGAGCTCGACGCCGTCTGCGAGGCGTTCGGGGCACGCGGCGGGTCGCTGGGGGAGCCGGAGGACCCGCACTGGCCCGAGGGTCTGCTCCGCCGCGACGAGGTCCTCACCCACCCGGTCTTCCACCGCCACCACAGCGAGACCGCGATGCTGCGGTACCTGCGTTCGCTGGCCGACAAGGACTACGCCCTGGACCGCGGCATGATCCCCCTCGGGTCGTGCACGATGAAGCTCAACGCCACGACCGAGATGGAGCCGATCACCTGGCCCGAGTTCGCCAACCTGCACCCGTTCGCGCCCGCCGACCAGAGCGAGGGCTCCCGGGAGCTGATCCGCCAGCTCAGCTCGTGGCTGTGCGAGATCACCGGCTACGACGAGATCAGCCTGCAGCCCAACGCCGGTTCCCAGGGCGAGCTCGCCGGGCTGCTGGCCATCCGGGCCTACCACGAGGCCAACGGCGACCACGGGCGCGATGTGTGCCTCATCCCGGCCAGCGCGCACGGCACCAACGCCGCGAGCGCGGTGATGGCCGGGATGCGGGTCGTCGTGGTCAGGACCACCCCGAACGGCGACATCGACCTGGACGACCTGCGCGCCAGGATCAAGGAGCACGGGGAGCGGCTGGCCGCGATCATGGTCACCTACCCCTCGACCCACGGCGTGTTCGAGGACACCATCGTCGAGCTGTGCGACCTGGTCCACGAGGCCGGCGGGCAGGTGTACGTCGACGGCGCGAACCTCAACGCGATGATGGGGCTGGCCGAGCCCGGCCGGTTCGGCGGGGACGTGTCGCACCTCAACCTGCACAAGACGTTCTGCATCCCCCACGGCGGGGGTGGTCCCGGGGTCGGCCCGGTGGCGGTGCGCAGCCACCTGGCCCCGCACCTGCCCAACCACCCGATGGATCCCCAGGCCGGGCCGGAGACCGGAGTCGGGCCGGTGTCGGCCGCGCCGTTCGGGTCGGCCAACATCCTGCCGATCTCCTGGGCCTTCATCCGGCTCATGGGCGGTGCCGGTCTCACCCGGTCGGCGCAGGTGGCGGTGCTGTCGGCCAACTACGTGGCGGCCCGGCTGCGCGACCACTACCCGGTGCTCTACACCGGCGAGAACGGGCTGGTCGCCCACGAGTGCATCCTCGACCTGCGGGACCTGACCAAGCGCACCGGGGTCACCGTTGACGACGTGGCCAAGCGCCTCATCGACTACGGCTTCCACGCCCCGACGATGTCCTTCCCGGTGGCCGGCACGCTCATGGTCGAGCCGACCGAGAGCGAGGACCTGGCCGAGCTGGACCGGTTCTGCGAGGCGATGATCGCGATCCGGGAGGAGATCGAGGAGGTGGCCCGCAGCGGCGACGTGGCCTCCAGCGTGCTGCGCAACGCGCCGCACACCGCGCTCTGCCTCACCGGGGAGTGGGACCACCCGTACGACCGGCGCACCGCGGCATACCCGCCCAGCGTCGACCCGGCCCGCAAGTACTGGCCGCCGGTGCGCCGCATCGACGGGGCCTACGGCGACCGCCACCTGGTCTGCTCCTGCCCGCCGCCGGAGGCGTTCGAGCAGGGCTGACCGGGTGACCTCCCGGCCACTCGCGCGGCGACGGTAGCCGCTGGCCCGCGCGTGTGGTTGGCTTCCGAGTCACAGGCGTGACAGGGAGGTGGCATGGGCCAGGAGGTCACATCCGCGGTCTACACCCGCGAGCAGCGGCTCCGGTACCGCGAGAAGGTGCTGCAGGACCTCGACGTCTTCGAGCGCATGCTCGAGGAGAAGGGGTTCGACTTCACCCGTCCCCAGATGGGCCTGGAGATCGAACTGAACCTCGTGGACAACGACCTCAACCCGGCCCTCCTCAACGAGGAGGTGCTCCACGAGATCAACTCGCACAACTTCCAGGCCGAGGTGGGCCGGTACAACATCGAGATGAACGTCCCGCCGCGGCCCATGGCGGGGGACCAGGCCCACCGGCTGGAGCGCTGGCTGCTGCAGTCGCTGCGCTCGGCCGGGGAGCTGGCCCGGCGGCACGGTGCCCAGATCATCGCCACCGGGATCCTGCCGACCCTGCAGCCGGAGCTGTTCGAGGGCGACTGGCTGTCCCTGGGGGTGCGCTACACCGCCCTCAACGACGCGATCCTGCGGGAGCGTGGGGAGGGCCTGGAGCTGGACATCGAGGGCCCGACGGGGGAGCGGGTGGTCAGCTACTTCGAGACGATCGGGCCGCTGTCCGGGTGCACCTCGGTGCAGCTGCACCAGCAGGTGACCCCGCAGGACTTCCCGCTGTACTGGAACGCCGCCTCGGTGATCAGCGGGATCCAGCTGGCGATGGGGGCGAACTCGCCCTACCTGTTCGGCCGGCGGCTGTGGGCCGAGACCCGCATCCCGCTGTTCAGCCAGATGGTCGACACCCGGTCGGTGGAGCTGAAGTACCAGGGCGTGCGGCCGCGCGCCTACTTCGGCCGCGGCTGGATCACCTCGATCTTCGACCTGTTCGAGGAGAACGTCCGCTGCTTCCCGGCGCTGCTGCCGGAGGTGTCCGACGAGGACCCGGTCGCGGTGCTCCGCGACGGCGGGGTGCCGGAGCTGCACGAGCTGCGCCTGCACAACGGCACCGTCTACCGCTGGAACCGCCCGATCTACGAGGCCGTCCAGGGCATGCCGCACCTGCGGGTGGAGAACCGGGTGCTTCCGGCCGGGCCGACGGTGGTGGACATCGTGGCCAACGCCTGCTTCTACTACGGCCTGCTGGAGACGCTGACCAGCAGCGGCCGGCCGATCTGGACCAAGATGCCGTTCCGGCACGCCGAGGAGAACTTCGACCAGGCGGCCCGGCACGGCATCGACGCCCAGCTGCACTGGCCGGGCCTGGGGCGGGTCCCCGCCACCGAGCTGGTCGCCGAGCACCTGCTCCCGCTCGCCGACGACGGGCTCGCCGCGCTCGGTCTGCGCCGTCAGGTGCGTGCCTACTACCTCGACATCATCGAGCAGCGCTGCCGCACCCACACCAACGGCGCCAGCTGGCAGGTCGCGTGCACCGAGCGCTACGAGGCGGCCGGCTACCTGCGCCCCGACGCGTTGCGCGAGATGCTCCGGCACTACATCGAGTACATGGACGAGAACATCCCGGTCCACGAGTGGCCGCTGCCCGACGTCGAGCCGCAGCGGAGCGCCGAGGACCCGGTGGCGCCCCGGGCGGGCGCCGTCAGCCAGCCCGCCGGGGCGGGTGACCCTCTGGCAGGGTAGGGGGATGGGTGAGGACCGGCGACGAGAGGTGCGGCTGACCCGCACCGGGCCACACCGCCTCCGGGCGACCAACCGCCGGGGCGCCACGCTGGACATCGGGGACGGCAGCGACGCCGACTTCACCCCGGTCGAGCTGCTCCTCGCCGCCAGTGCTGCCTGTGCGGCGCTGGACGTGGAGGCGATCACCCGGCGACTCGCCGCACCGGAGCAGATGGATCTCGTGGCCGCGGGGGACAAGGTCCGCGACGAGCACGGCAACCACCTGGCGTCGATCGAGGTGACCTTCCGGGTGCGCTTCCCGGAGGGGGCGGGGGGCGACGCGGCGCGCGAGCGGCTCCCCGACGCGGTGGCGCGCTCCCGTGACTGGCTCTGCTCGGTGTCACGGACCGTGGCCCTGCCCACCCCCGTGGTGTTCCGCCTGGAGTGAGAAACGCCTCGCCCGCGGAGCCCGCGGTGCGCCAGGATGGACCGGTGACCACGCACCCCGGCCCGACCACCAGCCCCACCGCCCCCGGCCCGGCATACCGGTGGACCCACCTGACCGCGGCCGACGTCCCCGCCTGGGCCGGGCTGACCAACCTGCTCGCCCGTGTCGACGGCACCGAGGAGTTCTACGAGCCGGAGGACCTGGCCGAGGAGCTGGCCGAGACGGGGGTCGACCCCGCGCAGGACACCTGGGCGGTGTGGGCCGGTGACCAGCTGGTGGCCTACGGCCAGGTCCGGGTCGGCTTCCTCCCCGACCACGACGGCGAGGCCCGCTGCTGGGTCAGCGGCGGGGTCCACCCGGACCACCGGGGGCGGGGGATCGGGCGGCAGCTCATGGACCTCATGGAGGAGCGGGCCCGCGCGGTCGCCGCGCAGCGGCTGCCCGGCCGCCACGCCTACCTGCGTGCCGACGGCGGGCGGGAGGGCGCCTCGGTGCGCCCCCTGCTGGAGCACCGCGGCTACCGGGTCGTCCGCTACTTCACCCACATGGTCCGCGACCTGCCCGGGGAGCCGCTGCAGGTCCCCGCACCGGACGGGGTGACCGTGCGTGCGGCCACCGACGCCGACGAGGCCGCCGTGCTCAGGGCCCACAACGCCGCCTTCGTCGACCACTGGGGGTCGGCGGAGACCGACCCCGCCGTCTGGCACGACCGCTGGTCCGGGCGGGCGGCCCGCACCGCGCTCTCGACGGTCGCGGTGGACGACGACGGGGCGGTGCTGGCCTACGTCCTGGCGGCCGGGTTCGTGCCGCGGGAGCTGTATGTCGCGCTGGTCGGCACGGTGCCCGCCGCCCGCGGGCGGGGGCTCGCCCGGGCCTGCCTGGCCCGCACCATCGTGGCGGCGGGGGAGAGCGGGGGCTACGACCTCGTGGACCTCGAGGTCGACTCCGACAGCCCCACCGGGGCGACGCGCCTCTACGAGGCCCTGGGGTTCCGGCCCAGGTTCACCACCGCCGCCTACCGGCTGGGCTGATCCAGGGGACCCGATCCGGTTAGGGTCGGGCATGGCCAGGTTTCTCGACATCCACCCGGTGGACCCCCAGCCGCGGCTGGTCCAGCAGGTCGTGCAGATCCTCCGGGAGGGTGGGCTGGTCGCCTATCCCACCGACTCCCGGTACGCCCTGGGCGCCCTGCTGGGCAACCACGAGGCCCGGGAGCGGATCAAGGCCATCCGCCAGCTCGACGAGCGGCACCACTTCACCCTCGTCTGCCGCACCTTCGCCCAGCTCGGCCGGTACGTCCAGCTGGACAACGCGGTGTTCCGCGCGGTGAAGGCCGCGACCCCCGGGCCCTACACGTTCATCCTCCCGGCCACCAAGGAGGTGCCCCGGGTGTTCATGCACCCGCGGAAGCGGACGGTGGGGGTGCGGATCCCCGAGCACCGGGTGACCCAGGCGGTCCTGGCCGAGCTGGACGAGCCGCTGCTCTCCTCCACGCTGCTGCTGCCGGGGGAGGAGGAGCTGAGCACCGGGTGGGAGGTCAAGGAGCGCCTCGAGCACCAGGTGGAGGCGGTCATCAACGGCGACGTCACCGGCGCCGACCCCACGACCGTCATCGACTTCTCCGACGGCAACCCCCGCGTGGTGCGCGAGGGCGCCGGGAACCCCTCGGTGTTCGGCTGAGGTGACCGCGGACCTCGCGGCGCTGCGCTGGCCCCGGCAGACGGCCCGCCTGACCCTGCGCCCGGCCGTCCTCGAGGACGCCCCGGCGATCCAGGCCTACCGCGGCGTGGCCGAGGTGACGCGCTACCTCGGCCACGGCACGGGGGAGCTCGTCGGGGACGGGACGCTGGGACTCAAGGACGCTGCGGCCCACCCCATTCGGCGCTCGGAGGTACGGCTGGCCGAGGGGTGGATCGGCTACTGCATCGCCCCCGCGTGGTCCGGCCGGGGCCTCGCGACCGAGCTGGCGCGGGCCCTGGTCGGCCTCGCCCTCGGCGACCTCGGACTGCGACGGGTGGTGGCCCACGCCTACACCGAGCACGTCGCCTCGCGCCGGGTCCTGGAGAAGGCGGGGCTGCGCCGGGAGGCGACGTTCCGGAAGAAGGTGCTCGCCGACGAGGGCCGCTGGATGGACGACGACGTCTGGGCGCTGCTGCGCGAGGAGTGGTCCGACCGCCCTCAGTAGTCCACGCGGGCCTCCAGGGCGCGCCAGGCGTCGAACGGCGCCTCGCTGCGCTCGTGCGCGAACGGCTCCAGGACGAGCGGCCAGCTCGCCTCGCGCCGCACCTCGAACAGCTCGTAGAAGACCCGGTCGTCGAACCCGGCGTTGTGCGCGGCGTGCCGGTCCGCGGCGTACACGACCCGGTCCAGCCGGGCCCACAGCGACGCGGCGAGGCACATCATGCAGGGCTCGCACGAGGCGTAGAGGGTGTGTCCGGCCAGCGAGAAGTGGTCGATCCGGCGGCACGCCTCGCGGATCGCGGTCACCTCGGCGTGAGCGGTCGGGTCCGGGGTGGAGGTCACCCGGTTGCCACCTCGCGAGACCTCCGTCCCGTCGGGACCGACGATCACGGCGCCGAACGGCCCCCCGCCGTCGGCGACATTGCGCTCGGCGACCTCGATCGCCAGGGAGAGGAAGTGGTGGTCGCGCTCCGTGCCGTCCATGGCACCGAAGCGTAGGGGCTGGCGGACCGGAACGGCCGGACCTGCGCCGGACCGGCCCGCCCGGCCTAGGATGACCCGCGTGACCGACACCGTCGCAACCGGCCTGCACACCACCCGGGTCGGTGACACCGGTGCCCGGGTGGCCTTCCTCCACGGGCTGTTCGGTCAGGGCCGCAACTTCCGCACCATCGCCCGGAACCTCGAGCCCGACTTCGCCTCGCTGCTCGTCGACCTGCCCGACCACGGACGCTCGCCGTGGACCGACCGGGTGGACCTCGAGGCGTATGCCGAGCGGGTCGCCCGGGAGCTCGAGGCCTTCGGCGACGGGGAGCGGGTGCACCTGGTCGGGCACTCCCTGGGCGGCAAGGTGGCGATGCTCACCGCGCTGCACCACCCCGACCTCGTGGACCGGCTCGTCGTCGTCGACATCTCACCCGTGCCGGGCGGCGGCACCGGGGAGTTCGAGCACCTGCTGAGGGCCCTGGGCGGGCTGGACCTGTCCCGGCTGCGGCGGCGCGCCGACGCCGAGGAGGCCCTCGCCGGTCCGATCCCCAACCCCCGGGTGCGGGCCTTCCTGCTGCAGAACCTCCGGGAGGGCGACGGGGGCTGGCACTGGCAGGCCAACCTCGACCTGCTGCGTCGCGACCTGCCCGTGATCGGCGGCTTCCCCGACTACGACGGCCCGCCGTTCGAGCGGCCCGTGCTGTGGGTCGCCGGGGAGCGCTCCGACTACGTCCGGCCCGGGCACGCCGCGCGGATGCGCGAGCTCTTCCCGCGGACCCGGCTGCTCACCGTCAAGGGCGCGGGGCACTGGGTCCACTCCGAGCAGCCGGAGGCGTTCACCTCGGCGCTGCGGGTGTTCCTCTCCCGGGATCAGGCCGTCGGGCCGCGCCGCTCGAGCAGCACGAGGACCTCGTGGTGACCGGTCTGCGGGAACATGTCGAACAGCCGGGCGCGCACCGGGACCAGCGACGGCATCGCGGCCAGGTCCCGGGCCAGGGACACCACGTTGCAGCTGGAGTAGAGCACGTGCCGGACCGGTGACGCCTCGAGCCAGCCGGCGAGGTCGCCGATCCCGCGCCGGGGCGGGTTGACGACGACGAGGTCCGGCGGCGGTGCGGTGCGCAGGTGCTCCGCGACGTCACCGGCGAGGAACCGGGGCCGGCCCGGCAGCCCCGCCGCGGCGGCCCGTGCGCTGTCCACCGCCTCGGCCGACACCTCCACCCCGAGCACGTTCCTGGCCGTGCCGTCCGGCCGCGTGAGCAGGTGGAGGGCGAACCCACCCACGCCGCAGTACAGGTCCCACAGCGTCGGCGGATCCACCTCGTCGACCCACGAGCGGGCCTGACGGTACAGCCCCGCGGCCACCGCGGTGTTGGTCTGGAAGAAGCTGCGCGGCCGCAGCCGGAGGGTGACGTCACCGACCCGCATCGGCAGCTCCGCCGTGTCGCTGAGGACCACCTCCTCGGGCCCCTCGAGCACCGCGGCGTGGGCGGGTTGCAGGTTGGCCGAGACCACCCGCAGCCCCGGCAGGGCGGCCGCGAGCTCCGGGAGCGCGCGGCGGATCCGGCCCACCTGGCCGGGCGAGCGCAGCACGAAGCGGACCATGAGCTCGCCGTCCGGGGAGTGGGTGACGATGAGGTGCTTGAGCTCGCCGGTGCGACGGGGCACGTCGTAGGGCACCAGCCCGAGGGCGGCCACCAGGCCGGGGAGCCGGGTGACCGCGGTGCCCAGCCCCGGCTCGTAGAGGTGGCAGTGGCGCAGGTCGACCCCGTGGCCGTCGCGGTCGAGGATGCCCAGGGTCGGTGCCTCCCGGGTGCCACCCACGACGAGCTTGGCCTTGTTGCGGAAGCCCCACGGGCGGCTGGGCAGCGGCTCGTCCCAGACCAGGCCCGGGGCCACCGGGCCCAGCGCGGTGGCGCAGCGGTCCTGCTTGCCCGCAAGCTGCACGTCATACGGGGTGCGGATCAGGGTGCAGGAGGCGCACCGCCCGCTCTCGAGGTACTCGCAGCGGAGCAGGAGCGGACCGGGCACCGGTCCAGGGTAGGCAACCCGCGGCCCCGGCCGGGGCTGCAGCGCCCCCGACGCCACGCCGGAGGACCGTTCCCGCGGTGGGCGGGCGGGAGTAGCGTGCCCGGCGGGTGGACCGCCCCGGCCACCCGCGATGGAGGGAGACGGGGATGACCGGTGAGAACCAGGCGGGGACCCTGAACCGTGAGGTGATGGGGCGCTACTTCGCCTCCGAGCACACCGACGTCTCGGGCATGGCCGACGACGTGGTGTTCACGGTGATGGCCAGCGGCGACGAGTACCGGGGGCCCCAGGCCGTCCTCGGGATGCTGGAGTACTTCTACCGCGGCGCCTTCGAGGCGACCGCCGAACCGCGGGCCACCCTCGTCGACGGTGACCACGCGACCTGGGAGGGCACCTTCGTGGGCCGCCACACCGGAGACTTCATGGGGGTCGCGGCCACCGGGAAGGACGTCCGCGTGCCGCTGTGCGTGACCTACGACCTGCACGACCGCCGGATCACCGCCGGACGGGTGTACCTCGAGGTACCCACGCTCCTGGCCCAGCTGGGGGTGTCGCCCGGCTGACCGACGGCGGGGCGGGGGCACCGTCGGTGGGGTCTCCTAGTCTGACGGGTATGACGACGGTGCACGAGCTCAGCCGTGCCCAGGCACGCCGGATCGCGGTGCGGGCCCAGCTCCTGGCCGAGCCGCGGCCGGACGACCTGCTCCAGGTGGTGCGCCACCTCACGCTGCTCCAGGACGATCCGACGGCGGTGGTCTCCCGCAACGCCGAGCTGGTGCTGTGGAGCCGGCTCGGGTCCGCCATGGAGCGGCACGCGGTGGACGACGCGCTCGCCGCCGGCACCCTCGTCGACCTGCAGGGGCTGCTCCGTCCCGCCGAGGATCTGGCGCTGTACCGGGCCGAGATGGAGGCCTGGCCCGGGGACGACCCCCACCGTCGCGCCCAGGCCGAGTGGCTGGAGGACAACGACGAGTGCCGGCGGGACATCCTCGAGCGGCTCGCGGACGAGGGGCCGTTGCCCTCCAGCGAGCTGCCCGACACCACGGTGGTGCCCTGGCGCTCCAGCGGCTGGAACGACGACCGCAACGTGCGGATGATGCTCGAGCTCATGGCCGCCCGCGGCGAGGTCGCCACAGTCGGCCGGGCCGGGTCCGCCCGGCAGTGGGACCTGGCCGAGCGGGTCTACCCCGACGACCCGGCCGTCCCGCTCGAGGAGGCCCTGCGCATCCGGGCGGAGCGGCGGCTGCGGGCCCTGGGCATCGCCCGCGCCAGGAACACCGCCACGCCCGTCGAGCCCAACCACGTCGGCGAGGTGGGGGAGCCGGCGGTGGTCGAGGGCGTTCGGGGCCGGTGGCGGGTGGACCCCACCTACCTGGACGACGAGTTCGCCGGCCGGGCCGCGATCCTGTCGCCCCTGGACCGCCTGGTCTACGACCGGAAGCGGATGGTCGAGCTGTTCGAGTTCGACTACCAGCTGGAGATGTACAAGCCGGCGGCGAAGCGGCGGTGGGGCTACTGGGCGATGCCGGTGCTGTACGGCGACCGGCTGGTCGGCAAGGTCGACGCCACCGCCGACCGCGACGCCGGGGTGCTGCGCGTGGACGCCGTCCACGAGGACCACGACTGGACGGGCGAGGTCCGGTCCGCCGTCGACGACGAGCTGGAGGACCTGGCAGCCTGGCTCGGCCTGCGCCTCATGCGGTGACCGGCGCCTCCCGCAGCAGCCGGAACTCGTGGCGGCGCAGCAGCCGCAGCACCAGGCCCCGGGCCGGCCCGAACGCGCGGCCAGACGCTGCGGCGCGCCAGCCTGACCGCCACGGGGTTGAGCGTGTGCCGGAGCAACCGGAACCAGCCGCGTGTGAGCCGCGCCGTCGCCACGGGGCCAGCGTAGGCAGGCTGCTAGGCCGATCGCTGGCCCGAGGCGACGGTGTAGACGCCCAGTCCGACCAGCATCGCGCCGCCGGCGGTCCGGACCCTCGTCATCCGCGCCGGCGACCCGGCGAACCACTGGCGGGCCGCCGCGGCGGAGACCGCCCAGACGCTGTCGCCGGCCACCGCGACCGCGGCGAAGGTGAGGCCCAGGGCGACCACCTGCGGGGCGGCCGGCTGCCCCGGCGCCACGAACTGGGGGAGGAGCGCGGCCAGGAAGACCAGCGTCTTCGGGTTGGTCACGCCCGTGGCGAAGCCGGCGACCAGGTCCCTGGCCCCGTGGGAACCGCCGGGGGCGGCAGCGGCCACCGGGACCTCGGCAACGGTCAGCCGGTCACGGCGGGCCGCGCGCACGGCGGCCACGCCGAGCCAGACCAGGTAGGCGCCGCCGACGACGCGCAGCCCGGACAGCCCCCACGAGGTGGCCGCGACGAGGGCGGCGAGGCCCACGGCGACCATGGCCACCTGCACTGCCAGGCCGACCCCGTTGCCCAGGACGGTGAGCAGCGCGCTGCGGCGTCCGTGCGCCAGGGCCCGGCCGACGGTGAAGAGCACGCTGGGCCCGGGCACGGCGACCACAAGGGCCGCGACGGGCAGGAAGGCGACCAGGGACTCCAGGGGGACCACCGGACCACGGTAGCCGCGGCCCTGCAGCGGGCACACGTGGGTTTCCCCCGGTCCGCCCGGACGATGTCGCCGCGGCTGCCTAGGGTGGGGGCGTGCCGGCATACATCGCGTTCCTGCGCGCCATCAACCTGGGCAAGCACCGACAGTTCCCCAAGGACGCCCTGCGCGCCGCGGTCGAGGGCGCGGGCTTCGGCGACGTGGAGACCCACATCAACACCGGCAACGTCCGGCTCACCACGACGATGCGCAGCAGGCAGCGCGTCGAGGAGGCGCTGGAGCGCGCCTTCGCGGCAGACCGCGGCTTCGAGGTGCCGACCATCGCCTACCGGCTCGAGGAGCTCCGGGAGATCGTCCGGGTGGGCGACGAGCTCGCCGAAGCGCACCCCGAGGCGGTTCGCCACTACGTCACCCTGCTCAAGGAGGAGCCCGGGAACCGGACCCGGGAGGCCCTCGAGGCGCTCACCGAGCCCGGCGTGCACCTGGAGGTCGTCGGGCGTGCCGTCCACGTCGTGCCCGACCACGTGCTCGGACAGGGCGGCCCGCAGAACGACCGGATCGAGAAGCTGCTCGGGACGGCGACGACCCGCAACCAGACGGTGCTGAGGGCGATCCTGGCCACGTGGGGGTGAGGGTGGAGGGTCTCGGGCCCCGGGCGCGGGCGGCGATCGACCACGTGCGGCGCCACAGCCTCGACGGGCCGCCCCTGGACCGGTCACTGCGGGTCACGCTCAACTTCCATCCCGACGCGCCCGCGGGCGGGGAGCCGCTTCTCGAGGTGCTGGCCCGGGACGGGGTCTACCGCTCCCAGTTCGAGACCGGCACCAGCAGCGGGGGGCTGACCGCCTACCCCGGCGGTGCGCGGTGGGCCTGGGAGCAGCGCATCTTCGGCGGTGCCTACCGCGACGCGCCGCCGAACGAGCGGCCCCGGTACGGCGCGCTCAACCACCGTCGCCGCCCGGTCGGGGGAGCCCCGCGCTTCGGCTCGGCCCACCTGCGTCTGGCCGAGCACGTGCTTGACCGGACCACGCTCTGCTTCCCCGACTCGGTCCTCGAGCCCTCGCACTTCGGCACCGCGGAGGCGTTCGGCCTGTTCCCGCTGGTCGAGGCGTTCGAGGCGGTCCCACGGGACGATGCCACCGAGCGCGCCGAGGGCGGCGTCCTGGACGACTACGTGGAGGCCCACGTCCACGGGCCGGTGGTCGTGGCCCGGGACACCGAGGCGCTCGTGCTCGATCCCTGCTACCGGGGCACCGAGGTCGAGGAGGCCGCCCACCGGCTCGGCGTGCCCGTCGAGTGGCACGAGGGGCGCGTGCTCACCGTGGCGGAGCTGGAGCGGCACCCGGACTTCCGGGGCCCGGAGACCGTGGAGCTGGGCCGGGAGCTCGCCGACCCGCACCTGGACGCACGCATCATCGGGCAGCACCGGAGACGGGGCACGGCCGACCCGCAGTCGCTCAAGCTCCTGTGGCACCTCGTCGCGCGCTTCGGCTCGCCCGCGGCCGAGATCGCCCGGCGCCGGGGCCAGGGCGGATAGGGTCGAGGGGAACCGGCACACGTCAGCGACGACGGGGAGGTCACACGGGTGCGCATCGGCATACCGCGCGAGTCCCGGACCCGCGAGACACGGGTGGCCGCCACTCCCACCACGGTGCCGGACCTGGTCGCCCTCGGCTACCAGGTCCTGGTCGAGGCCGGGGCGGGGGAGCGGGCCGGCTTCCCGGACGACGCCTACGCGGGGGCCGGGGTGGAGGTCGCGGACCCGGAGAAGGTCTGGGACTGCGACGTGGTCCTCAAGGTCCACCCACCCGACGAGGACGAGGTCGCGCGGCTGCGGCCCGGCAGCGTGCTCGTCGGGCTGCTCGACCCCGCCCACCGGCCCGACCTGCTGCAGGCGCTCGCGGACCGGGGCGTCACGGCGCTGTCCCTCGACGCGGTGCCCCGCATCTCCCGGGCGCAGTCCCTCGATGTCCTGTCCTCGATGGCCAACATCGGCGGCTACCGCGCCGTCATCGAGGCGGCCCACGAGTTCGGGCGGCTGTTCACCGGGCAGGTCACCGCGGCCGGCCACATCGCCCCCGCCCGGGTGTTCGTCATCGGCGCCGGCGTCGCGGGGCTGTCCGCGATCGGCACCGCGACGAGCCTGGGCGCGGTCGTCCGCGCGTATGACGTGCGCCCGGAGGTCGGCGAGCAGGTGGAGTCGATGGGCGCCCGGTTCGTCAGGGCCGAGGGGGTGGGGGACACCCAGCGAGCCGACGGCTACGCCAGGGAGCTCACCGCCGAGGAGCAGCAGCGGGTCCGCGAGCTCTACGCCCGGGAGTGCGCCGACGCGGACATCGTCATCACCACCGCGCTCATCCCCGGCAGGCCGGCGCCGCGGCTCATCACCGCCGAGATGGTGGCGGCCATGCGGCCGGGCAGCATCGTCGTCGACATGGCCGCGGCCAACGGCGGCAACTGCGAGCTCACCCGCCCCGACGAGGTCCACACCACCGACAACGGGGTCAAGATCATCGGCTACACCGACCTCCCGTCGCGGCTGCCCGCCCAGGCATCCCAGCTCTACGGCACCAACCTCGTCAACCTGCTCCGGCTGCTCACCCCGGACCGGGACGGCACCCCGCGCCTCGACCCGCAGGACGAGGTGCAGCGGGCGATCACCGTGGTCCACGAGGGCGAGGTCTGGTGGCCACCGCCGCCGGTCGCCGTGTCCGCGGCCCCCCGGGTGGCGCCGACGCCCGCTGCCACCGAGCCCGAGGTGCAGCAGCCCGCCCCGCGCCGGCGCGCGTCATACGTCGCGATGGGCCTGGCGGCCGTGCTGTTCGGGCTGGTCGCGAGCGTGGCCCCGGCCGGCTTCCTCAGTCACGTCACGGTCTTCGCGCTGGCCGTGATCGTCGGGTTCTACGTCATCAACAACGTCACCCACGCCCTGCACACCCCGCTCATGTCGGAGACCAACGCGATCAGCGGCATCATCCTCGTCGGCGCGCTGCTCCAGGTCGGCAGCGAGGACCTGCTGGTCCGCACCCTGGCGGTGCTGGCCACCGTGGTCGCCTCGATCAACATCTTCGGCGGGTTCGCGGTGACCGGGCGGATGCTCAAGATGTTCCGGAGGAGCTGAGCGCCGTGGCAGCCGCGAACGTCCTCCAGGCCTCGTACGTCGTGGCCGGCGTCCTCTTCGTGATGTCCCTGGCCGGCCTGTCCCGGCACGAGACCGCCCGGCGGGGCAACGTCTTCGGCGTGGTCGGTATGGCCCTGGCCCTGGCCGCCACGATCTGGCTGGCCATCGACCGCGCCGCGGAGCCGCTGACCACGGCCCTGCTCATCGCCGGGGCGATGTCGGTCGGCGCCGCCATCGGGTTGTGGCGGGCCCGGGTCGTCGAGATGACCGGGATGCCGGAACTGGTCGCGATCCTGCACAGCTTCGTCGGCCTCGCGGCGGTCCTCGTCGGCTACAACTCGTTCCGGCAGCCGGGGGCGTTGGCCGGGGCGGGGGAGACCATCCACCTCGTCGAGGTCTTCCTGGGGGTGCTCATCGGCGCGGTGACGTTCACCGGGTCGGTGGAGGCCTTCCTCAAGCTCAGCGGCCGGGTCTCGTCCAACCCGCTGGTGCTGCCCCACCGGCACCTGCTCAACCTCGCCGCGCTGCTGGCCTGCGCGGCCCTGCTCGTCTGGTTCCTGGTCAGCCACGCGCTGCTGCCGCTGCTGGTCATGACGGTCATCGCGCTGGCCCTCGGCTGGCACCTGGTCGCCTCGATCGGTGGCGGTGACATGCCGATCGTGGTCTCGGTGCTCAACAGCTACTCGGGATGGGCGGCCGCCGCCGCGGGGTTCATGCTCGGCAACGACCTGCTCATCATCACCGGTGCGCTGGTGGGGTCCTCCGGTGCGATCCTCAGCTACATCATGTGCCGGGCGATGAACCGCTCGTTCGTGTCCGTCATCGCCGGCGGCTTCGGCACCGAGAGCGGCGTCCCGGGGGAGGGACGGGACTACGGGGAGCACCGGGAGACCAGCGCCGGCGAGGTCGCAGCGCTGCTGCGCGCCGCCCGGTCGGTGGTCATCGTCCCCGGGTACGGCATGGCCGTGGCCAAGGCCCAGCACCCCGTGGCCGACCTCTGCGAACGCCTCCGGGCGCAGGGCGTCCAGGTGCGGTTCGGCATCCACCCCGTCGCCGGGCGCCTGCCCGGTCACATGAACGTCCTCCTGGCCGAGGCACGGGTGCCCTACGACATCGTGCTGGGCATGGACCAGATCAACGGCGACTTCCCGGACACCGACGTCGTCCTCGTGGTGGGTGCCAACGACACGGTCAACCCGGCCGCGACCGAGGAGCCGGACTCGCCGATCGCCGGGATGCCGGTGCTGGAGGTGTGGAAGGCCCGAGACGTCATCGTGCTCAAGCGGTCGATGGCCAGCGGCTACGCCGGGGTGCAGAACCCGCTGTTCTTCCGGGAGAACACCAGGATGCTGTTCGGGGACGCCAGGACGGCGATCGAGGAAATCATCGCCGCCCTCTGAGGTCACCTCCGCCGACCCACGGCGTCCGGTAACCCCGCTGGTGCCATCCGCAGGAACCGGGGTTGATATGTATCCGAATCCGATTACTCTATTTCGAGTAATCGCGATCGAGTAGAGGTGTGACCCGTGGCCGGACGAACCCCGTCGAACCCGCTGGCGCTGGCGGTCCTGGCGTGTCTGTACGAGCGTCCGATGTACCCGTACGAGATCACCACGACGCTGCGCGAGCGGGGCAAGGAGGACTCGATCCGGCTCAACTTCGGCTCGCTGTACTCGATCATCAAGTCCCTGGAGAAGAGCGGCCTGATCGTCGCCGCCCGCGCCGAACGCGAGGGGAACCGGCCCGAGCGGCAGGTCTACGAGATCACCCCCACGGGCCGCGAGGAGGCGGAGCGGTGGCTGCGCCGCATCCTGGCGGTGCCCACCAAGGAGTACCCGGACATCGAGGCCGGCCTCTCGCTCATCGGGTTGCTGGCGCCACGGGAGGCGGCCGACCTGCTCCGTCAGCGGGTCGAGGCCCTCGAGGCCGAGGTGCGCAGGCGACGGGCCCAGCTCACCGAGGTCACCGAGGCGGGCCTGCCGGAGGTGTTCTCGGTCGAGGCCGACTACCGCGTGGCGATGATGGAGGCGGAGCTGGCCTGGGTGCGCGCCCTCGTCGAGCGCCTCGAGCGTGGCGAGGTGGGCGGGCAGCCGATGTGGGAGGAGATGCACCGCCGTCGGGTCGCCGGCGCCAGCCCGGAGGAGATCGAGGCCGCCATGCAGGAGGCCCTGCCGGCCGCGTTCCGGCGGAGTGGGGGAGGGGGTGGTCCCGCCACCCACTGAGGCCGTCACCACACCCGGCAACGAGCGGCGGCCCGGATGCGCCAACATCCGAGCCGCCTGAACCCGAGTCGTTCCGTGGAGGAACCTGCGTGCACATCGGGTTGGCGCCATCGTACGCGCCCACCTGCGGATCCACGGGCGACTCCGACACGAAGGAGATCACCCATGTCTGCACCACCTGCCATCGAGGTCCACGACCTCGTCAAGACGTATGCCGTGCGCGGCCGCCCGCCGGTCCGTGCCCTCGACGGAGTCGGCTTCACCGCGCCCGCGGGCGAGGTCTTCGGGCTGCTCGGCCCCAACGGGGCCGGCAAGTCCACGACGCTGAAGATCCTCACCACCCTGACCCGACCGGACTCCGGCACCGCCCGGGTGGCGGGCGTCGACGTCGTGACCGACCCCGCCGGTACGCGGCGGCGGATCGGCTACGTGGCCCAGCGCCCGGTGACCGACCCCATGGACACCGGGCGGGAGAACCTCGTCCTCGCCGCGCGGCTGCAGGGCCTGGGGGCCAGGGCCGCACGGGCGCGGGCCGACGAGCTGCTCGAGCGGTTCGACCTGACGAGCGCGGCGAACCGCCTGGTCCGGACCTACTCCGGCGGCATGGCCCGCAAGCTCGACGTGGCGGTGGGACTGGTCCACCGCCCCGAGGTGCTGTTCCTCGACGAGCCGACCACCGGACTGGACCCGCACGCCCGCGCCGAGATGTGGAACGAGATCGAGCGGATGACCCGGGCCGAGCGGATGACCGTGGTGCTCACCACGCACTACCTCGACGAGGCCGACCGGCTCGCCTCGCAGCTGGCGATCGTCGACCGGGGACGCGTGGTGGCCAGCGGGGCGCCGTCCGAGCTCAAGGACGCCCTGCGCGGTGACAGCGTCGTCGTCGAGGTCGCCGACGACACCGCCGTCACCCGGGCCGCGGACGTCGCCGCGAGGGTCGGCGGCCTGCGCGAGGTCGCGGCCGACGGCCGGGTGGTCCGGGCGCGGACCGTGTCGCCCTCGGCCACGGTGCTGCCCGAGCTGCTGGCGGCGCTGGACGCGGCAGAAGTCGGGGTGGCCAGCGCCACACTGGCCCGGCCCAGCCTCGACGACGTCTACCTGAGCCTCACGGGCCACTCCTTCGACGCCGACGGAGCACCCCGCACGACCGAGGAGGTGGCGGCATGACGACCGCTGTCGAGCACACCGTCCTGCTGACCGCACGGGCCCTGCGCGGGATCGCCCGGATCCCGGTGTTCATGTTCATGAACCTGGTGCAGCCGATGATGTGGCTGCTGCTGTTCGGGTCCCTGTTCCGGTCCGTCGTGGAGATCCCCGGCTTCGAGACCGGTGGCACCTACCTGGAGTTCATCACCCCCGGGGTCGTCATGATGACCGCGATGTTCGGCGCAGCCTGGGCCGGTACCTCGTTCGTCCAGGACATGGAGCGCGGGGTGATGGACCGGTTCCTGACCTCGCCGACGTCCCGGGGCGCCCTCATGGTGGCCTCGATGGCCTGCCAGGCCGTCATCGCGCTGGGCCAGGCGCTCGTGGTGGTCGGGGTGGCGTTCCTGTGCGGCGCCCGGTTCGACGGGGGACTGGGCGGGGTGGGCCTGCTCCTGGTGGGTGTGATCCTGCTGACGGCGGTCTTCTCGGCGCTGTCCAATGCGTTCGCCCTGCTCACCGGGCAGCAGGAGGCCCTCATCGGGCTCTCGCAGCTGATCACGCTGCCACTGATGTTCCTCAGCTCCGCGGTGATGGACACCCGGCTCGCTCCGGACTGGGTGGCCACCGTCGCCACCTGCAACCCGTTCGACTGGGCGGTCCGGCTGGGCCGTGCCGCGCTCGACGGGTCGGCTCCGGCCTCGGAGATCTGGGGTCCGATGGCGCTCCTGGCGGCGCTCACCGTCGTCATGGCGTGGGTGTCGACCCGGGCCTTCCGGACGCGTCAGCGCTCGGCCTGAGCCCCGGCGCACACGGGGGAGTGGAGCCCCCGTATGCCGTGAGGCGGTCGTGGGCGGTCGGCCACCGTGCCGGCCGCCCACGGCTGTGCCCGGATCAGGCAGGCGAGAGGGTGAAGCGGTTGCCGCCCGGATCGGTCATGACGAGCGCATCCTCATCCGCCTCGACCCGAAGCGCGCCGAGACCGACCAGGCGAGCCCTCTCGTCGTCGACGTCGTCGGCGACAAGGTGCAGCCACTGCTGCTTCGAGCCGTACGGGGTGTCCTGGTCGCGGATGTCCCAGGAGAGCTTCGTCCCGCCCGACGGGTGCTGGATCGCCGTCTGGAGGCCCTGCTCCCAGACCAGCGGCCAGGCCAGCGCCTGGCTCCAGAACCGTCCGGCCCCGGGCGGGCCGTGGTCGGTCGCCTCGGCGAGGAAGCCGGCGCCCTCGAGGAAGCTCCACCTCGGTCTTGGTCTCGACGAAGCGCAGGCCCACCTGGGTGCCGACCCGGGGGACCAGGGCGCCCGCGTCGTCCGTGACCACATCACGGCCCAGCAGCCCGGCCCAGAACCGGCCGACGCCCGGCGCGTCCCGAACCTGGAAGGAGACGGCCAGCAGCTGCAGTCCCACAGGGTCAGGTTAGGAGCGCGGCCTCCGCCCGACGACCGGGTTTCGTGGCGCTGACCGAGCACCAGTGAGGTCTGCGGTGGCGGTCGGAGGGGAAGAAGGGGCTCTCCGTCGGGGAAGGGGCTCTCCGTCCCCGTGACGCCGCTCCTGGGGCTAACTTGACATAATGTGTCTTATCGGCGTTCTGCCGACGCGCGGGACGACGCCTCTCAGACGCTCTTGGCGCCGGGCGACCCCTGGTTGTCGAGAGCCTCTCGCAGATGCTCCAGGCCGACGCCGGTGGCGACGAGGGCGTCCCGCGCCGGGCACTCCGCGCGCAGGATGCCCAGGGCCACGTGCCGTCCGTCGATGCTCTTGTGCTGGAGCCGGATCGCCTCACGCAACGCGAGCTCCAGCGCCTTCTTGGCATCCCGTGAGAACGGGATGCGTCCGGGACCGTGACCGGCGCTGTCGAGCGCACCGGGCCCGAAGACGGCGTCGGCGCGTTCGCGGACGGCGTCGAGGTCGATGCCCAGGCTGGCCAGCGCCTCGCGGTCGAGCCCCGACTCACGGAGCTCGCTCCGCAGCGACGTGACCAGGCCGGCGACGTCGACGCCCAGCTCACGGAACGTCGCGGCCACCGGACCGGCCTCCTCGAGCAACGCCACCAGGACGTGCCGGGTGTCGATCTGGCGGGTCCCTGCATCACGGGCCACCTGCTGGGCCGCGGTCACCGCAGCCCTGGCCTCACGGGTGAATCGCTCGAACATGTGTTCTCCTACCGATGCTTCTTGTGGACGGCCTGCCGGGAGACCCCGAGCGCGTCGGCGATCTCCTGCCAGGACCACCCGAGAGAGCGAGCCCGCTGTACCTGGAGCACCTCGAGCCGGTCGGCCAGCTCGCGGAGCGCCCGCACGGCTCGCAATCCGACGGCGGGGTCCTCCCCCGCGGCCGACTCGACGAGTTCAGTGGACATGTCGTCAACTGTGGTTGACACATCCGTCGTCTGTCAACCCTTGTTGACACGGCGCTACGCGGCAGGGGGCTCGTAAGGGTCGTCGGGGACGCCCTCCCTCAGCACACGGTCAAGGTGTCTGGACAGGTCGCGCGGGCCGAAGACCGCACCGTCCCTCCCATCCGGACATCCGGAACCGTCGGGTGGAGTGCCACCCGCTCGCGAAAAGGGCACGTCCCCAACCACCACCGTCCGGCATGCTGGTCCGGTGCTGCTCGTGGTCTTCGGCCCGCCGGCCGTCGGGAAGATGACGGTCGGCCGTCGCGTGGCCGACCGGACCGGGTTCCGGCTGTTCCACAACCACATGACCATCGAGCCGCTGCTGGAGGTCTTCGACTTCGGCACGCCGCCCTACAACGTCCTCAACGGCGAGTTCCGTCGCCGCGTCATGGAGGAGGCAGCGCGGCACGGTGTCGACCTCGTCTTCACCTTCGTCTGGGCGCTGGACCACCCCGGGGACAGCGAGCTGGTGGAGTCCTACGTCCGCCTCTTCGACAGGGCCGCCTTCGTCGAGCTCCGGGCGGACCTGGCGACCAGGCTCTCCAGGAACCGCACCGAGGAGCGGCTCCTGCACAAGCCCTCCAAGCGCGACCTCGACTGGTCGGACGCCAACGTGCGGGAGATGGAGCGGGAGTGGGTGATGTCGTCGGAGACGGGGCTCCACGCCGCCGCCGCGCTGCTGGGCCGCTACCCGTACCACGTGCTGGACACCGTCGGCAAGGACCCGGCGGAGACCGCCGACCGGATCGTCGACTGGCTCGCGATGCTGCCCTGAGCCGGGCCTCCCCCGGGCCGGCGTGACGCTCGACGCACCTGCCTCACCCGCGCGCTGCGCGAGCGCGGGTTCCGGTCGCGGAGGTCACCGTCCCCGGGCCAGGACCTGCTCGGCCAGGTGGGGCGGCGCCTGCACGCAGTACGAGTCGGTGAGCATCTCGGCCAGCTCGTCCCAGTCGGTGTCCTCGTCGAGGAGGATGCCGACCACGTTGCTTCCCCAATCGGCCCTGAAGTAGGGCGGACCCATGTTCTCGAAGGCCATGACCTCGTCCATCGGCGCCCGGAACATGACTCGGAACAGCTGGTCCTCACCGCCGAACACGTGGGCGACGGTCGCCCGGCCGACCCGCCACCGGACGCCCACCCAGGCGTCCTCCTCGTAGCACTCGGGCAGGGCGAGCAGGATCGTCCCGAGACGGCGCACCCACGCGGCGGGGACCTCCGGACGCAGGGCCATGAGCGTCAGTCTGCCCAACCCCGCCGACAGGGGTCACCCACAGGGTGCCGCTCACGGCAGGGTCAGGACCAGGCCCTCGTCGGCCAGCTCGATCGGGCCGTCGTAGACCTGCGAGGCCCGACGGCGCGACAGCTCGCGGTCGTTACCCGGCCAGAAGTGCGTCAACAGGAGCCGCCGTGCGCCCGCCGCGACCGCCGCGGCGGTGGCTGCACGAGCGTCCAGGTGGAGCCCGGTCTCCGGCGCGGGCGGGACGTCGTCACGCTGCTGCCGGTCGCTCGCCTCGCACACGAACAGGTCGGCGCCGCGGGCGAGCGAGGTCAGCTCGTCGCAGGGCCCGGTGTCCCCCGAGTACGCCAGGACGAACCGGTCGCACTCCAGCCGCACCCCGGCGTTGGGCACCCAGTGCGGCAGCCCGTATGACGTGAGGCGCAGCGGGCCCACGTCATACGCACCGGGCAGCCGGCGCCAGGTGAAGACGGTGTCGACCGCGTCCGGGCGACCGTCCTCCAGGGCCAGGACGACCTCCCGGACGCCGTCGGCTGCGTACACCGGCAGTGGCGCCTCACCCCTGGCACCGAACCAGCGGGCCCGGAACAGGGCGTGCAGGTCGACGGCGTGGTCGGGGTGCCGGTGGCTGATCACGACGGCGTCCACTCCCCTGCCGTCGGACGCACCCAGCAGTTCGAACAGGCGTCCGGCGGCGCCGTAGCCGAGGTCGAGCACGACGCGGTAGCCGTCGTGCTCGAGCACGAACCCGCTGCACGCCCGGCCCGGCTCGGGCCACGCCCCGCACGAGCCGAGGACGGTGAGGGTGGAGGTCACCGACGCCTGCTCACGCCCCGACGTAGTCCGCCAGGTGCTGGCCGGTGAGCGTGGACCGGGCGGCGACGAGGTCCGCGGGCGTCCCCTCGAAGACCACCCGTCCGCCGTCGTGACCGGCGCCCGGGCCGAGGTCGATGATCCAGTCCGCGTGGGCCATCACCGCCTGGTGGTGCTCGATGACGATGACCGACTTGCCGCCGTCGACGAGGCGGTCCAGCAGCGCCAGGAGCTGGTCGACGTCGGACAGGTGCAGACCGGTGGTCGGCTCGTCGAGGATGTAGACCTCGCCGCCCTCCCCCATCTGCGCGGCGAGCTTGAGCCGTTGCCGCTCACCGCCGGACAGGGTCGTCAGCGGCTGCCCGAGGGTGAGGTAGCCGAGCCCGACGTCCGCCAGCCGGGTGAGGAGCTTGTGGGCCGCGGGGGTGCGGGCCTCTCCCCCACCGAACAGCTCCAGCGCCTCGGAGACCGGCATCTCCAGCACCTCGGCGATGTTGCGCCCGCCCAGGGTGTACCGGAGCACCTCCGACTGGAAGCGACGGCCCTCGCACTCCTCGCAGGTGGTCGCGATGGTCTCCATGATCCCCAGCTCGGTGAAGACCACCCCGGCGCCGTTGCAGGTCGGGCAGGCCCCCTCGGAGTTGGGGCTGAACAGGGCCGGCTTCACCCCGTTGACCTTGGCGAACGCCTTGCGGATCGGCTCGAGCAGTCCCGTATAGGTCGCCGGGTTGGACCGGCGCGATCCCTTGATGGCCGACTGGTCGATGAGCACGACGCCGTCCCGCCCCGCGAGGTTGCCGTGGATGAGCGAGCTCTTGCCGGAGCCGGCGACACCGGTGACCACGGTGAGCACCCCGGTCGGCACGTCGACGTCGACGTCCTGGAGGTTGTTCTGGCTCGCCCCGCGGATCTCCAGGGCGCCCGTGGGCGTGCGCACCGTGTCGTTGAGCCTGGCCCGGTGGTCCAGGTGCCGCCCGGTCAGGGTGCCGCTGGCCCGCAGCCCCGCCACGTCGCCCTCGTAGCAGATCTCACCGCCCGCGGTGCCGGCTCCCGGGCCGAGGTCGACGACGTGGTCGGCGATCGCGATCGTCTCCGGCTTGTGCTCGACCACCAGGACCGTGTTGCCCTTGTCGCGCAGCCGCAGGAGCAGGTCGTTCATCCGCTGGATGTCGTGCGGGTGCAACCCGATCGACGGCTCGTCGAAGACGTAGGTCACGTGCGTCAGGGCCGAGCCGAGGTGGCGGATCATCTTGGTGCGCTGTGCCTCGCCGCCGGACAGGGTGCCCGCCGGCCGGTCCAGGGACAGGTAGCCGAGCCCGATCTCGACGAACGCCTCGAGGGTGTCCCGCAGGGTGGCCAGCAGCGGCGCCACCGACGGCTCGTCCAGCTCGCGCACCCACTGCGCCAGGTCGCTGATCTGCATCGCGCAGACGTCGGCGATGTTGAGGCCGCGGATGCGCGATGACCTGGCCACCTCGTTGAGCCGGGTGCCGCCGCAGTCCGGGCAGGCCTGGAAGGTCACCGCCCGGTCCACGAAGGCGCGGATGTGCGGCTGCATCGCCTCCCGGTCCTTGGACAGGAAGGACTTCTGGATGCGCGGGATGAGCCCCTCGAAGGTGACGTTGACGCCCTCGACCTTGAGCTTGGTCGGCTCCTGGTAGAGCAGGGCGTGCAGCTCCTTGTCGGTGAACTCCCGGATCGGCTTGTCCGGCGGGAAGAGGCCGCTGGCCCGGAAGATCCGGCCGTACCAGCCGTCCATGGTGTAGCCGGGGATGGTCAGGGCGCCCTCCTCCAGCGACTTGCTGTCGTCGTACAGGGCGGTGAGGTCGAAGTCGGTGACCCGTCCGGTCCCCTCGCACCGCGGGCACATGCCGCCGGTGATGGAGAACTGCCGGCGCTCCCTGACCGTCTGCCCGCCCTTCTCGTAGGTGACCGCGCCCGCGCCGGACACCGAGGCCACGTTGAACGAGAAGCCCTGCGGTGAGCCGATGTGCGGCTGCCCGAGCCGGCTGAACAGAATGCGCAGCAGCGCGTTGGCGTCGGTCGCGGTGCCCACTGTCGAGCGGATGTTGGCACCCATCCGCTCCTGGTCGACGATGATCGCGGTGGTCAGCCCCTCGAGCAGGTCGACGTCGGGTCGCGCCATGGTCGGCATGAACCCCTGGACGAAGGTGCTGTAGGTCTCGTTGATCATCCGCCGCGACTCGGCGGCGATCGTGTCGAAGACCAGCGAGCTCTTCCCCGAGCCGGACACCCCGGTGAACACCGTCAGCCGCCGCTTCGGCAGCTCGAGGCTGACCCCCTTGAGGTTGTTCTCCCGCGCGCCGACGACGCGGATCCGGTCATGCCGGTCCGCCGGGTGGCGCTCCGACGGGTGCGAGCTCTCCGCCGTGCTGGTGGCCGTGGAAGAGGTCATGGTCGGTGGGTCCCTCCGTCGTCAGCGGCGCGGTCGTCCGCGGGTCCACCCTAGGGCCGGGGGGCGACACCGCCGGCTCGGATCTCCGCAGGTCGTGGATGAGGGGCGCGTGGGGCCCCCGCCAGCCGCACATGTCCCTGCCCTCAGCCGCGCTGGTTGATCCGGATCATGTTGCCCGCGGGGTCGCGGAAGGCGCAGTCGCGCTCGCCCCACGGCTGGTCGGTGGGCTCCTGCATCACCTCCGCGCCGCTCGCCTGCAGCCGGTCGAAGACCCCGTCCAGGTCGCTGGTGGACAGGGTGACCGCGCCGTAGCTCCCCTTGGCGATGAGCTCCACGATGACGCGACGCTCGTCCTCGGTGATGCCGGGGTCGGCGGCCGGCGGGTGGAGCACGATCGAGGTCTCCGGCTGGTTCGGCGGACCGACGGTGATCCACCGCATCTCGCCCTGGCCGACGTCGTTGCGCACCTCGAACCCGAGGGCGTCGCGGTAGAACGCGAGCGCCTCCTCGGCACCGAGGTGGGGAAGGAAGGCGTACTGGATGGTGATGTCCATGGCCAGCAAACTAGTCAGCCACGGCCGTCCGGTGCTTCTCGATTCCTGACCGGTCGGGTGATCTGCTTGGCCACGCAGGCCGGTATGCCGCGCGCCTCCTCGGCCTGCACCAGGCGGTACTCGCTGGGCGGCATCCCGACCAGCTCGGTGAACCGGGTGCTGAACGTGCCCAGCGACTGGCAGCCGACGGCGAAGCAGACCTCGGTGACGCTGAGGTCGCCGCGGCGCAGGAGGGCCTCGGCCCGCTCGATCCGCCGGGTCATCAGGTGGCTGTAGGGCGACTCGCCGTAGACCTGCTTGAACTGCCGGCTCAGGTGCCCGGCGGACATGTGGACGCCGCGGGCCAGCGCCTCGACGTCCAGCGGCTGGGCGTACTCCCGGTCGATCCGGTCCCGGACGCTGCGCAGGCGTGCCAGGTCACGACGGCGCTGCTCCTCGGCCGGCGTCAGGACTCCACTCCCCACACCGTGATCGTGCCACGTCGCCGCGCCGCGGCACCAGCGACGCCGCAGGTCAGGACCAGCGCACCCGCTGGTGGCCCCGCCAGTCGGCCACCAGGTCCGGATCGCTGCTCACGATCTCCTCGCCCCGGTTCCACAGGCCCAGGTACACCTGGGCCGCGGTGCCGGTGAACCGCACGTCGGCTGCGTGTCCCTCTCCCCCACCGCCCGGGACCTCCTCGGTGGTGATGCGCTCCCCGAGGTGGAGCACCCAGGCCCGGCCGGCGTCGGTGGGCGCCACGAGGAGGGTGGGCCCGTCCTGCCGGGACAGCTTCGACCGGCCGCGGGGCACGAAACCGCAGAGCAGCTCGTCGATGCCGTCGAGGGCCAGGTCGGTGGGGATGCCGGTCTCCTCGGCCAGGGGGAACCGGCCCAGGCTCGCGGCCAGGGCGTCCACCGAGTGGATGGTCGTCTCGTGGGCCTGGCGCCGCGCCCAGAAGCGTTTCGGGCGCGGCGCGTCCTTGAGGAAGACCATCGCCCTGAGGTCGTCCGGGGCGGCCCGCAGGTCCCCGACGAGGGCGGCTGCCCCGTCGGACGATCCCCTGGTGCGCGACGAGGTCGGCCACGGTCCACCGGGGGCAGGTGGGCACCGACGCCCCCGGGCCGGCCTTGCCGGCCCACGTGGCAAGGTCCTCCGCAGCCCGCTCGACGACCTCGACGTGTGCCGGCCAGTTCCAGGTGGTGGTCACGGCTCGCAGTGTCGCACCGACCACCGACACACCAGGGGGCTCAGCCCGGCCCGGAGAGGTCCTTGCGCATCAACCAGCGGACCAGGCCGTCGCTGGTGCTGGAGGTCTCCCGGACCCGGACGTACCCGGCCCGCTCGAACATCCCGGTCGTGCCGACGTAGGCGAAGGACTGGTTCACCCGACGTCCCGGCACCGGCTCCACCGGGTAGGCCTCCAGCAGCTGGGCGGTGACCCCCTGTCTGCGGAACCCGGTGCGGACCACGAGGCAGAACACACTCCACACGGGGACGTCGTCCACCGTGGGGATCACCCGGGACCGGGCCAGCCGGGGCAGCGTGCGGCGGGGGCCGATGCCGACCCAGCCGACCGGCTCCCCGTCGCGGTAGGCGACGAGCCCCGGGGCGGGGTGACCGGCGGCCAGGTCCCGCATCCGTGCCTCACGGGCCCCGGTGTCGTCCGTGGCCAGGGCCTGCGCCTCCCGCCCGGTCAGCCGGTAGGCGAGGCACCAGCAGTGCTTGGGGTTGCGGCGCGGGTTGATGACCGTCGCCAGGTCGTCCATCCGCTCCGTCGTCAGCGGCAGCACGGTCGCATCCATGCGGGGCCCCGCCTCAGAAGAACAGCAGGCCGACGGGGATGGCCAGCACCAGGGAGAGGACCACCCGCTCGAACCACAGGACGAGCAGGCGCGGCACGGAGACCGGGATCTCGGTGGCGACCAGGCTCGGCACCATCGCCGAGAAGAAGATGACCTGCGAGACACAGACCACGGCGACGACGTACTTCACCGACATCGCCGAGCCGGTGACCAGCGCGGCCGGCAGGAACATCTCGGACACCCCCAGGGCCGCGGCCTTGGCGACCAGCAGCGGGTCGGGGATCTGCAGCGCCCAGGTCACCGGGTAGAAGACGTAGCCGAGGATGTCGAAGACGGGCGTGTACTTGGCGAGCACCAGGCCCAGCAGCCCGATCGACAGGATGGACGGCAGGATCGCCATCGCCATGACGAACCCGTCCCGGAGGGTGCTGAGGACGTTGGCGCCCAGACCGGGGGCCGCGGCGACGGTGGCGCGGGCCTGTGCCCAGGCGGCGGCGACCCGGTCCGAGCGCACCCGCTCCTCCGGGTCGGGCTCCGCGCCGGGTGCGTACTCGGCGGGCTCGGCGGACAGCGGCCAGATCCGCGTCGTCACCGCGGTGACCGCGAACGTGATGACCAGGGTCGACCAGAAGTAGAGGTTCCAGCTGCCCATGAGGTCGAGCGCCGAGGCGACCACGACCATGAACGTCGCCGACACGGTGGAGAACCCGGTCGCGATGATGAGCGCCTCCCGCCGCGTGTACTTGCCCGCCAGGTACACCCGGTTGGTGATGAGCAGCGCCAGGGAGTAGCTGCCGACGAAGCTGGCCACCGCGTCGATGGCCGACCGGCCCGGGGTGCGGAACACCGGCCGCATCATCGGCTGGACGAGGACGCCGACGAACTCCAGCAGCCCGTAGCCGATGAGCAGCGCCAGGAACACCGCGCCGATCGGCACCAGGAGGCCGACCGGGATCACCAGGGAGTTGAGCAGGAACGGGCCGAGGTCCTCCTCGAACAACCAGGCCGGCCCGACGTCGAACACGAGCATCACGCCGACGACGAGCCCGAGCACCTTGAAGACGCTGAAGACCAGGTCCGTGGTCGAGCGCCGCCAGCGGCCGGTCACCAGCGGGTACACCGCACCGGCCGCGATGAGCAGCAGCGCGTAGTACGGCAGCACGTCCGGCACGTTGTCCCGGAGCCAGGTGACCAGGTGGTCGAGCATGATCGAGCTGCGCTCCCCGATGGTCACCGGCACGAAGAACATGAACGCGCCGATCGCGCTGTAGACGAAGAACTTCCACATCCGGGCGTCCTGGGTGTCCGCTCCCCTGACTCCGGCGTCGGTCCCCTGCCGTGTCATACCCGCCATCGTGGCGCACCACCGGGGGACCTGTCAGGCCCCCCACACCGGAGGGCACGAGAAGCTCCGGCGGGCCGGTCGGGTGGCCGGCACCCCCTCGGTCGCCACGGTTGTCCACAGTTGCGGCGCCACCACCCCACCGGCTCCGGCGCGCCGCGATACTCGGGCGCCAGGACGCGAACCGCAAGGAAGGGGATGCCGTGGGGACGGCGACGGAAGGGACCAACGAGGTGCGCCTGGTCGGGCACGTCAGCGGCGGGGTGCAGGAGCGGACCCTCCCCAGCGGGGACCCGCTGGTCACCTTCCGCCTCGTCGTGCCCCGGCCGGAACGTCGCGGCCGCGGGGCGGCCTCGGGTCGCGTCGGTGTGGACACCCTCGACGTGGCCTGTTGGACGGCACGGACGCGGGCGAGCGCTGCCCGCCTGGCCGAGGGGCAGGTGGTGGAGGTCGAGGGTGCGCTGCGGCGGCGCTTCTTCGCCGCCGGGCCGGGACGGGCCTCCCGGTACGAGATCGAGGCGCGCCGGGTGCGCCGGGCCGGATGACACTGACCTCGTATGACGCAGCGCTCGGTGCCGCCACCCGTTCCGGGCTACGTTCGGTCCATGACCGCGCTGACGCGACACGAGGGAGTGCTGGCCGGGGGCGGCCGCTGGTCGGTGTTCGACCAGGGCGCCCAGCTGGCGTCCTGGGCGCCGGGGTCGGACCCGGTCCTGCTCCTCAGCTCACGGACGGCCACCGAGCCGGGCCGGCCGGTCCGCGGCGGGATCCCGCTGTGCTTCCCCTGGTTCGGGCCGGGGCGAGCGCCGGCAGCCGGCGCACGGTTTCGCCCGGGTGGCGCCCTGGCGACTCGGGCTGCTGGAGCAGGACGACCACGGGGCCCGGCTGGTGTACGAGCTCGAGGAGGGCGACGTGCGTGAACTGCCCGGCGCCGAGCACTTCACCGCCCCGTTCCGGGCCACCTGCAGCATCGAGGTGGGGTCGACCGCCAGCGTGACGCTCACGGTCCGCAACACCGGCACGGAGCCGTTCGACTACGAGGCCGCGCTGCACAGCTACCTCTACGTCGGTGACGTCGCCCGGGTGCGGGTGCGCGGGCTGGACGGGTGCACCTGGTGGGACAAGCTGGACGAGCGGACCTACCGCCAGGAGGGCGACCTGGTCCTGCAGGGCGAGACCGACCGGGTGTACCACCACGACGGCACGGTCCAGGTCGAGGACCCTGCCCTCGACCGCATCCTGGTCATCGACAAGGAGGGCTCGGCCGACACCGTGGTGTGGACCCCCGGGCCGGCGAAGGCCGCGGAGATCCCGGACCTGGGGCCGGGCGAGTGGGAGCATCTGCTGTGCGTCGAGGCGGCCAACGTCCTCGACCACGCCGTGACCCTCGGCCCCGGCGAGGAGCGCGCGCTGAGCACCACGATCACGACGAGGAGCCGCTGACCGTGCCGGACCAGAACCACCCCGAGGAGCCCGGGAGCCCGCACCCCGACGAGCAGGCCCCGGACCGCTCCGACGTGACAACCCGGGAGCCGGGACCGGAGCGGGAGGAGGGAGGCGGCCACCCGGTGCCCCCCTCCCCCGGTGCGGAGCGACCTCCGGTCGACGACACCGAGGGCGTGCAGACCAACCGCGGCGTGGACCGCGCGGTCATCATCGGCGAAGGGCTCAAGGAGCTCTCCCGGTGGTCCGGCCGGTTCATCCTCATCGCCATCGCCACCGCGATGCTCCTCTGGCTGCTCGGCCAGCTGTGGGTGGGGGTCCTGCCGGTCCTGCTCGCGCTCATCGTCTCCACGATGCTCTGGCCGCCGACCCGGTGGCTACGGTCCAAGGGGCTGCCTCCGGGTGCCGCGGCCGGGTTGACGCTGCTGGCCAGCTTCCTCCTCTTCCTCGGCATCCTCACCGCCCTCGCCCCGTCCGTCGCCAGCCAGTCCCAGGAGGTGCTCGACCGGGCGTCCGAGGGTCTGCAGCGGGTCCGGGACTGGTTGGCCGGTCCCCCGCTCAACCTCGACCCCACGGCCTTCGACAACGCCATCGAGCAGGCGACCGAGTGGGCCCAAGGCCGTGCGGGCGACATCGCCTCCGGCGTGTTCACCGGCATCTCCGCCGTGGGCTCGGCCGTCGTCACCGGCGTCATGGTCCTGGTCCTGACGTTCTTCTTCATCAAGGACGGACCGCGGTTCCTGCCGTGGCTGCGCTCGGTCGCCGGGCGCCGGGTGGGCCGCCACCTCACCGAGGTGCTCACCCGGATGTGGTCCACCCTGGGCGGCTTCATCCGGGTGCAGGCGATCGTCAGCGCCGTCGACGCCATCTTCATCGGCCTGGGCCTCATCATCGTCGGCGTCCCCCTGGCGCCGGCACTCGCCGTGCTGACCTTCTTCGGCGGGTTCGTGCCCATCGTCGGGGCGTTCGCGGCCGGCGCCCTCGCCGTGCTCGTGGCCCTCGTCACCCTGGGTCTCCAGCAGGCCCTCATCGTGCTGGCCATCATCATCGGCGTCCAGCAGCTCGAGGGGAACCTGCTCCAGCCGGTGCTGCAGGGCCGGTCGATGCAGATCCACGCCGCGCTCATCCTCGTCGCGGTGACCGCCGGCGGCACCCTGTTCGGGATCCCCGGGGCCTTCCTCGCGGTGCCCGTGGCGGCCACGCTCGTCGTCCTCATGCGCTACCTGAGCGAGCAGGTGGACCTGCGCGCCGGCGACCTCACCGCCGCCGAGGTGGCGGTCGCCACCCCGGAGGGGCAGGTCGTCATGGCGCAGGCCGAGTCGGCCAGCCGCCGCGTCGCCGAGCGCCTCCGGACCCACCGCAATGTCGGCGAGGTCGCCGTCGGCGAGGCCGAGGAGCGGGTGGAGCCGGTCCCCACCGAGCAGGCCGAGGGTGCGGACCCGACGCCCCCGCTCGCCCGGCTCCTCGGTCGCCTCCGGCGACGCTGAGCCCGGGCACGACGGAGGGGGCCGTCCGGACGGACGACCCCCTCCGCCACCCGGCGCCGGTCAGCGTGTGGCGTCGTTCCAGGCGTCCTTGGCCTTCTCGCCAGCCTGCTTGACGTTCGCCCTGGTCTGGTCGTCCTTGCCCTCGGCACGGAGCTCCTCGTTACCGGTCGCGGTTCCGGCGGCCTCCTTGGCCTTGCCCTTGTGGGCCCACCCCGCAACCGGAGAGCAGGCGTGCCGCACCCGACTGGACCCCCCGCTGTGGGAGGCTCCCCCCATGACGGACACCGTGGTCGTCGCCGACCTGGCGCGGGAGCGCACCCCTCAGCACCAGCGGGCCTGGTCCTTCTACGACTGGGCGAACTCCGCCTACGTGACCACGACCGGCACCGTGCTCATCGCGCCGTACCTCAACAACCTGGCGGCCAACGCCGCCTGCCCCGACCTGGCCGACGGCGAGGTGTGCCGCGAGACGGTCAGCCTGCTGGGCGTCCCGATCGCGACCGGCTCGCTCGCCTCCTACACGGTGACGGCGGCGACGATCATCTCCGCGGTGCTGCTCCTCTTCGTCGGCGCCGTCGCCGACCGGCACCCGCGGCCCACCTGGCTGCTGGGCGGCATCGCCTGGGTGGGGTCCGTCGCGGCCATGGCGATGGTCTTCCTCACCGGCGACAACTGGCAGCTGGGCGTCTTCCTCGTCATCGTCGGCAACCTGTGCCTGGGCGCCTCCACGGTCGTCTACGACGCGCTCCTGGTGCGCATCGCCCACCCGGACGACCGGGACAGGGTCTCATCGCGCGGCTGGGCACTCGGCTACCTGGGCGGCGGCATCCTGCTCGCGATCAACCTGGGCATGCTCACGGCGTACGAGACCCTGGGCCTCAGCTACGAGATGGCCATCCGGTTGAGCCTGTTCTCCGCGGGTCTGTGGTGGGCGGTCTTCACCCTCATCCCGGTGCTGGGGCTGCGGCGCCTGCGCGGCACCACGGCACCTCCGGTCAACGGGCGGGCCGGCGTGGTCGGCGGCAGCCTGCGCCAGCTCGCGCACACGCTGCGCGAGCTGCGGTTGTTCCCGGTCACCCTGACGTTCCTCGTCGCCTACCTGTTCTTCAACGACGGCATCCAGACGGTCATCGCCTCGGCGAGCATCTACGGCACGAGCGAGCTGGGGTTCTCCGCCTCCCAGATGGTCATCACCATCCTGGTCGTCCAGTTCGTCGCGTTCGGCGGCGCCCTGGGCTTCGGGCGGGCCGCGGCCCGGTTCGGGGCCAAGCGGGTGGTGCTCGCCGGCATCGCGCTGTGGACCCTCGTCGTCGCCTTCGCGTTCTTCGTCCCCGCCGGAGCCTTCGTGGTGTGGCTGCTGTGTGCCGTCTGCATCGGCATCGTCATGGGCGGCACCCAGGCGCTGTCCCGCTCGATGTACTCCCAGCTGGTCCCCCGGGGGCGGGAGTCGGAGTTCTTCGGTCTCTACCAGGCCATGGAGCGCGGCACCAGCTGGCTCGGCACGCTCACCTTCGGGCTGGTGTACCAGTTCGGCGGCTCCTACCGGCTGTCGATCATCTCCGTGGTCTTCTTCTTCGTCGTCGGCGGCCTCCTCCTCACCCGGGTCGACATGCGCCGCGGTATCGCCGAGGCCGGCAACGAGCAGCCCGCCGTCGTCTGACCCGGGGGCACCCGGACCTGCGCTGACCTGCTCGAGTGGGCACTCGGGGCCGGTCGGCGGTAGCATGGTCGACCAATCCGCTTCCTTCCGCGCCTCCGGTGCGTCGGTGCCGCGTGCGTGGCGCCGGAAACGGGATCCGCGACGCCCGGTGGGGAACACGGGGCGCACCGGAAGCGTTGACCCAGAAGTCACCACCACGAACATCCCCTGGGAGACCAGGCAGAGGGGAGTCCACATGGCCGAACGTTCTCTGCGCGGCACCAACCTGAACTGGCTGTCGTTCGAGAGCGATGAGGGTGTCACCTTCAGCGAGCGGCAGATCGTCAAGTACGTCTGCCCGGAGGGCCACATCAGTGAGCTGCCGTTCTCGGTGGAGGCCGATGTCCCGTCGCTGTGGGAGTGCCGCTGCGGTCGCAACGCGAAGCTCGTCGACGGCCCCGAGCCGGAGGTCAAGGCCGGCAAGCCCCAGCGCACCCACTGGGACATGCTCCTGGAGCGGCGCACCATCCCCGAGCTGGAGGAGCTGCTCGAGGAGCGGCTCGCCATCCTGCGCGAGAAGCGGGGCGAGAAGCCCAGCACGAAGCGGACCGCCTGAGCACCGCTCTCGCTCCCGAACCACCACAGGACGCCCCGCCGGACACCCGGCGGGGCGTCCTGCTGTCTGCGGTCAGTCGAGGACGATCTCGATCTCGAACCCCTCCCCGTTCTCCAGGTACAGGGCGGTGTGCTGCGCACCCCCGGCGTGGGGGGGGTAGTGCTCGGGGAACAGCTCCACCCAGCCCCACTCCGCACAGCGGTCGCGGATCCGGTCGAGGAGCGCCCGCGAGCCGGCCCGCAGGGCGAGGTGGTTCAGCCCGGCACGGTGCCGGTCGTGCCCGCCGGTGACGTCGGGCGACTGCTCGAGGACCAGGTAGACCCCGCCAGCGTGCCGCCAGGTGCGGCCCTGGGGCCAGGACGGATCGTGGTCGGCGTGCCAGCCGAGCTCACTGAGGATCCAGCCGAAGGCCGCGGCGGACCCTGGCAGGTCCTGGGTCCACAGCTCGATGTGGTGCACCGCGTTGCGCACCGGCTAGCGCGACTCCTCCGGGGGCGGCTGCTCGTCGAGCACCTCGCCCTCGATGATGTCGTCGTCACGCCGGGGGACCGGGCCGGGGGGCGGCTGCCCCGGCACCACGCCCGGCGGCATCCGCCGCCCGACGACCGAGCGGAACCAGCTCCGCGCCAGCGGCCGGGTGAACGGCAGGACCAGCAGGAGCCCGAGGAAGTCGGACAGGAAGCCCGGGAACGCCAGGAGCAGACCGCCGAGCAGGACCAGGACCGGGTCGCCGACGCTGCGCCCCGGGACCACGCCCTCACGGACGTCGGTCCGCAGTGCCCGCCACGCGCGCGCCCCGGACCTGGAGACCAGGTAGAACCCGACCGCGGCGGCGAGGACGAGGAGCAGGAACGTCGGCCAGCCCCCGATGCCGCGGGAGACCAGTGCGATGCCGACGATCTCCGCCAGGACGAGCAGCAGCCACCCGGCCAGGATGAGGCGCACCCGCAGCGGGGCGCGCCGGCGCGCCCCGGGCCCGGGGGTCGTGCCGCCCGGTCCGGTCAGTCGGCCAGCTGGTGCCACTGTTCCCCCGTCCGCAGCCGTGACCCGGCCGACCGCAGCTGCTGGGCCCGGCGGGCCAGACCCCACGCGGTCACCCGCCGCAGCGCCTCCACGACGATCGGGCGGCCCATCTTGCTCTGCCCGGTCTCACGCTCCACGAAGTCGATCGGGACCTCGGTCACCGCCAGGCCCCGGTCGACCGCCCGCAGGGTCAGGTCGATCTGGAAGCAGTAGCCGGCCGAGGCGACGTCCTCCAGCCCCATCTGCCGGAGCGCGTCGACCCGGTAGACCCGGTAGCCACCGGTGGCGTCCTGCACCCGGATCCCCAGCAGGGTGCGGGCGTAGAGGTTGCCCGCCAGGCTCAGGGCCTTGCGGGTCGCCGGCCAGTGGTGGATCGCCCCGCCCGGGACCCAGCGGGAGCCGATGACGACGTCCGCCTCCGCGGCCGCGGCCAGCAGCGCGGGCAGCTGCTCGGGCAGGTGCGACCCGTCGGCGTCCATCTCCACGACTGCGTCGTAGCCCCGCTCCGCCGCCCAGCGGAACCCGGCGAGGTAGGCCTTGCCCAGGCCCGCCTTCCCGGGTCGGTGCATGACGTGGACCTGGGAGTCCGTGGCGGCGATCGCGTCGGCGAGCCGGCCGGTGCCGTCAGGGGAGTTGTCGTCGAGCACGAGCACGTCCACGTCCGGGACCGCGGTCCGCAGGCGAGCCACCACCCCGGGCAGGCTCGCGGCCTCGTTGTACGTGGGGATGAGCACGCAGACCCGCCGCAGCGGCGGTCGGGATGCGGTCATGGCTGGTCCTCACGGGGCGTGTCGGCCGGTACGGCTGAAACCCTAACCCGGCCGCGCCGCAGTCCCGGGACCACCACGACGGCCGCGAGACCGGCCACGGCCACCCACTCCGGCCACCGGCCCAGCCGAACCGCCCAGGTGAGCTCCGTGCGGCGCGGCACCGACCCTGCCACCACCGCCTGGGTGAACAGCTCGGTCTGCCCGATGACGCTCCCGTCCGGGCGGACCAGACCGCTGACGCCGACGGTGCTGATGTGCACGACCGACCGGCCCAGCTCGACGGCCTTGACCCGCGACGCGGCCAGCTGCTGGACGGACTCGTCGGTGAACCCGAAGGTGGCGTTGTTGGTGGGGACCAGCACCACCTCGGCCCCGGCTGTCACGGTGTCGCGCATGACGTCGTCGATGACCACCTCGAAGCAGATGGCGACCCCGAGCGGGAGATCCCCGTCGTCGAGCGGCACCCGCAAGAGGCCGACCTCCGAGCCGGGGAGGAAGTCACGCCGTACCAGGTCGACCTTGTCGCTGAACAGCCGGAAGAACGACCGGTACGGGATGTACTCGGCGAACGGCACCGGCCGGCGCTTGACGTAGCGGTCCACCGGACCGTCGGAGCCGGGCAGGTAGAGCAGGGCGGCGTTGGACACGTGGTCCGGCCCCGGGCCCTGGAGGACCGCACCCACGACGAGCGGTACGCCGACCTCGGCGACGGCGTCCTCGATCACCGCCGCCGCATCCGCGTCGACGAGCGGGTCGATGTCGGAGGAGTTCTCCGGCCACAGCACGAGGTCGGGAGCCGGGATCTCGCCGTCGCGGGCCAGCTGGGCGGCCGCGGCCGTGGTGCGGGCGTGCCGGTCCAGCACCTCGCGGCGCTGGGCGTTGAACTCCAGGGTCAGCTCCGGCACGTTGCCCTGGATCGCGACGACGTCGACCGGCTCGCCGTCCACCGGGCGCGGCACCAGCAGCGGCGCGGTGAGCAGCACCGCCGCACCGGCCAGGGAGGCGGCCCCCCGGCGCCACGACCAGCCCCGGGCGAGCAGGTGCTGCACCCCGAGGGCCACGAGGGCGCCGGCGAGGCCCACCAGGAAGGTCACGCCCGGCACGCCCAGGAGCCGGGCGGCGCCCAGCGTGGGGGCGTCGGCCTGGCTGAACCCCAGCCGCGCCCACGGGAAACCGCCGAACGGTGTCGTCCCCCGGGCCAGCTCGCCGACCACCCACGCCAGGCCCACGACCAGGGGACGGACCGGCACGTGCGTCAACGGGCCCCGGGGTGAGGTGAGCCCGAGCACCAGGCCCACGAAGGCGACATACAGCGCCTCCAGCGTGCCCAGCGCGATCCACGGGAGCCAGCCCACGTAGATGCCCGACCAGGACAGCAGCGGCACGAAGTACGCCAGGCCCGCGACCAGCCCGAGGAGGGCGCCCCGGGCGGGTCCCACACCGGTGGCCGCCAGGGCCAGCCCCCCGGTGCCGACGACCGCCAGGGGCCAGAGGTCGTGGGACGGGAACGCCAGCCACAGACAGAGCCCCGCGCACAGGGCGAGGACGACACGGGCCGGCACGCGACCAGCGTAGGTGAGGGGTGGCAGGTGGTGAGCCAGGGCCCGCGCGCTGTTGGGGCCGAGTGCCTGCCGACGGGCTACCGGCAGGCCCTCGTTGTCTACTGGGCGCGCGGGCCCTGGCTGTCCGCTGAGCAGGTCCGGGTCGGAGTGCACGTGCCCGGGCGCTGGTTCGTGGCTTGCTGCCGGCGACCGGTCCTCGTGCCCCGATCCGGGTGCCCGACCGCTGCGTCGGGCGCGCGGACCTGAGGAGTAACCTATCCCGATCAGGGGGCCTGTCAACACCCCTCTGACCTGCGCAGACGACCGTCGGCGCAGGTCAGGACGGGCAGGGGTCCGGTGGCAGTTTCCGGTCGCTCCCACGACCCGACCCGGCGTGTCGCGCACGACACGCCGGGGACACCCGCGGTCAGGCCTTCGGCGGCACCACCACGACGCCCCGGGCGGTCGTGGCCACGATGGGGGTCTCCAGGACGTCGGCGGCCGACTCCCCCCGCTCCGGGTTGCCCCGCGCGGTGACCCGGAGCTCGAAGTCGATCTCCCGGCTGCGGGTCCCGGCCCGCACCAGGGTGGCCCGCACCTCGATGCAGTCGCCGGCGCGGACCGGCGCGCGGAACTGGACGTCGCTGTAGGAGGCGAACAGCCCCTCGTCGCCGTCGGTGCGGATGCACAGCTCGGTGGCCACGTCGCCGAACAGGCCCAGGCCGTAGGCGCCGTCGACGAGGTTGCCGGCGTAGTGGGCGTGGCTGTAGGGCACGTAGCGGGCGTGCACCACGGTGGTGCCGACCTGGGGGCTGCTCATCGGGTGTCCTTTCCGGTGCTCGCGTGGCGGGTGCGCAGGGCGTGGACGAGGTAGGAGGCGACCTCCGACGGCGTGGTGCCCTTGCCGAAGATCCGGTCCACGCCGAGCCGCTCGGCGCTGCCCTCCTCGAACCGCGGGCCGCCGACGACGAGCAGCGGCACCTGGTCACTCGGGTAGGCCTCCCGGAACGCCGCCGACATCTGCATGGTGTTGTGCAGGTGGGCGTCCCGCTGGGTGACCACCTGGCTGACCAGCACCGCGTCGGCGCCGTGGGCGCGGGCCGCCTCGACGAGGTCCGGTACGAGGACCTGGGCCCCGAGGTTGACCACCTCGATCTCGGAGTAGTACTCCAGCCCCTTCTCCCCCGCGAACCCCTTGATGTTGAGGATCGCGTCGATGCCGACGGTGTGGGCGTCGGTGCCGATGCAGGCGCCCACCACGACGAGGGGCCGGCCCAGCAGCTCCTTGATCGCCGCGTTGACCTCCTTGGGGCTGAGCAGCGGGAAGTCACGCTCGGTCACCTGCACCGCGTCGAGGTCGACCAGGTGGGTCACCGACCCGTAGACGATGAAGAAGGTGTGCTCCGGCCCGATGGCCTTGCTGTGCACCACGAGCGCCGGCGACAGGCCCATCTTCTGGGCCAGCTGCAGGGCCGCGCCGTCGGCGCGCCTGCCCGCGGGCACCGGCAGGGTGAAGGACAGCTGCACCATCCCGTCCCCGGTGGTGTCGCCGTACGGCCGCACCACCCGCTTGGTGGTCGTCGTCGCCCCGGTCATGCCGCACCTCCGGTCCCCTGCTCCAGCAGTTCGGTGGCCGGGTTGAGGTAGCCCTCGGCCTTGGCCACGACGCCCTCCAGACCCTTGCCCTTGTCCCGGGGCCGCTTCATGTGCCCGAAGGTGCCGTCGGCGATCGCCTCCAGCAGCGGCGCCGAGCCCTTCGGGGCCTTCTCCCGGGTGATCCGGTCGAGGAGGTCGACGGCCTCGGACAGCACCTGCCGCGCCCGGGTCTGGATGAAGCCCTCGGGTGGCGGTCGGAAGTCCTCGGTGAGGCCGCCGGCGGCGTTGAGGACGTAGCGGACGTTCTGCAGCGCGAGGTCCCGGTCGGACAGCCACGGGGTGACCACCGCCTCGGTCATCATCCCCACGAGGAGGATCGACTGGCCGGTCAGCGCCCCGGCGAGGTTGAAGAAGCCGTCGAGCAGGTAGCCGCGGAACACGTCGCCGGTCATGTGCTTGGTCGGCGGCATCCACTTCAGCGGGGCGTTCGGGAACAGGGTGCGCGCCAGCAGCGCGTGGGCCAGCTCCATCCGGAAGCTGTCCGGCAGGTCGGGGTTGATCTCGAAGGCGTGCCCCAGACCCAGCTGCCAGTCCTCGAGCCCGGCCTCCTTGCCGAAGTACTCGTTCATCAGCTGGGAGACGGTGACCGTGTGTGCCGCCTCGACCGCGTCGGCGGTGGTGAGGTAGTTGTCCTCGCCGGTGTTGATGATGATCCCGGCCCGGGCGTGGATCTGCCGGGAGAACCGCTGGTCGACGAAGGTGCGGATGGGGTTGATGTCGCGGAACAGGATCCCGTACATCGAGTCGTTGAGCATCATGTCCAGCCGCTCCAGGCCGGCCAGCGTCGCGATCTCCGGCATGCACAGGCCGGAGGCGTAGTTGGTCAGCCTGATGTAGCGACCCAGCTCCTTGCCCACCTCGTCCAGGGCGGCCCGCATCAGCCGGAAGTTCTCCTGCGTGGCGTAGGTGCCGGCGAAGCCCTCCCGGGTCGCCCCCTCGGGCACGTAGTCGAGCAGCGACTGTCCGGTGCTGCGGATGACCGCGATGATGTCGGCCCCCTCGCGCGCGGCGGCCTGCGCCTGCGGGATGTCCTCGTAGATGTCGCCGGTGGCGACGATGAGGTAGATCCACGGGCGCTGCGGCGGGTCGCCGAGCCGGGCGATGAGCCGCTCGCGGGTGGCCCGCTGCCGGTCGATCGTCCGGATGCCGGCCCGGACCGCGGCGGTCGCGGACCGGGCGGCGCGGGTCCGGTCGCCCTTCTCGGGCAGCCGGAAGCTCACCCCGCCGACCGAGGCCTTCTGCGCCAGGGTGAGCAGGTCGGGCGCCTCGTCCCGGCGCAGCGCGTCCCACACGGGCAGGGCGACGCCGTGCTCCAGGCCCACCTGGTCGCGCACCGCGTCGACGAGGTGGTTCACCCACGGCACCCGCTCGTGGTCGGCGCCGGACAGGCCGGCCAGGCGCAGCGTGGCGCGCTCGACCGAGACGGTGGTGTGGCTGCGCGCCAGGTCGACCACCGGCTTGCCCAGGCGCCGGGCCAGGGCGCGGGCGCGGCGGACGACGGCAGGGTCCAGGTCCAGGACCGGGGCGGCCTTCGGGCTGCTCACTCAGGCTCCTTCTCGTCGGAACGTCGGGTGACCGTCGACCACGGTCCGGCGGGCGGCCGGTCGGACCGGGGTGGGGTCGGCGGCCAGGTCGGGCAGGCCGGACGGGGTGCGCGGCACGTCGCCGGGCAGGTCCCAGACCACGTATGTCGCGGGCTGGCCGGGCGCGAGGGTGCCGCCGGGGCGGCCGGCCAGGGCGAAGCCCGCGGCGGTGTGGGCGGCGAAGGCCTCCTCGACGGTGAGCCGCTCCGCCTCGTTGTGGTGCCAGACCGCCGCGTGCACCCCGCCCCACGGGTCCAGCGGGGTGATCGGGCTGTCCGAGCCCAGGGCGATCGGCACCCCGGCGTCGACCATGCTCCGCAGCGGCAGCGCGGCCAGGGCGCGGCGCTCCCCGAGGCGCAGCGCGTACATGCCGTCCGGCCCGCCCCAGGCCGCGTCGAAGGCCGGCTGGACGCTGCCCCAGATGCCCAGCTCGGCCATCGTCCCCAGGACGTCGGCGTCCGGCAGCTCGACGTGCTCCCACCGGTGGCGGGCGGCGCGGACCGCGTCCGCGCCGACGATCTCGGCCGCCTGCCGGAAGCCGTCGGCGACGGTGTGCAGCGCCGCGTCGCCGATGACGTGCACCCCCGCCTGCAGGCCGGCCCGGGTGCACGCGACGACGTGGTCGCGCACCTGCTCGGCGGTGAGGTAGCCGAAACCGCGGTCCTGCCCCGGCTCCCCGTCGTCGTCGAGGTAGGGCTCGAGGAGGTGGGCCGTGCGCGAGCCGAACGACCCGTCGGCGGACAGGTCCCCGGCCAGCCCGAGCACGCCGAGGTGGCGGGCCAGCTCGGCGGCCTCCTCGGCGGAGTCGACGAGCAGGCCCCAGTAGGCGACCGTCCCGGTGCGCCCGGCCCCCGCCCCGGCCTCGAGGACGGCGTGGACGTCGTCGAAGCTGGTGAGGTGGTCCGCGCCGGTCTCGTGGACCAGGCCCAGGCCGGCCTCGGCCGCGGTGCGCAGCGCCAGGTCGAGGTAGTAGCGGCGGTCGGCGGGCGTCATCGCCGAGGTGAAGGCGTTGGTGACCGCCGCGAACGCCTCCCGGGTCACCACCCCGGTGCCGTCCCAGCCGTCGAGCCCGTGCACCCGCGCCACGGCGGCCATGGCCGAGGAGACGCTCGCGGAGTGGGCGTCGACCCGCGGCATGTAGACGACCCCGCCGTAGGAGGCACGGTCCAGCTCGGCCGCGGTGACCGGGCGGCGCTCGGCCCAGCGCGTCTCGTCCCAGGAGTGGGCGTAGACGGGCCGGCCGCGGGTGTGCCGGGCGGCAGCCTCGATGAGCCGCAGCGCCTCCCCCACCGACCGGGTCCCGGACAGGTCGATCCCGTCCAGGCCCTGCCCGGTCATCGTCAGGTGCACGTGCGCGTCGCAGAACGCCGGCGTCACCAGGGCCCCGTCGAGCTCGACGAGCTCGTCGACGTCGTGCGGGTCCACCGGCAGCTCCGCCGCGTCACCCAGCCACGCGACCTCGCCGCCCCGGGTCAGCATCGCGCTCACCGGGGCGCCGGTGCCGGTGTGCACGGTGCCCCCGCGCAGCAGCACGGTCCCGGGGCGTGCCGGGTCGCCGGAGGAGGAGGTCATGTCACCCAGTCTGCTCGCTCGCCAGCCGGGACTCGAACAGGGCCCGCACGTCCGGGTTGCCGCGCAGCAGGGACAGGGCGTAGTCGGCGTGCCCCGGGACGTAGCCGTTGCCGATGAGCATCCGCACGTCGGCGGCCAGTCCCTCGGCGCCCAGCGCCGCGGCGGCGAAGTTGGTCGCCATGGAGAAGAAGATGACCGTCCCGCCCTGGGCGGTGGCCAGCACCGCGGGCTGCTCGCACCCCGGCACGTCAACGCACACGACGGTGACGTCGGCCGGGCCGCCCGCCTGCTCCACGGCCTCGAGCAGTCCCAGCGGCGACCGGGCGTCCGCCAGGACCACGCGGTCGGCCAGGCTGGTCCCCTGCAGCAGGTCCGCCTCCCGCTGGACCGGCACGACGGCGACCCGGCGGGACGCGCCGGCCTCGGCGGCCGCGGCCAGGGCGAGGGAGCCCGACTTCCCGGCACCGCCGAGCACCAGGACCGAGGGCGCCGCGCCGGTGCGGTCGCGGTGCTCGGCGACGACCCGCGCCACCAGGGCGGGGGCGCCGCAGACGTCCATGACCATGAGGACCAGCTCGGGGTCGAGGTCCTCGGGCAGCCGCGCCGCGACGGAGCGGCCGAACAGGATGGCGTGTCCCCGCGCCGGCACCCGCTCGCTCAGGCCGTCCCAGCGCTCCAGGCCGTCGGTGATCCGCAGCGGGGTGAGGGAGAGCGACACCAGGGTGGCCACCCGGTCTCCCGGGGCCAGCCCGAGGGTGCTCTCCGGGCCGACCTCGGCGACGGTGCCGATGAGCATGCCGCCCGATCCGGTGACCGGGTTCTGCATCTTGCCCCGGGTGGCGACGATGTCCAGGACCGTCCTGCGGACGGCCGCGCCGTCGACCGAGCCGTCGGCACCGGTGTGCGACTCCGCGAGCTGCCGGTAGGAGGCGGCGTCGAGGTTGAGCACCTCGACGTCGATGCGGACCTCGTCGGGGCCGATCTCCGGTGAGGCGTCGAGGCGCTGGGCGGCCTGCGGCAGAGTCAGCCGCTCCCCTGTCGGCTCCAGCACCCGGTGCACCCCGAACGGCGACGTGGCCGTCATACGTCCTCCCTCAGCGGTCTCTGACAACACATCGTCCGGTGGATGTTCGCTTTCACCGCACGATGTCCGTAGCATGCCACGTATGAGCAGCATCCTGGAGCAGCCCTACCAGTACCAGCAGCGTCCCCTGGTCGAGCCGGACTGGACCCGTTTCCCCGGGTGGGCCGACGTGACCGCCGAGCAGTGGAGGGACGTGCAGTGGCAGCGCGCCCACTGCGTCAAGAACATCCGCCAGCTGCGCGAGGTCATGGGTGACCTGCTCACCGACGACTTCTACGCCGACCTGGAGCGTGACCAGGCCGAGCGGGCGACGATGTCGATGCTGGTCCCGCCGCAGATGCTCAACACCATGGTCAGCGAGGTGACCTGGCAGGACGGCCGGATGCCCGCCGCCGGCGAGGAGTTCACCCGGGCCTTCTACGCCGACCCGGTGCGCCGGTACATGCTCCCGGTCTTCTCCGACCGGCGCAGCGACTGGCCGTCCCACCCCTACGCGAGCCGCGACAGCCTGCACGAGCACGACATGTGGGTGGCCGAGGGCCTGACCCACCGCTACCCGACCAAGGTGCTCGCCGAGCTGCTGCCCACCTGTCCGCAGTACTGCGGCCACTGCACCCGCATGGACCTCGTCGGCAACTCCACGCCGCAGGTCGTCAAGCTCAAGCTCAACGGCAAGCCCCAGGACCGCTACCAGGCGATGCTCGACTACCTGCGCCGCACCCCCACGGTGCGTGATGTCGTCGTCTCCGGCGGCGACGTGGCGAACATGCCGTGGAAGAACCTCGAGGCGTTCGTCGACCAGCTGCTCGAGATCGAGAACATCCGCGACATCCGCCTGGCCACCAAGGCGCTCATGGGCCTGCCGCAGCACTGGCTGGTGCCCACGACCGTCGAGGGCATGGAGCGGGTCGCCACCAAGGCCCGCCGCCGCGGGGTCGGCCTGGCCATCCACACCCACGTCAACGCGGCCCAGTCGGTCACCCCGCTGGTCGCCGAGGCGTCCCGGGCGATGCTCGAGGCCGGCGTCCGGGACGTCCGGAACCAGGGTGTCCTGATGCGCGGCGTCAACAGCACCACCGACGACCTGCTGGACCTGTGCTTCGCGCTGGCCGACGGGGCGAGTATCACCCCGTACTACTTCTACATGTGCGACATGATCCCGTTCAGCGAGCACTGGCGGCTGTCGCTGGCGGAGGCCCAGCACCTGCAGCACTCGATCATGGGCTACCTGCCCGGGTTCGCGACCCCGCGGATCGTCTGTGACGTGCCGTTCGTCGGCAAGCGCTGGGTGCACCAGGTCGACTCCTACGACACCGTGCGCGGGATCTCGTACTGGAGGAAGAACTACCGCACGACCATCGAGGCCGAGGACGTCGACCCGCTGAGCAAGGAGTACGTCTACTACGACCCGATCTACACGCTGCCCGAGGAGGGCCAGGCGTGGTGGCGGGAGCACGGCGGGGACCACGACGCCGCGCACGAGGCGGCCACGGCGATGGCGGCGAGCAGCCGCGAGACCTCGGTGGCCCAGCTGAGCTGACATGGCCCGCTCCAGGGGCGGCGGCACGCCCGCCACCGTCGCGCTGGACCGCGCCGGGGTGGCCTACGCGCTGCGCGCCTACGAGCACGACCCGCAGGCCCCGTCCTACGGGCTCGAGGCGGCCGAGGCGCTCGGGGTCGATCCGGCCCGCGTGTTCAAGACCCTGCTGGTCGACACCGGCTCGGGCCTGGGCGTCGGCATCGTGCCGGTCAGCACCCAGCTGGACCTCAAGGCGCTGGCCGCCGCGCTCGGGGTGAAGAAGGTCGCCATGGCCGATCCCCGGGAGGCCGAGCGGGCCACCGGGTACGTCGTCGGTGGGATCAGCCCGATCGGCCAGCGGCGTCGGCTGCCCACCGTGCTCGACGAGTCGGCGCTGGACTTCGAGACGGTGCTCGTCTCCGGTGGGCGTCGCGGCCTGGACCTGGAGCTCTCCCCCACCGACCTGGTCGCGGTCACGGGGGCGCGGACCGCACCGATCGCCCGCACCTGAAGCCGCGCGGTCCGGGTCAGACCGGCTCCTCGGGCACCTCGACCGGTCTCCCCTCCCAGGGCGTGGACAGGACCACGGTCGTGTTGGTGCTGCAGCTGCCCTCGGTACGGATCCTGGCCAGCAGGTCCTCCAGCTCCTGGGGGCGGGCCACGCGCACCAGCAGGACGTAGTTCTCGTCGCCGGCCACCGACCAGCAGGAGACGATCTCCGGGATGTGCTCCAGGCGCTCGGGGATGTCGTCCGGCGCCGCCGGGTCGAACGGCACCACGGACACCAGCGCGGTGAGCGGCAGCCCGACCGCCGCGTGGTCGACCACCGCGCGGTAGCCGGTGATGATGCCCCGCTCCTCCAGGCGCTTGACGCGCTGGTGGGCCGCCGAGGTGCTCAGCCCGACCTTGCGGGCCAGGTCGGCGAAGCTCATCCGCCCGTCGGCAGCCAGCAGCGAGACGATGCGGCGGTCCAGCGCTTCCATGGCGAACAGCCTAGTGAGCCGGCTGCCCGGGCCCGTACGGGTCCGGTACGGCTCGCCGTCGCGCGCTGACCAGCGCAAAGCCGATCTGATCCTCCGTGTCCGCCTCGAGCATCCGCGTCACCGGATCCTCGGGCCCACCGGTGGCCAGGGACCACTCCAGCCAGTCCTCCCGGCCCCCCGGCTGCATCCGGGCCCGCACGTCCTCGAGCAGCCCGGTCAGCTCCCAGTGGGTGGCCCACCAGGCGGGACTGTGCCAGGCGGCTGCCTCCCACCCGACGACGGCCCGGACGTGAGGAGGCGGGGGCTCCTCGTACGGGTCCGTGCGCAGAGCGGGCGTCGACACAGCCAGGCGCCCGCCGGGTCGGAGGACCCGCAGCAGGGACGGCAGGAGGTGCACGTCGGTGCCGAAGTACTCGAAGCAGTCGATGCCCACCACGGCGTCGAACGTCTCCGGGGCGAACGGCAGGACGCGGGCGTCGGCGCGGACCGCGGTCACCCGGTCGCCGACACCGGCCCGGGTGAGGGTCAGACGCAGGTTGACGGGCTCCACCCACAGGTCCAGCGCAACGACCACGGCCCCGCACTCACGGGCGAGGAACACCGAGGTCGCACCCCGCCCGCACCCGAGGTCGAGGACCCGGTCCCCGGGCCGCAGGGCGAGGTCGGGCAGCAGGTCCTCCAGCTGCCAGAGCGGATGGGGACCCATGTCGAGTCCCATCACCCACTCCAGGTCGTACCCGGCCGACAACGGGTGTCGGCCTCGACGGTGGAGAGCGCGGTCCCGGCTCACTCCGTCAGGATGGCCTCCCGGTCCGACTGGCGCAGGTGGTTTCTCCGGTCGGACAGGAAAGCGGTGAGCGTGGGCAGGTAGGCCGGCGCCAGCTGGTCCCGCCGGTCGACCCCGGACTCGGGGTCCGCGACGAACAGGCCGTGGTTGGCCCCGGGGAACACCGCGAAACCGTGGGCCTGCGGGTTCGGCGGCAGGTGCGCGGCGAAGATCCTCAGGCTGGTCTGGGCGGGCACCACCGTGTCTGCTCCCCCGAAGAGGACCAGCGTCGGACAGCGCACATCGGGGAGCACCGAGACCGGGTCGAAGTCCATGATCCCCCGGATGAACTCCAGCCCCTCGGCGGTGTCGTAGACGTAGGCGACCGTGGCGTACCACGGCTCGTCCTTGAACCGCTCCTGGTCCGCCAGGATCGACTCGACGGACTCCCCGGAGCGCAGCCGGCCGAACCGCTCGTCGACCCAGGCCATGGCGCGGGCCAGGTCCTCCCCCGCCACGCCCTCGTCCCGGAGCCAGTTCTGCAGGCGGTCCCGCTCCTGGGTCGCGGGGGTGGTGCCCGGTCCCGAGTGGACGACGACGAAGTCCACCGCGTCGGGCGCCAGGGCCGCGGCGATGAGCGCCACCCAGCCCCCTTGGCTGATGCCGTACAGCCCGACCGGCTGGCCGTCGGTGGACGCGTGGCGGCGCAGCACCTCGACGGCGGCGAGCGACTCGCGGGCCCGGTCCTCCAGGGTCTGCCGGGTCCAGTGCCCGGGCGACCCGCCGCAGCCGGGCTTGTCGTGGCGCAGCACGACCGACCCGGCGTCGCCGATCCAGGTCGGCCAGCCACCCCAGTCGTGCCGGTCGCCGTCACCGGAGCCGTCCACCAGGACGACCCCGGGCAGCGGGAGCGGCAGGTCGGGCACCCGCACGACGGCGTTGAGCTCGCCGACGGCGGTGGGGACCGTGGTGTCGATCTCGTGGGGCACGGTCAGTCTCCTGCCTGGGCGGGGCCCGCCGGGGTGCCGGCGAGCAGGATCCGGACGAAGCGGGAGCCGTCCGGGCGGGTCGAGGGGTCGGTGAGGCGCGCGACATACGGCGCCAGGAGCTCGGCGAGCCGTTCGCGGAGGTCCTGCAGCTCGTCCGGGGTCAGCGGCACCGTGGCGCCGCCGACGAAGGCCTTGTCACGCCAGCGGGGGTCGGGCTCGTCCGCGGGCCTCCAGGCCATGATCCGGTCGGCCTCGCGCTGGACGAGGACGCGCTCCAGCTGCTGGGCGGCCTCCCCACCGTGGCTGCCCGACCAGCTCTGCTCGATGTCGGTCAGCTGCCACGGGCGCTCCCGGGCGTCCCCGCGGCTCGGGGCCTCCTCCACGAAGCCGTACCTGGCCAGCTGGCGCAGGTGGAAGGAGCAGCTGGCCTGGGTGGTGCCCAGGTGCCGGGCGCACTCGGCTGCGGTGGCCGGGCCGAGGGTGCCCAGCAGCTCGATGAGGTCGAGGCGCAGCGGGTGGGCCAGCGCCCGCATGGCCCGAGGGTCGGTCACCTGCATATGTCAAAGGTATGTTTGACATCCTTGGGTGTCAAACACTTCTTTGGCTCCAGGGCGACGACCCGCCATCTCCCCTGCTCCGGGTGGCTCAGCCCTCCAGGCCCAGGGCCTTCATCAGCCGCGCCACCGGGTTGCCGATGCCGTAGGCCTCGACGAGCTGCTGCAGCGTCTCGGGATCGGCCAGCTCGGTCGGCACCTCGAGCGGGACGTCCGGGACGTCCGCGTCCCGCGCGACCCGGACCACACCCGGTGCGACCCGCAGGTAGTCGGCGGCCGCCAGCAGGTTGGCGCGGCGGGCTCCGGTGATACCCGGAGCGCCGTCGGCGAGGGCCTGCTGCAGGCCCTCGAGCGACCCGAACTGCCGGATCAGCGCGGCGGCGGTCTTCTCGCCGATGCCGGGGACGCCGGGGAGCCCGTCGCTGGCGTCGCCCCGCAGCACCGCCATGTCGGCGTAGGCCGCGCCGGTGCGGACGCCGTAGCGCTCGTGGAGGGTCTCCTGCGTCACCACCTCGGCCTCCCGGACCCCCTTGGCGGGGTAGACCACCGCGACGCCGGCCTCGTCGTCGACCAGCTGGAACAGGTCACGGTCGCCGGTGACGACGAGGATCGGCATGGTCCCGGCGTGCCGGGCCACCAGGGTGCCGATGACGTCGTCGGCCTCGTAGCCGGGCGCCCCGAGCACCGGGATGCCGAACGCCTCCAGGGTGCGGCGGATGAGCGGCACCTGGATCTCCAGCTCCTCGGGCACCTGCTCGACGTGGTCGGTGCCGGGGAGCAGCCGGTGCGCCTTGTAGCTGGGGATCGCCTCGACCCGGAACTGGGGGCGCCAGTCCTCGTCCCAGCAGGCGGCCAGGTGGGTGGGCCGGAACCGGGTGGCCAGCGTGGAGATCATGTCGAGCAGGCCGCGCAGCGCGTTGGTCGGCGTGCCGTCGGGCGCGGGCTGGGCCGCCTTCACCCCGAAGAACGCGCGGAAGTACAGGGACGCCGCGTCGAGCAGGAGCAGCCGGGAGGTCGCCATGGCGAGGCACCCTACCGACCGGCTCTGACGCCGGGCCCCCACCGGTCAGCGGCGCCGCGGCTCGGTCGGCGGACGCTCGCCGTCGTCGGTGCCGTCGTCCGTGGCGTGGAGCAGCTCCTGGAGCCGCAGGTGCACGTCCTCGACCTTCGGGACGTCGTGCATCAGCAGCCCGGCCTTCTCGGTGGCGTCGGAGACGATGAGCGTGCCGCACCCGAAGAGCCGGTCGACCGGGCCCTTCTCCAGCTGGATGTCGTTGATCCGGTACAGCGGGATGTCCCGGCCACGCTTGGTCAGGATCCCGGTGCGGTAGGCGATCCGCCGGTTGGTGATGACGTAGCGGGTGGTGTTCCACCGCCAGACCGGGATGACGACGAACAGCACGGTCAGCACCACGGCCAGGACCGTCGCCACGATGGTGACCCAGCCGCTCCAGCCGCTGTCCCGGGTGAGCCACCGCGCGACGTAGATGGCGGCCAGGAGGAACACCAGCAGGGCCACCGGCTCGGCGAGGGCCTTCCAGTGGGACCTGAGGTCGAGGACGATGTGCTCCCCCTCGGCCAGGTGCTTCTCGCGCAGTGCCATGGAGGCATCCTAGGGGCCACAATCGAGGTCATGACCTCGGCGATCACGGTGGTTCCCGCCAACCTGGCGGACTGGGGAGAGGTCGAGAAGGTCTTCGGCACCCGCGGGCCGGCCTCCTGGTGCTGGTGCCAGCGCTACAAGCTGCGGCCGCGGGAGTCGTTCGGCTCCTTCCCCGCCGAGGAACGCGCCCACCGGCTGCGCGAGCAGATCGACCCCGGTGACCCGGCGGCCGAGCGGACCGCCGGACTGCTGGCCCGCCTCGACGGGGAGCCGGTGGGCTGGTGCGCGGTGGAACCGCGACCGGCCTACCACGGGATGGTCCGCAACCAGAAGGTGCCCTGGCAGGGTCGCGACGAGGGCCCCGAGGATCCGGGCGTGTGGGCGGTGACCTGCTTCGTCACCCGGGCCGGCTACCGGAAGCGGGGCGTGGCCACCGCCCTCCTGCACGCTGCGGTCGGGCACGCCCGCGGCCACGGGGCCCACGCCCTGGAGGACTACCCGATCACGACCACGAAGGTGATCCTCGAGGAGCTGCACGTGGGCACGGTCGGCATGTTCGAGGCCGCGGGGTTCCGCGAGGTGAGCCACCCCACCCTGCGGCGGGTGGTCATGCGCCTGGACCTCTAGCCTGCGAGGACGTCGGCGAGCTCGTCCAGGCCCCCGACGTGCAGGTCGAACGGGTCGGAGGGGCCCGGCGGGTCCCCGACCGGCCGCTCGACGTAGGCCGTGCGCAGGCCCACTGCCGCGGCTCCCCTGAGGTCCCACGCGTGGGCCGCGACCACGAGCAGCCGCCCCGGGGCGCACCGGGCGGCGGTCACCGCCAGACGGTAGGCGTCGGGGTGGGGCTTGGCCGTCCCGGCGTCCTGCGCCGAGAGCACCTGGTGCCAGCGCAGGCCGGCGTGCGCGTTGATCCGGGCCAGTGCGTCCCGGCTGGCGCTGGACAGCGCGGCGACGGGGTGGCGGGCCGCGATCCGGTCCAGCGCGGCGACGGCGTCGGGCCAGGGGTCCGGACGCAGCGCCGAGGCGGCCAGGGTCCGCACCGCGTCCTCGTCCCCGAAACCGAGCCTGGCCGCGGCGCGCCGGGCGGCTGCCAGGTCGAACAGCACGCTGTCGGCATACGGGCGGCGCCCCTCCGCCACCGCCCGCTGGGCCTTTCCCACCTCGTCGAGCCACTGCGCGACGAGGGCGTCCACGGCTGCTGCGTCGAGGTCGGGGCGCAGTGCGCGCAGCCCCCGGGCGATCCCCGTCCGCTGGTCGACCATGGTCCCCAGCACGTCGACGACGACCATCTCGACGTCCAACCGCACGCAAACCTCCTCGGGTCGACGGTGTGCCGGCTCAGTCCAGGCGGTCCGCGGCCACGACCCCGCGGAGCATCGCGTCCGCGGCCCGGCGGGCGGTGCGGGCGACCGGGTCGTCGGCGGCCTGGGCGACCTGGTCCAGCAGGTCGATGATCTGCTTGCACCGGCGGACGAAGTCACCCGGCGCCACGTCCCCGTCGCGCAGCACCTCCTCCAGGCTCCGACCGCTGGCCCACCGGTGCACCTGCCAGGCCAGCCCCGGGTCCAGGTCGCCGGTCTCCGGCAGGCGGTGCCGGTTCTCCAGGTCGTGCAGGCGGGACCAGATCGCCACCATCTCGTGGTAGGCCTCGGTGACCTCGACGTTCGGCCAGCGCGGCAGGCCGACCTCCTCCCCGCCGCGGGGCTCGTGGATGAGCACCGACACGACCGCGGCCAGCGACGGCGGGTCCAGCCGTTCCCAGGTCCCCCGGCGCAGGCACTCGGCCGCGACGAGGTCCTTCTCGGTGTAGATGCGGCGCAGCCGCTCCCCCGTCGGGGTGACGTGCTCGCGGTCCTCGGTGAGGTAGCCCAGCTCGGTGAGCACCCGGCAGATCCGGGTGAAGGTGCGGGCCACGGTGTTGGTCCGCCCGCTGACCCGGCGCTGCAGGTCGTCGGTGCGCCGTCGCAGGTCCCACCAGCGCTCCGCCCACCGGGCGTGCTCCTCCCGGTCCGGGCACCCGTGCGACGGGTGGGCGGTCAGCTCGGCGCGCAGCTCCTCCAGCCGGGCCAGGGTGCGGTTGTCGCCCTCGGGGGCGCCGTTGTGCTCCCGGCGGCTGCGGCGGGCCGGGACGTCGGGCACCTGGGCGCGCACGGTCGCCGCGAGATCCCGGCGCGCCCTGGCGTTGCGGGGGTTGAACGAGCGCGGCACCCGCACCGTGGCCACGGGCTCCAGCGGCTCGGACACCTCGCCCACCACGAGCCGGTGCAACCGGCCGTCGGCCCCCACGACGGTCGGCTCCGGGCTGTGCCGGGATCCCTTGGGCGCCTGGACCACGACGGCGAGGCCGCGACGCCGCCCGCTGGGGATCCGCACCACCTCGCCGACGTTGAGCCGCTCCAGGCTCAGGGCGGTCTCCGCCCTGCGGGACGCGGAGCGCTCGCGCGCCGCGACCTTCTGCAGCCGGGCGATCTCCTGCCGGAGGCGGGCGTACTCCCGGAAGTCGCCCCGGTCGCACTGCATCGCCTCCGCGTAGCCGGCCAGCGCCTCCTCGTTGCGACGGACCTGTGCGGCCAGCCCGACGACCGCGCGGTCGGCCTGGAACTGGGCGAACGAGGCCTGCAGCAGCTCCTCGGCCCGCTCCAGGCCGTACTGGGCGACGAGGTTGACGGCCATGTTGTAGGTCGGCCGGAAGCTGGAGTGCAGCGGGTAGGTCCGGGTCGAGGCCAGGCCGGCGACCTCGTAGGGGTCCACCCCCCGGCGGTAGAGGACGACGGCGTGACCCTCGACGTCGATGCCGCGCCGGCCGGCCCGGCCGGTGAGCTGGGTGTACTCGGCCGGGGTGACCGGGGCGTGCTCCTCCCCGTTGAACTTGACCAGCCGCTCGAGCACCACCGTGCGAGCCGGCATGTTGATGCCCAGGGCGAGGGTCTCGGTGGCGAAGACGGCCTTGATGCGCCCGGCGGTGAACAGCTCCTCGACGATCTCGCGGAACAGCGGCAGCATCCCCGCGTGGTGGGCCGCGAAGCCGCGGGTCAGCCCCTCCACGAAGTCGTGGTAGCCGAGCACGGCCAGGTCGCCGTCCCCGACCTCGGCGACCCGTTCCTCGACGAGGCGCCGCACCGCCCGGCCCTCCGGCTCGGGCAGCAGCCGGGTGCCCCAGGCCAGCAGCTGGCTGACCGCGGCGTCGCAGCCGGCTCGGCTGAAGATGAACGTGATCGCCGGCAGCAGTCCCTCGCGGTCCAGCCGCTCGATCACCTCGGCCCGGCTCGGCGTGCCGCCCGGGAGGCTGCCGGGACGGCTGCGCGGACCCCCGCCGTCCCGCCCGCGGGTCGCGGTGTAGCCCTCTGGGCGCCGGCCGCCCCGGGGCTGGCCGCGCCGTCCGCGCGGGCCCCCGGCGTCCTCCCGCCGCCACGCCGTGGCGCGGTCCATCGCGGTGATCCGCTGCAGCAGCTCGGGGTTGACCACCGCGGACTGCTGGTCGGGGGTGCCGGGCGGTCCACTCGGCGCGGCGGCGAAGAGGTCCAGCAGGTCCTTGCCGACCATCATGTGCTGCCACAGCGGCACCGGCCGGTGCTCGGAGACGATGACGTCGGTGTTGCCGCGGACCTCGCGCAACCAGTCGCCGAACTCCTCGGCGTTGCTCACCGTCGCCGACAGCGAGACCACCTGCACCGACGCCGGGAGGTGGATGATGACCTCCTCCCACACCGCCCCGCGGAACCGGTCGGCCAGGTAGTGGACCTCGTCCATGACCACGAAGCCGAGGCCGTCGAGGGTGGTGGAGCCGGCGTACATCATGTTGCGCAGCACCTCCGTGGTCATGACGACCACGGGCGCCTCGCCGTTGACCGACGCGTCCCCGGTGAGCAGCCCGACCTTGTCGGCGCCGTGACGCGCGACCAGGTCGTGGTACTTCTGGTTGGACAGCGCCTTGATCGGCGTGGTGTAGAAGGCCTTGCGCCCGGTCTCCAGGGCGAGTGCGACGGCGAACTCCCCGACGACGGTCTTGCCGGCACCGGTGGGCGCCGCGACGAGCACGCCGCGGCCGCGGGCCACCGACTCGATCGCCTCGAGCTGGAACGGGTCCGGGGAGAAGCCCAGGGTGCCGAGGAAGCGCTCGACGGCCTCGCCGCCGCCCCGGTTCCGGTGGAGGGCCGCAGCGTAGCGCTCCGCGGGCGAGGACATGCTGTCAGGCTACGTCAGCCTGCGGGAACAACCACATCAACGGCGCCGGGCAGCACGGTGCAGGTGACCGGCAGGGGGCCGATCGCCTCGCCGTCCCCGTGGGCGACGAGGTCGGGTCCACGCACCGTCACGGTCCGGGCGCGGCGCAGGTGCACCGACGGGTGACCGACGTGCCGGCCGCGGAACACCCCCGCCAGCAGGCCCACCGCCTGCCGCGCGGTCACCTGGGTGATGACCACGACGTCCAGGAGCCCGTCCGTGGGGTCGGCGCCGGGGGCGATGAGCATGCCGCCGCCGTAGTGGTCGGTGTTGCACACCGCCACGACGTGCGCCCGGGTCCGCCAGACCTCGCCGTCGAGCTCCAGCTCGTAGTCCATCGGGCGCAGCCGCGGGATCTCCGGCACGGTGGCCACCGCGTAGACGGCGGGGCCGAGCCACTTGGGCAGGGCCGCTGCCCGGGCCGCGATCCGGGCGTCGACACCGGCCGGAACCGAACCCAGCACGATCCGCCCCACCGGGTCGACCCGGATCAGGTCGACCCGCCGTCGCGCGTTGTCGAGCAGCGCCTGCACCGCGCCGGCGGTGTCGAGCGGGACGCCCAGCGAGCGGGCGCCGTCGTTGCCCGTGCCGGAGGGGACGATGCCCAGGGCCGTGCCGGTCCCCGAGCAGGCGCCGGCGGCGAGGCCGACCACGCCGTCGCCCCCGACGACCGCGAGGACCTCGACACCCTCCGCGACCGCCACCCGGCAGGCATCCCGGGCCTGCTCGACGCTGGCCGCCTCGAGCTCGTGCACCTGCTGCCCCGCCGCGCGGAGCCGGTCCACGACGAACGCGCCCCGGGCCGCCGCCTGTCCGCGGCCGGAGCGGGGGCCGTGGAGCACGGCATACCGGGTCACCCGGCGAGCCTCACAGCGGGGACGCCTCGCCGGGCGAGAGCCCGGCCCACCGCCGGGCCGGGTCGTCGCGGCGGCGCCGCCGCTCCAGCAGGGCGGCCACCCCGACGGCGCACCAGTACAGGAGGAACATCGGCGCGGCCAGCGCCAGCATCGTCCAGGCGCTCGGGTCGGGGGTGACGAACGCGGAGAAGACGAGGATGAGCATGAGCGCCACCCGCCACCCGGCGACCATCGCCCGCACCGGCAGCACCCGGAGCGCGTTCAGCCCGACCATGACCACCGGGAGCAGGAACGCCAGCCCGAACGCGACGACGAAGTAGGTGATGAACTTCAGGTACGCCATGGCGTCCTGCAGGTTCGCCGCGCCCTCGGGGGTGAAGGACAGCAGCACCCCGACCGCCCGCGGGACCGCCCACACGGCCGCGGCACAGCCGGCGAAGAACAGCGGCAGCGAGGCGACGAAGTAGCCGGCGGCGACGCGCTTCTCCCGCGGGGTGAGTCCCGGCAGCAGGAAGGCCCAGACCTGCCAGATCCAGACCGGCGAGGCCAGCAGGATCCCGACGAACAGCGAGATCCGCAGCTGCACCGAGAACGGCTCGGTGAGGCTGGAGCCGAAGTTGATGTCGACCAGGGCGTCCCCGCGCTCGGCGGCCACCGCCTCCAGCGGGGCCATGATGTAGTCGAACAGCGGCTCGTAGTACATCCAGCCGACCACGGAGGCCGCAGCGACCGCGAGGGCCGAGACCAGGAGGCGGTTGCGCAGCTCCCGGAAGTGCTCGGCGAGGGTCATCCGGCCCTCGGGGTGGCGAGGGCGCCTCCGCAGGGCTACCACGGTCGGGGGTGGCCGGGCGCGGTCAGACGCCCTGCCCGGGGCCGTCGGTGCGGCGGGTGCCGTCCGGCTGCTGCTCGTGCGTCACCGACCCGGGGGTGCCGTCGTGGGTCGTGCCGCCCGGCTGCTGGGGCGGGGTCGGCTCGTCGTCCTTGTCCTTGTCCTTGTCGGTCATCTGCTCGACCTCGGACTTGAAGATGCGCAGCGACTGGCCCACGCTGCGCGCCATGTCGGGCAGCCGCCTCCAGCCGAACAGCACCAGGAGGACGACGACGATCAGGATGATCTGCCACAGCGAGGGACGCATCAGGGTGACTTCCTTATCTGTCGACCGAGGCCGCACTCCTGACGACCGGTACTCCCGCCGAGTCTACGCTGCGGGGCCGCGCGCACCGGGTCACGCCCCTCCGGCGTCGCCGCTGGTGGGGCCCTGCCGCAGCGCCGCCAGGGCGCCGGCCCGGACCTCCTCGGCCAGCTCCGTGGGGGACAGCACGGTGGCCCCGCCGCCGAGCCGCCACACCAGGCGCCGCACCCACGCCGGCTGGGCGGTGCGCAGCACCACCTGCACGGAACCGTCCTCGCGTCGCTCGGCCGACTCGACCGGGAAGCTCTCGGCCACCCAGGCCGCCCTGGGCGCGAGCAGCAGCTCGACCGCGAGGTCGTCGGGCGAGGCCTGGAACATCCGGGAGGTGACCTCGCGGGGCTGCGCCTCGGGCGGCGGGGTGCCGTCGACGTCGAGGACCTGGAGCTCCTCGATCCGGTCCAGCCGGAAGGTGCGCACCCCCTGGGAGCGGTGGCACCAGGCCTCGAGGTACCAGCGGCCCTCGACGCTGAGCACCCGCATCGGGTCGACGTCGCGCTCGGTGCTCTCGTCGCGCGAGGCGACGAGGTAGCGCAGGTGCAGCCGCCGGTTGCGGTCCAGCGCGTCCCGCACCCGGCGCAGCGTCTCCTGGACCCGCTCGTCGTCGGCGCTGAGGTCGACGGTGATCTGCTCGGTGTCGCGGGCCGCCTCGCCCGCGGCCGCCTCCAGCTTGGCGAGGGCGCGGTTGATCGCGTCGTGGCTGGCGACCCCGGGGACCTGGGCGAGGGCACGCAGTGCCACGATCAGCGCCAGCGCCTCGTCCCGCCCGAGGCGCAGCGGCCGGGCGATGGTGTCGGCGTTGGCGATGTGGACCCGGCCCTCGTCCCAGGACGCCTCGATGAGGTCGTCGGGCAGGTGGCCGGGCGTGCCGCAGACGAACAGCAGCTGCAGGTCGTCGACGATCTGCTCCTGGCTGACGCCGAACTGCTCGGCGGCGCTGGCCAGGTCGATCCCCTGGCGGTTGAGCAGCCAGGGCACCATCGTCAGCAGGCGCGCCAGCCGGTCGGTGGCGGTCTCGAAGGTCTTGCTCACGGGCGTCCCTCCGGGTGCGCGCGGAGCACGCCCTCGAGGTGCTCGCGCCAGGCGGTGACGAGGCGCTCCGGCTCCATCGGGCGGGCGTTGGGGCCCAGTCCGGCCACCTCCTCGACGAGGATCCACGGGCTCGAGGTGGTGACGGTCAGCACGTCCCAGCCGTCGTCGCCCTCGTCGACCTGCTCGGCCCGCCGGCGCAGCGCGTGCCCGGTGCCGGACCGCACCGCCACGCGGGCGGTGACCCGCTCGGCGGCCTGGTTGCTCGCGGTGATCATGGCGCGCGGGTCGTGGTCGGCCGGCACCTCGTAGCCGCCGGCCGCTCCGACCGGGGTGACCTCACCCTCGACACGGTCCAGCCGGAACACCCGCGGGGCGTCGCGGCCGAGGTCGAAGCCGGTGAGGTACCAGCGTCCGTGCCAGGAGGTGAGCCGCCACGGCTGGACGTGCCGCGTGGTCGCGCTCGGTCCGCCGCCGCTGCGATACCCGAACCGGACCGGCTGACGGTTGAGCACCGCGGACCGCATCGCGTCGAACGACGGCTCGGTGGTGTGCAGCAGCGGCTCGATGCCGGCCACGCCGGCGTCGTCCCGGACCAGCCCGTCCGCCTCCAGCTTGCGCAGCGCCTGGGCGGCCGGGCCGGCGAGGCTGGCCTGGGACCACGCCCGGCTGGCCAGGCCGATGACGGCCAGCTCGTCCGGGGTGAAGGACACCTCGGGCAGGGCGTACTCACGTCGGTCGATGCGGTAGCCGGTCTCGTCGTCGAACAGCGGGTCGATGACCTCGGTGCGCAGCGGGATGCCCAGCTCGCGCAGCTCGTTCTTGTCCCGCTCGAACATCCGGTCGAACGCCTCGTCGCTGGCGTCGCGGTACTGCGGGACGGCGCGACGGATGCGGCTCTTGCTCATCGGCTGCCGGGTGTACAGCAGCGCGATGACGAGGTTGAGCAGCCGCTCGGTCTTGACGGCAGCAGGAGAGGGACGGGCCATGATGCGCCTGACGCTACCCGACGTCACGCCGGGAACGGTGGCTAGTCTCGGCGTGTGATCCGGTGGCGCGAGGGGCAGGTCGAGGAGGTCGTCGGCTCCTGGGGTGCGGCGGTCCGGCTGCGGGTGCGCCTGGCGGACGGGGCCTCGGTCCCGGCGCTGGCCTACACCGACCTGGTCGGCACGCCCGTCGCGGGTGACCGGGTGCTGCTCAACGGCAACGCCCTCGAGCGCGGCCTGGGCACCGGCGGGCTGGCCATGGTGGTCGCCCTGCCCGACCGCCTCCCGCCCGACGCCGAGCGGCCGGGCCACCTGGTCAAGGCCCGCTACACGCCGCTACAGGCGATGGTCCTGGGGGCCGACGAGCAGGAGAGCCAGCACCACGAGCTGCTGCGGGAGGCCGACAGCATCGACGGTATGCCGGTGGTGGCCGCCGACCTGCACTCCAGCCTCCCCGCCGTGGTCGCCGCGATCCGGCTCGACCGCCCCGGCACCCGCGTCGTCTACGTCATGACCGACGGGGGTGCGCTCCCGGCGGCCTTCTCGCGCACCCTGGTGGGGCTGCGGGAGGCGGGGTGGCTGGACGGGGTGGTCACCGCGGGCCAGGCGTTCGGGGGCGACCTCGAGGCGGTGACGGTGCACACCGCGCTGCTGGCGGCGCGGCTGGTGCTGCGGGCGGACGTGGCCGTCGTGACCCAGGGGCCGGGCAACCTCGGCACGGGCACCCGCTGGGGTTTCTCCGGTGTCCTCGCCGGGGAGGCGCTCAACGCCGCCGCGGTGCTGTCGGGACGGGCGGTGGCCTGCCTGCGCGTCTCGGGGGCCGACCCCAGGGAGCGGCACCGCGGCGTCTCCCACCACAGCCTCACGGCCTACGGGCGGGTGCTCAACCGGCCAGCGGACCTGGTCGTGCCGGACCTGGCGCAGCAGCCGGGGGTCTCCCCCGCCCTGGCCGAGCAGGTGCGGCGCGAGGCCGACGAGCTGCTGGCCCGGGCCCCCCACCTGACCGGGCACGTAGTGCCCACCGACGGGCTGCGCCCGGCGCTGCTGGGGTCACCGGTGCCGCTGTCGACGATGGGCCGCGGCCTGGACGAGGACCCGGCGGCCTTCCTGGCCGCCGCGGCGGCCGGTCGTCACGCCGCCGCGCTGCTCAGCGGCGGCGCCGCGGGCTGACCCGGGCTCGGGTCAGGCGACGTCCTCGAGGTCGACGACGAAGATCAGCGTCTCGTTGGGGCCGATGACCCCGCCCGCGCCTCGCTCGCCGTAGGCCAGGTGCGGCGGGATGGTGATCTTGCGCCGGCCGCCGACCTGCATGCCGAGCAGACCCTGGTCCCAGCCCTGGATGACCTGGCCAACGCCGACCTGGAAGCGCAGCGGGGCGCCGCGGTTCCACGAGGAGTCGAACTCCTCCCCGGTCGACCAGGCGACGCCGACGTAGTGCGCGCTGACGACGGAGCCGGGGGTGGCGGTCGCGCCGTCACCGACCTCGATGTCCTCGATGACCAGCTCGGTGGGCGGCTGGTCGCCCGGGAAGTCGATCTCGGGCTTGGTCTTCTCGCTCATGGCGGTTCCCCTTTCTCGGGGTGGTCGGGTCAGTCGGCGTCGAGGATGTCGACGACGAAGACGAGGGTCTCCTCCTGGAGCTCGTGGCCCTCGCTGGCGCCGTAGCCCAGCTCCGGCGGGATGACGAGCAGCACCCGGCTGCCGACGGTCTGGCCGACGAGGCCCTGGTCCCAGCCCTGGATCACCTGGCCGGCGCCGATCTGCACGGGGAACGGCTGGCCGCGGTCCAGGGAGGAGTCGAACTGGCTGCCGTCGCTCCACCTCACCCCGGTGTAGTGGACGGTGAGCTGGTCACCGGCCTCGACCTCCTTGCCGGCACCCTCGACCAGCGGCTGGGCCACGAGCTCGGTGGGCGGGTCGGTGTCCGGCACGGTGACCTGCGCCGGGGTGGTGCCGTCGGCCTCGACCTCCGGCAGGCCCTCCTCCGGCTCGACCGGCTCGCCCTCGGCCTGCGCCAGCGGGGTGTGCACGTCGACGACCTCGATGTAGAAGACCAGCGTGTCGTTGGCACCGATGCCGCGGTCCGGCTGCCCGGAGGCGCCGAAGCCCTCCGCCGGCGGGACCGCGGCCAGGAGCTTGTCCCCGGGCTGGGTGCCGACGAGCATCGCCGGGATCGCCGGCAGCAGGTTGGTGTTGGTGAGGTCGAACAGCACGGTCTCGTCGGTCGGGAAGCTGGAGACGACCTCCTCCCCCGTGGTGCCGTTGACCAGCAGGTACTTGACGACCACGTGGTGCTGGTCGGTGGCCTCCTCGCCCTCGCCGGCCGCCAGCTCGCGCACCTCGGTCTCGGCGGTGGCGAACGGCAGGTCGCCCTCGGCGAACGGGCTGCCCGACCAGGTGATCGACGGGACCGCGACACCCTCGTCGTTCTCGCTGGTCTCGACGGCGAGGTCGGCCAGGTCGCCGCGCGGGGCGACAGAGGTCGCCACGGCGTCGTCGCCGGTGGTCTGGGCGGCCGGGTCCTCACCCTCGGAGCCGCAGGCGGACAGCAGGAGGATGGTGGCCGTGGCTGCACCGAGCAGCCGGGTCCGCGGAGCGCGCACGAAGAGGTCCTTCACTCGACTGGGGTCACAAGACAACCGGGCCAGGGTAACGCCTCGACCCTGGGGGTTCGCTGGACGGCGTCAGGAGAGCCGGTGGGTGCGTCCCCGCGAGCCGGCCCGGATCGAGTCGATGAGCTCGGTGATCCGCGGGTCGTGCGCCACGAAGGGGTCCTTGCACAGCACGGTCCGCTGGGCGGCGTCGTTGAGCTTCAGGTGCACCCAGTCGACGCTGAAGTCGCGACGGTGCTCCTGGGCCACCCGGACGAAGTCGCCGCGCAGCTTGGCCCGGGTGGTCTGCGGCGGGGTGTGCCGGGCCCGCTGCACCTGGCCGGGGGCGGTGACCGTGGCCGCCTGCCCGCGGCGGGCGAGGATGTTGTACAGCCCACGGGTGGGGTGGATGTCGTGCCAGGCCAGGTCCAGCTGCTGCAGCCGTGGGTGGCTCATCGGCAGGTCGTGCGCCTCGGCATACCGCTGCATCATCCGCAACTTCATGACCCACTCGATCTCGGTCTCCACCAGCGAGAGGTCCTGGCTGGCGATCGCCTTGAGGGTGCGCTCCCACAGCTCCAGCACCCGGCGGTAGGGCTCGACCCGGTGCAGCCCCCGGCTCTCGGCGAACGTGCTGACCCGCTCCAGGAACTCGGTCTGCACCTGGACCGCGGTCAGCTTCCGACCGCCGACCAGGGAGACCAGCTGGGTGCCCTCGGTGTCGCGGCTGATGTCGCGGATCGCCCGGATCGGGTTGTCCAGGGTCAGGTCCCGGGTGGTCACCCCGGACTCGATCATCCGCAGCACCAGGTCGGTGCTGGCGACCTTGAGCAGGGTGGTGACCTCGCTCATCGTGCTGTCGCCGACGATGACGTGGAGACGGCGAAACCGCTCGGCGTCCGCGTGCGGCTCGTCGCGGGTGTTGATGATCGGGCGGGACCGGGTGGTCGCCGAGCTCAGGCCGTCCCAGATGTGGTCCGCCCGCTGGCTGATGAGGTATGTCGCGTGCTCACCGGCGACGTGCAGCCGCCCGGCGCCGGAGAGCAGCTGCCGGGTGATGAGGAACGGGATGAGCACGTCGGTGACCCGGCTCAGCTCGCCCTGGCGCCGGATCAGGTAGTTCTCGTGGCAGCCGTAGGAGTTGCCGCGGGAGTCGACGTTGTTCTTCAGCACGTACACCCGCGCGGTGATGCCCTCCTCGGCCATCCGCTGCTCGGCGTCCAGCGCCAGGTCGTGCAGGATCGCCTCCCCCGCCTTGTCGTGGGCGACCAGCTCGACCATGTCGTCGCACTCGGCGGTGGCGTACTCCGGGTGGGACCCCACGTCGAGGTACAGGCGCGAGCCGTTGGCCAGGAACACGTTGCTGGAACGTCCCCAGCTGACCACCTTGCGGAACAGGTAGCGCGCCACCTCGTCCGGAGCCAGCCGTCGCTCACCGGTGAAGGCGCAGGTCACGCCGAACTCGGTCTCGATCCCGAAGATGCGGCGCTCCATGACCTCACCCTACGTCGCCGCGGGCGCGCCCGGGGGCTCCCGGCGCCCGCGGCGACGGTCAGGGCTGGCCGTTGGTCTCGCCGGTGAGGGTGTCCCGGTGCCCCGGGCGCGGGTCGTCCTGCTCGGGCAGGTCCTGGCGGGGGTCCTCGGTGTCGATGAGGGACCGCAGCAGCGGCCCGCCGACCCGCCGGAAGGTGCGGCGGGCCCGGCGCCGGTCGAGGACGGCCACCTCGAGCTGGTCGGCCGGCAGCTCGCGCGGCTGGCCCCCCTGCGGGTCCTCGCGCAGCAGGTCGACGGCCAGGGCCAGGACCTCGCCCAGCGGGCGGGCCGGCTGCCACCGCTCCCGCAGCGCCGTGGTCAGCGCCTCGCTGGCACCACCCATGGCCACGAACCCGTGCTCCTCGGTGACCGACCCGTCGTAGGTGAGCCGGTAGATCTGGTCCCCCTCCGGGGCGTGGCCGACCTGGGCGACGACGATCTCGACCTCGTACGGCTTGGACTCCTGGGTGAAGATCGTGCCGAGCGTCTGGGCGTAGGCGTTGGCCAGCCCGCGGGCGGACACGTCGCTGCGGTCGTAGGAGTAGCCCCGCAGGTCGGCGTAGCGGATCCCGGCCACCCGAAGGTTCTCGAACTCGTTGTACTTGCCGACCGCGGCGAAGGCGATCCGGTCGTAGATCTCGGAGATCTTGTGCAGCGTGGTGGACGGGTTCTCGGCGACGAACACGATGCCGTGCTCGTAGCCGGCGGCGATGACCGAGCGACCGCGGGCGATGCCCTTGCGGGCGTAGTCCGCCCGGTCCTTCATCAGCTGCTCGGGCGAGACGTACATGGGGAACGTCATCGGGCACCCCCGGGGTTGTCACGGCGGCGCTCGACGAGGGCCTCGACCTCCTGGCGCAGCACGTCCTCGCCGATGAAGCGCACCCCCAGCGCGGTGACGACCGCGCAGGTCGGCCAGATCTGCCGGTGCAGGTCCGGCCCGCCGGTGGCGGAGTCGTCGTCGGCGGCGTCGTAGAGGGCCTCGACGGCCACGGCGATCGCCTGTCGCTCGTCCATGCCGGGCCGCCACAGCTTCTTCAGCGAGCCGCGGGCGAACAGCGACCCCGAGCCCACGCTGTGGTGGTGCTGCTCCTCGTAGCAGCCGCCGGTGAGGTCGTAGGAGAAGATCCGGCCGGTCTCCTCGTCGAGGTCGTAGCCGGCGAACAGCGGGAGCACCGACAAGCCGCGCAGGGCGTTGCCGAGGTTGCCCCGGATCATCGCGGCCAGGCGGTTGGCCTTGCCCTCGAGGGACAGGATGGTGCCCTCGATCTTCTCGTAGTGCTCCAGCTCCACCTGGAAGAGCTTGACGATCTCGATCGCGATCCCGGCGCTGCCGGCGATGCCCGCTGCGGAGTACTCGTCGGTCGCGAAGACCTTCTCCATGTCGCGGTTCGCGATGAAGCTGCCCATGGTGGCGCGGCGGTCACCGGCCAGCACCACGCCGTCGGCGAAGGTCAGGCCGACGATGGTGGTGCCGTGCGGCGCCTCGACCCGGTGGTCCCCGTCACCGAGGCCCGCGCCGGGCAGCAGGTGGGGGGCGTAGCCGGAGAGGAAGTCGGTGAACGAGCTCGTACCGGCAGCTCGGAACGCGGCGGGGAGCTGCCCTTCGTCGCGGGGCGTCACTGCCCGCCCTTCTGCACGAACCCGTGCACGAACTCCTCGGCGTTGGTCTCCAGCACGTCGTCGATCTCGGCGAGGAGGTCGTCGACCTCCTGCTCACGCTTCTCGTCGCGCGCCGCCGGGACCGGGGCGGGAGCCTCCGGGGGCTCCTCGTCCGGCCGACGGTCGCGCCGTCGCTCCTGCTCCTGACCTGACATACCCCCGAGCCTATCTGCTCGCCAGGGCCTCCAGGAGGGAGGCCGCGGTGTCGCACCGGTCCAGGAGCCCACCGCTGTCGGCCCGGGCGCCGAGCAGCGGCTCGGGCAGGCTCACCCGGCGCAGCGTGCGGTCGTCCACGGCGAAGACCACCGAGTCCCACGAGGCGGCCCGGACCTCGCCCTGGTAGCGCCGCACGCACTCCCCGCGGAAGAAGGCCCGGGTGTCCTCCGGGGGTCGGGCCACCGCCTCGGCCACCGCGGCGTCGTCCACCAGGCTGGTGAGCCGACCCGAGGCCCGCATCCGCACCCCGAGCCCGCGCGCCGGGTCGACGTCGCTGTACTGGATGTCGATGGCCCGCAGCCGCGGGTCCTCCCAGCCCAGCCCGTCCCGGTCCCGGTAGGCCTGCAGCAGCGCCAGCTTGGCCACCCAGTCGACCTCGGCGGTGCAGCTCATCGGGTCGCCGGACAGCCGCTCGGTGACGTCGTCCCACAGGGTCAGCACCTGGTCGGTGTCGGGGTCGCGGTGCCAGCCGTCGACCCCGTCGGCGAGCGCCCGGTCGACCGCCTCGCGGTAGACCGCCAGCAGGTCCAGGCCGGTCATGACGGTGCCGTCGGTCAGCTCGACGGTGGCCTTGAGGGAGGGGTCCCGGGAGATGGTCCGCAGCGCGGCGACCGGTTGTGCCAGCCGGACCTGCGGCTCCCGGCCGGTCTCGATGAGCCGCAGCACCAGGCTGGTCACCCCGACCTTGAGCAGGGTGGAGACATCGGCCAGGTTGGCGTCGCCGAGGATGACGTGCAGCCGGCGGTACTTCTCCGCGGCCGCGTGCGGCTCGTCGCGGGTGTTGACGATGGGGCGCTTGAGGGTGGTCTCGAGCCCGATCTCGGTCTCGATGTAGTCCGCCCGCTGGCTCAGCTGGAAGCCCGCCTCCTGGGACTGGGGTCCGAGACCGACCCGCCCCGCCCCGCAGATCACCTGCCGGGCGACGAAGAACGGGATCAGGCCCTCGGCGATCCGGGCGAACGGGATGTCGCGGGGCAGCAGGTAGTTCTCGTGGGTGCCGTAGGAGGCGCCCTTGCCGTCCACGTTGTTCTTGTAGATGCGCACCGGCTGCCCCTGCCGCTCCAGGGCGGCCGCGGCGGTCCGCATGACCAGCTCCCCCGCCCGGTCCCACCGCACCGCGTCCAGGGGCCGGAGCACCTCCGGGGAGGAGTACTCCGGGTGGGCGTGGTCGACGTAGAGGCGTGCGCCGTTGGCCAGCACCGAGTTGGCGGTCGTCGGGTCGTCGACGTCGGTGAGCTGGCTGGCGTCGGCGAGGGCGCGGGCCATCTCGAACCCGCGGGCGTCGCGCAGCGGGGTCTCGTCGGCGTAGTCCCAGCCGGCGCCGGTCGGCAGCGCCCGCTCCGGGCCGGCCTCGGCCGCGTAGGCGCGGACGACCAGGCCGGACAGGACCATGGGGTTGGCGGCCGGGTCCCCGGGCGCGGTGATGCCGTACTCGGTCTCCACGCCCATGACCCGCCGCACGCTCATGGACCCAGCCTAGGCTTCCGGGGCGGCGTCCCCTCCCTCGGCCGCGGCCGGGGCGGCGATCCCGTCGATGAGTTGCTGGGCCAGCGCGCCGTACTCCGCGACGACGGCCTCCAGGTCGGTCGTCTCCGGCGGCAGCAGCCGGAAGGTGCGGATCCCGGCCGCCAGGCCCAGCATCAGGCAGGCGAGCATGTCGGCCCGGCGGTGGCTCGCCGCGTCCGTGTCGGCCCACCGGTCCAGGAACCGCTCCCGGAACTCCTTCCGCGCCCGTTCCGGGTCGGGGGCGTCGTGCACCAGGTAGATGGCGCGCAGCCACGGCTCGGCCGCCTCCTCGCGGCGCCGGTCGAGCATCCGTCGCACCAGGAGCTCACCCAGCTGATCGTCCGGGACTTCGGCCGAGACGGGGGCGGGCTCCAGCGGCGCGGCCGCGGCATACAGCTTGGCCTTGGACCCGCCGACCTTCATGACCATGGCCGGGGACACCCCGGCCTCGGCGGCGATCTCGCGCACGGTCACCGGCTTGTAGCCCCGCTCGCCGAACAGCCGGCGGGCCGCCTGCAGCACCCTCTCGCGCGTCCCGGTCTCCTGGCCGGCGGACCCGTCCTGGTCCGCGCGGCTCCCGGCCCCACCCTGCTCCTCGTGGTTCACGGCCCCACCCTTTCGCTCGTGCGCGGTACGCCGGTGACGATATCGACATCCAGCGTGGTTGAGGTGGAACCCACCTGCACGGCGCGCGAACGCGTCCTTCCGCTGGTCAGGTCGACGACGGTGAGGACGTAGCGGCCCGGCGGTGGCAACGGGATCTCGTAGGACCCGTCGAGGTCGGCGTGGGCCGTGGCGACGTACTCCCCCGAGTGCCGGATGAGCGACAGCAGCACGTCCCCCAGGGGCTGGCCCTCGTCGGTGACCCGGCCGGTGAGGGTGAGCCGGCGGTGCATCCGGATCGGCGGGATCTCCGGCTCGTGCAGGTCGACCAGGCCCGACTGCGGGGCCCAGCCGTCCGCGGACACCACGAGGACGTAGGTGCCCGGCCCGGGCAGGGCGAGGGCGAACCGGCCCTCGTTGTCCGCGCGGCTCCAGTCGACGTGCCGCCCGTCGGTGTGCAGGACGGTGGCGACGGCGTGGCGGATCGGCCGGTCCTTGAGGTCCACCACCCGGCCGCGGACGATGAGCTCCTGCTCGGTGTCCTCCGACTTCAGCTCGGTGCGCTCGGGCGCCTCCCCCGTCCCGGGGGCGGCGGCACCCGCCAGCACCGGACGGCGGATGAACGCGGCGATGAGGGCGCCGCCCAGGGCGCCGGCGGTGCCGAGCCAGAACATCGTCTGGTAGGCCGCCAGGCTGGGCACCTCGCTGTCGCCCACCGGCATCGTCAGCGCCGAGAACACCGCGGCGACGGCAGCGCTGGCCGTGGACGTGCCGATCGCCCGGACCAGCGTGTTGAGGCCGTTGGCCGAGGCGGTCTCGGTGATCGGGACCGAGCGCATGATGAGGATCGGCATGGCCGCGAAGGCGATGCTCGTGCCGAGGGAGGCGATGCCCGAGGCCACCATGACCTCGAGCACCGAGTTGTGCAGGAACACCCGCAGCACGAACCCGCCGGCGATGACCAGCGCGCCGAGCAGCAGCATCAGGCGCGGGCCGTAGCGCCGGATCAGCGCCGCGGCGACCGGCGCCATCGCCACCATGAGCAGGCTGGCCGGCAGCAGCGCCAGGCCGGTCTCGACGACGCTGAGCCCGAACCCGTAGCCGGTGGCCTCCGGCATCTGCACCTGCTGGGCGCTGGTGAGGAAGTTGGTGAACATCGCGAACCCGATGAGCACCGAGGCCGCGTTGGTCAGCAGCACGGTGCGGCGCACCGAGGTGCGGATGTCGACGAGGGGCTGACCGGACCGCAGCTCCCAGGGCACCCAGACGGCGAGGACCAGGAGCGCCAGGACCAGCAGGGTGATCGTCTTCTCGTCCGTCCACCCCCAGGTGCCCGCCTTGGAGATGGCCAGCAGCAGCGCCGCGAGGGCCACCGACAGCAGCACCGCTCCCGCGTAGTCGAACCGTCCGCGGGTGCGGACCTGGGACTCCGGGACCACGAGGACGACGAGGACCAGCATGATCAGCGCGAAGCCGCCGGAGACCCAGAACAGGGCGTGCCAGTCCAGGGACTCGTAGATCACGCCGGCGAGAGGCACCCCGACGGCGCCGCCGATGCCCAGGGTGGCGCTCATCAGGGCCACGCCCGAGCCGACCCGGTCGGCGGGCAGGTGGTCGCGCATGATGCTGATGCCCACCGGGATGAGGCAGGTGCCGACACCGGCCAGGCCGCGGCCGGTGACGACCAGCGCCAGGTTCGGGCTGAGCGAGGCGACGACCGACCCCGCGATGACCGCGACCAGGCAGACGACCATCATCAGCCGCTTGCCGTACATGTCGGCCAGGCGGGAGACGATCGGGGTGCCGACGGCCGCGGTGAGCAGTGTGACCGTCACCAGCCAGGAGGCGTTGTCGCTGGTGGTGTCGAGGATCTCCGGGAAGTCCGGCAGCAGCGGCAGGACGAGCGTCTGCTGCAGGGACACGAGGGTGCCGCAGAAGGCGAGGACCCCGATGACCAGCCCGGTCGGCGGGGTGGTGCGGGGCACCGGTCCGTTCGTGCTGGCCTCGGTCTCCGGCGCGGTGGCCCTGGGCACGTCGCTCCCCTCCGTGAACGTGTAGTCACCGCATGCTAGCGGCCACCCGGGTCACGGTCGGTGCGCCACCGCGAAGACACGGCGGAACGGCAGGACCGTGCCGAACGGGCGGCGCGGGTAGGCCTCGCGCAGCCGGGCGCGGTACTCCTCCTCGAACCGGGCGCGCAGGTCGTCGGGCAGCGCCTGCAGCACCGGCCGGGCACCCGTCCCGCTGATCCACTCGAACACCGGGTCCTCACCCTGGAGCACCTGCAGGTACGTGGTCTCCCAGGCGTCCACCTCGCACCCCAGGCCGGCGAGGACCCGCAGGTAGTCCTCGGGGTCCGGCAGGGTGAACCGGTCGGCCGCGCGGGCGGCGTGCGCGGCATACGGCTCGGTCCCGGCGAGCTCGCGCAGGATCGCGTGCAGCGGCGCGTCGTGGTTGCCGGGCACCTGGATCGCCAGCCACCCGTCCGGCGCCAGCACCGAGACGAGGTCGGGCAGCAGGTCCAGGTGGTCGGGCACCCACTGCAGCGTGGCGTTGCTCACCACGACGTCGTAGGCCGTGCCCTGCCCCACCCGCTCGGCGACCCAGTCGCGCAGGTCGGCCAGGCGGAAGGTCAGTCGCTCCCCCGCCAGCCCCGAGGCCCGCTCGACCATCTCCGGGGAGGAGTCGACCCCGACCACGTGGGCGGTGGGCCACCGCTGCGCCAGGGTGCGGGTGAGGGTGCCCGGACCGCAGCCGAGGTCGGCGACCAGCCGGGGCGCCGTGGCGCCGACCCGGGCCAGCAGGTCGTGGAACGGCCGGTCCCGGTGGTCGGCGAAGCGGGAGTACTGCTCGGGGTCCCAGGTCGGCATACGTCCTCCGGAGGCGGTGCGCACTATCTTGATATCAAGATATCAGGGCTCCGAGGACACGTCAGGAATCGAGAAGCCCTCCCGGCCCGGACGTTCCTAGGGTGGACGGCGTCGGACGGATCACCGGAGGAGACAGCAGATGAGCAGGACCGACACGAGGAACGACGCCTTCACCGCCGAGGAGCGCGCGGCCGAGCTGCGCGCCCAGAAGGGCGGCCGCAAGAAGGAGGCCGACCTCAAGGCGCTCCTGGCAAAGATCGAGGAGCTCCCGCCCGGCGACCGGGAGATCGCCGCGACCGTGCACACCCTCGTCACCGAGCTGGCCCCGGAGCTGGACGCCCGGACCTACTACGGCATGCCCGCGTGGGCCAAGGACGGCAGCGTGCTGCTGTTCGTCCAGCCGGCGAGCAAGTTCAACACCCGGTACGCCACCCTCGGCTTCAACGACAACGCCCAGCTCGACGACGGTGGGATGTGGCCGACCGCCTTCGCGATCCCGGCGATGACCGACGAGGTCCGCGAGCAGGTCGCCGCGCTGGTGCGCCGCGCCGTCGGCCGGGCCTGACCCACCCGACGCGGAAGGGGGACGGACGCCTCGTCCGTCCCCCTTCCGTCGTGTCCGGGGCCTAGAGGTACTGGCCGGTGTTGCCCCGCTCCAGGGCGCGTCCGGGCGAGGTGCCGTCCTTGCTGGAGACCAGGGTCCGGATGTAGACGATCCGCTCCCCCTTCTTGCCCGAGATCCGTGCCCAGTCGTCGGGGTTGGTGGTGTTGGGCAGGTCCTCGTTCTCCTTGAACTCGTCCTCGGTCGCCTTGAGCAGGTGCTCCATCCGCAGACCGTGCGAGCCGGAGGTCAGCAGGTCCTTGATGGCCATCTTCTTGGCCCGGTCGACGATGTTGTTGATCATCGCGCCGGAGTTGAAGTCCTTGAAGTACAGGACCTCCTTGTCACCGCCGGCGTAGGTGACCTCGAGGAACTTGTTCTCGTCGATCTGGGCGTACATCCGCTCCACGACCGCGGCGATCATCGCGTCGAGGGTCGCCCGCTTGTCCCCACCGTGGGCGCGCAGGTCGTCCTCGTGGATCGGCACCTGCTCGGTGATGTACTTGCTGAAGATGTCCTTGGCCGCCTCGGCGTCCGGGCGCTCGATCTTGATCTTCACGTCGAGCCGCCCGGGCCGCAGGATCGCCGGGTCGATCATGTCCTCGCGGTTGGAGGCGCCGATGACGATGACGTTGTCGAGGCGCTCCACGCCGTCGATCTCGGCCAGCAGCTGGGGCACGATCGTGGTCTCCACGTCGGAGGAGACACCCGACCCGCGGGTGCGGAACAGCGACTCCATCTCGTCGAAGAAGACGACGACGGGGGTGCCGTCGCTGGACTTCTCCCGGGCCCGCTGGAAGATCATCCGGATGTGCCGCTCGGTCTCGCCGACGTACTTGTTGAGCAGCTCCGGGCCCTTGATGTTGAGGAAGTAGCTCTTCGCGTCGGCCCGGCCGTACTTCTCGGCGGTCTTGCGGGCCAGCGAGGCGGCGACCGCCTTGGCGATGAGCGTCTTGCCGCACCCGGGCGGACCGTAGAGCAGCACGCCCTTGGGCGGGCGCAGCTGGTGCTCGGCGTACAGCTCGGTGTGCAGGAAGGGCAGCTCGACGGCGTCCTTGATCTGCTCGATCTGGTTGCTGAGGCCGCCGATGTCCTCGTAGGAGATGTCGGGCACCTCCTCCAGGACCAGCTCGCTGACCTCGGGCTTGGCGATCCGCTCGTAGACGAAGTTGGACCGGGCGTCCATCAGCAGCCCGTCGCCGACACGGAAGGTCGTGCCGACCAGTGACCCGGCCACCCGGCACACCCGCTCCTCGTCGCCGCGGACGAGCACCAGGACCCGGTCGTCGCCCAGCACCTCCTTGACCGTGACCACCTCGCCCACCCGCTCGAACTCGGCGACCGAGACGATCGACTGCGCGTCGTTGAGGAGGACCTCCCGTCCCGGCTTGAGCTCGTCGGCGGGGATCTCCGAGGACGCGGTCACCCGCAGCTTGCGGCCGGCGTGGAAGATCTCGACGGTGCCGTCGTCGTGACGCTGGAGCACCTGGGCGTAGGACAGCGGCGGGCTGCCCATCTGGTCCAGGTCGCGGCGCAGCGCGAGGATCTGCTCACGGGCCTCCTTGAGGGTGCTCGAGAGCTGCTCGTTCTGGGCCTGCAGGCGCTGCAGACGGGTCTGCAGGTGCAGGACCTGCTGCTCCAGGTGGCGGGTCCGCGCGGTCCCCGGAACGGCAGACCGCTCCTCGGGGCCGGTGCGGCCCGGCTGGTCGGGAGTCTGGCTCACGGACGCCTCCTCTACGCGGATGCCTCCAACGTAACCCGGAACGAGGCGTGGTGGGGGCAGGTTCCCCGGCTGCCCTACGTGTCGTCCTCGCCCAGCTGCCGGTGCAGGTCCCGGCGGACCCGCCGGACCCGCTTGTCCGAGACGGCGCGCTCGCCGAGGTCCTCGGCGGTCCACTCCTGGTCCTGCGGCGGGACGTAGTCCTCGCCGTAGGCGCCCTTGGCGGGCCGGGTGCGGCGGACCGGCCGGCGGGTCCCGGGGGCGAGCCGCCGGGTGGTGAGCAGGAAGCCCGTGTGTCCGTGCATACGGTGCTCCGGACGCACCGCGAGGCCCTCCAGGTGCCAACCGCGGACCAGCGACTCCCACGCGTGCGGCTCGGTGAACCCGCCGTGGTCGCGAACCGCCTCGGCGACCCGGGACAGCTGGGTGGTGGTCGCGACGTAGCAGACCAGGACGCCGCCGGGGGTGAGCGCCTCACCCACCACCTCGAGCGTCTCCCACGGGGCGAGCATGTCCAGGACGACACGGTCCACGGTGCCCGCCTCGACGGTGCGGGGCAGCTCCTCGACGAGGTCGCCGACGGTGACCGTCCACGCGGGGTGGTCGACCCCGAAGAACACCCGGCCGTTGGCCCGGGCGATGTCGGCGAAGTCCTCCCGCCGCTCGAACGACCACAGGTGCCCGTGCTCCCCCACGGCGCGCAGCAGGGACAGGCTCAGCGCCCCGGAGCCCACGCCGGCCTCGACCACCCGGGCCCCGGGGAAGATGTCGCCGTAGGTGACGATCTGTCCGGCGTCCTTGGGGTAGACCACCTGTGCCCCGCGCGGCATCGACAGCACGTAGTCGGCCAGCAGGGGCCGCAGCGCCAGGTACTCCCGGCCGCTGGAGTGGGTGACCACCGTCCCGTCCGGCTGCCCGATGAGGTCGTCGTGCCGGATGTGGCCACGGTGGGTGTGGAACGTGGCACCGGGCTGCAGGGTGATCGTGTGGAGACGGCCGCGGGGGTCGGTGAGCTGGACGCGGTCGCCGGCGCGGAACGGACCGCGGCGCAGGTCGGCGCCGACGGCACCGGCGGGTTCGGTTGAGGTCACGCGGAGCAAGTCTAGGTGGGCTCAGACGTCCCGGGCGTGGACCAGCCCGAGCAGCCCGCCGTCGGGGGTGCGGACCGCCACCACCGGGGTGCGCAGCCGCTGCATCGCCACGACGACGTCGGTGACCGGGTCCTCCGGGCGGGCGGTGACCACCCACCCCTCCGGCTGGCGCCGCAGCACGGTGACCACCGGGGTGGTGGCGTACAGGATGCCGGGCACGCGGGCCAGGGCCTCCCGGTCGAGGATGCCGACCGGCCGGCCCGCGGGGTCGATGGCCACGAGGTCGACACCCGGGGCGACGGGCGGGAGGTCGCCCACGGTCGCGCCGAGCGGGACCCAGGCCGCGGGGCGGCACACCGAGCCCACGGTGATCGACTCGAACACCCGGCGGGCCTGCCCGACCCGGATCGCGTCGCCGGCCCCGATCCACAGGAACGACCCGATGAGGACCACCCACAGCACCCGGGTGAGCGTCAGCGGCTGCCCCCACAGGAAGGTCGGGCCGAGGGCCCAGACCAGGAGTCCGGCCGTGACGACGCGACCGCACCAGCCGGCGACGACCATGCCGGTGCCCCGGCTCCCCGTGATCCGCCACACCAGCGAGTCGACGAGGAAGCCGCCGTCCAGCGGCAGGCCGGGAAGCAGGTTGAACAGGGCGACGAAGCCGTTGGCGTAGGTGAAGGCGACCGCCACCAGCCAGGGCACCCCGCCGGGCAGCACCTGCAGGAGGAGCCAGCCGAGCCCCGCCAGCAGCCCGTTGGCCAGGGGCCCGGCGATCGCCACCAGGGCCGACCGGCCCGGTGTGCTGTCGGTGCTGTCGTAGGTGGTGTGGCCGCCCCAGAAGTCCGCCACGATGCGGTTGACCCGGTAGCCGCAGGCCCGCCCGACCAGGGCATGGGCTCCCTCGTGCACCAGGACGGACAGCAGCAGGAGCACCGCGAACCCGCCCGCGACCAGGTAGGCCGCCGTGCCGAGTGCGGGCACGACCTGGCGGACCACCGGCCCGAAGACGAGCGCGATGACGACGAGGATGACCAGCCAGCTGCGGCCCAGGTACACCGGCACCCCCGCGAGGCTGCCGACCCGCCAGCCGGCGGGCCGTCGGGTCACCGCCGGTCCGGTCATGGAGCGAGCCTAGGCCACGCCGGCCCGCGGCCCGGCGCCGTGCTGTCGGTGGCACTTCCTAGGCTGGGCGCATGCCGCCCGCCCTCTCCCCGAGCCGCGCCGCGGACTTCCTGCAGTGCCCGCTGCTCTACCGGTTCCGCGTCGTCGACCGGCTGCCGGAGCCCCCGAGCGCCGCGGCGGCGCGGGGGACCCTCGTGCACGCTGCGCTGGAGCGGCTGTTCGACCTGCCGGCCCCCCAGCGCACCCCGGAGGCGGCCGTGGCGCTGCTGGAGCCGGAGTGGGCGCGCCTCGTGGAGCAGGAGCCGGACCTCGCCGCCCTCGTCGGTGCCGGTGCGGAGCCGTCCGACGGCTGGTTCGCCGCCGCCGCGGAGCTGGTCCACCGGTGGTTCACCCTGGAGGACCCGACCCGCCTCGAGCCGGCGGAGCGGGAGCTCTACGTCGAGGCGGAGGTCGACGGGCTGCTGCTGCGGGGCTACGTGGACCGCCTCGACGTCGCCCCGGACGGCCGGTTGCGGGTGGTCGACTACAAGACGGGCAAGGCCCCCTCGGAGTACTTCGAGGGCAAGGCCCTGTTCCAGATGAAGTTCTACGCGCTGGTCCTCTGGCGGGCCCGGGGCGTGGTGCCGACCGTGCTGCAGCTGGTCTACCTCCGCGACGGCCAGGTGCTGCGCTACAGCCCCGAGGAGCGCGACCTGCTGGCCACCGAGCGCAAGGTGCGGGCGCTGTGGGAGGCGATCGAGCGGGCCGCGCGCACCGGCGACTGGCGGCCGCGCCCCTCACGGCTGTGCGACTGGTGCCACCACCGCCCGCTCTGCCCGGCCTACGGCGGCACCCCGCCACCGCTGCCGGAGGGGGCGGAGGTGCTCGCCGTCGACCCCTCGGCCTCCGGCGCGGCGGCGCCTATCGAGGTCGACTGAGCTCGGGCGCGACCAGCCGGCGCAGGTCGCCGCCGGTGAGTCCCTCCAGGGACGGGACGGTCACCAGGCCCGGCTCCGGGTCGATCGGCACCAGGTGCGGCACCGCGATGGTCGGCACGCCGGCCGACAGCGCCGCCCGCACGCCTGTCGGGGAGTCCTCGATCGCCACACACTCCCCCGGCGGGACGCCGAGCCGCTCGGCGGCCACCAGATAGGGGTCGGGCGCCGGCTTGCCGCGGGCCACCTGGTCGCCGGTGACCACGGCGTCGAAGGTCCCCGGCGGGAGCTCCTCCACGAGCACCTCCGCCAGCGGCGTCCACGACATCGTCACCAGGGCGTTGGGCACCCCCGCCGCCACCAGGTCTCCCAGCAGCTCCCACGCACCGGGCCGCCACGGCACCCGCTCCCGGGTCCGGCGGACCACGCCGGCGAGGAGCCGCTCGACCACCTCGGTCGGGGTGCCGGTGACCGGGGAGCGGTCCAGGATGATCCGCGCCGAGTCGTGCAGGTCCAGACCGACGAGGGAGAGCGCGTCCTCGTGGCTCCAGACCCCACCGGCCTCCTCGACCAGGGCCCGTTCCTCGGCCATCCAGTAGGGCTCGGTGTCCATGATGGTGCCGTCCATGTCCCACAGGACGGCGGCAGGCAGGTCGTCGCGGCGCACCGGACGATCCTAGGCCAGGCGGGCACCGCGCCTCGTAAGGTGGGGCGAGGCGCACGCGACCAGGAGGCCTGATGATCGAACTCGAGGCAGTCCCCGAGCTGAACGACCCCATCGTCGTCGCGGCCTTCGAGGGATGGAACGACGCCGGGGAGAGCGCCACCGCCGCGGTCGAGTACCTGGCCCGCGCCTGGGACGCCACGCTGGTCGCGGCCATGGACCCCGAGGACTACTACGACTTCCAGGTCAACCGACCGCGGATCGGGCTCGTCGACGGCCAGCGGACCCTGCAGTGGCCGACCACCCGCGTGCTGCTGGCGCGGGACACCCCTGCCGGGCGGGACGTCCTGCTCGTCATGGGCATCGAGCCCTCGATCCGGTGGCGCAGCTACTGCGCCGAGCTGCTGGACTTCGCGATGCACCACGGCGCCTCGTTGCTGGTGACCCTCGGCGGGTTGCTGGCCGACGTCCCGCACAGCCGCCCCATCCCGGTCAGCGTCACCTCCGAGGACCCCGGCCTGCGCGAGCGCCACGGCCTGGAGCGCAGCACCTACGAGGGCCCGACCGGCATCGTCGGCGTGGTCGTCGACCAGGCCCGGCAGCGCGGGCTGCCGGCGCTGTCCGCCTGGGCGGCCGTCCCGCACTACGCCGGGGGCGCCCCGTCGCCCAAGGCGACCCTGGCCCTGGTCAACCGGCTCGAGGAGCTCCTCGAGTGCGTCATCGACGACACCGAGCTCGTCGAGCAGGCGCGGGCGTGGGAGCGGGGCGTGGACGAGCTGGCCGCCTCGGACGACGAGGTGGCCGAGTACGTCCAGTCGCTGGAGCAGGCGCAGGACACCGCCGACCTCCCGGAGGCCAGCGGCGACGCCATCGCCCGCGAGTTCGAGCGCTACCTGCGCCGCCGCGGCCGCGGCGGCCCGGAGGGCCCCTCCGGCACCTAGGGTCGGGCCAGCAGCCGCACCCCGAGCAGGGCCTGCACGGCGGCCACCACCGGGTCGTCCTGCCGGGCCGGGGCCCCCGGCTCCGCGGGCCCGGGCGAGGCCGCGGCCCACGCGTCGACCGCGGCCAGCGCCGCCGGGGCGTCGAGGTCGTCGGCCAGGGCGCGGCGGATCTCGGTCACGACCTCCCCGGCGCCGCTCGGCGGCCGACAGGCCGCGGCACGCCAGCGGGCCAGCCGCTCCTCGGCCTCCCGGAGCAGCCCGGGGTGGTACTCCCACGGCCTGCGGTAGTGGTGGGCGAGCAGGACCAGGCGGATCGCCATCGGGTCGACGTCGTCCTCGCGCAGCCGGGAGACGAGGACCAGGTTGCCCTTGGACTTGCTCATCTTCTCGCCCTCGTAGGCGACCATCGCCTGGTGCACGTAGGCACGGGCGAACTCCTTGCGCCCGGTGAGCGCCACCGCCTGGGCGGCGCTCATCTCGTGGTGCGGGAAGACCAGGTCGGTGCCGCCCCCCTGGATGTCGAAGCCGCTGCCGAGGTAGCGCAACGCGATGGTCGAGCACTCGATGTGCCAGCCGGGACGCCCCCGCCCCAGCCCTCCCCCGGGCCAGCTGGGCTCACCCACCCGGGCCGCGCGCCACAGCAGCGGGTCGAGCGGGTCCCGCTTGCCGGCCCGGTCGGGGTCCCCGCCGCGCTCGGCGAACACCGCGAGCATCTGCTCGCGGCTCCAGCCGGAGACGCTGCCGAACGTCGGCACCGTCGACAGGTCCAGGTAGACGTCGTGGGCGTCCTCCTCGACCGCCTCCCCCGGCGGCACGGGCACCCGGTAGGCCGCCCCGTCGGCGAGCAGCTGCTCGGCCGCGGCCACGTCGTCCGGGATCCCGTCGATGGCGCTGATGTAGTGGTCCGGCGGGATGACCTGGAGGGCCTCCATGTCCAACCGGAACAGCGCGATCTCGGCGCGGGCCAGGTCACGCCAGTCCACGCCGTCGTGCGCGGCCCGCTCCAGGAGGGGCTCGTCGACGTCGGTGACGTTCTGGACGTAGGTGACCGACAGCCCGGCGTCCCGCCAGACGCGGCCGACGAGGTCGAACGTCACGTACGTGGCGGCGTGCCCCAGGTGCGTCGCGTCATACGGGGTGATGCCGCAGACGTACATCCGGGCCACCCCGCCGGGCGGGTCGACGGTGACCAGCTGCCCGCTGGCGGTGTCGTGGACCCGCAGGGCCGCGCTGCGCCCGGGGAGTCGGGGCACCACCGGGACGGTCCAGGCTCTCACGCACGCGAGCCTAGTCGGCGCCGTCCCGGGCGCGGCGGCCGGTCCGACGGAGACGGGTCACCGGAGCGGCCGGTCCGACGGGGACGGGTCACCAGAGCGGCCAGGGCAGCGGGTAGCGGTCCCGCGGGGGCAGCGGGTGCCGCCCGTCCGCCAGGAGCCGGTCCACCCGCTCGACCAGCGCCCGGTGCTCCGCCGGGGTGAGGAGTCCCTCCCAGTCGGCCGGGCCGCCGAGTGCGGCACGCAGCCGCCGCAGCCGGGCGAGCTCCGGCTCCGGCAGCGGGTCGCCGGCCCAGCCCCAGAAGACGGTGCGCAGCTTGTCCTCCTCGTGCAGGCACAGGCCGTGGTCGATGCCCCACAGCCGCCCCGAGGCGTCCCGCAGCAGGTGGGAGGCCTTGCGGTCGGCGTTGTTGAGGACCGCGTCGAGGACCGTGACCGAGCGGAGCACGGGGTCGTCGGCGTGGACGACGAGCAGCGGCCGCCCGTCCTCGGTGCGGGCCCCGACCACCGGCAGCCAGCCCGGTTCCAGCTCCTCGGGCGGCACCACCGCGACGAGCCCCCCGGCGGGCAGGTCCTCCTCGCCCGGCGCCCGGTCGACCCACTGCTGCAGCGCACCCGGCCCGAGCGGGCCGTCCCGCAGCACGGTGCGGGGCACCAGGTCCCAGCCGCCCAGGGCACTGACCCGGTATGCCGCCACCTCGCGTCGCGCGAGGCTGCCCAGCGGGAAGTCGTGCAGGGGCCGCTCCCCCGAGACCGGCTTGTACACCGCGTGCCCGGCGCCGTCGACGGCGACCCGGACGGTGAGGTTGGAGGCGTCCCCGAGCACCTCCTCGACGGTGAGGAGGCCGTGCTCGAGGTCGGGAGGGTCGGGTCGGTCGGTCACCTGCGGTAGCCGTTGGCCCGCGGGCAGACGTGCCCGCCGGGGTCGAGCGGCTGCCCGCAGAACGGGCAGGTGCGGCGGCCGGCGGCCACCACCCGCGCACACCGGGCCGCGAACGCCCTGGCCCGGGCGGGCTCCAGGACCACCCGCATCACCTGACCGGGCCCGACCTCCTCGGCGGCCAGGGCCTGGGCCAGCTCGGGCAGGTCGGCCTCCTCGGCCAGCTCCTCGATCTCCTCGGGCACCGGCCGCTCGTAGGCCTCGATGATGACGCGGCGCCGCCCGGGGTCCCACGCCAGGGACAGGCTCTGCACCCGGAACTCGTCCTCGATCGGCGTCTCCATGGGGGCGCTGTCGTCGACGGCGGCGACGGCGTCCGGGTGCGTGTCCTCGGCGGCGACCTGCTCGAGCAGCTCGGCGATGCGCTGCCCGAGGACGCTGACCTGCTCCTTCTCCAGGGACACGCTCATCACCCGTCCGCGTCCGGTGGCCTGGAGGAAGAACGTGCGCTCCCCGGGTGGCCCCACCGTGTCGGCGATGAAGCGCTCGGGTGGGTCGAACTCGGTCACCGACATGCCTGCCACCCTACGGCGTGCCCGCACCACCGCCCACGACGCCGCCCGGGGCGCCGGCGGTGGTGCGGCGCAGGTCGGCGGGGGTCAGTGGCTCGGTGCCGGTGTCGTTGAGGCGAAGGACGAGGGGCCCGCGGCCGGTGAGCTGGACCACGGAGACGGACGCCGGGTCGACGACGATGCGCTGGAACCGGTCGAGGGAGGTCCCGAGGGCGTCGGCGAGGACCGCCTTGATGACGTCGCCGTGGCTGACCGCCACCCAGACCGCGTCCTCGCCGTTCTCACGGCGGACCCGGGCGTCCCAGTCCCCCACCGCCGCCAGGGCCCGGCGCTGCATCTCCGCGAGGGACTCGCTGGCCCAGACGTCGTCCGGGGGGAAGGTCACGGTGCTCGGCGCCTCCTGCACACGTGACCACAGGGGGTCCTTCGCCAGCTCCTCCAGCCGGCGCCCGGTCCAGGCTCCGTAGCGGCACTCCCCCAGCCGCTCCTCGAGGTAGCGGGGTCCCGGCAGCGCCTCGGCGGTCTGCACGCACCGCTCCAGCGGGCTGGTGACGACCGCCGCGAGAGGGACGTCCGCGAGACGCCGGCCGAGGGTGCGTGCCTGCTCTCGGCCCCGCTCATCCAACCGGACTCCAGGGGTCCAGCCCGCCAGGACCCCCTCGCTGTTCGCGGTGGTCCGGCCGTGCCGGACGAGGACGAGGGTGGTCACAGGCCGGCGGACTCGGCCGCCTTGGCGACGACCTCCAGGCAGTGCAGCCGCTCCTCCAGGGTGCGCCCCGCGGGGGCGACGGAGATCGTGGTCAGACCGGCCTCGGCATACCGGGACAGTCGCTCGGCGATCCGCTCGGGCGGCCCGAGCAGGCTCGTGTCGTCGATGAACTGCTGGGGCACGGCGGCCGCGGCGTCCCGGAACTGCTTGGCCAGGTACAGGTCCTGGACCTGCTGCGCGGCTTCCTCGTAGCCCATCCGCCGGGCCAGCCGGTTGTAGAAGTTCTGCTCCCGCGACCCCATGCCGCCGACGTACAGCGCCGCGTACGGGCGGATCAGGTCGGCGCACGCGGCGACGTCCGCGCCGACGGCCACGGGGACCGCGGCGTCGAGCTCGAACGGTCGGTCCGGGTCGGCGGAGCGGGCCAGGCCCGCCCGGATCGAGGCCAGCTGCTCGCCGGCGAACTCGGGCGACAGGAAGATCCCGAGCCAGCCGTCGGCGATCTCGCCGCACAGCTCGAGGTTCTTGGGGTTCACCGCGGCGAGGTACACCGGGACCCGGTGACCGGAGGGGGCGGCGGTCATCCGCAGTGCCTTCCCCGGGCCGTCGGGCAGCGGCAGGGTGTAGTGCTCGCCCTGGTAGCGGACCGTCTGGCGGGCCAGCGCCATGCGGACGATGTCGACGTACTCGCGGGTGCGACCCAGCGGCTTGGCGAACCGCACGCCGTGCCAGCCCTCGGAGACCTGCGGGCCGCTGACGCCGAGACCCAGCCGGAACCGGCCCCCGGACAGGGTGTCGAGGGAGGCGGCGGTCATCGCGGTCATCGCCGGGGTGCGGCCGGGGATCTGCAGGACCCCCGCGCCGAGATGGATCCGGCTGGTGCGGGCGCCGATCCACGCCAGGACCGTGGCGGCGTCGAACCCGTAGGCCTCGGCCGCCCAGACGACGTCGTAGCCGAGCTCCTCGGCACGCACCGCCAGCGCGAGGTTGTCCTGCTCCCCGCCCTGGCCCCAGGAGCCGGTGCTCAGTCCCAGCCTCACCGCTCAGCCCCGGGTGTCCCGGTCGACGTCCTCGAGGTCGTACTCCTCGTCGTCCAGCCCGCGGTAGCTGGCACCCTCGACGTCGTCCAGGTCGTCGTCGGCGGTGTCATCGTCCTCCTCGTCGTCGTAGTCCTCGAGGTCCTCGTCCTCGTCGTCGAGGTCGTCGTCCTCGTCGTCCTCGTCCAGCTCGTCCTCCTCGTCGAGGTCGGCGTCCTCGTCGAGGTCGTCCAGCTCGTCCTCGAGGTCCTCGAGGTCCTCCTCGTCGTCCTCGGTGTAGATGTCCAGCGGGGTGACCTCGCCGTAGGCGTCGAGGAGCGCGTCGTCGTAGGCCACGAACGCGTCGGCGACCCGCTGGTAGGCGGCGACGACCGCGGGGTCGTTCTCCCCCCGGCGCATGGCGGCCAGCTCCAGGTGGTTCTCCAGGGCGGCGACGAAGGCAGCCAGCGCCGCACGTGGGTCCGAGGTCATGCGGCACACCGTAGCGTGCCGGGTCCCCCGTCGTCCCCGCTGCCGACCCGCCGGGTCGGGTTGGTGGACAAGCACCTCGGCCACGTCCAAGATCGGTGGCGATGATCGAGTACGAGTACCAGGTGCTGACGTTCCGGCCGGAGGTGTCGCGAGCCGAGGCGCGCCGCACCCTGAGCGAGCACGCCGAGTACGGCCACTGGGAGCTCTACCGCGTCCGGATGTACTGGGGCGGCCTCCGCCGCGCCTGGCTGCGGCGCAAGATCATCCGGGTCCAGCGCACGGCCTGACCCGGTCAGCAGTCCTCGACCAGGCGGCGCAGCACCCGGGTGCCGAACCGCAGGGATTCCACCGGCACGCGCTCGTCGACGCCGTGGAACATGCCGGCGAAGTCCAGGTCCTCGGGGAGCCGCAGCGGGGCGAAGCCGTAGCCGGTGATCCCGAGCCGGGACAGGTGCTTGTTGTCGGTGCCGCCGGACAGGCAGTACGGCAGGACGTGCGCGCCGGGGTCCTCCTTGAGAAGGGCCTTCTTCATCGACTCCACGAGCTCTCCCTGGCTGGGCGCCTCCAACGCGACGTCCTTGTGGACGATCTCGACGTCGACGTGCTCGCCCACCAGCTCGCGGATGGTCTCGAGCATCTCCTCCTCGTGACCGGGAAGGAACCGGCAGTCCACCGCGGCCGTCGCGGTCTGCGGGACCACGTTGTGCTTGTACCCGGCCGCCAGCATGGTGAAGTTCGTGGTGTCGCTCAGCGTCCCCCGGACGAAGCCCGCGGCGCCGCCGAGCAGCCCCAGCACCCGCTCCAGGTCGTCGGCAGGGACCCCGGTGATCCGCTCCACCCCGTGGAGGAACTCCTGGACCGAGGCGATGTACTGGCGCGGCCAGGGGTGGGCGTTGATCCGGGCCACGGCCTCGGCCAGCCGCACGACCGCGCTCTCGGGGTTGGGCACCGACCCGTGACCGGCCCGCCCGTGGGCGACCAGCCGCAGCCAGGCGATCCCCTTCTCCGCGGTCTGCAGGAGGTAGGCGCGGGTCGGTGCGCCGGTTGTCCGGTCGGGCAGGGTCACCGAGAAGCCACCCACCTCGCTGACCGCCTCGGTGCAGCCCTCGAACCACTCCGGGTGCTGCCCCACGACGTGTCCGGCGCCCTTGACCCCACCGGCCTCCTCGTCGGCGAAGAACGCCCAGACGATGTCGCGCGGTGGCCTCTGGCCGGTGCGGGCCAGGTGACGGAGGTTGGCGAGCAACATCGCCACCATGTCCTTCATGTCGACCGCGCCGCGCCCCCACACCATGTCGTCGCGCACCTCGGCCGCGAACGGGTCGACCGACCAGTCCTCCGCCATCGCCGGCACGACGTCGAGGTGCCCGTGCAGGACCAGACCCGGCCGGCTGCTGTCGCGACCCTCGGTGCGGACGACAACGCTGGCCCGCCCGGGGTCGGACTCGGTGAGCTGCGGGTCGAGGCCGACCTCGGTCAGCAGGCCCATGACGTACTCGGCCGCGGCCCGTTCCCCGGGGCCGGACCCGTCGCCGTAGTTGCTCGTGTCGATCCGGATGAGGTCGCGGCAGATCTCCAGGACCTCGTCCTGGGGGTCGGGGACGGTGGGTGCTGCGGTGTCGGAGCTCATGGGCCCAGGCTAGGCGGCGCCGGCCCGCCGCGGCGACTAGCCTGGTCCCTCGTGGCAGACCCTCACCGGACCCCGGACGGCCCCGCGTGAGCGGCGGGCTCGTCGCGCTGCTCGACGACATCGCCGCCCTCGCCCGCCTCGCCGCCGCCTCCGTCGACGACGTCGCCGCCGCGGCCGGCCGGGCCTCGGTGAAGGCCGCCGGGGTCGTGGTGGACGACGCCGCGGTCACCCCCCGCTACGTCCACGGCCTGTCCCCGGCCCGCGAGCTGCCCATCATCAAGCGCATCGCCGTCGGCTCGCTCCGCAACAAGCTGCTGTTCATCCTCCCCGCAGCGCTGCTGCTCAGCCAGTTCGTGCCCTGGCTGCTCACGCCGATCCTCATGCTGGGCGGGACCTACCTGTGCTACGAGGGGGCCGAGAAGATCTGGGAGAAGGTCTCCGGCCACCACGCCGAGTCGGCGGTTCCCGTCGTGGAGCGGGGCCCGGAGGAGGAGGACAGGGTCGTCCGCGGGGCGATCCGCACCGACTTCATCCTCTCCGCCGAGATCATGGTCATCGCGCTCAACGAGGTCTCCGAGGAGCCGTTCGTCTCGCGCGCGATCATCCTCGTCGTCGTAGCCATCGCCATCACCCTGCTCGTCTACGGCGTGGTCGCCCTCATCGTGAAGATGGACGACATCGGGGTGCACCTCACCGGGCGGAGCTCCCGGATGGCCCAGCGCGTGGGACGCTTCCTCGTCGCCGCGATGCCCCGCCTGCTCACCGTGCTCGCCGCCGTCGGTGTCGTCGCGATGCTGTGGGTCGGCGGTCACATCCTGCTCGTCGGCGTCGACGACCTCGGCTGGCACGCGCTGTACGACGTGGTCCACCACGCCGAGGAGTGGGTGCGGGATGCCGTGGCCGGCGCGGGCGGCTTCCTGGCCTGGCTCACCAACACCCTGGCCTCCGCCCTCATCGGCCTCGTCGTGGGCGCCGTCGTGGTCACGGTGATGCACCTGGTCCCGCGCCGGAGGCCCGCCGAGCGGGCCGGGCACTGAACGCCGGCGCCGTCACCCTTCCCCGCGGCCGAGGCGACGACCGAGCAGCAGGCCCAGCGCCCCCGCAGCGACCAGCCCCGCGTAGCGGCCCAGCGCCGACGGCCGCTCCGGCCCGTCCGCGGCCTGGCGCCCCGCGGGAGCCGGCTCCCCCTGCCGGGACAGGCGGGCCTCGAGACACCGGACCAGCCCCGCGACCACCTGGTCCGAGGCGTCCTGGACCAGCGCGGGTGACAGCAGCGCCACCCGGCCGGTGACCTCCAGCTCGGTGTCGACGACGACCCGGGTGGTCTCGGGGCCGTCCGGCACCAGTCGCCAGGTGATGGTGCCGGCGGCGCTCCCGTCGCCCTGCGTGTCAGTGCCCTCGACCTCGAGGACCGCGGTGCGGGAGCCCGCACTGCGGCGCAGGAACCGCACCGAGCCGGTGTAGCGCACGCGGTAGGGACCCAGCTGGACCGTGAGGATGCCCGGGTAGCGGCGGTCCACCGGCCGCCCCACGCTGAGCCCGGGCAGGCACCGCCCGACCGTCTCGACGTCGGTGAGCAGGCGCCAGCACTCCGGCGGGGTCGCCGGGAGGCTGAACTCGTGGGTCAGCAGCACGGGGGATGCCTCCGTCCGGTGGGCGGGCGTACCGGCATCCTGTCCCGGGCCGACCGGCCCGGCAAGGGGAGGTGGGGTCTCAGTGCACGTCGAGCGGGGTGGTGACGACGATCCGCCACCGGCCGTCCGCGCCCCGGAGGAGCTGGTAGGCGTTGTGCTCGGTGCCGACGTGCCGGCCGTCCGCGTCGAGGTTCTCCAGGTCGGCGAGCCCCACCCAGAGCCCGTCCTCGTCATACGCCGGCCGGGGGTTGGTGATCCGCACCGCGTCGATCCCCCGGGCCTTGTATGCCGCCCCGTTGGCCGCGAAGAACTCCCGGGTCTGGGCGGGGTCGCTGACGGCCTGGCAGCCCCGCCGGGTGACGGCGAGCGCCGGGTAGTGGTAGCAGTCGGCCAGCGCGTCCAGGTCGATCTCGCTCAGGGCCCGGGCGTAGCGGTCGAGGAACGCCGCGACCGACTCGGTGGTGGTGTCTGTTATCTCGGTCATGCCGCGACGCTAGGCCCGAGCTCCGCCGGGCCGGTGGCGGGGTTTGGAAGAATCCGGTAGGTGGACGGACGAGAGCTCGCGGCCCGGTCCCGGGACCCCCACCTCACCCTGCGGCGGGTCGAACGCCAGCAGCGACTCATCGAGGTCCTCGCCTCGCAACCGCGCCGCTGGCCGACCTCGGAACTGGCGGCCGAGCTGGGGGTGAGCCGCCGGACCGTGGAGCGCGACCTGGCCCGGCTCCGCGAGGCCGGCGTGCCGGTGCACACCCTGCCCGGCCGGCACGGCGGCGCCCGGGTCGGGTGGGGCTCCGGGGAGCGGGTGGTCCGGCTCACCGTGGGCGAGATCGTGGCGCTGCTGACCAGCCTGACCGCGCTGGGGCCGACGGCCACGGACAGCTCGCGATCGGCCCGGGACACGCTGGTCCGGGCACTGGGGCCCTAGCGACTGCCGTCGGCAGAACCGCTGACAGCAGCGTGGCCTGGCCCGGGGGCCCTGTGCCGCGCCAGCGTGGTCGGTATGACGAACCACGACCCGACCCGCACCGCGGTCGACGACGACCTCGCGCGCCGCCTCCTGGCGCACCGCACGCTGCTGCTCGGCGAGGCACTGACCGAGCAGAACGGCAACCGGCTCCTCAGTGCCCTGCTCCTGCTCTCGGCGGAGGACCCCCGGGCCGACATCCGGCTGCTCATCAGCTCCCCCGGTGGCTCGGTGCCGATGATGCTGGCCCTGCGCGACACCATGCGGGCGATCCCGAACGACGTCAGCACCGTCGCGGTGGGGATGGCGGCCAGCGCCGGGCAGTTCCTGCTCAGCTCCGGAACCCGCGGCAAGCGCTTCGCCCTCCCCCACGCCCGGATCCTGCTGCACCAGGGCTCGGCGGGGATCGGGGGCACCGCCGCGGACATCGCCATCCAGGCCGACGACCTGCGGCACACCCGGGACACCGTGCTGGGTCTCATCGCCGAGGACACCGGGCAGGACCTGGCGACGATCGAGCGGGACTCGCGCCGGGACCGCTGGTTCACCGCCGAGGAGGCGAGGGACTACGGCTTCGTCGACGAGGTCGTCGACACCGCCGAGCACCTCGTGCCGTCGCTGCGGCGGCCGGTGGGACTGGGGGTGGGACTGTGACCAGCTACCCGGTCCCCTACGTGACCACCCGCACCCCCCAGGGCGAGCGCACGGTGGACGTCTACAGCCGGCTCCTGGCCGACCGGGTCGTCTACCTGGGCACCCCCATCGACGACGGGGTCGCCAACACGGTCATCGCGCAGCTGCTGCACCTGGCCAACGACAACCCGGACCGGCCGATCCAGCTGTACCTCAACTCCCCGGGCGGGCAGATCCCGGCGATGCTGTCCATCTACGACACCATGCAGTTCGTGCGCCCGGCCGTGGAGACCATCTGCGTCGGCCAGGCCGTGGCCGCGTCCGCCGTCCTGCTGGCCGGCGGTGAGCCGGGGCACCGGCTGATCCTGCCCCACAGCCGGGTGGTGCTGCACGCCCCCGCCGCGGAGGGCCGGGGCGCCATCCCCGACCTCATCCTCGAGGCCGAGGAGGTGGAGCGGGTCCGGTCGCTGCTGGAGGAGGTGCTCGCCCGGCACACCGGGAAGACCCCGGCCGAGGTCCGCGCCGACACCGAGCGCGACCTGGTGCTCACCGCCGAGCGCGCCGTCGAGTACGGCATCGTCGACCGGGTGCTGACGCCGACCTGGCAGCGGCAGGAGGAGGCGGTACCGGCCTGATCCGCCGGCCGGGCGTCAGGCCGCGAGGAGCACCGGGCCGCGGACGGACGACGGGCCGCGGTCGGTCACCGAGACCAGCTGCCGGCTGGCCCGCCGGGTCAGGTCGAGCAGGGTGAGGCCCAGGGAGCCGGCCACCGAGGAGAGCATCTCCGAGGACGGGTCCTTGCGCCCCCGCTCCAGCTCGGAGAGGTACTGCGGGGACACCCCGGCCCGGCGGGCCACGTCGACGATGCGCTCCCCGCGGGCCCGGCGCGCGCGCCGCAGCTCGGCGCCGACGACCTCCCGCCACAGCGGCTCCGGCCGGCGCCGTCCGAGGTGGACGACAGTGCTCACGTCGGCAGGCTACGTCCCGGCCGCCGCGGTCCGCGCCCGTGTCTGCGCTCAGCCGAACCGGCCGCCACCGTCCGAGGTGCGAACGGGTCTGCGGACCGCCCACCCGGCCCCGGGAACGACGAGGCCCTCCGCGCCCCTGACCTGAAGGGACCGGAGGGCCGGTGGTGTCCGGAGGGGGACTTGAACCCCCACGCCCTTTACGGGCACTAGCACCTCAAGCTAGCGCGTCTGCCATTCCGCCACCCGGACGAGGTCGTGCGGCTCGCGCGGTGGGTCGCGCGGGCAACGATCGGCAAGATTATCACGCTCACCGGGCGCTCTCGTCCCGCCCGTCCCGCCAGTCCGGCGGCTCGGCGGGGTGCAGCGCCGGGTCGTCCGCGGAGAAGGTCCGGACCGGCCCGGGAGGGGTGGTCGGGCCCTCGAACCGGACCGTCACCCGGCCCAGCCCGTGCCCCCACACCCAGCCGGGCCCGTGCTCGTCGTGGCGCACGTCCATGCCGGTGGCCCAGTCGCGGCCCCGGCGGTCGAAGATGGCGGTGCGGGTCGGCGCCGTGGCCGGTTGCGGGTCATCCCGGGGTGCCCCGGTGACGTCGTCGAAGACGAGCTGACCGGCGAGCGGCTCCTCGGTCACCGCCAGCTCCAGCTCCTCCTGGGCGTGGTCGGTGAGGCCGGACACCCCGACCCCGAGCAGCCGCAGCCCGGTGCTGACGTCGATCCCCGCCAGCAGGCGCCGGGCCTCCCGCAGCAGGACCGCGGCGTCCCCGGTGGCGTGCGAGAGCGTCTCGGAACGGGTCAGCGTGGTGAAGTCGTGCCGCCGGGCCTTGATGGTCACCGTGCGCCCGAACAGCGCCGAGGTCGACAGCCGGGCCACCAGCCGCCGGGTGAGCGCCTCCAGCTCGGCCTCGAGCTGGTCCCGGTCGGCGATGTCGGTCTCGAAGGTCTCCTCCACCGACACGCTCTTGGTCTCCCGCTCGGTCACCACCGGCCGGTCGTCCCGGGCACGGGCGAGCTGGTACAGGCCCGTGCCGTGCGCCTCCCCGAAGATCGCGACGAGGTCGCTGAGCGACACCCTGGCCAGGTCGCCGACGGTCTCCACCCCGAACGAGCGCAGCCGCCCGGCGGTCATCGGCCCCACCCCCGGCACCGCGCGTGCCGGCAACGGGTGCAGGAACGCCTCCTCCGTCCCGGGTGGGACGACGGTCAGGCCGGCCGGCTTGTCCGCCTCGCTGGCCAGCTTGGCGATCATCTTCGAGCTGCCGATGCCCACCGAGGCGGTGAGCCCGCCGGTCTCCTCGCGGATCCGGTCCAGCAGGTCCCGGCCGAGCTCGGTCACCCCCTCCACCGTGAGGTCCGCGCCGGGGGCCGCGGCCAGGTCGACGTAGGCCTCGTCCACCGACACCTGCTCGACGACCGGGGAGGTCTGGGCCAGCAGCTCCATGACCACCCGCGAGGTGATCCGGTAGGCCTCGTAGCGCCCGGCGAGGAACGCGGTGCCGGGCGGGCAGCGCCGCCGGGCCTCGGCCGTGGGCATGGCCGAGCGCGCCCCGAACCGCCGCGCCTCGTAGGACGCCGTCGACACCACGCCCCGGGGGCCGATCCCGCCGACGACGACCGGCTTGCCCCGCAGCGAGGGCTTGTCGCGCTGCTCGACGGCGGCGAAGAAGGCGTCCAGGTCCAGGTGCAGGATGCTGGGCGCCGGCCGCATGGCCTCACTGTCGCACAGGGCGGCGACCGTCCGGCCGGTATGGTGCGCACGTGCTCGAGCACGTCACCGCCACCCGCTACGTCGTGCCCCTGCGTGAGGGCGGGTCCCTGCCCGGCGTGGTCGAGGGGGACGACCTCGGCACGTATGTCGTGAAGTTCCGCGGGGCGGGACAGGGTCCCAAGGTGCTGGTCGCCGAGGTCGTGGTGGGCGAGCTGGCCCGCCGCCTCGGCCTGCCGGTCCCCCGGCTGGTCACCATCGAGCTGCCCGACGCGATCGCCCGGTACGAGGCCGACGAGGAGGTGCAGGACCTGCTCAACGCCTCCCCCGGGCTCAACCTCGGCGTCGACCTGCTCCCGGGCTCGTTGGGCTACGACGGGTCACGCCCGCCGGAGCCGGAGCTCGCCGCCCGGATCCTGTGGCTGGACGCCTACACGGCCAACCCGGACCGCACCTGGTCCAACCCCAACCTGCTGACCTGGCACCGGCGCACCTGGCTCATCGACCACGGGGCCGCCCTGTACTTCCACCACTCCTGGCCGAGCCGGACGCCCGACCCGGCGCGGTTCGCCCGCCAGCCCTACCGGGCCGAGGACCACGTACTGCGGGAGGTCGCCGGTGACGTCCGGGCCGCCCACCACGAGCTCGCGTCGTGGGTGCCGGGCCTGCTGGACGAGGTCCTGGCACTGGTCCCGGACCCCTGGCTGGAGCCGACCGCGGACCTGCCCGACCCGACCGCGGTCCGCGTCGCCTACCAGGAGCACCTCCAGGCCCGGCTCGAGGGCGTGGAGGCGTGGCTGCCGCAGGGGGTGGCCCGGTGACCCCGATGCCCTACCAGTACGTCGTCCTGCGGCTGGTGCCCCGGGTCGAGCGGGAGGAGTTCGTCAACGTCGGGGTGGTCCTCTACTGCCAGCAGGCCGACTTCCTCGACGCGGCGTTCCACCTCGACCGCGACCGGGTCCTGGCGCTGAGCGCCGAGGTCGACCTCGAGGCGGTCGAGGAGGCCCTGGACACCGTGTGCCGGGTGGCGCGCGGCGAGCAGGCCGGCGCGGCGCCGCGGATGGACCGGCTCGGGCCGCGGTTCGGCTGGATCGCCGCCCCGCGGTCGACGATCGTGCAGCCCGGTCCCGTGCACGGCGGGATCACCACCGACCCTGCGGCCACCCTGGAGCACCTGGTTCGTACCCTGGTCCTGCCATGACCGACCTCATCTGGACGGCCGCCGCCGAGCGGCCCGACCTGCTCGCGCCCCCGGTCCGGGAGGCGCTGACCGCCCTTCCCGACCCCGGCGTGGTCGAGGTGACCGAGATCGACCCGGACCTCGCCGACACCCAGGCCCTCGTCGCGGCCACCGACATCCGGCTCGAGGACTCGGCCAACTGCATCGTCGTCGCCGGGCGCCGGGGCGAGGTCGAGCGCGTCGCCGCCGTGCTGGTGCTGGCCACCACCCGTGCCGACGTCAACACCACGGTCCGCAAGCTCCTCGACGTCCGCAAGGCCAGCTTCATGCCCATGGAGCGGGCGGTGACCGAGACCGCCATGGAGTACGGCGGCATCACCCCGATCGGCCTGCCCGACGGCTGGCCGGTGCTCGTGGACGACCGCGTGCTGGAGCGCCCGACGGTGGTCATCGGCTCCGGGGTGCGCCGCTCCAAGCTGCGCCTGCCCGGCCCCGCCGTGGCCGATCTGCCGGGGGTCCGGGTGGTCCCCGGCCTGGCCCGCTGATCCGGGCCACGGCATACGGGCGCGGGAACCGTCCGGACGCAGCATTGTTGCGAGACGTTGCTGCGGGACGACGGCTCCCACCGTCCCGACGCAGCAAGGTCACGCCGGGCCGGGTGAGCGGCAGGTCAGGGTGAGGACGCCCGCAGCGCCCAGAACGCCACCGCGCTCGCGGCGGCGACGTTGAGGGAGTCGACCCCCGCGGCCATGGGGATCCGCACCACGACGTCCGACGTCGCCACCGTGCGCGGCGACAGCCCGTCGCCCTCCGTGCCCAGGACGAGGGCGAGCCGGTCCGGAGGGTCGGCGGCGAGCTCGTCCAGGGCGACCGCGTCCTCGCTCAGGGCCAGCGCGGCCACCGTGAACCCGGCCTCGCGGAGCCGCTCCAGCGACGCCGGCCAGTCGGGGATCCGGGTCCACGGCACCTGGAAGACGGTGCCCATCGAGACCCGCACCGACCTGCGGTAGAGTGGGTCGGCACAGCGCGGGGTGACGAGCACGGCGTCGACGCCGAGGGCGGCCGCGGACCGGAACACCGCGCCCACGTTGGTGTGGTCGACGATGTCCTCGAGCACCGCGACCCGGCGGGCCCCGGCCAGCACCTCCTCCGGCTCGGGCAGGGCCGGCCGGTGCATCGAGGCCAGGGCGCCGCGGTGCAGGTGGAAGCCGGTCATCTCCTGGATGACCGCCGGGGAGGCGACGTACACGGGGACGCCCTGCCCCACCGCCAGGTCCACGAGGTCGGCCAGGTCGGTGACCCAGCGCGGCGCCATGAGCACCGAGCGCATCCGGTGCCCGGCGGCCAGGGCGCGGCGGATGACCTTCTCCGACTCGGCCAGGTAGAGCCCCTCGCGCGGCTCGAGCACCCGGCGCAGCGCCACGTCCGTCAGGCGCAGGTAGTCGCGGACCCGCTCGTCGTCCGGGTCGGCCACCCAGGTCACGCCGGGAGGCAGCGGGGGAACTTCGGTCATGTCACCAGCACCGTGATCGCCGCCACGCCGACGACGACGATGACCGTGCGCAGCAGCCAGGCGGGCATCGCCCGGCCCAGCCGCGCCCCCACCAGCCCGCCGAGCACCGAGCCGAGGGCCACCAGCCCCACGACGGCCCAGTTGATCCGCCCGGGGTCGACGACGAGGAACACCGCCGCCGCGACGAAGTTGACGATCATCCCCAGGACGTTCTTGATCCCGTTGACCTGCTGGATGTGCAGCGGCAGGAGCACGCTCATGATGCCGATGAGCAGCACCCCCTGCGCGGCACCGAAGTAGCCGCCGTAGACACCGGCGAGCAGGATCCCCACGACCAGCGCCACCGCGCGGGCCGGGGTGATCCGGTCGGTGTGGCGCCGCGCCGCCCACCGGCCCAGGCGGGGCCCGGCGACGACGAGCACGAGGGCGATGGCGATGAGGACCGGCACGATGGCCTCGAAGGCCGACTCCGGCAGCACCAGCAGGAGCAGCGCACCGATCACCGCGCCCAGGAAGGACACCGGGGCCAGCCGCCACACGATGCGTCCCAGGCCGGTCAGCTCGCGACGGTAACCCCACGCCCCCGACACCCCGCCCGCGACGAGGCCCAGGCTGTTGGAGATGTTGGCCGACACCGGCGGGTGGCCGAAGAAGAGCAGCGTCGGGAAGGTGATGAGCGTGCCGGAGCCGACGATGGTGTTGATGGTCCCGGCGGCCAGGCCGGCGACGGCGATCGCCACGGCCTCCAGCGGCGTCACCGCGCGACCGGCTTGACGGCCCGGGCGGTCCAGCGGTCCCCGCGGCGCTCCACCTCCAGCGGCAGCCCGAACGTCTCCGACAGGTTCTCCGAGGTGAGCGTGACCTCGATGGGCCCGGCGGCGACGACCGCGCCCTCGCGCAGCATGAGGATGTCGGTGAACCCCGGAGGGATCTCCTCGACGTGGTGCGTGACGAGCACCAGCGCGGGCGCGTCGGTGTCCTCCGCGAGCATCTGCAGCCGCGCCACGAGCTCCTCGCGGCCGCGCAGGTCCAGGCCCGCTGCGGGCTCGTCGAGCAGCATCAGCTCGGGGTCGGTCATCAGGGCCCGGGCGATCTGCACCCGCTTGCGCTCCCCCTCGCTCAGCGTCCCGTAGCGCCGGTCGGCCAGGTGCGCCACGCCGAGGGCGACGAGCAGCTCGTTGGCCCGCCGGATGTCGAGCTCGTCGTACTCCTCGCGCCACCGGCCGGTGACCCCCCAGGAGGCGGTGACCACGACGTCGCTGACCCGCTCCTCGTCCGGGATCCGCTCGGCCAGCGAGGCACTGCACACCCCGATCCGCGGGCGGAGCTCGAAGACGTCGACGGTGCCGAGGACCTCCCCGAGGATGCCGGCCACCCCCGTCGTGGGGTGGATCCGTGCGGCGGCCACCTGCAGGAGCGTGGTCTTGCCGGCGCCGTTCGGGCCGATGACCACCCAGCGCTCCCCCTCCTCGACCGACCAGGTCACGTCCCGCAGCAGCTGGTTGCCCCCGCGCACCACCCCCACACCGGCGAACTCGAGGACATCGCTCATGAGCGGCAAGGGTAGTTGCCGGAGGTCGCGGGGGCGGTATCCGGGTCCGCCCCGCCGGGGGTGTCTACCATCGGCTCGTGACCACCCTGCCCGCCAGCGTCCGGGTCGCACTGTGGGCCAGCGCCGCGTATGCCGGGCGGCTGCCCCTGGACGAGGTCCCCGACCGGGCCCTGCCGGACCTGGACCACCACGAGGGCCTCGTGGACCGCCTCACGCTGTGGCGGGACCTGGGTGAGCAGATCGTCCTCGTCGCCCTCCCCCGCTCCGGCGACCTCACCGGGATGCCGCGGGGGTCGGCCGCGTTGGTCGCCGCGGCGACCGAGGCCGAGGAGCTCGTCTACGTCCCCGGCGTCGGCGGCGCCCTGGTCCCGGCCATCGAGCCCTACGGCCCACCCGGGGACCAGGGCTGGCAGGCCCGGTGGCGGCCGTTCGACGCCGACCCGGTGCCCGAGCACGTGGTGCAGGCGGTCGCCCTGCCCGAGGTCGAGCTGTCCCTGCGGCAGGACCTGGCCGAGCTCACCACGCAGCTGGCCGCCGCCGACCGGGAGCCGCTGTCGGGTCACGGCCTGGAGGGCCTCGCCCGCCGGTCCCTCGACGACGACTGGGCCCTGCCCCGGGGCCTGCCCGGCCGGGTGCTGCGGGTCATCGAGCTGGCGGGCTCCGTCGGCGCGCTCGCCGACGCCGGGCTCGACCCCCGGCTGCAGGTCGCCGACGCCCACGGCACCCTCCAGCGGGAGCGCGTGCTGCACCGGTTGCGCGGCGCCGCGGCCGCGGCGCTGGTCGCGGCGACCAACGTCGCCGCGATGCACCTCGTCGGCTGGCGCTGACCGGGGCTCAGCCCTCCAGCACCGCCCGGTAGACCTGCACCGTCCGCTCGGCGACCGTGCTCCACGAGAACTGCTCGACCACCCTGCGCCGCCCCGCCCGTCCCATCCGGGCGGCCCTCTCCAGGTCGGCGACGGCCTCCACGACGGCCGCGGCGAGATCGGCCACGAACCGGTCCTCGTCGACCGGGGTCCCGGTGCCGTCCTGCACCTGCTCGATGGGCACGAGCCAGCCGGTCTCGCCGTGGACGACCACCTCCGGGATGCCCCCGGTCGCGGTGGCGACCACGGGCAGCTCGCAGGCCATCGCCTCGAGGTTGACGATGCCCAGCGGCTCGTACACCGACGGGCAGAGGAACACGGTGGCGTGGGACAGCACCGCGACGACCTCGTCCCGGGGCAGCATCTCCGGGATCCAGTGGACCGCCGCGGCCCGGGGGCGGGACGCCCGCAGCTGCTCGACGAGGTCGACGACCTCCTGCTGGATCTCCGGGGTGTCCGGCGCCCCGGCGAGCAGGACCACCTGCACCTCGGGGGGCAGCTGCCGCAGCGCACGGAGGAGGTAGGGCAGGCCCTTCTGCCGGGTGATCCGGCCCAGGAAGACCACGGTGGGCGCGTCGGGGTCGATGCCGCGGTCGGTGAGGAGGGTGCGCGCCACCGGGCCGCGCTCCGGCTTCCAGCGGTCGGCGTCGATCCCGTTGTGCACCACGTGCACCCGTGCGGGGTCCACCTGCGGGTAGCTGGCCAGGACGTCGGCCCGCATCCCGGCGGAGACCGCGATCACCGCGGCCGCGGACTCGTATGCCGTGCGCTCGGCGAAGGAGGAGATGCGGTAGCCCCCACCCAGCTGCTCGGCCTTCCACGGCCGCAGCGGCTCCAGCGAGTGCGCCGTGACGACGTGCGGTATCCCGGCGAGCAGGCCGGCGAGGTGTCCGCCGAGGTTGGCGTACCAGGTGTGGCTGTGCACCAGGTCCGTCCCCTCGCGGGCGACGGCGTCGGCCATCGCGAGGTCGACCCCGAGCGTCCGCAGCGCGGCGTTGGCGCTCCGCAGGGTCTCCGGCACCGCGTAGCCGGTGGTCCCCGGCTCGGGCACCGGCTCGTCGAAGGCCCGGACCCGGACCTCCAGGTCGCCCCGGGCCCGCAGCGCCCGGACCAGCTCGGCCACGTGCACGCCGGCACCGCCGTAGACGTGGGGTGGGTACTCCCGGGTGAGGACGTCGATGCGCACGTCACCACGCTAGCGGGCCGTGTCGACCTCTCGCTCCGGAACGCTTCCGGCCCTAGGTTGGGGCCATGGTGAACAGGTTCGCGGGGAGGCCGAAGGTGCTGGCGATCGTGCTGGCCGGCGGTGAGGGCAAGCGGCTGCTGCCGCTCACGGCCGACCGGGCCAAGCCGGCGGTGCCCTTCGGCGGCATCTACCGGCTCATCGACTTCGCCCTGTCCAACATCGTCAACAGCGGCTACCTCAAGATCGTGGTGCTGACGCAGTACAAGTCGCACAGCCTGGACACCCACATCACGAAGACCTGGCGGATGTCCACGCTGCTGGGCAACTACGTCGCGCCGGTCCCGGCGCAGCAGCGGGTCGGCAAGCACTGGTACGCCGGCAGCGCCGACGCGATCTACCAGAGCCTCAACCTGCTGCACGACGAGCGACCCGACATCGTCGTCGTGGTCGGGGCCGACCACGTCTACCGCATGGACTTCTCCCAGATGGTCGACCTGCACCGCGAGACCGGGGCCGGGGTCACCGTCGCGGCGATCCGCCAGCCCATCGAGCTGGCCGACCAGTTCGGCGTCATCGAGGTGGACCCGCAGGACCCGCGCAGGATCGCCGAGTTCCGCGAGAAGCCCACCGACCCCCGGCCGTTGCCGGACAACCCCGGCGAGGTGCTGGCCTCGATGGGCAACTACGTCTTCGACGCCGACGTCCTCGAGGAGGCGGTGCGCGCCGACGCGGAGAACGAGTCCTCCAAGCACGACATGGGCGGGGACATCGTGCCGATGTTCGTCTCCCGGGGCGAGGCCTACGTCTACGACTTCCGGGACAACGAGATCCCCGGCTCCACGGAGCGGGACCACGCCTACTGGCGGGACGTCGGGACCCTCGACTCCTACTTCGACGCGCACATGGACCTGGTGTCCATCCACCCGGTCTTCAACCTCTACAACGAGGAGTGGCCGATCTACACGAACTACGGCTCGCCGCCGCCGGCCAAGTTCGTCCACGGCTCCCAGGACCGTAGCGGCCACGCGGTCAACTCGGCCGTCTCGCCCGGTGCGGTCATCAGCGGCTCGCTCGTCACCGACTCGGTGATCTCCCCGTGGGTCCACGTCCACAGCTTCAGCACCGTGTCCCGCTCGGTGATCATGGACAACGTCGAGATCGGGCGGTCCTGCCAGATCCACCGCGCGATCATCGACAAGAACGTCGTCGTGCCGCCGGGCGTCAGCATCGGGGTCGACCACGAGGCGGACCGGCAGCGGGGGTTCACCGTCACCGAGTCCGGGATCGTCGTCGTCGGCAAGGGCACCGTGATCGAACCGTGAGCGCGCGGATGCCCCGTCGCGGACCCGGCAGCACCTAAAGTGCAGTCCATGGCTGCAACACCGACCGTCGACACCGACCCGGGCCCCGCCCGACGGCTCCTCGTCATCGGCGGGGCCGAGGACAAGCGGCACCGTCGGCTCGTGCTGCGGCGGTTCGTGGAGCTGGCCGGCGGCAGCGACGCCGAGGTCGTCGTGATCCCGACCGCGTCCTCCGTGCCCGACGAGGCCGTGCAGGTCTACCGCAACGTCTTCACCCGGCTCCGGGCCCGCTCGGTCTCGGTGGTGCACCCGCGTGACCGCGCCGAGGCCGCGCACCCCGAGCTCGCGGAGCGCATCGAGGCGGCGACCGGCGTCTTCATCACCGGCGGCAACCAGCTCAAGCTCGGCCAGCTGCTCGTGGGCACGCCCGTCCACGACGCGATCCGGCGGGCCTACGACCGGGGCGTGGTCGTCTCCGGCACCTCCGCCGGCGCCTCCGTGCTGAGCCGCTACATGATCTCGATGGGCGAGGAGGGCATCAGCCCCCGGCAGCGCACCAGCCAGCTCACCGCGGGCCTCGACCTCCTCCCCGGCGTCATCATCGACCAGCACTTCGAGCAGCGGACCCGCTACGCCCGCCTGCTGTCGCTCGTCGCGGCCTCGCCCAGCCTGCTCGGCGTCGGCATCGACGAGGACACCGCGGCCGAGATCGTCAACGAGCGCACGCTGACCGTCGTCGGGTCCGGCTCCGTCTACGTCGTCGACGGCCGCGGTGCGGTGACCGACGCCCACGAGGCTCGCCGGGACGCCCCGCTCCTGGTGTCCGGAGCCACCGTGCACTCCCTGCCCTACGGCGCCACCTTCGACCTGGTCGACGTGCGGCTCACCGACTTCGTCGAGAGGCACCCCGAGGTTGCCGTCGTGACCTCCCGCACCGACGTCCACGAGGCTGCGAGGACCTTCGCGGCCGGGCTCCGCTGAAGGAAGGACCCGATGAGCGACCGCCCCGAGCCCTCCGGCCCGCCCCGCCCCGAGCTCCGTATCGTCGAGAAGCGCGTCTACCGCGGCCCCAACGTCTGGAGCTACGAGCAGGCCGTCCACCTGGTGGTGGACCTGGGGATCCTCGAGGAGTACCCCTCGAACACGCTGCCCGGGTTCGTCGACCAGCTCCTGGAGTGGCTGCCCGGCCTGCAGCACCACACCTGCTCGCGGGGTCGCCCCGGCGGGTTCGTGGAGCGTCTCCGGGAAGGCACCTGGATGGGCCACGTCGCCGAGCACATCGCGCTGGCGCTGCAGGCGGAGGCCGGGCACGACCTGCGTCGCGGGAAGACCCGCCAGGTGCCCGGTGAGAAGGGTCGCTACAACGTCATCTACGGCTACCTCGACGAGCGGGTCGGGCTGGCGGCCGGCGAGCTCGCGGTGCGCATCGTCAACAACCTCGTCGAGCGAGAGCCGGGGTTCGACTTCCGGGAGCAGCTCGACGAGTTCCTCCGGCTGGCCCAGCGGACCGCGTTCGGCCCGTCCACCAGCGCCATCCTGGAGGAGGCGGCGGCGCGGGACATCCCCTACATCCGGCTCAACCAGTACTCCCTGGTGCAGCTCGGACAGGGCCGGTACCAGCAGCGGATCCGGGCCACGATGACCTCGCGGACCAGCGCCCTCGCGGTCGACATCGCCGGGGACAAGGCGCTGACCAACCAGCTGCTCTCCTCCGTCGGTCTGCCCGTCCCCCAGTCCCACACGGTGCGCACCGAGGACGACGCGGTGGCCATGGCCCGCCGCATCGGCTACCCGGTCGTGGTCAAGCCGCTGGACGGCAACCACGGCCGCGGCGTCGGGATCGACCTGCGTGACGAGGCGGCGGTGCGCGCGCACTTCCCGGTCGCCCGGGAGGAGTCCCGCCGCGGCATCGTCGTCGTGGAGTCGTTCATCGTCGGCAACGACTACCGGTGCCTCATCATCGGCGGCAAGATGGCGGCGATCGCCGAGCGGGTGCCGGCGCACGTCATCGGCGACGGGCAGCACACCATCGCCGAGCTGGTGGAGATCACCAACGCCGACCCCAGGCGCGGTGTCGGCCACGAGAAGGTCCTCACCCGCATCGTCGTCAACGAGCAGGCCCTGGAGCTGGTCGCCAAGCAGGGCTACACGATGGACTCGGTCCCGCCCGAGGGCGAGATGGTCAAGCTGGCGCTCACCGGCAACATGTCGACCGGCGGCATCTCGATCGACCGCACCTTCGACGCCCACCCGGAGAACGTCGAGATCGCCGAGGAGGCGGCCCGGCTGATCGGCCTCGACGTCGCCGGCATCGACTTCATCTGCCCCGACATCAGCGCCCCCGTGCGGGAGACCGGCGGTGCGATCTGCGAGGTCAACGCCGCGCCCGGGTTCCGGATGCACACCCACCCCACGGTGGGCGAGCCGCAGTACATCGCCAAGCCGGTCGTCGACCTGCTCTTCCCGCCCGGCAGCCCGGCGCGGGTCCCGATCGTCGCCGTGACCGGCACCAACGGCAAGACCACCACCGCCCGGATGATCGCCCACATCATGAAGGGGCTGGGCCGGACGGTCGGGATGACCTCCACCGACGGCATCGTCATCGACGAGCGTCTGGTCAAGCGGGCCGACGCCTCCGGTCCCCGGTCCGCGCGGATGGTGCTGCAGAACCCCCGGGTCGACTTCGCGGTGATGGAGGTCGCCCGCGGCGGCATCCTGCGGGAGGGGCTGGGGTACGACCGCAACGACATCGCGGTGGTCACCAACGTCGCCGCGGACCACCTCGGCCTCCGCGGGGTGGAGACGCTGGAGCAGCTCGCCGCGGTGAAGCAGGTCGTCGTCGAGGCGGTCCCCCGCCACGGGTTCGCCGTGCTCAACGCCGACGACCCGCTCGTCCGCGAGATGCGCCGGCACTGCAGCGGCAGCATCGTGTGGTTCTCGATGAGGCCCCCGGGCAGCCCCGAGCGGGACTTCATCGACGCCGCGCTGCGCCGCGGCGGCCGGGCCGTGGTGCTCGAGCCGACCGACCGGGGCGAGATGATCGTCATCAAGCACGGCCGCCGCAGCATGCAGCTGGCCTGGACCCACCTGCTCCCCAGCACCTTCGGTGGGGCGGCGCGGTTCAACGTGGCCAACGCGATGGCCGCGGCCGGCGCCGCGTTCGCCGCGGACGCGCCGCTGCACGACATCCGCCAGGGGCTGCGGACGTTCACCACCAACTACTACCTCTCCCCCGGCCGCCTGAACATGATCGATGTCAGGGGCGTCACGGTCGTCGTCGACTACTGCCACAACCCCGCGGGCATGCGGGCGCTGGGCGAGTTCGTCGACAACTTCGCCGAGCAGCGCGACCTGCAGTCCGAGCACGGGCGGGTCTCCCGGATCGCCGTCATCGGCGGCACCGGCGACCGTCGGGACGAGGACCTGCGGGAGTTCGGCGCCGTCGCCGCGGACTTCTTCGACGCGATCGTGGTGCGGGAGGACGACAACCCCCGCGGCCGGCCCCGCGGGGAGTCCTCGCAGCTGGTCACCGAGGGCATCCGCGGCCGGATGGACGAGGGCGCCCGCTGCCGCCGGGTCGAGACCACCGTGGACGAGGTCGCGGCGGTCCGCGATGCGATGGTGCTGGCCAACCCCGGCGACCTGGTGGTGCTGTGCGTCGACAAGCACGCCCAGGTCCTGTCGCTGCTGGAGGACATGAGCCAGTCCGCCTACCCCGGGGCGCGCACCGACGAGGAGCACCCGGGCGACCCGGACCTGGACCCGGCGGAGCTGCACGAGTCCGCCGCCGCCTCCGCCCAGGAGGCGCGGGCCGACTACGCCGAGGCGGAGCCGGGCCAGGTCGTCCCGCAGCCGTGACCGTCGCGCGGACGGTCCACCGGCTGCCTGCCCTCCTCGACGCGGAGGGCACGGCCGCCGGCTAGGCGGACGCGCCGGCCGACTCCCCCGCGAGCACCGCGGCGTACTCGGCCAGGGCGGTGCGGAACACCATGTCCTCCTTGGCCGCGACCTGCTGGACGACGAACGTGGCCAGGTCGGCGAGGGCCTGCCGGGGCCGGCCCAGCTGGGCGGTCGCGAGGGCGTGCAGCACGCTCACGGTGGGGCTGTCGGGCCGTTGTGCCAGCAGCTCGTCGGTCAGCCGGGCGGCCTCCTCGACGCGGTCGCTCCGGCACAGGCCGAGCACGGTGGCCACCTGGGCCTGGAACCGGTGCGGCTCCCGCAGGCCCGCCGCCAGGGCGGCCCGGAAGTGCCGGACCGCCTCCTCCCGCTGACCGTCGGCGTGGTAGGCCATCGCCAGCTCGTAGACGAGGCGGGGGTCGTCCGGCGTCTGGTCCACGAGGGTCCGGGCGGCCTCGATCCGCTCCCGCCCGGTGCGCTCGGCGACCGCGGCCAGCACCTGCTCCAGCTCGTGCTCGCCGCGGGCGGCGACCACCTTGCGCCGGATCACCCGCGGCCCGTCGGCCGTGGCGCCGTGCTCCCGGAGCCAGGTCACCACGGCGGCGCGCTCGGCGTGGCACATGAACGCCAGCACGTCGCCGTCGGCCATGCCCTCGACCAGAGCGGCCAGGCCCTCGACCTCGTTGGGCGACGAGCCGGTCGGGACAGCTCCCACGAGGGCGAGGCCCTCGACGAGACGCGCCTCGAGGTCCTCGACGGTCCGGCCGCGGAGGTACCTGCCCTTGTGGACGATGTGCACGCGGTCGGCGCGGATCCCGGCCAGCTCACCCATGCCGACGAGGATCTCGTCGGTGCGGTCCCCCACCCCGGCCAGGCCGAGGTGGACCCTGCTGCCCGGCGGTCGCAGACCCTCGGCGACGTTGAGCAGGGCGTCCAGCCCGGCCTCGTTGTGGGCCATGTCGATGATCACGGTCCCGCGCCCCCCGTCGTCGGTGGGGATCGTGAAGACGTTCATCCGCCCCGGGTTGTGCTCCAGGTCCGGGGTGAACGTGCGCAGGCCCTCGACGACCGCCTCGCGGGGCAGGCCGAGGCCGAGCGCGGCGGCCGTGGCGGCCAGCGCGTTGGCGACGTTGTGGCGGCTGAGACCCGACAGCGTCATCGGCACGTCGAGCACCCGGATCAGCCGGTCCGGGTCGGAGTCACGGCGCAGGATGACGATGTCGTCCTCGAGCACCGTGATCCCACGCCCGCCGGCCGAGAGGGCGTCCCGGAGCGCCGGCGCGTCGGGGTCGAGGCTGAACATCCACGGTCTCCCGGTGGCCCGGGCGGCCATCGCCCGCACCCGCGGGTCGTCGCCGTTGAGGACCACCCAGCCGTCCTTGCGGGTGACCCGGGTGACGATCGCCTTGACCTCGGCCAGCTGGTCCACGGTGTCGATGCCGTGCAGGCCGAGGTGGTCGGCGGTGACGTTGGTGACGACGCTGACGTCGTTGTAGGAGACCCCCATCCCCTTGAGCAGCAGGCCGCCCCGGGCGGTCTCCAGGACCCCGAGCTGGACGGTGGGGTCGGTGAGCACGTGCCGGGCGCCCGCCGGGCCCGAGTAGTCGCCGGCCACCACCTGCTCGCCCTGGATGTACACCCCCTCGGTGGAGCTCCAGCCGGTGCGGCGACCGGTCGTCATCCCGATGTGGGCCAGCAACCGGGTGGTCGAGGTCTTGCCGTTGGTGCCGGTGACCGAGGCGACCGGGATGCGCGGGCGGATCAGGGCCGGGCCCGACCCCTTCGAGGCCTCCCGCACGGCACGCGCGGCCTCCTCCAGCACGGTCTCGGCCCCGGCGCCCGCGAGCAGGTCGGCCAGCACCTGCCCCATCGCGTTGCCCAGCGCCTCGGCGCGGCCGCGGTGCCGCCAGGGGAAGGCGACCACCACGTGCTCCGGGGTGCTGCCCGGGCGCCCCCGGACGGCGAGGCGGGTTCCCGCGCGCTCGGCCACGCGGCGCACCACGGTGCTGGTCAGCCGGATGAGGAAGCGCTGCCGCTGGTCGGTGTGCGGACGACCGGCCTTGACCCTCCGCAGCCCGACCTGCGCGGCGACCCCCGCGACCCGGGACTCGGGCGCGTCCTGGTAGCCGGTGAGCTCGAGGCTCAGCTTGACCGTGGGACGGGTGAAGTAGAGGTTCGGGCCCTCGAGCAGACGCAGCTCGGTGACCCGGACGCCGGTGTCGCTCGCGGGCACTCAGAAACCCATCGCGTGGAAGCCGCCGTCCACGTGCACGATCTCCCCGGTCGTGGCGGGGAACCAGTCGGACAGCAGCGCCACGCAGGCCTGGGCGGCGGGCACGGCGTTGCGGACGTCCCAACCGAGCGGCGCCCGCTCGCCCCAGCGCTCGAACTGCTCGAACATCGGGATGGACCTTGCCGCGGTGGTGGCGATCGGGCCGGCGGACACCAGGTTGCAGCGGATCCCCTTGGGGCCCAGATCACGGGCCAGGTAGCGGTTGGTCGCCTCGAACGCGGCCTTGGCCACGCCCATCCAGTCGTAGACCGGGTAGGCGACGGAGGCGTCCAGCGTCAGGCCCACGATGCTGCCGCCCTCGGTCATCCGCGGCAGCGCTGCGGCGGCCAGCGCCTTGAGCGAGTACGCCGAGACGTGCAACGCCGTGGAGGCGTCCTGCCAGGTGGCGTTCATGAAGTCGAACGCGCCGGGCGGGGCGTAGCCGATCGAGTGCAACACCCCGTCGAGGGTGTCCAGGTGCTCGCCGAGCCGGTCGGCGAGGGTGTCCAGGTGCTCCTCGTTGCTCACGTCGAGCTCCACGACCGGCGGCGTGACGGGCAGCCGCTTGGCGATCGTCTGGGTGATCCGGAACGTCCGGCCGAAGGAGGTGAGGACCACCTCGGCCCCCTGCTCCTGCGCCAGCCGCGCGACGTGGAAGGCGATCGAGGTGTCCATGAGGACACCGGTGATGAGCAGTTTCTTGCCGTCGAGGAGCATGGCTGAAGCGTAACGGTCGGGTGGGGCCTCAGTGGCCCATCCCGAGACCTCCGTCGACCGGGATCACCGCGCCGCTGATGTAGCCGGCCTCCGGCGAGGCGAGGAACCGCACCACACCGGCCACCTCCTCCGGGGAGGCGAACCGGCCCGCGGGGATGCTCGCCAGGTACGCCTTCTTGCGGTCCTCCGGCAGCGCCTGGGTCATCTCGGTCTCGATGTAACCCGGGGCGACGACGTTGGCGGTGATGTTGCGCGAGCCGAGCTCCCGGGTGATCGACCGGGCGAGCCCCACCAGGCCGGCCTTGGAGGCCGCGTAGTTGGCCTGCCCGGGGGAGCCGAACAGCCCCACCACCGAGGAGATGAGGATGATCCGGCCGCGCCGGGCCCGGATCATGCCCTTGACCGCCCGCCGGGCGCAGCGGAACGCCCCGGTGAGGTTGGTGTCCAGCACCGCGTCGAAGTCCTCGTCGCTCATCCGCATCAGCAGCGTGTCGCGGGTGATCCCGGCGTTGGCCACGAGCACCTCGACCGGGCGGCCGAGGAGCTCCTCGGCCCGGGTGAACGCCGCGTCCACGCTCTCCGCGTCGGTGACGTCGGCCCGCACGCCGGTGAGCCCCTCCGGGGGCTCACCGCTGCGGTGGGTGATGACGACGTCGTCGCCGGCGTCCCGGAAGGCCCGGGCGATGGCGAGGCCGATGCCGCGGTTCCCGCCGGTGACGAGGACGGCGCGGGGCTCCAGGGTGGGCTTCTCCGAGTCGGTCACGGGGTCACCGTAGTCGTATCGTGGACTGGTGCGCAGCACCCGTCCCCCCCAGGCCGTGACGACCGCCCCGCGGTCGCCCGAGGAGGACCGGCGCCGTCGGGTGCGCAACTACCTGTGGACGATGGCCTTCCGCACGGTGGCGTTCCCGCTGGGGATCTGGGCCATCGTCTCCGGCTGGACCGTCGTCGGCTGGATCCTCGCGGTCTGCGCCGTGGTGCTGCCCTCGATCGCGGTCATGTTCGCCAACGCCGTCGACCGGCGGCGCAGCACGACCCGGCCGGTGAGCCCCGTCCGGTCGCTCCCGCCGGGGCCGGGTCCGGCGTGACCGCCGGCTCCCCCCGGCCCCGCCCCGACCTGGTCTGCAGCGCCCGGGGCTGCCGCGCGCCGGCCGCGTTCGGGGTGGTGTGGAACAACCCCAGGGTGCACCGCCCCGGGCGGCGCAAGGTGTGGCTGGCCTGCCCGGACCACCGGGAGTCGCTCGCCTCCTTCGTCGCGCTGCGCGGGTTCCTCCTCGAGGTGGTTCCCGTCGACGAGCTCGGCCCCGAGGACGGCTGAGCGTGCTGCGTACCCTGCTGACCCCGCGGTGGCTCGGCCTGCTGGCCCTGGCCACCGTGTTCGCCGTCGCGGCCGTGTTGCTGGGCAGCTGGCAGTACGGCCGGCACGAGGAGCGTCTCGCGCACCGGGACCTCGTCGAGGCCCACTACGGCGCCGACCCGGTGCCCCTGGAGACGGTGCTGCCGCCCGGGGCCGCACTGGACCCCGCGAGGGAGTGGACCCGGGTGCGCACCACCGGCTCGTATGACGAGGCCGGGCGGCTGTTCGTCCGCAACCGGCCGCACCGGGGCACCTACGGCTACCAGGTGCTGGGTGTGCTCCGGACCTCCGCCGGCAACCTGCTCGTGGACCGCGGCTGGGTCCCCAACACCGCCCGGGCCGAGGAGCTGCCGCAGGTCGACCCGGACCCCGTCGGCACGGTCGAGGTCACCGGGTGGCTGCGACCCTCCGAGCCCAGCCTGGGCCGGGACCTGCCCGAGGCCCAGCTCGCCTCGATCAACGTCGCCGAGGCCGAGAAGGAGCTGGGGCTGGACCTCCTCGACGGCTACCTCGTGCTGGAGTCCGAGACGCTCCCCGACGGGTCGGTGCCCTCCCGGCCGGAGCCGGCCGAACCCCCGTCGACCGAGCTGGGCCCGCACTTCGCCTACGCCCTCCAGTGGTGGCTCACCTCCCCCGTCGGGTTCGTACTCGTGTGGGTCTTCGCACGCCGCGAGCACCGGGAACGCACCGGTGGGGACCGGACCGCCGCGACCGCGGGCACGCCGCGCCCGCGGCGGACCCGGATCTGGGACGAGGAGGACGAGTAGGCGACGATGGGTCCGTGGACCTCGGACTCGCCGGACGTCGCTACCTGCTGACCGGAGCCTCCCGCGGCCTGGGCCTGGCCACCGCCCGGCACCTGGTCGCCGACGGAGCCGACGCCCTCCTCGTGGCCCGCGACGGGCAACGGCTCGCGGACGCCGCGCGGGAGCTGGAGGCACTGGACGCCGGGCGGGCCCACACCCTGACCGGCGACCTTGCCGACCCGGACCTGCCGCACCGGGTGCTCGCCGCCGCGCGGGAGCGGGTGGGCGGTCTCGACGGGGCGGTCCTCAGCGTGGGCGGCCCGCCCGCCGGCGAGACCGCGCAGATCACCGACGACCAGTGGCGCACCGCGTTCGAGCAGGTCCACCTGGGGCCGCTGCGGCTGGCCCGCACCCTGCTGCTGCACGCGGAGGGACCGGTGTCGGTCACCTTCGTGCTGTCGACCTCGGTGCGGGCCCCGATCCCCGGGCTGGCGGTCTCCAACGGGCTCCGTCCCGGGCTGGCGATGGCCGCCAAGACCCTCGCCGACGAGTTCGGCCCCGCCGGGCACCGGGTCAACGTGCTCCTGCCCGGGCGCATCGACACCGACCGGGTCCGGGAGCTCGACGCGGCCACCGGCGACCCGGACCGGACCCGGGCCGCGGTGAGCGAGCGGATCCCGTTGCGCCGCTACGGCCGCCCCGAGGAGTTCGGTGCCGTCGCGGCGTTCGTCACCTCCCCCGCGGCGTCGTACGTCACCGGCGCGGTTGTCACCGTCGACGGCGGGATGACGCGCAACCTCTGACCGCGGTCAGGGGCCGGGCGCCACCGTGGTGTCCGTCCGGAACTGGGTGTCGTGCAGCAGGCGGTACAGCCCGCCCTCGGCCAGCAGCTCCTCGTGGGTGCCGCGCTGGACCACCCGGCCGCGGTCGAGGACGACGATCTGGTCGGCGCCGCGCACCGTGGACAGCCGGTGCGCGATGACCAGGGAGGTGCGCCCCTCCAGCGCCGTGTCGAGCGCCCGCTGCACCGCCGCCTCGCTCTCGCTGTCCAGGTGCGCCGTCGCCTCGTCGAGGATGACCACCGAGGGCGACTTCAGCAGCAGCCGGGCGATGGCCAGCCGCTGCTTCTCCCCGCCGGACAGCCGGTGCCCGCGGTCGCCGACGACGGTGTCCAGGCCGTCGGGCAGCGAGGCGACGAGGTCGGCGACCTGGGCGCCGCGCAGCGCCTCCCAGATCTCCTCGTCGGTGGCGTCCGGCTTGGCGTAGCGCAGGTTGGCGGCGATGGTGTCGTTGAACAGGTGCGCCTCCTGCGTGACCACCCCGACGGTGCGGCGCAGCGAGGCGAAGGTGGCCCGGCGCAGGTCGACCCCGCCGATCCGGACGGTGCCCGCGGTGGGGTCGTAGAGCCGGGAGACCAGCGCGGTCAGGGTGGTCTTGCCGGCGCCGCTGGGGCCCACGAGGGCGACCATCTCCCCCGGCCGGACCGTGAGGTCGACCCCGCGGAGGACGAGGCGCCCGTCGGAGGTCTCGGCGCCGGGACGCTGCTCGAGCGAGGACACCGACACCTGCTCGGCCGACGGGTAGGCGAAGTCGACGCCCTCGAGCTCGATGCCCACCGGTCCGGTGGGGATGTCGACCGCGTCCGGCGCCTCCTGCACCAGCGGCTCCAGGTCGAGGACCTCGAAGATCCGCTCGAACGAGACCAGGGCGGTCATGACGTCGACGCGGACGTTGCTCAGCGCGGTCAGCGGCCCGTAGACCCGCCCGAGGAGGGCCGCCATGGCGACCAGGGTGCCCACCGACAGCTCCCCCGCCACCGCCATGAGGCCGCCCAGGCCGTAGACCAGGGCCGTCGCCAGGGACGCCACCAGGCCCAGCCCGGCGAGGAAGACCACCCGGTTGACCGCGATGGAGACCCCGGCGTCGCGCACCCCGCGGGCCCGCGCGGCGTACTCCTCGTCCTCCTGCTGCGGTCGGCCGAACAGGCGCACGAGCAGCGCCCCGGCGACGTTGAACCGCTCGGTCATCCGGCTGGCCAGGTCGGCGTTGAGCGTCATCTGCCGCCGGGTCAGCGCGGACAGCCGGTGGCCCATGATCCGGGCCGGCACGAGGAACACCGGCAGGAGCAGCAGCGCCAGCAGGGTGATCTGCCAGGACATCGTCACCAGCGCGGCGAGGATCAGCACCAGCGAGACGACGTTGCTGACCAGCCCGGACAGGATCGAGGTGAAGGCCTGCTGGGCCCCGATGACGTCGGTGTTGAGCCGGTTGACCAGGGCCCCCGTCTGGGCCCGGGTGAAGAACGCGATCGGCTGGCGGAGCACGTGCCGGAACACCTGGGTGCGCAGGTCGAGGATGAGGCCCTCGCCGATCCGCGCGGAGTACAGCCGGCCCACGACGGTGAGCAGCGCCTCGAGCACCGCCAGGGCGGCCACCAGGCTGCCCAGGGCGATGACGACACCGCGGTCCCGCGGCACCACCCCGTCGTCGATGATCGCGCGCAGCAGCAGCGGGGTGGCGGTCACCAGGGCCGCGGCGACCACGGTCACGGTGAGGAAGACCGCGATGTCGCGCCGGAACGGCCTGGCGTATGACGCCACCCGCCGTGCGGTGCCCCGCTTGAGCCGGTGCCCGGTCACCGAGGGGTCGGTGGACAGCGTCCGGATCATGCTCCAGCCGCCGTGTCCGCGCCCCAGCGTCATCCGGTCACCGCCTCCGTTCTCGGTCCAGCAGCGGCAACACCACCCGCCGCAGGGGCATTCCGGCCGCCGGCTGCGCCACCGGTCCTCCCGTCATACCAGGACGCACCGTCAGGCGAGGGCGACGAGGTCGAGGTAGTCGGCGCCCCAGAGGTCCTCGACCCCGTCCGGGAGGAGCAGGACCCGCTCCGGCTCCAGCGCCGCGACGGCGCCCTCGTCGTGGCTGACGAGCACCACCGCCCCCTCGTAGGAGCGCAGCGCGGCCAGCACCTCCTCCCGGCTGGCCGGGTCGAGGTTGTTGGTCGGCTCGTCGAGCAGCAGCACGTTGGCGCCGGAGACGACGAGCATGGCCAGGGCCAGCCGGGTCTTCTCGCCACCGGAGAGCACGCCCGCCGGCTTGTCGACGTCGTCCCCGGAGAAGAGGAAGGAGCCGAGCACGGTGCGGGTCCGGGTGTCGTCCAGGTCCGGCGCGGCCGAGCGCATGTTCTCCAGCACGGTGCGGTCCACGTCGAGGGTCTCGTGCTCCTGGGCGTAGTAGCCCAGGCGCAGCCCGTGGCCGCGCACCACCTCGCCGGTGTCCGGTTCGTCGAGCCCGGCGAGGATCCGCAGCAGCGTGGTCTTGCCCGCGCCGTTGAGGCCGAGCACGACCACCTTGGAGCCGCGGTCGATGGCCAGGTCGACGTCGGTGAACACCTCCAGCGACCCGAACGAGCGGGACAGGCCGCGGGCCACGAGCGGGGTCCGCCCGCACGGGGCGGGCGTGGGGAACCGCAGCCGGGCGACCTTGTCGCCCGCCCGCTCCGGCTCCACGCTGGCGAGCAACCGCTCGGCGCGACGGGCCATGTTCTGCGCGGCGACCGCCTTGGTGGCCTTGGCCCGCATCTTGTCCGCCTGGGCCAGCAGGGCGGAGGCCTTCTTCTCGGCGTTGGCACGCTCCCGGCGGCGCCGCCGCTCGTCGGTCTCGCGCTGCTGCAGGTAGGCCTTCCAGCCCAGGTTGTACTGGTCCAGCTCGGCGCGGTTGGCGTCCAGGTGGAACACGCGGTTGACGACGGTCTCGATGAGCGCCACGTCGTGGGAGATGACGAGCAGGCCGCCCGGGTAGGAGCGCAGGTAGTCGCGCAGCCAGGCGATCGAGTCGGCGTCCAGGTGGTTGGTCGGCTCGTCGAGGAGCAGCGTCTCGGCCCCGGAGAACAGGATGCGGGCCAGCTCGACCCGTCGGCGCTGACCACCGGACAGGGTCTCCAGCGGCTGGCCGAGGACCCGGTCGGGCAGGCCGAGGCTGGAGGCGATCGACGCCGCCTCCGCCTCCGCGGCGTAGCCGCCCCGGGAGGTGAACTCGGCCTCCAGCCGGGCGTAGCGCCGCATGGCCCGCTCCCGCCGGGTGTCGTCGGCCGCGGCCATGGCCTCCTCGGCGGCACGCAGGTCGCGCAGGATGGCGTCCAGCCCGCGCGCGCCCAGGATCCGGTCGCGGGCCAGCACCTGGAGGTCACCGGTGCGCGGGTCCTGCGGCAGGTAGCCGACCGCGCCGGAGCGCAGGATCGACCCGGCGGTCGGCTGGGTCTCCCCCGCCAGGGCGCGGGTCAGGGTGGTCTTGCCCGCACCGTTGCGACCGACGAGGCCGATACGGTCCCCCGGCGCGATCCGGAACGACGCCTCCTCGAGGAGGAGACGCGCGCCCACGCGCAGCTGCACGCCCGAGGCAACGATCACAGGGCACTCCTCGAGGTGTCGTGCGGACGGGCGGTGCTGGCTAGTCTACGCGTCACAGGCGCGCGCCGCGGCCGGTTTTCGGGAAAGGTGGACGGCATGACGTTCAAGGAGAATGCCCGGCTGGACACCTCCCAGGTCGGGACCGGGGGCGGCCGGCGGATGGGCGGCGGCGGTCTGGCAGCGGGCGGCGGCCTGGGCGGTCTCCTCCTGCTCATCCTCTACATGCTGTTCGGCGGGGACCTCGGCGGCGGTGGCACCTCCCCGACCGGGTCGGCCTGGGACTTCTCCGGGAACCAGGTGGCGGCGGCCGACGGCGCGACCGGCGAGGAGGCGTTTGCGCACTGCGTGGACGGCGCCGACGCCAACGAGCACCTGGACTGCCGGATGGTCGGCACCGTCAACAGCGTCCAGGCGTTCTGGCGCAGCGCGTTGGACGGCTACGAGCCGGCGCAGACGATCCTGTTCCAGGACGTCGTCGACACCGGCTGCGGGACCGCCAACAGCCAGGTGGGGCCGTTCTACTGCCCGCTGGACCGCCAGGTGTACATCGACACCAGCTTCTTCCAGCAGCTGGAGCGCATGGGCGGCGACGGCGGGACGCTGTCGCAGATGTACGTCGTGGCGCACGAGTACGGCCACCACGTCCAGAACCTCATCGGGGTGCTGGGTCGTGCCCAGCAGGACCCGCAGGGCCCGGAGTCCGGCGCCGTCCGGGTCGAGCTGCAGGCCGACTGCTTCGCGGGGGTGTGGGTGGCCCACGCCGACGGCACCCGCACCGGCAACACCGAGGACGCCATGCTCGAGCCGGTCACCCGGGAGCAGGTCGAGTCGGCGCTGTCGGCCGCGTCGGCGGTCGGCGACGACCGCATCCAGGAGCAGATGCAGGGACGGGTGACCCCGGAGAACTGGACCCACGGGTCGTCCGCGATGCGCCAGCACTGGTTCCTCACCGGATACGAGACCGGCGACCCCAACGCCTGCGACACCTTCAGCGCCACCGACCTGGACGGCTGAGCACCACCTCCGGGTCGGGGCCCCGGGTCAGGGCTCGGTGACGACCACGCGGACGGCGCGCGCCCGCCGGACCGCCTGCTGGAGGACGGCGAGCCTGGGGTCGGGCAGGTCGTAGAGCTCGCGGCGCGGCAGGGACGCGAGCGCCGCCAGGCGCGGGTCGCCGAGCACCTGACCGGCGAGGGTCCGGTCGCCGCCGAGCACGAGCGCCCGCGGCGCCCCCGGCAGGACGACCTCGACCACCCGGTCCGCGACGGCCGTGACGAGGGCGTCGGCCTGGTTACCGCGGCGCCGGGCGTAGCGCTGCTGGGACCACCCGCCGGCGGCGGTCCGGGACTGGACGTACCGCCGGCCGGTCCGGTGGGCGGTGAGCCGGGTGCCGTCGGCCAGCCCGACGGCATACCCGCCGCGGCGGACCAGCACCAGGCCGGTCCGTGCGGGGGGCTCCGCCCAGGCGGGTAGCGCCGAGTGGTCCTGCGGGACCGGTCCCCCGGCGGCCCAGACCCGGAGGTCGGCGACGGCGCCGTCCGGTGCGGTGAGGCGCAGGACCGACGGTTCGTCCGGCGGGGTCGACCACACCGGCTCGCCGTGTCGCCCGGCGAAGCCGTCGACCCAGCGCACGATGCGCTCGGGATCCACCTCGACGGTGCGGGGTCCCGGCGCGGTCCCGGGTGGCTGGCGCCGGCTCATCCGGGGGCGACGGGTCGGCTGCTCAGACGTTGAAGCCGAGCGCGCGCAGCTGCTCGCGACCCTCCGGGGTGATCTTGTCCGGACCCCACGGGGGCATCCAGACCCAGTTGATCCGGTGGCTGGCCACGAGTCCCTCCAGCACCTGGGCGGTCTGGTCCTCGATGACGTCGGTGAGCGGGCACGCGGCGCTGGTCAGCGTCATGTCGATGACGGCGTGGCCCTGGCCGTCGACGGTGATCCCGTAGACCAGGCCGAGGTCGACGACGTTGATGCCCAACTCCGGGTCCACGACGTCGCGCAGGGCCTCCTCCACGTCGGCGACGTTGGGCGGGGTGACAGTCTGGCTCATCGGTCCTCGTCCTCCTGAGGGTGGTCCATCCAGGATCTCACGCCTGGCGCGGTGTGGTCTGCGGGTCGGGGGTCTGCGGGTCGGGCTCGGAGATGTCGACGCCGGCCCGGGCCAGGGCGCCGGTGAAGGCGGTCCAGCCCAGCAGCGCGCACTTGACCCTGGCCGGGTAGCGGCTCACCCCGGCGAGGGCGACGCCGTCGCCGAGCTGCTCGGGGTCACCGGGGTCGGTGCCGCGGCTGGTCAGCATCCGGTGCATCGCGCGGTAGGTCTCCAGCGCCTCGGCGACGGGGCGCCCGGTGACCTCCTCGGCGAGCACCGACGTGGCGGCGACCGAGATCGAGCAGCCGAGCGCCTCGTAGGAGATGTCGGCGACGGTGTCCCCGTCCAGCCGGACCCGCAGGGTGACCTCGTCACCGCAGGTGGGGTTGACGTGGTGCACCTCGGCGTCGAACGGCTCCCGCAGCCCCGCGCGGCGCGGCCGCTTGGAGTGCTCGATGATCAGCTCGGCGTACAGGTCCATCAGGCGCTGACCCCGAACAGGTCGGGGACCCGGTCGAGGGCGGCGACGAGGACGTCGATCTCCTCGCGGGTGGTGTAGACGTGGAAGCTCGCCCGGGTGGTCGCCACGACGCCCAGCCGGCGGTGCAGCGGCCAGGCGCAGTGGTGCCCGGTGCGGACCGCCACGCCGTGGTCGTCCAGCACCTGGCCGACGTCGTGCGGGTGCACACCGTCGACGGTGAACGCCACCGAGCCGACCCGGTGGGCGGGGTCGCGGGGACCGACCGGGTGGGCCCAGGGCCGCTCGGCCAGGCGCTCCAGCGCATAGGCCGTGACCTCCCGGTCGTGCGCCGCCACCCGGTCCATGCCGATCGCGGTGAGGTAGTCGCACGCCGCGGCCAGGCCGACCGTCTGGGCCACCATCGGCACACCTGCCTCGAACCGCTGCGGCGGTGGGGCCCAGGTCGAGCCCTCCATCCGCACGATCTCGATCATCGAGCCGCCGGTGATGAACGGCGGCATCGCCTCGAGCAGCTCCCGGCGCCCCCAGAGCACGCCGACGCCGCTGGGACCGAGGACCTTGTGACCGGTGAACGCCAGGAAGTCCACGCCCAGTGCGGTCACGTCGACGGGCAGGTGCGGCACGGACTGGCAGGCGTCGAGCACGGTCAGCGCGCCGACCGCCCGGGCCGCGGCCACGAGCGGGGCGACGTCGACGTGCGTGCCGAGCACATTCGACACGTGGGTGAACGCGAGGATGCGGGTCCGCTCCCCGACGACGGTGGAGGGGTCCTCGAGGAAGCCCTCGTCGTCGACGCCGATCCAGCGCAGCGTGGCGCCGGTGCGCCGGGCCAGCTCCTGCCAGGGCACCAGGTTGGCGTGGTGCTCCATCTCGGTGACGACGATCTCGTCGCCCGGTCCCAACCGCAGCCGGGACGCCACGGCCGGGTCCGTCCCGTCCAGGGCGCCGGGCGCACCCGCGTTGCTCACGGCATACGAGACGAGGTTGATCGCCTCGGTGCCGTTCTTGGTGAACACGACCTCGCCGGGGTCCGCCCCGATGAACCGGGCGACGGTGGCCCGCGCCTGCTCGTACGCCTCGGTGGCCTCCTCGGCCAGCTGGTGCGCGCCACGGTGCACGGCGGCGTTGCGCGTCAGGTAGTGCTCGCGCTCGGCGTCGAGGACGGCCAGCGGCTTCTGCGCGGTGGCCCCGCTGTCCAGGTAGACGAGCGGGCGGCCACCACGCACGGTGCGGGACAGGATGGGGAAGTCGGCCCGGATCCGGGCCAGCTCCTCATCCGTGAAGACCGGCATCGGTCAGGCCTGGACCTTCGCGTAGCGGTCGTAGCCCTCGTTCTCCAGGCGTTCGGCCAGCTCCGGACCGCCGGACTCGGCGATCTTGCCGTCGATGAAGACGTGCACGAAGTCGGGCCGGATGTAGCGCAGGATCCGGGTGTAGTGGGTGATGAGCATGACGCCGAGCCCGGTGTTCTCCTTGACCCGGTTGACGCCCTCGGAGACGACCTTGAGCGCGTCGACGTCGAGGCCGGAGTCGGTCTCGTCGAGGATCGCGATCTTCGGGCGCAGCAGCTCCATCTGGAGGATCTCGTGGCGCTTCTTCTCACCGCCGGAGAAGCCCTCGTTGACGTTGCGCTCGGCGAACGCCGGGTCGATGCGCAGGGCGGCCATGGCGTCCTTGACGTCCTTGACCCAGGTGCGCAGCTTGGGGGCCTCGCCGTCGATGGCGGTCTTGGCGGCGCGCAGGAAGTTGGACACGGTCACGCCCGGCACCTCGACGGGGTACTGCATGGCCAGGAACAGGCCGGCCTGGGCGCGCTCGTCGACGCCCATCGCCAGGACGTCCTCGCCGTCCAGCAGCACCGAGCCGCCGGTGACGGTGTACTTCGGGTGGCCCGCGATGGAGTAGGCCAGGGTCGACTTGCCGGAGCCGTTCGGGCCCATGATGGCGTGGGTCTCCCCGGAGCTCACTGTCAGGTCGACGCCGCGGAGGATCTCCTTCTCGCCGGCCTCGGTCTCGACGGTGACGTGCAGGTCACGGATCTCAAGAGTGGTCATCAGTCTTTTCTCGTCCTCGGGTGGTGGGGCGGGTCAGGCTTCGGGGTTCAGGGCGACATACACCTCGTCGCCCTCGATGCGGACGTGGTGCACGGTGACCGGTCGGGTCGCCGGCAGCGCGGTGGGGCGGCCGGTGACCAGGTCGAAGCGCGAGCCGTGCAGCCAGCACTCGATCGTGGTCCCGTCGACCTCGCCCTCGGAGAGGGACACGTTCTCGTGGGTGCAGGTGTCGTCGATCGCGTGCACCCGGCCGGAGGAGTCCCGGGCGATGGCCACCGGACGGCCGTCGAAGTCGGCACGCACCGCACCCACCTCGGGCAGGTCGTCGAGCGTGCAGACCCGGACCCAGTCCAGCTCCTCGTCCCTGGCGGCAGCGGTCATGCAGCCCCGCCCATCTCGGCCTCCAGCTCCTCCTCGATCGCCGCCATGAGCGTCTCCTGCACCTCGGGAACGCCGATCTTGGCGATGATGTCGGCGAAGAAGCCGCGCACCACCAGGCGACGCGCCTCGTCCTCGGGGACCCCCCGGGACATGAGGTAGAAGAGCTGCTCGTCGTCGAAGCGGCCCGTGGAGCTGGCGTGGCCGGCCCCCTCGATCTGGCCGGTCTCGATCTCCAGGTTGGGCACCGAGTCGGCGCGGGCGCCGTCGGTGAGCACCAGGTTGCGGTTGAGCTCGTAGGTGTCGATGCCCTCGGCCTCGGCGCGGATCAGCACGTCGCCGACCCACACGGTGCGGGCGGACTCGCCCTGCAGCGCGCCCTTGTAGGTGACCAGCGAGGTGGTCCTCGGGGCGGTGTGGTCGACGAAGGAGCGGTGCTCCAGGTGCTGGCCGGCGTCGGCGAAGTAGACGCCCAGCAGGGTGGCCTGGCCGCCCGGCCCGGCGTAGTGCACGTTGGTGTTCACGCGCACGATCGCCCCACCGAGGCTCACAGCGATGTGCCGGTAGGACGCGTCGCGGCCCACGAGCGCCTCGTGCTGACCGAGGTGGATCGCCTCGTCCTCCCACCGCTGCAGGGTGACGACGGTGAGGTCGGCCCCGTCCTCGGTGGTGATGGTGAGGAACTCGGAGTACTGCGCGGTGCCGTCGTGCTCGAGGATCACGGTGGCCCGGCTGTGCCGGCCCGCGGTGAGCGCCAGGTGGCCGAAGACCGGCTCACCTCCGGTGCCGGTGAGGCGCACCCGCACCGGCTCGTCCAGCTCGGCCTCGGCCGGGATCCGCAGGTGCATCGCACCCCCGCCGCGGGCGTAGGCCTGGACCGCGGCGCGGTCCCCCGGGGGCCGCGGCGCCAGCGCCCGGGCCTCCTCGCTGCCGACCTCGGTCAGCGTGACGCCGGCGGGCAGGTCGGTGGCCCAGTCGAGGTGACCGGAGGTGGTGCCGTCGGCGAACAGCTCGCCGAGCCGGTCCACCGGGGTGAACCGCCACTCCTCCTCCCGCCCCGTGGGCACCGGGAAGTCGTCGGGTGAGAACGAGGTCGTGCGGGCCGCCCGGGAGGCGTCCGGCACCCGTCCCGCGAGGGACTGGGGGTCGACGTGGCTCCCCTGGGTCAGGTCCTTGGTGTCGGTGACCAGCGTCATCAGCCGACGGCTCCTTCCATCTGCAGCTCGATCAGGCGGTTGAGTTCGAGGGCGTACTCCATGGGCAGCTCCCGGGCGATCGGCTCGACGAAGCCGCGCACGATCATCGCCATCGCCTCGGTCTCGGACATGCCGCGGGACATCAGGTAGAACAGCTGGTCCTCGGAGACCTTGGAGACGGTCGCCTCGTGGCCCATCTGCACGTCGTCCTCGCGGACGTCCACGTAGGGGTAGGTGTCCGACCGGGAGATGGTGTCCACCAGGAGCGCGTCGCAGACCACGCTGGACTTGCTGTGGTGGGCGCCCTCGAGCACCTGGACCAGGCCGCGGTAGGAGGTCCGGCCGCCGCCCCGCGCCACCGACTTGGACACGATGTGCGAGGAGGTGTGCGGCGCGGCGTGGACCATCTTGGCCCCGGCGTCCTGGTGCTGGCCCTCGCCGGCGAAGGCGACCGACAGGGTCTCCCCCGTCGCGTGCTCGCCGAGCAGGTAGACGGCCGGGTACTTCATCGTCACCTTGGAGCCGATGTTGCCGTCGATCCACTCCATGGTGGCGCCCTCGGCGCAGGTCGCGCGCTTGGTCACCAGGTTGTACACGTTGTTCGACCAGTTCTGGATGGTCGTGTAGCGCACCCGCGCGTTCTTCTTGACGATGATCTCGACGACCGCCGAGTGCAGCGAGTCGGTCTTGTAGATCGGCGCGGTGCAGCCCTCGACGTAGTGCACGTAGGAGCCCTCGTCGGCGATGATCAGCGTCCGCTCGAACTGGCCCATGTTCTCGGTGTTGATCCGGAAGTAGGCCTGCAGCGGGATCTCGACGTGGACCCCCGGCGGGACGTAGATGAACGAGCCACCGCTCCACACCGCGGTGTTGAGCGCGGCGAACTTGTTGTCCCCGGGCGGCACGACGGAGCCGAAGTACTCGCGGAACAGGTCCTCGTGCTCCTTGAGCGCCGTGTCGGTGTCGAGGAAGACGACACCCTGGGCCTCGAGGTCCTCGCGGATCTGGTGGTAGACGACCTCGGACTCGTACTGGGCGGCGACCCCGGCGATGAGCCGCTGCTTCTCCGCCTCCGGGATGCCCAGGCGGTCGTACGTGTTCCGGATGTCCTCGGGCAGCTCGTCCCAGGAGGTGGCCTGCTTCTCGGTCGACTTCACGTAGTACTTGATGTTCTGGAAGTCGATCCCGGTCAGGTCGCTGCCCCAGGTCGGCATCGGCTTCTTCTCGAACAGCCGCAGCGCCTTGAGACGCGTCCTCGTCATCCACTCGGGCTCGTTCTTGCGCCCGGAGATGTCGCGGACGACCTCCTCGGAGAGCCCGCGACGCGCGGACGCACCGGCCACGTCCGGGTCGGCCCAGCCGTACTCGTACCGCCCCAGGTCCTTGAGGCCTGGGTTGAGCTCTTCGATGTTCGTACTCATCGCGAGGACCTTCCTTGTGGGGTCTGGACGGGCGCGCTGCGCTGCGCGCTCACCGGCGCGCTCCAGAGCGCTCCGGTGGGGACGAAGGTGGTGCACACGTGCTCGCCGCCGGCCAGCGTGGCCAGGCGCTGCACGTGGACGCCGAGCAGGCGCGAGATCGCCTCGGTCTCGGCGTCGCAGAACTGGCGGAACTCGCTGGCCACGTGCCGCATCGGGCAGTGGCCCTGGCACAACTGTATGCCGGCCAGCCCGGTCCCCTGGGCGACGGGTCGGGTGCTGGCCACGAAGCCCTCGGCGCTCAGCGCCTCGGCGAGTGCGGCGGTGCGGGACTCCAGGTCGTCACCGGCGTCGGCCATGGCCTGGGCCAACCGGGACTCCAGGGCGGCGATCTGGGAGCGGGCGAACTCGTCGACCGCCTCCTCGCCCACCCGTTCGGCGAGGAAGTGCAGCGCCGCGGTGGCCACGCCGTCGTAGGCGGTGCCCATCTGCTCCTGGCCGAGGTCGGTCAGCACGTAGCGGCGCGCGGGTCGACCACGCCGGCGGGCGCCCGGCGCGGCCGGGGCCTCGGTGATGTAGCCGAGGGACTCCAGCGCGTCGAGGTGCCTGCGGACGGCGGCCGGGGTGAGGCCCAGCAGGCCGGCCAGCTCACGGGCCGAGACCGGTCCCCGCTCGCCGACCGCCCGACACACCCGGTCCCGGGTGCGGGACTCAGCGGTGGTGTCGGCCATAAACACCATGCCAGTGTGACCTATTTCCACGACAGTGCCAACGAAGGTCCACCTAACCTGGATTCCGTCCTGACAGGGTGTTTTGTGCCACACCCCCGCCGACGAGGCACGACGGGGAGGCGGCTCCGGGTCGGCCGCGGCGACGCCTACAGTGACCCTCGTGATCCGCCTGCACGACGTGCACCGCCGCTTCGGTGACGTCCGGGCCCTCGACGGCATGACGTGGTCGGCGCGGCCGGGCGAGGTGACCGCCGTGCTCGGCCCCAACGGCGCCGGCAAGACCACGGCGGTCGAGGTCGCCGAGGGTCTCCAGCCACGCGACGCCGGCACCGTCGAGGTCCTGGGCACCGACCCCTGGCGCGCCCCGGCCGACCACCGGGCCAGGGTCGGGGTGATGCTCCAGGACGGTGGCCTCCCCCAGGCGGTCCGGCCGTCGGCGCTGCTGCGCCACCTGGCCGGGTTCTACGCCGACCCCGCCGACGTCGGCGCCCTGGTGGACCGGCTCGACATCGGCCCGTTCGACCGGACCCCGGTCCGCCGGCTGTCCGGGGGCCAGCGGCAGCGGGTGGCGCTGGCCGCCGCCCTCGTGGGGCGGCCCGAGGTGGTCTTCCTCGACGAGCCCACGGCCGGGCTGGACCCGCACGTGCGACGCGAGGTGTGGGACCTGGTCCGGGAGACCGCCGGCTCGGGGGCGACCGTGGTGGTGACCACGCACTCCTTCGAGGAGGCGGAGCGGCTGGCCGACCACCTCGTCATCGTGGACCGCGGGCGGACCGTGGCCGAGGGCAGCTGCGCCGACATCGCCGGGGACGGCACGCTCGAGGAAGCGTACTTCTCGCTCACCGCCCGGAGTTCCCGGTGAGTGCTGCCGCTCCCCCGGCCCGGCGCGTCCTCCGCCAGGCACGCTTCGAGGCCGCCGGGCTGCTGCGTCACGGTGAGCAGCTGCTGGTCAGCATCGTCCTGCCGGCCCTGGCGCTGGTGACGCTGGCCCTCACGGACGTGCCGTCCCTGGGACCGGGGCGCCGCATCGACCTGGCCACCGCCGGCGTCCTCGCCCTCGCCGTGGTGTCGACGGCCTTCACCGGTCAGGCCATCCTGCTCGCCTTCGAGCGCCGGCACGGGGTGCTGCGGCTCCTCGGCACCACCCCGCTGGGCCGTGGTGGGCTGCTTGCCGGAAAGGCCCTGTCCGTCCTCGTGGTCCTGGCCGTCCAGGTGGTGGTGCTGGGCGGCCTGGGCCTGGCCCTGGGGTGGCGGCCCGACCCCGTCGGTGTCCTCCCCGCCCTCGTCGTCGGGGTCCTGGGGGTGGCGGCGTTCGCCTCCCTGGCGGCGCTGCTGGGCGGCACCCTGCGCGCCGAGGGGGTGCTCGCCCTGGCCAACCTGGGCTGGGTCCTGCTCCTCGGGGTCGGCGGGGTCGTCCTCCCCACGAGCCAGCTCCCGGAGGCGGTCGCGGGCGTGGTCTCCTGGCTGCCGTCGGCGGCCCTGGGTGACGGCCTGAGGGCGGCCCTCGTGGACGGGGCGGTGCCGGCCCGCGAGGCGCTGGTCCTGGTCGGGTGGTCCGTGGCGCTCGGCGGCCTGGCTGCGCGGTACCTGCGCTGGTCGGACTGATCCGGCCCGGACCTACCATGGGCGCCGTGACCTCCCCCTCCCCCGCCCCACCCCGCTCCGGTACCCCCTGGCTGCGCCGCGCCCTCGTGGCCAACCTGGTCCTCCAGGTGCTCATCGTGGTCACCGGGGGCGTCGTCCGGCTGACCGGCAGCGGGCTGGGCTGCCCGACCTGGCCCAACTGCGTCCCCGGCTCCTACTCCCCCGTGGTGGTCGAGGCCACCGCCTACCACCAGTACATCGAGAACGGCAACCGGGTGCTCGGCGCCGTCGTCATGGCCGGAGCCGTCGCGGCCCTGGTCGGGGTGTGGCGCTGGGCCCGCGGCCGTCGTGACCTGATGACCCTGGCCTGGGGTGTCCTGGCCCTCACCGCCGGCCAGGTGGTCCTCGGGGGGATCACGGTGCTCACCGGCCTGAACCCCGGCACCGTCATGGGCCACTTCCTCATCTCCATGGCCCTCGTCACCCTCAGCACCCTCCTGGTCGTCCGGGAGCGGGAGACCCACCCGCGGGTCCCGGCCCCCGGGCTGCCGGTCCTGGTGCGCCGGGTCGGCTGGCTGACGGCCGGGGTGGGCGGCCTGGTCATCGTGCTCGGCACGGTCGTGACCGGGTCCGGCCCCCACTCGGGGGACGCCGACGAGCCGGCCAGGTTCGGGTTCGACCCGCGGACCGTGGCCTGGCTGCACGCCGACGCGGTGATGCTCTTCTGCGGCCTGGTCGTGGCGATGGTCCTCGCCGTGCACCTCCTGGACCGCGCCGTTGCGGCCCGGCAGCCCTGGCGGGCGGTCCTGCTGGTCACCCTGGCGCAGGGGCTGGTCGGCTACGTGCAGTACGCGACCAAGCTGCCCGAGCTGCTCGTGCTGGTGCACATGCTCGGTGCGGCCCTGCTGACGCTCGTGCTCACCTGGGCGGTGCACAGCCTGCACCGCCCGGCGGCGGTCACGCCCAGGGCAGCGGCCAGTGCAGCAGCGGGTCCACCGCTACCGCAAGGAACACCAGCGTCAGGTAGCTGATCGAGAAGTGGAACAGGCGCATCGCGCGCAGCCGCGGGCCGGTCACCCCGGCCTTCGCCTGGCCGAGCAGCCGGTGCGCCTCGACGAGGAACACGGCGCCGGAGACCGCGGCGGCCGCGGCATACACCCACCCCATCCCGGCCACCGGCACCAGGGCCAGTGAGGTGAGGACGGTCACCCAGGAGTAGGCGACGATCTGCCGGCCCACGGTGACGTCCCCCGCGACGACGGGGAGCATCGGCACGCCGGCGTTGGCGTAGTCCTCCCGGAACCGCATGGACAGCGGCCAGTAGTGCGGCGGCGTCCAGAAGAAGACGACGAGGAACAGCACCAGGGCCGGCCAGTCGAGCCCGTCGGTGACGGCTGACCAGCCGATGAGGACCGGCATGCAGCCGGCGACCCCGCCCCAGACGATGTTCTGCGAGGTCCGCCGCTTGAGCAGCACCGTGTAGAAGCCGACGTAGAGGACGATCGCCCCCAGGGCCAGCCAGGCGGACAGCCAGTTGACGAGGGCGGCGAGCCAGACGAAGGACAGGGCGCCGAGGGCGACCCCGAAGACGATGGCGCCGCGCGGGCTGACCGCCCCGGTCACCAGGGGCCGGTTCTCGGTGCGGTGCATCCGGGCGTCGATGTCCCGGTCCAGGTAGCAGTTGAGCGCGTTGGCCGAACCGGCGGCGAGGGTGCCACCGACCAGCGTGGCCAGCACCAGCCCCACCGACGGGATGCCGCGCTCGGCGAGGAACATCACCGGGAAGGTGGTGACCAGCAGCAGCTCGATGATGCGCGGCTTGGTGAGGGCCACGTAGTCGGCCACGGTGTCCCGCCAACCCCGGGGGCGCTTCGCCTCCTGCGCGGTGACGGGACTGCGGTCGAGGGTCGTCACGTCGTCCTTCGTCTCCTCGGCGCACGGGAGGGGTGTGCACCGCGGTCGGGTCCCCCACGATCGTACCCGTCGGCCGGGATCCGGCCGCCCGGGGCGCGCAGTGCGGGGACGGGGAGCGGGGACTAGGGTCGGAGTGAGCGCAGATCCGGCGCGTCCCCGACCGTTGCACCTCGAGGAGTAGCCCGTGAGCCAGCCGACGACCGGCACCCCGCTGACCGCCCGCCGCAGCCCCGACCTGGCTCCCCCGGTGGTGGAGCGGACCGGGTGGACCGACCTGGATCTGCGGGCGGTGGACACGGCCCGGGTGCTCGCCGCGGACGCGGTCCAGAACACCGGCAACGGCCACCCCGGCACGGCGATGAGCCTGGCCCCGCTGGCGTACCTGCTCTACCAGCGGGTGATGCGCCATGACCCGAGCGACCCGCACTGGCTGGGCCGGGACCGGTTCGTGCTGTCCGCCGGGCACTCCAGCCTGACCCAGTACATCCAGCTGTACCTGTCCGGCTACGGCCTGGAGCTGGAGGACCTCAAGGCCCTGCGCAAGTGGGGGTCCCGCACCCCCGGGCACCCGGAGGTCCATCACACCCCGGGCGTCGAGATCACCACCGGCCCGCTCGGCTCGGGCCTGGCCAGCGCCGTCGGCATGGCGTTCGCCCAGCGCCGCCAGCGCGGGCTGCTCGACCCCGACGCGGAGCCGGGCACCTCCCCGTTCGACCACCACATCTGGGTCGTCGCCTCCGACGGCGACATCATGGAGGGGGTCACCTCCGAGGCGTCGTCGCTGGCCGGTCACCAGGAGCTGGGCAACCTGACGGTCGTCTACGACCAGAACCACATCTCCATCGAGGACGACACCGACATCGCCTTCTCCGAGGACGTGGCCAAGCGCTACGAGGCCTACGGATGGGACGTCCAGGTGGTCGACTGGCGGGCCTCCGACCCCTACACCGAGGACGTCGACGCCCTCCTGGAGGCGCTGGAGCGGACCCGGCAGACCCCGACTCCCAGCCTGGTCATCCTGCGGACGATCATCGCCTGGCCGGCCCCGAACGCCCAGGACACCGGCGCCTCGCACGGCTCGGCCCTCGGCGAGGACGAGGTGCGGGCCACCAAGGAGCTCCTCGGCTTCGACCCCGACGTGGCCTTCCCGGTCGAGCCGGAGGTCCTCGAGCACGCCCGCAAGGTCGTCGAGCGCGGCCGCCGGGCCCACGCGGAGTGGGACGCGGCCTACGCGCGCTGGCGGGAGGCGAACCCCGACCGGGCGACCCTCCTGGACCGCCTGCTCGAGCACCGGCTGCCCGAGGGTCTGGACGAGGCGATCCCCGTCTTCACACCCGACGCCAAGGGCAAGGCCACCCGGGCCGCCTCGGGCGAGGTGCTCACCGCCCTGGCCGACGTCCTGCCCGAGCTGTGGGGCGGCTCGGCCGACCTGGCCGGGTCCAACAACACGACGATGAAGGGCCAGCCCAGCTTCGTCCCCGCCCACCGCGCGACCCGGATGTTCCCCGGTCACGAGTACGGCCGCACCATCCACTTCGGGATCCGTGAGCACGCCATGGGCATGATCCTCAGCGGCATCGCCCTCGAGGGCCTCACCCGGCCGTACGGTGGCACCTTCCTGGTCTTCTCCGACTACATGCGACCGGCGGTGCGGCTGGCCGCGCTGCAGGCCCTGCCGACCATCTACGTGTGGACCCACGACTCCATCGGCCTGGGCGAGGACGGCCCCACGCACCAGCCGGTGGAGCACCTGGCCGCGCTGCGCGCCATCCCGGGCCTGGACGTCGTGCGACCGGCCGACGCCAACGAGACCGCGGTCGCCTGGCGGACCATCCTGGAGGTCGTCGACCACCCGGTGGGCCTGTGCCTGACCCGGCAGAACGTCCCGGTCCTCGACCGCACCGAGTACGCCCCGGCCGACGGCGTGGCCCGGGGCGGCTACGTCCTGGCCGAGGCCGAGGGCGGCGACCCCGACGTCATCATCATCGGCACCGGCTCCGAGGTGCACCTCGCCCTGGACGCCCGCAGGCTGCTGGCGGACGAGGGCATCCGGGCCCGGGTGGTCTCGCTCCCGTGCCGGGAGTGGTTCGAGGCCCAGGACCACGCCTACCGTGACGAGGTGCTGCCGCCCCGGGTGCGGGCCCGGGTCAGCGTGGAGGCCGGCGTGGCCCAGGGCTGGCGCGAGCTGGTCGGGGACGCCGGGCGGATCGTCAGCCTCGACCACTTCGGCGCGTCGGCCGACTACCAGACCCTCTACCGCGAGTTCGGGCTCACCCCCGAGGCCGTCGCCCGCGCGGCGCGCGAGTCCGTCGCCGCGGCCCGCGGCGACGCGCCCCCGGCGCACGACCTGCCGGACGAGCCGCACGGCGAGATCCCCACCGGCGACGCCGCCGAGGGCGGCGCCCGGTCCACCGACCCGGCCCGGCACCACTGACCGGCGCCCACTGAGGAGAGTTCGATGACCGAGCAGACCACGACCCGTACCGACAACCCGCTGGCGGCGCTCTCCGCCGAGGGTGTCTCGATCTGGCTGGACGACCTCAACCGGTCGATGATCGTCAGCGGCGAGCTGCAGGAGCTGGTCGACCACAAGCACGTCGTCGGGATCACCACCAACCCGACCATCTTCGCCGCCGCCCTGTCCGAGGGCGAGGCGTACAGCGACCAGGTGCGGGAGCTGGCCGCTGCCGGAGCCTCCGTGGACGAGGCGGTGTTCGCGCTGACCACCGAGGACGTGCGCAACGCCTGCGACGTCATGCGACCGGTGTTCGACCGCACCGACGGCGTCGACGGACGGGTGTCCATCGAGGTCGACCCTGGCCTGGCGGCGGACACCGAGGGCACGGCCGAGATGGCGCAGCGGCTGTGGGAGGCCGTCGACCGGCCCAACCTGTTCATCAAGATCCCCGCCACCGTCGAGGGGCTGCCGGCGATCAGCCGCACGCTGGCCCGGGGCATCAGCGTCAACGTCACGCTCATCTTCTCCCTGGACCGCTACCGCGCGGTGATGAACGCCTTCCTCACCGGTCTGGAGCAGGCGCGGCAGGCCGGGCTGGACCTGTCCACCATCCACTCGGTGGCCTCGTTCTTCGTGTCCCGGGTCGACACCGAGGTCGACAAGCGGCTCGAGGCCATCGGCACCGAGGAGGCCCTCGCGCTGCGCGGCAGGGCCGGGATCGCCAACGCCCGGCTGGCCTACCGGGCCTTCGAGGAGGTCTTCGCCACCCCGCGGTGGCAGAACCTCGCCGACGACGGCGCCCGCCTGCAGCGGCCGCTGTGGGCGTCCACCGGGGTGAAGAACCCGGCCTACCCCGACACCCTCTACGTCACCGAGCTGGTCGCACCGAACACGGTCAACACCATGCCCCACAAGACGCTCGAGGCCACCGCCGACCACGCGGCCATCACCGGTGACACGGTCCGCGGCCGGCACGAGGAGGCCCAGGAGGTGCTCGACGCCCTCGAGCGGGTGGGGGTGTCCTACACCGAGGTGGTGGAGCTGCTCGAGGTCGAGGGCGTGCAGAAGTTCGTCGACTCCTGGGGCCAGCTGCAGGAGACGGTGCGGGCGGAGCTCGACCGGTTCCGGGAGGGCGCGCGGTGAGCCGACTGGCCCTCCAGGCCCTCGGCGCGGCCGCGGAGGCGGTGGACCGCCACGTCCCGGCCCTGGTCGAGGAGCAGTTCGCCTCCCGGCTGCTGGCCCGCGACGCGACCCTGTGGGGCCCGGCCGCCGAGGCGGAGGCCTCCCGGCGGCTGGCCTGGGTGGACCTGTACCGCACCTCCCGTCCGCTCGTCGGGGAGGTCGAGGCGCTCGCCGACCAGGTGCGCGGCCGTGGGCTGGACCGGGTCGTGCTCTGCGGCATGGGCGGCTCGTCCCTGGCCCCCGAGGTGATCTGCGCGACCGCCGGGGTGCCGCTGGTCGTGCTCGACAGCTCCCACCCCGACATGGTCCGGTCGTGCCTGGAGCAGGACCTCGACCGCACCGTCGTCGTGGTGTCCTCCAAGTCCGGCTCGACCGTGGAGACCGACAGCCAGCGCCGCGCCTTCGAGGCGGCGTTCCGGGAGGCCGGTATCGACCCGGCCGAGCGCATCGTCGTGGTCACCGACCCCGGCAGCCCCCTCGACCAGGCCTCCCGCGAGGCCGGGTACCGCGTCGTCAACGCCGACCCCCACGTCGGCGGGCGCTACTCCGCGCTCACCGCCTTCGGCCTGGTCCCGGCCGGTCTGGCCGGGGTCGACGTGGCCGAGCTGCTCGACGAGGCCGAGTCGGTCGCCGACCTGCTCTTCGAGGACGACCGGGGCAACCCCGGCCTCACCCTGGGCGCCGCCCTCGCGGGAACCCGGCCGCTCCGGGACAAGCTGGTGTTCACCGACGACGGCTCCGGGATCCCCGGGTTCGCCGACTGGGCGGAGCAGCTCATCGCCGAGAGCACCGGGAAGGACGGGACCGGCCTGCTGCCGGTCATCGCCTCGCCGGCCAGCGCCCGGCGCCTGCAAGACGCCGCGGACGTCACCCGGATCTCCCTCGTCGGGGAGTCCGAGGACGACGACGAGGCGCCGGCGTCCGGTGCCGCCCCGTCGTCACTGGTCACCGTCGGGGGCTCGCTCGGGGCCCAGCTGCTGCTCTGGGAGGTCGCCACCGCGGTGGCCGGCCGGATCCTCGGCATCAACCCGTTCGACCAGCCGGACGTCGAGAGCGCCAAGGAGGCCGCCCGCCGGCAGATGGCGTCCGGTCCCGGGGCCGCCAGCACCGAGGGCGTGCGCGACGGCGCCGTCGTCATCCGGGGCGCCACCGGGGCCCGGGACCTGCCCGGCGCCGTGGCCGACCTGCTGGGCCGGGTCGACCCGGAGACCGGCTACCTCGCCGTCATGGTCTACCTCGACCGGCTGGCGCACGCCGGCCTGGAGGAGGTCGCCGACGCCCTCACCGTCCGCACCGGCCGCCCGGTGACCTTCGGCTGGGGCCCGCGGTTCCTGCACAGCACCGGGCAGCTGCACAAGGGTGGGCCGCCCACCGGCGTCTACCTGCAGGTCACCGGGGAGCCGCGCCGGGACCTGCCGGTCCCCGGGCGGGACTACACGTTCGGCCGGCTCATCGCCGCCCAGGCCGCCGGCGACGCCGACGTGCTCCAGGAGCTCGGCCGCCCGGTGCTGCGCCTGCACCTGACCGACGTCGAGGCAGGGCTGGCGCAGCTGCGCGCCGCGCTCGGCCCCGACGCGGGAGGGCGAGCGTGACGCCGGTCCCCGTCACCCCGGACCACAACCCGCTGCGCCACCCCGACGACAAGCGCCTGCCCCGCATCGCCGGGCCGTGCAGCATGGTGATGTTCGGGGTGACCGGCGACCTGGCCCGCCGCAAGCTGATGCCGGCGATCTACGACCTGGCCAACCGCGGGCTGCTCCCCCCGGGGTTCTCCCTGGTCGGCTTCGCGCGCCGGGAGTGGGAGGACCGGCAGTTCGCCGAGATCGTGCACGACGCCGTGCGGGCCAACGCCCGCACCCCGTTCCGGGAGGAGGTGTGGCGCAGCCTCGCCGAGGGGTTCCGCTTCGTCTCGGGGAGCTTCGACGACCCGGACGCCTTCGCCGAGCTGGCCCGCACCGTCCGCGCCCTCGACGAGGAGCGCGGGACGGGCGGCAACCACGCGTTCTACCTGTCCATCCCCCCACAGTGGTTCGCGCCGGTCTGCGAGCAGCTCGAGGCGGTCGGGCTGAGCACCCCCTCCCCCGGCACCTGGCGGCGGGTGGTCATCGAGAAGCCGTTCGGTCACGACCTGCACAGCGCCCGCGAGCTCAACGAGATCGTCGAGTCCGTCTTCCCGCCGGACGCGGTGTTCCGCATCGACCACTACCTGGGCAAGGAGACCGTCCAGAACATCCTGGCGCTGCGGTTCGCCAACCAGATGTTCGAGCCGATCTGGAACAGCCACTACGTCGACCACGTCCAGATCACCATGGCCGAGGACATCGGCATCGGGGGCCGGGCCGGCTACTACGACGACGTCGGCGCCGCCCGGGACGTCATCCAGAACCACCTGCTGCAGCTGCTGGCCCTGACCACGATGGAGGAGCCGGTCTCGTTCACCGCCGACGCGGTGCGCACCGAGAAGGAGAAGGTCCTCGCCGCGGTCCGGCTGCCCGAGGACCTGTCCACGGGCACCTGCCGCGCCCAGTACACCCGCGGCTGGCAGGGCAGCGAGCTGGTACCCGGTTACCTCGAGGAGGAGGGCGTCGCCCCGGGCTCCCGGACCGAGACGTATGCCGCACTCCGGCTCGAGGTGGACACGCGCCGCTGGGCCGGGGTGCCGTTCTACCTGCGCACCGGCAAGCGCCTGGGCAAGCGGGTCACCGAGATCGCGGTGATGCTGCGTCGCGCCCCGCACCTGCCGTTCAGCAGCACCGCCACCGAGGAGCTGGGGCACAACGCCGTCGTCGTCCGGGTGCAGCCCGACGAGGGGATCACGGTCCGGTTCGGGTCGAAGGTGCCCGGCTCCCAGATGGAGGTGCGGGACGTCTCGATGGACTTCACCTACGGCTCGTCGTTCACCGAGGACAGCCCCGAGGCCTACGAGCGGCTCATCCTCGACGTCCTCCTCGGCGACCCGCCGCTGTTCCCCCGCCACCGGGAGGTCGAGCTGTCCTGGCAGATCCTGGACCCGGTGGTCCAGCACTGGGCCGCGTCCGAGGAGCCGCCGGCCCGGTACCGGGCCGGCACCTGGGGCCCGAAGGAGGCCGACGAGCTGCTGGCCCGGGACGGCCGGGAGTGGAGGCTGCCGTGATCGTCCAGCTGCCCGACACCAGCACCCGCCAGGTCGCCGACACCCTGCTCCGGTTGCGCCACGACGTCGGGGCGGTGGCCACCAGCCGGGTCCTCACCCTCGTGGTCCTCACCGACGAGGAGGGCGCCGACCGCGCGGTCCGCGCCGCCAACGACGCCACCCGTGAGCACCCCGCGCGGATCATCGCGCTGGTGTCCCGCGACGGCGGCGAGGACGGGCTGGACGCCGAGATCCGGGTCGGCGGTGACGCCGGGGCCAGCGAGATCGTCGTGCTCTGGCTGCGCGGGGGCTTGGCCGACCACCCCGACGCCGTCGTCACCCCGCTCCTCCTCCCCGACTCCCCCGCCGTCGCCTGGTGGCCCGACGACTGCCCGCCGCAGAGCGTGGCGGACACGCCGGTGGGCCGGATGGCCCGGCGGCGGGTCACCGACGCGGACGCCGCAGTGGACCCCGCCGCGCACCTCCGGCTCCGCGCCGAGCACTACCACCCCGGCGACACCGACCTCGCCTGGACCCGGATCACCCGCTGGCGCGGGGTCCTCGCCTCGGCGCTGGACAACCCGCCGTACGAGCCGGTGGAGGCGGCCGAGGTGACCGGGGCGGACCCCAGCCCCAGCACCGACCTCATGGCCGGGTGGCTCGCCCACGCCCTCCGGGTGCCGGTCCGCCGGGCCACGGACGGCTCCGCCGCCGGCCTGGTGTCGGTCCGGCTGGAGCGGGCCTCCGGACCCGTCGAGCTGCGTCTGGACCGGGACGAGGAGGGCACCGGGCACCAGGCCGTGGGCCGGCTGTCCCAGCCCGGCCAGCCGGTGCGCCGGGTGCCGCTGCTGCCGCCCGACGTCCCCGCCTGCCTGGCCGCGGAGCTGCGCCGGCTCGACCCCGACGAGATCTACGCCGCCGCTCTCACCCAGGGCCTGCCCCGGGTGGAACGCGTCTGAGGGAGGAACCGTGCCCGCCCAGGTACACGTCCTGCCCGACCCCGACCGCCTCGCGGACGCGGTCGCCGGTGCGCTGCTCGGGGTGGTCGCGTCCACGGTGCGTTCCGGTGCCCGCGCGGACGTGTGCCTCACCGGCGGGTCGATGGGCTCGCGGGTCGTCGCCGCCCTGGCCTCCCGCGACGTAGAGCCGGACGTGTGGTCGGCGGTGCACCTGTGGTGGGGTGACGAGCGGTTCGTCCCACGCGGAGACCAGGACCGCAACGACGCCCAGGCGGACGCGGCCGGGTTGGGGCGCCTCGGGGTGCCGCCGTCGCAGGTCCACCGGGTGCCGACGTCGGACGTCGCCGCGGACGTCGAGGAGGCAGCCCGGTCGTATGCCGCGGAGCTGGCCGCCCACGCCCCGCCCGGGGAGTCGGTTCCCCGGTTCACCGTGGTGCTCCTCGGGGTGGGACCGGACCGGCACGTCGCCTCGTTGTTCCCGGCTCGGCCCGAACTCACGGTGACCGACCGCAGCACCGTGGCGGTCACCGGTTCCCCCAAGCCCCCGCCTGTCCGGGTCTCGCTCACGGTCCCGGCGCTGCGCGCCGCGGAGCGGGTGTGGTTCGTCGTCGCGGGCGGGGACAAGGCCGAGGCGGTCCGGGCCGGCCGGTCCGTCGTCGACGACCCGCAGGCCCCGGTGTCCTGGGTCCGCGGCAGCCGGGAGACGGTGTGGTGGCTGGACCGGGCCGCCGCGGGCGGGCTCGGAGACGACTGAGGGCGCCCCGGAGCACGGTGCTCCAGGACGCCCTCCCTAGTGCTCGGAACGAGCGGGGCGGGCGCTCAGTCGACCAGCTCGCCCCGGCGGCGACGGAGCTCGCGCAGCGCCTCCTCCAGGAGAGCCTCGCCCTCCTGCTGGCTGCGCCGCTCCTTCACGTAGGCCAGGTGGGTCTTGTACGGCTCGATGCGCGGGGGCGCCGGGGGGTTGTCCCGGTCCAGGCCCGCCGGGAAGCCGCACCGCGGGCAGTCCCACTCCTGCGGGATCTCCAGGTCCGGCTCCTGGGCGAAGCTGGGGCGGGTCTCGTGGCCGTTGGCGCACCAGTAGGAGACGTGGATGCGTGGGGCGACCTCTCCCCTCTCGGCCTCTCCCATGGGTCCGGCACCGACACGGCTACCGCGGATCGCACTCGTCCCGGCCACGTTCCAGCTCCTCTCGACCACTCTGTCGCAGCAGGTCACCGGCTGCGTGGCGTCAATGTACCCCAGCGGCCCGGCCGGGTGGAGGGGTCGCCCCGGCGCGGCGGTCCGTCAGCTGAAGCGGACGAGCAGCCCGATACCGACGATGGCGGTCACCCAGATGATGGCGACGGCGATGGTGATCCTGTTGAGGTTGCGCTCGGCCACCGACGACCCACCGAGGCTGCTGGACATGCCCCCGCCGAACATGTCGGACAGGCCACCGCCCCGGCCCTTGTGCATGAGGATCAGGAGCACCAGGAAGATGCTGCTGAGCACCAGCAGCACGTCGAGGACGATCCGGACAGCAGTCACTCGCAGTCACCTAACGTCGAGGGCGGGTCGTGGGCGTGTGGGAACCCCGTCGCGCACGCACCGTGGCGGGCGCGCGCTACAGGGTATCTCACGCCGTGGCGCCGTGGTGCTCCCGGTAGCGGCAGATGGACGCGAAGTCCTCGACCACGATCGAGGCCCCGCCCACCAGCGCGCCGTCCACGTCGGGCTGGGCCATGATCGCGGCGACGTTGGTCGGTTTGACGGACCCGCCGTAGAGGATGCGGATGCGGTCCGCGCTGTCGCCACCGGCCAGGTCGGCCACCCGGTCCCGGATCGCGAGGCAGACCTCCTGGGCGTCCTCCGGGGTGGCGACCTCCCCGGTGCCGATGGCCCACACCGGCTCGTAGGCCACCACGATCCCCGCCACCGCGGCCCGGTCCACCGGCGCCAGGGCGGCGTCCAGCTGGGCCAGCACGTGCGGGACGTGGTCACCCGCCTGGCGGACCTCCAACGGCTCCCCCACGCACAGGATCGGCACCAGCTCGTGGCGCAGCGCGGCCCGGACCTTGGCGGCGACCAGCTCGTCGTCCTCGTGGTGGTACTGCCGGCGCTCGCTGTGCCCCACGACGACGTAGGTGCAGCCGAGCCTGGCCAGGAAGGCGCCCGAGATGTCGCCGGTGTAGGCGCCCTCGTCGTGCGGCGACAGGTCCTGGGCCCCGTAGCGGATCCGGAGCCGGTCGCCCTGGACGAGCGTCTGCACCGACCGCAGCGCCGTGAACGGCGGCAGGACCGCGACCTCCACCGCGCTGAAGTCGTGCTTCGCATCGCGCAGGGTCCAGTCCAGCTTCTGCACCAGGTGGGTCGCCTGGAGGTGGTCCAGGTTCATCTTCCAGTTGCCCGCCATGAGCGGGACACGGTCGGCCATGTGCTCCTCAGTCCTCCAGTACCGCCAGGCCCGGCAGCGTCTTGCCCTCGAGATACTCGAGGGAGGCGCCGCCGCCGGTCGAGATGTGTCCGAAGTCGTCGTCGGCGAAGCCGAGCTGGCGCACCGCGGCGGCGCTGTCGCCGCCGCCGACGACGGTCAGGGCGCCGTGCTTCGTGATGCCTGCCAGGGCATCGGCGAGGACCCGGGTGCCCGCCGCGAACGGCTCCATCTCGAAGGCGCCCATCGGGCCGTTCCAGAACACGGTCCGGGCGTCGCCGAGGGCGTCGGCGAAGGCCCGGGCGGACTCCGGGCCGATGTCCAGGCCCATCCGGTCCGCGGGGATCGCGTCGGCCGGGACGACCTCGTGGTCGGCGTCCGCGGAGAACTCCGTGGCGACGACGATGTCGGTGGGCAGGACGATCTCCACGCCCCGCTCCGCCGCGGTGTCGAGGTAGCCGCGGACCGCGTCGACCTGGTCCTCCTCGAGGAGGCTGCGCCCTACCTCGTGGCCCTGCGCCCTGAGGAAGGTGAAGACCATCCCGCCACCGACGAGGAGGCGGTCGGCGGTGCGCAGGAGGTTCTCGATGACCCCGAGCTTGTCGCTGACCTTCGCCCCGCCCAGCACCACGGCATACGGTCGCTCCGGGTCGCTGGTGAGGCGGTGCAGCACCTCGACCTCGGCCAGCACGAGGTCCCCGGCGGCGTGCGGGAGACGCTGGGCCACGTCGTAGACGCTGGCCTGCTTGCGGTGCACGACGCCGAAGCCGTCGCTGACGAAGACGTCGGCGAGGGCCGCGAGCTCGTCGGCGAACGCCCCGCGGGCCGCGTCGTCCTTGGCGGTCTCGCCGGCGTTGAACCGCAGGTTCTCCAGCAGGGCGACCTGCCCCTCGCCCAGGGACGCGACGGTCTCCCGGGCGGAGGGGCCGACGGTGTCCTCGGCGAACGCGACCGGGGTGCCGAGGAGCTCCTCGAGCCGCCGGGCCACCGGACGCAGGGAGTACCGCGGGTCCGGCTCACCCTTCGGTCGGCCCAGGTGGGCGACGACGACCACCTTCGCGCCGGCGTCGGCCAGCCGCCGGATCGTCGGCACCGAGGCGCGGACGCGCCCGTCGTCGGTGATCCGGTCGCCGTCCAGCGGGACGTTGAGGTCGCTGCGGACCAGGACCCGCTTGCCGCGGAGGTCGCCGAGGTCGTCGATGCGCTTCACCGCGACCTCAGAGGGACTCGCCGACCTTGACGGTCAGGTCGACCAGGCGGCAGGAGTAGCCCCACTCGTTGTCGTACCAGCCGACGATCTTCACCTGGTCGCCGATGACCCGGGTCATGCCCGCGTCGAAGATGCAGGAGTGCGGGTCGGTCTCGATGTCCTTGGAGACGATCGGGTCCTCGGTGTACTTGAGGATGCCCTTGAGGGTGCTCTCGGCCGCGGCCTTCATCGCGCCGTTGACCTCCTCGACGGTGACCTCGCGGCCCGCCTGGAAGGTCAGGTCGGTGGCCGAGCCGGTCGGGGTCGGGACGCGGAAGGCGAAGCCGTCCAGCTTGCCCTTCAGGTCGGGCAGGACCAGGCCGATCGCCTTCGCGGCGCCGGTGGTGGTCGGGACGATGTTGAGGGCGGCGGCGCGGGCGCGGCGCAGGTCCTTGTGCGGGCCGTCCTGGAGGTTCTGGTCCTGGGTGTAGGCGTGGATCGTCGTCATCAGACCCTTGACGATGCCGAACTCCTCGTGCATCACCTTCGCCATCGGGCCCAGGCAGTTCGTGGTGCAGGAGGCGTTCGAGATGATGTGGTGGTTGGCCGGGTCGTAGGCGTCGTCGTTCACGCCCATGACGATCGTGACGTCCTCGTTCTTCGCCGGGGCGGTGATGATGACCTTCTTGGCACCGCCGTCCAGGTGGGCCTTCGCCTTCTCCGCGCTGGTGAAGATGCCGGTCGACTCGATGACGACGTCGACGCCGAGGTCACCCCAGGGAAGCTGGGCCGGGTCCTTCTCGGCGAACGAGCGGACCACCTGGTCGCCGATCTTGATGCCCTCGTCCACCACCGAGACCTCGCGGTCCAGGCGCCCCAGGATCGAGTCGTACTTGAGCAGGTGGGCCTGCGTGTCGTCGTCGCCCAGGTCGTTGAAGGCGACCACCTCGATGTCGGCGCCCGTCGCCAGCACCGCCCGGTAGAAGTTGCGGCCGATCCGGCCGAAGCCGTTGATCCCGACGCGAACGGTCATGGTGAACCTCCATCTGTGTCGGCGCGGGGGACCGCGCGCAGGGGCGTCCTGTTGGTACCCAACCTAGGGGATCCCCCGGGGTCGGCGTCACCCGGGGCGAGCGGCTAAAACGCCGGTCAGTCCTCGAACATGTCCGGGGTGAGGTTGGCCTCGGTGCCCTCGATGCCCAGCTCCTCGGCGCGCTTGTCGGCCATGGCCAGGAGGCGCCGGATCCGGCCGGCGACGGCGTCCTTGGTCAGCGGCGGGTCGGCCAGCTGACCGAGCTCCTCCAGGCTCGCCTGCTTGTGCTGGATCCGGAGCAGGCCGGCCGCCCGCAGGTGCTCGGGGACGTCCTCGCCGAGGATCTCCAGCGCCCGCTCGACCCTGGCCCCGGCGGCGACCGCGGCCCGTGCCGAGCGCCGCAGGTTGGCGTCGTCGAAGTTGGCGAGCCGGTTGGCGGTCGCCCGCACCTCGCGGCGCATCCGGCGCTCCTCCCAGGCCAGCACCGAGTCGTGCGCCCCGAGCCGGGTCAGCACCGCCCCGATGGCGTCGCCGTCCCGGAGCACCACCCGGTCGACGCCGCGGACCTCGCGGGCCTTGGCCTGGATGCCCAGCCGGCGGGCGGCGCCGACCAGTGCGAGCGCCGCCTCCGGCCCCGGGCAGGTGATCTCCAGGGCGGAGGAGCGGCCCGGCTCGGTGATCGACCCGTGGGCGAGGAAGGCGCCCCGCCAGGCGGCCTCCGCGTCGCAGACGCCGGCGCCGACGATCCGCGGGGGCAGGCCGCGCACCGGCCGGCCGCGGTGGTCGATGAGTCCGGTCTGCCGGGCCAGCACCTCCCCGTCCGAGGTGGCGCGCACGACATACCGGGTGCCCTTGCGGATGCCGCCCGGGGACATGACCACCAGCTCGCTGGTCGCGCCGTAGACGTCCGCGAGGAAGGCGCGGAGCCGGCGGGCCGCCTGGGCGGTGTCCACCTCGGCCTCGATGACGATGCGACCCCCGATGATGTGCAGCCCCCCGGCGAAGCGGAGGAGCGTGGCCGCCTCCGCCTTGCGACAGCAGGTCTTGGTCACGGGAAGGCGGCTCAGCTCGTCCTTCACCCTCGCGGTCATGGCCATGCCGGTCATCCTCCCACTCCCCCGTGCCCCACTGGCCGGTCAGCCACCGATGATCACATCCCGGTACGCGGCCGCCAGCCGCAGGGTGTCGTGGACCCCGCGCCGGCGCACGCTGCGCACCGGGGCCACGACGAGCTCGGCGCCGAGGCCGGCGACCACCTCGCGCAGCGTCTCCTCGTCGGTCCGCACTACCGACGGGTCGGCGATGACGTGGTCGAACTGCAGGTCCGGGGCGTGCGCGGACAGCACCTCGACGTGCTCGGACGGGGAGAAGCCCAGCGTCTCGTCGTCCTCCATCCCGACGTTGAGGGTGAGGATCCGCTTGGCCGGGGTGTTGACCAGGGCGTCCCGCAGCTTCGGGACCAGCAGGTGCGGCATCACCGAGGTGAACCACGACCCCGGACCGAGGATCACCCAGTCGGCCAGCTTGACCGCCTCGAGCGCCTCCGGGCAGGACGGCGGGTCCTCCGGCAGCAGCCGGACGCTGACCACCCGGCCCGGGGTGCGGGCTACGTTGGACTGGCCGCGGACGACGGTGAGCTCGCGCGGGTCGTCGGGGTCCAGACCCGCGACGTCGGCCTCGATGTCCAGCGGGAGCAGCGACATCGGCAGCACCCGGCCGCGGGTGTTGACCAGGCGGCCGACGAGGTCGAGCCCGCGGACCGGGTCGCCCAGCAGGTCCCAGAGCCCCAGGATGAGCAGGTTGCCCAGGGCGTGCCCGGCCAGCTCGCCCCGGCCCCCGAGGCGGTGCTGCAGCACCGCGCTCCACTGGTGACCCCAGGCGGTGTCCTCGCACAGTGCGGCCAGGGCCATCCGCAGGTCACCGGGCGGCAGGATGTCGAACTCCTGCCGGAGCCGCCCGCTGGAGCCGCCGTCGTCGGCGACGGTGACCACGGCGGTGATCGCCTCGGTGATGTGCCGGAGGGCCTGGAGCGAGGCGGACAGCCCGTGCCCGCCCCCGAGTGCCACGACGCGCGGCGTGCTCACTCGCGCCCCAGGTCGCGGTGGAACGGGGCGATCTGCACGCCGTCGGGCGCCTCGATACGGCGCACCAGCTCCTCGGCGACGGCGACCGAGCGGTGCTTGCCCCCGGTGCAGCCCACGGCCACCGTGAGATGGCGGCGGCCCTCACGGAGGTAGCCCTGCATGGCGATCCGCAGCATCCGGACGACCGCGTCGAGGTACTCGTCGGCTCCGGGCTGCTGGAGGACGAAGTCGCGCACCTGGGGGTCCCGACCGTTGAACGGCCGCAGCTCCGGGTCCCAGTAGGGGTTGGGCAGGAACCGGAGGTCGAGGACGATGTCGGCGTCGAGGGGGATGCCGTACTTGAAGCCGAAGGACATCACCGCGACGTGCAGCTGGATGCGGTTGTCGGCGTTGAGCAGCTCATCGACGCGGGCACTGAGCTGGTGGACGTTGTAGCCGGTGGTGTCCACGACGATGTCCGCCCGGGAGCGGATGTCGCCCAGCAGCCGGCGCTCCCGGGTGATCCCGTCCAGGAGCAGCCCGTCACCCTGCAGCGGGTGCGGCCGGCGCACCGACTCGAACCGGCGGACCAGGGCCTCGTCGGTGGCGTCGACGAACACGATGCGGGGGTGCCACCCGGCACGGGCCAACTCCTCGACCGCCTCCTGCAGGTCGGTGCCGAGGTCGCGGGAGCGGACGTCGACGACGGCGGCGACCCGGCGCGGCTCGTCGCGGGTCCGCACCAGCTCCAGGAGCGGCACGAGCATCTGCGGCGGGAGGTTGTCGACGACGTACCAGCCGCGGTCCTCCAGCACGTCGGCGGCGGTCGTCCGCCCGGCGCCGCTCATGCCGGTGAGCAGGACGAACTCTCGCGTCTCCGCGTCCTCCGCGGAGCCGGGGACCGCGCCGTCGACCTGGCTCATCGCCGTCCCTTCACTCGAGCACCTCGCCGGTAGCCAGGTTAACCGCCGGGACGGTCTCCTTGGCCGCGAGCCGCTCGTGGATCGTCTGCGCCAGCTGCGGCCCGATCCCGGGCACCGTCGCCAGCTCCTCCGGGCTCGCCGCGCGGATCCGCTTCACCGAACCGAACTTGCGCAGCAGGGCCTTGCGCCGGGCCTCGCCGAGGCCCGGGATGCCGTCCAGCTGGCTGGCCGTCATCGTCTTGGACCGCCGCTGCCGGTGGAAGGCGTTGGCGAAGCGGTGCGCCTCGTCCCGCACCCGTTGCAGCAGGTACAGCCCCTCGCTCGTGCGCGGCAGGACCACCGGGAAGTCCTGGCCCGGGAGCCACACCTCCTCCAGGCGCTTGGCCAGGCCGATCACCGCGACGTCGGTGACCCCCAGCGCGCTGATCGCGGCCTGGGCGGCGTTGACCTGCGGGAGCCCGCCGTCCACGACGACGAGGTTGGGTGGGTAGGCGAAGCGCGCCGGCCGGCCGTCGTCGTCCCGCGCTTGGCGCCCCTCGACGAGGTGGCGGAACCGGCGGGTCAGGACCTCGTGCATGGCCGCCGTGTCGTCGGCCGTGCCGCTGCGCACGATGAACCGGCGGTACTCGGACTTGCGGGGCAGACCGTCCTCGAAGACCACCATCGAGCCCACGACGTCCTGCCCCTGCACGTGGCTGATGTCGAACGACTCGATCCGCAGCGGTGCCTCGTCCAGCTCGAGGTACTCCTGGAGCTCCTGGAGGGCCTGGCTGCGCAGGGTCAGGTCACCGGAGCGGGCCACCTTGTGCCGGGCCAGGGACTGCTCGGCGTTGCGCCGGACCGTCTCCATGAGGGCCTTCTTGTCGCCGCGCTGGGGCACCCGGATGCGGACCGTGGAGCCGCGCAGGGTGCTCAACCAGGCGGCGAGGTCGTCGATCCCGGCCGGCTCGATCGGCACCAGGACCTCCTTGGGCACCGCGTCGCCCGACTCCCCGCCGTAGACCTGCTGGAGCAGGTGCTCCACGATCTCGGCGAGGTCCTCCGCGCCCTTCTCGCTCACCCAGCCGCGCTGGCCCCGGACCCGGCCGCCGCGGACGTGGAACACCTGGACGGCGACCTCGAGCTCGTCGTCGGCGAGGGCGAACACGTCGGCGTCCGTGGCGTCCGGGAGCACCACCGCGGACTTCTCCAGTGCCCGCTTCAGCGCGGCCAGGTCGTCGCGCAGCCGGGCCGCCCGCTCGAAGTCGAGCTCGGCGCTGGCCTGGCGCATCTCCCGCTCGAGGCGCTTGATGAACTTCCCGGTGTTGCCGGCCATGAAGTCGCAGAAGTCCTCGGCGATCCTGCGGTGCTCCTCGGCGCTGACCCGGCCGACACAGGGCGCGGAGCACTTGTCGATGTAGCCCAGGAGGCAGGGCCGGCCCACCTGGGCGGCGCGCTTGAAGACGCCCTTGCTGCAGGTGCGGACCGGGAACACCCGCAGCAGCTGGTCGAGGGTCTCCCGGATCGCCCAGGCGTGGGCGTACGGGCCGAAGTACCGGGTGCCCGGCTTCTTCGCCCCGCGCATCACCTGGGCGCGCGGGAACTCCTCCCCCATCGTCACCGCGAGGTAGGGGTAGGACTTGTCGTCGCGGTACTTGACGTTGAACCGGGGGTCGAACTCCTTGATCCAGGAGTACTCCAGCTGCAGCGCCTCGACCTCGTTGCGGACCACGGTCCACTCGACGCTGGCCCCGGTCTGGACCATGGTGCGCGTGCGGGGGTGCAGCGCGCTGAGGTCCTGGAAGTAGGAGCTGATCCGCGACCGCAGCGACTTGGCCTTGCCGACGTAGATGACGCGGCCGTGCTGGTCCCGGAACCGGTACACGCCGGGCTCGGTGGGGATCTCCCCCGGCCTGGGGCGGTAGGTCGACGGGTCAGCCACACCTCAACCCTAAGCAATGGCGGGGACGGTCCCGGGCCGGAGCCCAGGGCGTCCGCCGTCCGACGGTGCGGCCGGGGGCGCGGGGTCAGCGCTGGACGCGGACCGTGTCGCCCTCGACCTCCGCGGTGAGACCGGTGAGCCCGCGCTCGGCCGGGCCCCCGACGACCTCACCGGTGTCCATCCGGAACCGGCTGCCGTGGCACGGGCAGAGCAGCTCCGCACCGTCCGTGCGGCTCACCGCGCACCCCTCGTGCGGGCAGGTGGCGTCGAAGGCGCGGAAGTCGCCCGAGCTGGGCTGGCTGACGATGACGTTGTCGCCCTCCCGGTAGACCGCACCACCCTCGGGGACCTCGGTGACCGGCACCTCGACGTCGTCGCCGCTCCCTGCCGCCGGTCCGGGGCCCGGCTCCACCTCCGGACCGTCGTCGTCACCGCACGCGGCGAGGGCGCCGGTGACCAGGAGGCCCGCGCCACCGGCCTGCAGGAGGCTGCGCCGGCTGGGACCGCGGCCGTTGGTCGAGGTTGTCATGGCGGGACGATAACCGTCGCACGGTCCCGGTGCAGGTCAGCTCCCGGCGCGTCGGCGGCTCAGGCCGACGAGGTGCGCCGGCCCCGCTCGAGGAGCGGAGCCAGGAACTGCCCCGTGAAGCTGCCCGGGGTGCGGGCGACGTCCTCCGGGGTGCCCTCGGCGATGACCGTGCCGCCGCCGCGGCCACCCAGCGGACCCATGTCGACGACCCAGTCGGCGCTCTTGACGACGTCGAGGTTGTGCTCGATGACGATGACCGTGTTGCCCTTGTCGACCAGCCCCTGCAGCACCCCGAGGAGCTTGCGGATGTCCTCGAAGTGCAGACCGGTGGTGGGCTCGTCGAGCACGTAGATGGTGCGGCCGGTCGACCGCTTCTGCAGCTCCGAGGCGAGCTTGACCCGCTGGGCCTCCCCACCGGACAGCGTGGGCGCTGGCTGGCCGAGCCGCACGTAGCCCAGGCCCACGTCGACGAGGGTCTGCAGGTGCCGGGAGATCGCCGGCACCGCGGCGAAGAACTCCGCCGCCTCCTCGATCGGCATGTCGAGCACGTCGGCGATGGTCCGCCCCTTGAAGTGGACCTCGAGGGTCTCCCGGTTGTACCGGGCGCCGTGGCACACCTCGCACGGGACGTAGACGTCCGGGAGGAAGTTCATCTCGATCTTGAGCGTGCCGTCGCCGGAGCAGGCCTCGCAGCGGCCGCCCTTGACGTTGAAGGAGAACCTGCCGGGCTGGTAGCCGCGGATCTTCGCCTCGGTCGTCTGCGCGAACAGCTTGCGGATGTGGTCGAACACGCCGGTGTAGGTGGCCGGGTTGCTCCGCGGGGTGCGCCCGATCGGCGACTGGTCGACGTGGACGACCTTGTCCAGGTGCTCCAGGCCCTCGACCCTCCGGTGCCGCCCGGGCACCCGCCGCGCGCCGTTGAGCTGGTTGGCCAGGACGGTGAAGAGGATGTCGTTGACCAGCGTCGACTTGCCCGACCCGGACACCCCCGTCACCGCGACGAGGTTGCCCAGGGGGAACTCGACCGTGACGTCCTTGAGGTTGTGCTCCCGGGCACCGACCACCCGGACCACCCGCCCGTCCTGCGGGCGGCGCTGCCGGGGCACCGCGATCTCCCGCCGGCCGGAGAGGTACTCCCCCGTGATCGAGGTCGGGTGGCGCAGCAGGTCCGCCACCGGCCCGGAGTGGACCACCTGGCCGCCGTGCTCGCCCGCGCCGGGGCCGATGTCGACGACCCAGTCTGCGGCCGAGATGGTGTCCTCGTCGTGCTCCACCACGATGAGGGTGTTGCCGAGGTCGCGCAGCCGGGTCAGGGTCTCGATGAGCCGGTGGTTGTCCCGCTGGTGCAAGCCGATGGAGGGCTCGTCCAGGACGTACAGCACGCCGACCAGGCCGGAGCCGATCTGGGTGGCCAGGCGGATCCGCTGCGCCTCGCCCCCGGAGAGGGTGGCCGCCGGCCGGTCCAGGGACAGGTAGTCGAGACCCACGTCGAGGAGGAAGCCCAGGCGGGCGCCGATCTCCTTGATGACGCGCTCGGCGATCTGCCGCTCCCGGGCGGTGAGGTCGACGGTGTCGAGGAACTCCTTGCACTCGTCGATGGACAGCGCGCAGACCTCGGCGATGTTGCGGCCGCCCACGAGCACCGCCAGGGACTCCGGCTTGAGCCGGGCGCCCTTGCAGGTGGGGCAGGGCACCTCGCGCATGTAGCCCTCGTAGCGCTCCCTGCTGCTCTCCGAGTCGGTCTCGGCGTGCTTGCGCCGCACGTAGGGGATGACGCCCTCGAACCCGGTCGAGTAGGAGCGCTCCCGGCCGAACCGGTTGCGGTAGCGCACGTGCACCTTGTGCTTGTAGCCGTAGAGGATGGCGTCGCGGGCCCGGCCGGGCAGCGACCGCCACGGGGAGTCGAGGGAGAACTTGAGGTCCTCCGCCAGGCCCCCGAGCACCCGCAGGTAGTAGTCGGTGATGCCCTGGGCGTTGGACCACGGCGCGATGGCGCCCTCGAGGATGCTCTTGTCGGGGTCGCTGATGACCAGCTCGGGGTCGACCTCGAGCTCCACCCCGATGCCGGTGCACGCCGGGCACGCCCCGAACGGGCTGTTGAACGAGAAGGTGCGCGGCTCGATCTCGTCGAGCGACAGCGGGTGGTCGTTGGGGCAGGCCATCCGCTCGGAGAACCGCCGCTCCCGGGGGCGCCCCTCAGGGTCGTCCTCGGGGATGTCGACGAACTCCACGACGACGACGCCGCCGGCCAGCTCCAGCGCCGTCTCGACCGAGTCGGTGAGCCGCCGCTTCGACCGGTCGTCGCCCTTGGCGACGAGCCGGTCGACGACCACGTCGATGGAGTGCTTGACCTGCTTCTCCAGCTTGGGCGGGTCGGTCAGCGGCACCACCGTGCCGTCCACCCGGGCCCGGGCGAAGCCCTTGGTCTGCAGCTCGGTGAACAGGTCGACGTACTCGCCCTTCCGGGCCCGGACCACAGGGGCGAGGACCTGGAAGCGGGTGCCCTCCGGCAGCTCCAGCAACCGGTCCACGATCTGCTGCGGCGTCTGCCGGGACACCGGCTCCATGCACACCGGACAGTGCGGGCGCCCCACCCGCGCGAACAGCAGGCGGAGGTAGTCGTAGACCTCGGTGATCGTGCCCACCGTCGACCGGGGGTTGCGGTTGGTCGACTTCTGGTCGATCGACACCGCCGGGGACAGGCCCTCGATGAAGTCGACGTCCGGCTTGTCCATCTGGCCCAGGAACTGCCGGGCGTAGGCCGACAGGGACTCCACGTAGCGACGCTGCCCCTCGGCGAAGATGGTGTCGAAGGCCAGCGAGGACTTGCCCGAACCGGACAGGCCGGTGAAGACCACCAGCGCGTCCCGGGGGATCTCGACCGAGAGGTCCTTGAGGTTGTGCTCGCGGGCGCCGCGCACGACGAGCTGGTCGTGACGGGGGCGTCCGAGAACCGTCGGCCGGGGGGCGGTGGGCGTGGAAGGCACGCGTTCCATGGTAGGTGCCCCCACCGACAGACCCCTGTGCCTTATCATCGGCCCACCAATCCGTCGGGCCAGCGGCGTCCCGGGTTCCCGCGACTCGCTCGCTCGAGGAGGAACGTCCCCGCCATGACCTCGTCACCGCCGGGAGCCCCCCCGGCTCCCCGTCTGTACCAACCGGCCTACGAGCACGACGCGTGCGGCGTCGGCTTCGTCGCCACGCTGGCCGGCGCCCCCAGCCACGACATCGTCCGGCACGCCCTCACCGTGCTGCACAACCTGGACCACCGCGGCGCCGTCGGTGCCGAGCCCGGCACCGGCGACGGTGCCGGCATCCTCATCCAGGTCCCGGACGAGTTCCTCCGGGCGGTGGTGCCGGCCGAGCTGCCGCCACCGGGTCGCTACGCCGCCGGCATCATGTTCCTCCCCGCCGACGCGCCCCCGGGCGAGCCGGAGGCCGCGGTCGAGAAGGTCATGTCCGAGCACGGACTGCGCACCCTGGCCTGGCGGGACGTCCCGGTGAACCCCGAGGGCCTCGGGCCCACGGCGGTCGCCGTGATGCCCCGGATGCGCCAGCTCGTGGTATCCTCCGAGCACGGCGAGAGCGGGATGGCGCTGGAGCGCCGGGTCTGGCTGGCCCGCAAGGTGGTCGAGCGCAGCACCGACGTCTACCCGGTCTCGCTGTCGTCGCGCACCATCACCTACAAGGGCATGCTGACGACCGACCAGCTGCCGTCCTTCTACCCCGACCTGCGGGACGAGCGGCTCACCACGCGCCTGGCCGTGGTCCACTCCCGGTTCTCCACGAACACGTTCCCGTCCTGGCCGTTGGCGCACCCGTACCGGCTCGTCGCGCACAACGGCGAGATCAACACGGTGCGCGGCAACCGCAACTGGATGCACGCCCGGGAGAGCAACCTGCACAGTGAGGTGTTCCCGGGCGACCTGGCTCAGGCGCTGCCGATCTGCACGCCCGGGGCGAGCGACTCGGCGACCTTCGACGAGGTCCTGGAGCTGCTGCACCTGGGCGGGCGGTCCCTGCCCCACGCGGTGCTGATGATGGTGCCGGAGGCGTGGGAGAACAACACGGAGATGGACCAGGGGCTCCGGGACTTCTACGAGTTCCACTCCATGCTCATGGAGCCGTGGGACGGCCCGATGAACCTCGTGTTCACCGACGGCACCCAGGTCGGCGGGGTCCTGGACCGCAACGGGCTGCGCCCCTCCCGGTACTGGGTCACCCGGGACGGCCTCGTCGTCCTGGCCAGCGAGTCCGGTGTCCTGCCGGTGCCCGAGAGCGACGTGGTGCACAAGGGCCGCGTCGAACCGGGCCGGATGTTCCTCGTCGACACGGCGGCCGGCGAGATCGTCGACGACCGTGCGCTCAAGGCGTCGCTGGCCGCCGCGGCCCCGTACGGCGAGTGGCTGCGGGACAACGTGGTGCACCTCAGCCAGCTGCCCGAGCGGGCCCACGTCCGGCACACCCACGCCTCGGTGACCCGCCGCCAGCAGATCTTCGGCTACACCGAGGAGGAGCTGCGGATCATCCTCGCGCCGATGGCGCAGAGCGGCCAGGAGCCGCTGGGTGCCATGGGGTCGGACACCCCCGTGGCAGCGCTGTCGGACCGGCCGCGGCTGCTGTTCGACTACTTCGTCCAGGCCTTCGCCCAGGTGACGAACCCGCCCCTGGACGCGATCCGCGAGGAGCTGGTCACCTCGCTGGTGGGGTCCACCGGGCCGGAGCCCAACCTCCTCGAGGAGTCCCCCGCCCACTGCCGCCAGGTCGTCCTGCCATTCCCCGTCATCGACAACGACCAGCTGGCCAAGCTGCGCCACATCAACCTCGAGGGTCTCCACCCGGACTTCGCCCCGGTCGTGGTCCGCGGCCTGTACCAGGTCGACGGCGGCGCCCGTGCCCTCGAGGCCCGGCTGGAGGAGATCTTCGCCGAGGTCGATGCGGCCGTCGAGCGCGGCGCCTTCTTCATCGTGCTGTCCGACCGGCACTCCGACCGCGAGCACGCCCCGATCCCGTCGCTGCTGCTGACCAGCGCGGTCCACCACCACCTGGTCCGGCGCGGCACCCGCACCCGGGTGGGCCTGCTCGTCGAGGCAGGCGACGTCCGTGAGGTCCACCACGTCGCCCTCCTCATCGGCTACGGCGCGGCGGCGGTCAACCCCTACCTGGCCATGGAGACGGTGGAGGACCTGTGCCGGGCGGGACGGCAGCTGGACGGCCTCGACCCCGAGGTGGCCATCCGCAACCTCATCAAGGCCCTGGGCAAGGGCGTGCTCAAGGTGATGAGCAAGATGGGCATCTCGACGGTGTCCTCCTACCGCGGCGCCCAGACCTTCGAGGCCGTCGGCCTGTCCCAGGAGCTGGTCGACAGGTACTTCACCGGCACCGTGAGCCAGCTCGGCGGGGTCGGCCTCGACGTCATCGCCGAGGAGGTGGCGCGGCGCCACGCCGTGGCCTACCCGGTCTCCGGCATCGCCCCCTACCACCGCACGCTCGAGATCGGCGGGGAGTACCAGTGGCGCCGGGAGGGGCCACCGCACCTGTTCAACCCGGACACGGTGTTCCGGCTGCAGCACTCCACGCGCACCGGCCGCTACGACATCTTCCGCCGGTACACCGACCTGGTGGACCACCAGTCCGAGCACCTGATGACCCTGCGCGGGTTGCTGCGGTTCCGGCCGGACCGGCCGCCGGTGCCGCTGGAGGAGGTCGAGCCGGTGAGCTCGATCGTGCGCAGGTTCAGCACCGGGGCGATGAGCTACGGCTCGATCTCCCAGGAGGCGCACGAGACGCTCGCGCGGGCGATGAACATCCTCGGCGGCCGCTCCAACACCGGTGAGGGTGGCGAGGACGTCGACCGGCTGCTCGACCCGGAGCGGCGCTCGGCGATCAAGCAGGTCGCCTCCGGCCGGTTCGGGGTGACCAGCGCCTACCTGGTCCACGCGGACGACATCCAGATCAAGATCGCCCAGGGCGCCAAGCCCGGCGAGGGCGGCCAGCTGCCGCCGGGCAAGGTCTACCCGTGGGTGGCCAGGACCCGCCACTCGACCCCCGGGGTCGGTCTCATCTCCCCGCCCCCGCACCACGACATCTACTCCATCGAGGACCTGGCCCAGCTCATCCACGACCTCAAGAACGCCAACCCCCGGGCGCGGATCCACGTCAAGCTGGTCAGCCAGGTCGGGGTCGGCACCGTCGCCGCGGGCGTGGCGAAGGCGCACGCGGACGTGGTGCTCGTCTCCGGCCACGACGGCGGCACCGGCGCCAGCCCGCTGACCTCGCTCAAGCACGCCGGCACCCCCTGGGAGCTGGGCCTGGCCGAGACCCAGCAGACCCTCCTGGCCAACGGCCTGCGCGACCGGATCTCCGTCCAGGTCGACGGCCAGCTCAAGACCGGGCGCGACGTCGTCGTCGCCGCGCTGCTGGGCGCCGAGGAGTTCGGCTTCGCCACCGCCCCCCTCGTCGTGTCGGGCTGCGTCATGATGCGCGTCTGCCACCTGGACACCTGCCCCGTCGGGGTGGCCACCCAGAACCCCGAGCTGCGCGACCGGTTCCAGGGCAAGGTCGAGCACGTGGTCACCTTCTTCGAGTTCATCGCCGAGCAGGTCCGCGAGCACCTGGCGGCGCTCGGCTACCGCAGCCTGGACGAGGTCGTGGGCCGCACCGACCTGCTCGACCCCGTTCGGGCGGTCGACCACTGGAAGGCCTCCGGCCTCGACCTCACCCCGCTGCTCGACGTACCGCCGCTGTCCGAAGGCACGGCGCGCCGCAAGGTCCGCGAGCAGGACCACGGGCTGGACAAGGCGCTCGACCACCAGCTCATCGCGCACGCCGCACCAGCGCTGCGCGAGGGACGCAGGGTCACCGGCACCTTCCCGATCCGCAACGTCAACCGGACCGTCGGGACCATGCTCGGTCACGAGGTGACCCGCACGGCCGGCCCGGACGGGCTGCCCGACGGCACCATCGACCTGACCTTCACCGGCTCGGCCGGCCAGTCCTTCGGTGCCTTCGTCCCCCGGGGCGTGACGCTGCGCCTGGTCGGCGACGCCAACGACTACCTCGGCAAGGGGCTGTCCGGCGGCCGGATCGTGGTCCGACCACCGGAGGACGCCCCCTTCTCCGCCGAGCAGCAGGTCATCGCCGGCAACGTCATCGGCTACGGCGCCACGTCCGGCCGGATCCACCTGCGCGGGCGGGTCGGCGAGCGGTTCTGCGTGCGCAACTCCGGGGCCGTCGCCGTCGTCGAGGGCACCGGCGACCACGCCCTGGAGTACATGACCGGCGGCACCGTGGTGATCCTCGGGCGCACCGGCCGCAACCTGGGCGCCGGGATGTCCGGCGGCACGGCCTACGTGCTGGACCTGGACCGCGGCCGGGTCAACGACCAGGCCCTGGCCGGCGACCTGCTCTTCGACACCGTCGAGCCCGGCACGCCCGAGGCCGACGAGCTGGCCGGGCTGCTGCGGGACCACCTGGCGGAGACCGGCTCCACGGTCGCCCGCCGTCTCCTCGACGAGGCCGGCTGGCCCGCCCGGTTCACCCGGGTCGTGCCGCGGCAGTACGCCAGCGTCACCCGGATCCGGGAGGTCGTCCGTCGCCGCGGGGAGGACCCCGACGGCCCCCACGCCTGGCAGCTCATCCTGGAGGAGTCCCATGGCTGACCCCAAAGGCTTCCTGATCCACCGGGACCGCGAGCCGCTGCCGAGCCGCCCCGTGCCCGTCCGCATCCGGGACTGGCGGGAGGTGCACACCGCCCAGGACGAGAGCGTCCTGCGCCGCCAGGCCTCGCGGTGCATGGACTGCGGCATCCCGTTCTGCCACCAGGGCTGCCCGCTGGGCAACCTCATCCCGGAGTGGAACGACCTGACCCGGCGGGGCAACTTCCGGGAGGCCATCGAACGGCTGCACGCGACGAACAACTTCCCCGAGTTCACCGGCCGGCTGTGCCCGGCACCCTGCGAGACCGCGTGCGTGCTGGGGATCAGCCAGCCCGCGGTGACGATCAAGCAGATCGAGGTCTCGATCATCGACCGGGCCTTCCAGAACGGCCTGGTCACCCCGCAGGAGCCGGGCTGGCTCAGCGGGAAGACCGTCGCCGTCGTCGGGTCCGGCCCGGCCGGCCTGGCCGCCGCCCAGCAGCTGGGCCGCGCCGGGCACACGGTGGTCGTCTTCGAGCGCGCGGACGCGGTGGGCGGCCTGCTGAGGTACGGCATCCCCGAGTTCAAGATGGAGAAGTCCGTCCTCGACCGGCGACTCGTGCAGCTGCGCGGCGAGGGGATCCGGTTCCGCACCGGTGTCACCATCGGCGGCGACGGACCCGACGACCTGAGCCTGGCGGAGCTGCGGGAGCGGTTCGACGCCGTCGTGCTGGCCACCGGGGCCACCGTGCCCCGCCCGCTGCAGGTCCCCGGAGCCCACCTGGACGGGGTACTCCCGGCCATGGACTACCTGGTTCCGGCCAACAAGGAGGCGCTGGGTGCGCCGCCCGGGCCGTGCGCGGCGGGCAAGGACGTCGTCATCGTCGGTGGCGGCGACACCGGCGCCGACTGCTACGGGACGGCGATCCGCCAGGGTGCCCGGTCGGTCACCCAGCTCGACATCCGCCCGCAGCCCCCGACCGAGCGACCGCCGCACCACCCGTGGCCGATGTACCCGCTCGTGCACCGGGTCAGCGAGGCACACGAGGAGGGCGGGGAGCGCATCTTCGGCGTGAACACCCTGGAACTGCACGATGACGGCCACGGCCGCGTCAGCGGGGTGCGGATCGTCGACGGCGAGCGGGTGGACGGTCGGTTCGACCCGTATGCCGGGACCGAGCGGGACCTGCCCGCGCAGCTGGTGCTCGTGGCGCTGGGCTTCCGCGGCCCCGACCCCGTGTCCACCGGTGACGCCCTGCCGTTCACCCCGCGCGGCACCTTGGAGCGCGACGAGCGGTATGGCACGGTGATGGACGGGGTCTTCGTCGCCGGCGACGCCGGGCGCGGCCAGTCCCTCATCGTGTGGGCGATCGCCGAGGGCCGGGCCTGCGCCGCGGCGGTCGACGAGTACCTCACCGGCCGGACCACCCTGCCGTTCCCGGTCCGGCCGACGGACCAGCCGATCGGAGTGTGAGATGCCCGAGGTGCCGGAGGCGTGGCACGCCGAGCCCCGCGGCCCCATCCGGTTGCTGCCGCTGGGCAACGCGCTGCTGCGAAAGCGCAGCGTGGGGCCGATGGACAACAACGCCTACCTGGTCACCTGCCGCCGCACCGGCGCCCAGCTCCTCGTGGACGCGGCCGACGACCTGCCGCTCCTGGTCGAGCTCGTCGAGACGGGGTCGGGACGGCTCGACCTGGTCGTGACGACGCACCGGCACCAGGACCACCACCGGGCACTGGCCGGGATCGTGGAGCGGTTCCACCCACGGACCGCCGCAGGCGCCGCCGACGCCGCCGCGCTGCCGGTCGCCCCCGACGTGCTCCTGGAGCACGGCGACCGGCTCGAGGTCGGTGAGCTGGGCCTCGACGTCATCCACCTGCGCGGGCACACGCCGGGTTCGGTGACCCTGGCCCTGCGGGACGGCTCGGGGCGCACCCACCTGCTCACCGGGGACAGCCTGTTCCCCGGCGGTCCGGGGCGGACCTGGTCCCCCGAGGACTTCACCTCCCTCATGGACGACCTCGAGGAGCGCGTGTTCGGGGTGTACCCGGACGACACGGTCGTCCACCCCGGGCACGGGGACGCCACCACGCTGGGCGCCGAGCGGCCGCACCTGGCCGAGTGGCGCGCCCGCGGCTGGTGAGCCCGACGACCCGGGAGCACGCCGCCGGCACCCCGGTCCTCGACCGGGTGCCGCCCGTCGCGCTGGTCCTGGCCTCGATCCTGTCGGTCCAGTTCGGCGGTGCCCTGGCCGCGACGCTGCTCCCCCTGGTCGGCGTCGTCGGCTCGGTGGCGCTGCGCCTCGTCCTGGCCAGCCTCGTGCTGCTCGCCGTGGTCCGCCCCCGGCTGCGGGGCCGCAGCGCCGCGGACTGGGGCGTGGTCACCGCGTTCGCGGCCGCGCTGACGCTGATGAACCTGGCGTTCTACGGGTCCTTGGAGCGCCTCCCCATCGGCGTCGCGGTGACCATCGAGTTCCTCGGCCCGCTGACCCTCTCCGCGGTGCTCTCCCGGCGGCTCCGGGACGGCGCCGCCGTGCTGGGCGCGTTCCTCGGCGTGGTCCTCATCTCCGAGGTCGTGACGACCGACTGGGACCGGCTGGACCTCGTCGGGATCGGCCTCGCGGCGACCGCGGGAGCCTGCTGGGCGGCCTACATCCTGCTGTCGGGCCGCACCGGGCAGCGGTTCCCCGGGCTCGACGGCATCGCCATCGCGATGGCCCTGGGGGCCGTGGTGGTGCTGCCGTTCGGGCTGGCGACCGCGGGAGCGGAACTCTGGACCAGCGAGGCGCTGCTCCGCGGCCTCGGGATCGCGTTGCTGTCGTCGGCGATCCCGTACTCGCTCGAGCTCGTCGCGCTGCGCCGGATGGCGCCCGGCCCGTTCGGGGTGCTCCTCAGCCTGGAGCCGGCGGCCGCCGCCCTGGCGGGCCTGGTCGTGCTCGGTCAGATGCTCGAGCCGGTGCAGGTCCTCGGGATGGGGATGGTCATCCTGGCCAGCATCCTCGTCCTCGGTCACCGGCGGCCGGCCGAGCCGGGCAGCGTGCGGGACTGAGCCACCGACCCGACGGCCGGCCGGGGACCCCGGCCGGTCACTCCTCCGGGGCTCCGACGTCGTTGGCGCGCACCCGGCGCCGCTCGTCGCGGGCGCTCTTGACCAGGCTGGCCACGGTCGTGATGGCGAGGATGCTGACGATCACCGTCAGGGACAGCCAGATCGGGATCTCGGGAGCCCAGTCGATGTGCTCGCCGCCGTTGATGAACGGCAGCTCGTTGACGTGCATCGCGTGGAAGAAGAGCTTCAGGCCGATGAACGCGAGCAGCACCGACAGGCCGATGCCCAGGAAGACCAGCTTCTTGAGCAGCCCGCCGATGAGGAAGTAGAGCTGCCGCAGGCCCATGAGGGCGAAGATGTTGGCCATGAGGACCAGGAACGGCTCCTGGGTCAGCCCGAAGATCGCCGGGATCGAGTCGAGCGCGAAGAGCAGGTCGGTGGTGCCCAGGGCGAGGATGACGATGAACATCGGGGTGAGCACCTTGCGGCCGTCCTGGGTGATCCGCAGCCTCGTCCCACCCTCCCAGGACTGGGTGAACGCGAACCGCCCCTCGACCCACTTCAGCAGGCGGTTCTCCTGGAACTCCTCGTCCTCCGCCTCGTGCCCGACGTTCTCCCTGGCCAGCTTGACCGCGGTGTACACCAGGAAGGCCCCGAAGATGTAGAAGATCCAGGAGAACTGGTTGATCGCCGCGGCGCCGACCGCGATGAAGATCGCGCGGAGCACCAGGGCGATGACGATGCCGACCAGGAGGGCGTACTGCTGGAACTTCTCCGGCACCCCGAACTTGGCCATGATGATGATGAAGACGAAGAGGTTGTCAACGCTCAGGCTGTACTCGGTGAGCCAGCCGGCGTAGTACTCCCCGGCGAACTGGCCGCCGAACATCCACAGCACCAGCAGGCCGAACAGCAGCGCCAGGCCGATGTAGACCGTCAGCGCGATGCCGGTCTCCTTGTTGCTCGGCACGTGGGGGCGCCGGCCGAAGACCACGACGTCGAAGATCAGGACGGCGGTCATCCCGCCGACGGCGGCGATCCACAACCAGAGGGGCACATCCATAGGGGCAAGCCTTCCATGACTGGGCGGTTTCGGAGGTCTCTCCCGCCCAGTCCGGCGGACCGGCGGTCCCGGGCCGGGCTCCTGGCCCGCTGCCGTGGTGACGAGACCGCCGCTTCGGGGATACTCCCCTCCTGGCGCGGTCAGTCTCGCAGAGCGACCACGCCCGCCTCAAACCGACCCGCCAGGCCTGTCGGCTCCCGCCGGTTCGGCTCCCCGGTGACGAGGTCGGCAGCTCTCCGGCCGGCGACCCCGCGGGTCAGCCGATGGCCTCCCGCATCTGCCGCAGCTCCTTCTTGAGGTCGGCGATCTCGTCGCGCAGCCGGGCGGCCAGCTCGAAGTGCAGGTCCGCAGCGGCCTGGTGCATCTGCTCGGTGAGCTGCTGGATGAGGTCGGCCAGCTCGTGCGCCGGCAGCGGCTCGTCGCCCCGGGCGCCCTTGGCGATGCCGGCGTCGACCGCCACCGCGGCCCCCGAGGGCCGCCGCCCCTTGCCCCGGGACTGGGTGCGCCCGCTGCCCATGAGCGCCTCGGTGTCGGCGTCCTCACGCTGGAGCATGTCGGTGATGTCGGCGATCCGCTTGCGCAACGGCTGCGGGTCGATCCCCTTCTCGCGGTTGTAGGCCAGCTGCTTCTCGCGGCGGCGGTTCGTCTCGTCGATCGCCTCGCGCATCGACGGGGTGATCGTGTCGGCGTACATGTGCACCTGGCCGGACACGTTCCGCGCGGCCCGGCCGATGGTCTGGATCAGCGACCGGGTCGACCGCAGGAAGCCCTCCTTGTCCGCGTCGAGGATGCTCACCAGGGACACCTCGGGCAGGTCCAGCCCCTCCCGGAGCAGGTTGATGCCGACGAGCACGTCGTACTCGCCGAGCCGCAGCTCGCGCAGCAGCTCGACGCGCCGCAGCGTGTCGACCTCGGAGTGCAGGTACCGGACCCGCACGCCCTTCTCGAGCAGGTAGTCGGTGAGGTCCTCCGCCATCTTCTTGGTCAGCGTCGTGACGAGGACCCGCTCGTTGCGGGCGACCCGCTCGCCGATCTCGTGCAGCAGGTCGTCGATCTGCCCCTTGGTCGGCTTGAGGACCACCTCGGGGTCGACCAGCCCGGTCGGGCGGATGATCTGCTCCACCACCCCGTTGGCCTTGGCCAGCTCGTAGTCCCCCGGCGTCGCCGAGAGGTAGACCGTCTGCCCGATCCGCTCGAGGAACTCCTCCCACTTCAGCGGCCGGTTGTCCATCGCACTGGGGAGCCGGAAGCCGTGCTCGACGAGGGTCCGCTTGCGGGACATGTCGCCCTCGTACATCGCCCCGATCTGCGGGACGGTGACGTGTGACTCGTCGATGACCAGCAGGAAGTCCTCGGGGAAGTAGTCGAGGAGGCAGTTCGGCGGCGACCCGGGCTCGCGCCCGTCGATGTGCAGCGAGTAGTTCTCGATGCCCGAGCAGGACCCGACCTGGCGCATCATCTCGATGTCGTAGGTCGTGCGCATCCGGAGGCGCTGGGCCTCCAGCATCTTCCCCTCGCGCTCGAACTTCCTGAGCTGCTCGGCCAGCTCGGCCTCGATGCCGGCGATCGCCCGCTCCATGCGCTCCGGCCCGGCGACGTAGTGCGAGGCGGGGAAGACGTACATCTCCTCCTCCTCGCGCAGCACCTCACCGGTGAGCGGGTGGAGCGTGTAGAGCCGGTCGATCTCGTCGCCGAAGAACTCGACCCGGATGGCGAGCTCCTCGTACTGCGGGATGATCTCGACGGTGTCCCCGCGGACCCGGAACGTGCCCCGGGTGAAGGCGTGGTCGTTGCGGGTGTACTGCATCTGGACGAACCGGCGCAGCAGCTCGTCCCGCTCGACCTCCTCGCCGACCTTGAGCCGGACCATGCGGTCGACGTACTCCTGCGGCGTGCCCAGGCCGTAGATGCACGAGACCGACGCCACCACCACGACATCGCGCCGGGTGAGCAGGGAGTTGGTCGCCGAGTGGCGCAGCCGCTCCACCTCGTCGTTGATGGAGGAGTCCTTCTCGATGTAGGTGTCCGTCTGGGGGACGTAGGCCTCGGGCTGGTAGTAGTCGTAGTAGCTGACGAAGTACTCCACCGCGTTGTGCGGCAGCAGCTCGCGGAACTCGTTGGCCAGCTGGGCGGCCAGCGTCTTGTTGGGGGCCATCACCAACGTCGGTCGCTGCACCCGCTCCAGCAGCCACGCCGTGGTGGCCGACTTGCCGGTGCCGGTGGCGCCCAGCAGCACGACGTCCTTCTCGCCCGCGTTGATCCGCCGGGCCAGTTCCTCGATCGCCTGCGGCTGGTCCCCGCTGGGCTCGAAGTCGGAGACCACCTTGAACGGGGCGACGGAGCGCTGCAGGTCGGTCTTGGGCCGCATAGAGTCAACGCTAACCCGACGCACCGACAACGCCGATGTCCAGGATGAAAGGGACCGACGTGAGCTCCAGGACCAGTACCGTGGCCACCCGTGTGTTCGTCCCCGCCGCGGCCGTGATCCTCGCGGTCGTGGCCATCACCCTCCTCTTCCCCCAGCAGTTCTCCGACTTCATCACCGAGGGCAACCAGGTGGTGATCGACAGCATCGGCTGGTACTACGTCCTCATCGTCACCGGCTTCGTGTTCTTCGCCCTGTGGCTCGCCTTCTCCCGGCTGGGTGACGTGACCCTGGGCAAGGACGGGGAGGAGCCGCAGTACGGCCTGGGCAGCTGGTTCGCGATGCTGTTCGCGGCCGGCATGGGCATCGGTCTCGTGTTCTACGGCGCCGCCGAGCCCCTCATCCACTTCGCCGGCCCCCCACCAGGGGTCGAGGGGTCCGACCAGGCCGTCGCGCAGGCGGCGATGAACCGGACCTTCCTGCACTGGGGGGTGCACGCCTGGGCCATCTACGTCGTGGTGGGCCTGGCCGTGGCGTATGCCGTGCACCGGCGCGGGCGGCCGGTCTCCATCCGGTGGGCGCTGGAGCCCCTCATCGGCCGGCGTCTCGCGCAGAGCTGGTTGGGTGACCTCATCGACATCGCCGCCATCGTCGGCACCGTCTTCGGCGTGGCCACCTCGCTCGGGCTGGGCGTCTCGCAGATCGGCTCCGGCCTGGAGTTCCTCGGCTGGGTGTCGGTGAGCGAGACCCTCCTCGTCGTGCTCATCGTCGCCATCACCGCGGCGGCGACGACCTCCGTGGTCACCGGGCTGGACAAGGGCATCAAGTACCTGTCCAACACCAACATGGTGCTGGCCGTGGTCCTGGTCCTGGCGGTCCTGGTCCTGGGGCCGACGCTGTTCCTGGCCCGGGAGTTCGTCCAGAACCTCGGCTCCTACCTGCAGAACTTCCTCGGGCTGTCGTTCACAACCCTGCCCTTCTACGGGGAGGACGGCACCACCTGGCTCGGCGGCTGGACCACCTACTACTGGGGCTGGTGGATCTCCTGGTCGCCCTTCGTCGGCATCTTCATCGCCCGCATCTCCCGTGGTCGCACGGTGCGGGAGTTCGTCATCGGCGTCCTGCTGGTGCCGACGCTGGTCACCTTCCTGTGGTTCTCGGTCCTCGGTGGCTCCGCGCTGTACCGGGAGATGTTCGGCGGAGGCGGCCTGGTCGGCGCCGACGGCCAGGTGGACCAGACGGCCGCGCTGTTCCAGCTGCTGGACGGGTTCCCCGGAGGCACCGTGCTCGCCGGCCTGGCCGTCATCCTCGTGATCATCTTCTTCGTGACCAGCTCCGACTCCGCCTCGTTCGTCGTGGACATGATCAGCCACGGCGGCGACCCGAACCCGCCGGTCTGGTCACGGGTGTTCTGGGCGCTGCTCGAGGGCGCGATCGCCGCGGTGGTGCTGGGGATGGTGGGCGCCGAGCTCGGGCTGACGGCCCTGCAGATCATGGCCATCCTCGTCGCGGTGCCGTTCAGCGTCGTGATGATCCTCATGGCGGTCGCCCTCGCGATCGGGCTGCGCCGGGAGCACCGCCGGACCCTGGCGCTGGAGCGCCAGGTGCTCCAGCGGGAGCTGCTGGCCGAGCTCCAGGAGGCCGCGACCAACGGGGCTCCCGACACCGCCGGGCCGGTGCTCGTCGGGGACCGCGGCCGGCGGCGCTGGGGACGCAACCGCAGCCGGAGCCGTCCCCAGGAGGAGCCCCGCTAGCTGCCCCGTCCCGGCAGGCCGGCGCGCAGGTGCACCGTGGCCGGGCGGCCGGGATCGCAGCTCGCCGCCGCGTCCGGACCCTGCGGTGCGAACCCCGCCTCGGCCAGGGCGGCCAGGATGCCGTCGCGCTGCTCCTCCGGTGCCGTCACCTCGGCCTCGACCCGGGTGGGGTCGCCGGCCGTGGCGCGGGCGGACACCCCGGCGTCCCGGACGACGTGGGCGAGGCGGCGCCGGACCCGTTCCGGCCGGGACGAGACGTCCTCCCCCGGATCCGGGGCCAGCTCCTCACCCGGTGCCACCGGGCGCCCCGCGAGGAGGTTCCGGTGGAACGGCTCCAGACGCGCGTGCACGAGGCGGTCCACCGCCGCCCGCAGCTCCTCCGGCGTCCCCTCGTTGTCCAGCCACGCGTCGGCCACCTGGCGCCGGGCGGCGTCGTCGGCCTGGGCCCGGACCCGGGCCCACGCGTCCGACTCCGCCATCCCCCGGTGCTCGACCAGGCGGGCCACCCTGATCTCCTCGGAGGCCCCCACGACCACCACCAGGTGGTAGCGCGGGGCGTAGCCGAGCTCGACGAGCAGCGGGACGTCGTGGGCGACGAGGGCGTCGTGGGGCAGCTCGGCCAGGCGGGCCGCGAAGAGCTCCCTGATGCGGGGGTGGGTGATCGCCTCCAGGTCGCGGCGCGCCGCCGCGTCCTCGAAGACCAGGGCCGCCAGGGCCGCGCGGTCCAGGGAGCCGTCCGGGGCCAGCACCCCCGGACCGAACCTGGCGGCCACCTCGGCGAGTCCCGGGGTGCCCGGGGCGAGGACGTCCCGGGCCAGCCGGTCCGCGTCGAGGACGTGCACGCCGTGCTCCTGCAACCGGGCCGCCACCGACGACTTGCCCGAGCCGATCCCGCCGGTCAGTCCGATGAGCAGCACGGCTGCACCCTACCCGGGCCCGGCAGACCGGCAGGGTCCCCGGCCCGCTGCCGGCGGCACGGCATACATTGAGCCGGTGGGAAAGCGCATCGTCATCACCGGCGGCGGGACCGGCATCGGGCGGGCCACGGCGGCCCGGCTGCTGCCGCGCGCCGCGGAGATCGTCCTGGTCGGTCGACGCCGGCAGGTGCTCGAGGCCGCCGCGGCCGAGTTGGGACAGGGACCGGACACCGGCGCCGTGATCCGGGTCGCCGCCTGCGACCTCGCCGACCCCGACCAGGTGGCAGAGCTGGCGCGGCAGCTGCGGGAGGGCCCCACGGTCGACATCCTGGTGGCCAACGCCGGCGGCAACCACGGTCACGCCGCGGAGCCGGGCGACCTGCACGCGGTGGCCCGCGCGTGGCGGGCCGACTTCGACGGCAACGTCCTCACCGCGGTGCTCCTCACCGAGGCGCTGCTGGACCACGTCACCCGTCCCGGCGGCCGCATCGTGGCCACCAGCTCCATCGCCGGGCTGCGCGGGTCGGGCTCCTACGGCGCGGCGAAGGCCGCGGTCAACGCCTGGGTGTGGTCGCTGGCGACCCAGCTCGCCCCGGACGGGATCACCGTCAACGCGGTCGCCCCCGGGTTCGTCCCGGAGACCCCGTTCTGGCAGGACCGCGTGGCGGCCGACCCCGAGGTCTACGCCTCGCGGGTCGCCCCGATCCCGATGGGCCGGCCCGGCACCGCCGCCGAGGTGGCGGCGGCGATCGACTACCTCGCCTCGGACGACGCCGGCTGGACCACCGGGCAGATCCTCCAGGTCAACGGCGGCACGCTCCTCGGCCGCGGCTGAGCCCAGCACCCCTCCCCGGGTCGAGGAGGGGCCCCCGGACGACGGCCATCCGGACGACGGCCATCCGGACGACGACGAGGGCCCGGCCCCCTGGGGGACCGGGCCCTCGCCCTGTCGTGCTCGGTTCGGCTACCGGTGGTCAGTTGCCGCCGGTGAGCTTCTCGCGCAGCGCGGCCAGCGCCTCGTCGGACGCCAGGGTGCCGGCGGCCTCCTGGACCGGGGCGGTGTCGCCGGAGCTGTAGGTGGACGGGGTGTCCGCCTCGCTACCGGCCTGCGCCTCGGCCTCGGCCATCGCCTCGACCTGGGCCCGGTGGGCCTCCCAGCGGGCGTGCGCCTCGGCGTACTCGCGCTCCCACTTCTCCCGCTGCGCCTCGTAGCCGGGCAGCCACTCGTTGGTCTCCGGGTCGAAGCCCTCGGGGTACTTGTAGTTGCCCTGCTCGTCGTACTCGGCGGCCATGCCGTAGAGGGTCGGGTCGAACTCGCCCGAGACCGCCTCGTTCGCCTGCTTCAGCGACAGCGAGATGCGACGGCGGTCCAGGTCGATGTCGATGACCTTGACGAAGATCTCCTGACCCACCTGGACGACCTGCTCCGGCAGCTCCACGTGGCGCTCGGCCAGCTCGGAGATGTGGACCAGGCCCTCGATGCCGTCCTCGACCCGGACGAACGCACCGAACGGCACCAGCTTGGTGACCTTGCCCGGGACGATCTGGCCGATGGCGTGGGTGCGGGCGAAGTGCTGCCAGGGGTCCTCCTGCGTCGCCTTGAGCGACAGCGAGACCCGCTCGCGCTCCATGTCGACGTCGAGCACCTCGACGGTGACCTCGTCGCCCACCTCGACGACCTCGCCCGGGTGGTCGATGTGCTTCCAGGACAGCTCGGAGACGTGGACCAGGCCGTCGACCCCGCCGCCGAGGTCGACGAACGCACCGAAGTTGACGATGCTGCTGACGACACCGGTGCGGACCTGGCCCTTGGCCAGCTCCTTGAGGAACGTCGTGCGGACCTCGGACTGGGTCTGCTCGAGCCAGGCGCGGCGGGACAGGACCACGTTGTTGCGGTTCTTGTCCAGCTCGATGATCTTGGCCTCGAGCTGCCGGCCGACGTACGGCTGCAGGTCGCGCACCCGCCGCATCTCCACGAGGGAGGCGGGGAGGAAGCCGCGCAGGCCGATGTCGAGGATCAGGCCGCCCTTGACGACCTCGATGACGGTGCCGGTGACGACGCCGTCCTCTTCCTTGATCTTCTCGATGGAGCCCCACGCACGCTCGTACTGGGCGCGCTTCTTGGAGAGGATCAGCCGACCCTCCTTGTCCTCCTTCTGGAGGACCAGGGCCTCGACCGTGTCACCGACGCTGACGACCTCCGAGGGGTCCACGTCGTGCTTGATGGCCAGCTCCCGAGCGGGGATGACCCCTTCGGTCTTGTACCCGATGTCGAGCAGGACCTCGTCCTTGTCGACCTTGACGATGACACCCTCGACGATGTCGCCGTCGTTGAAGTTCTTGATCGTTGCGTCGATCGCTGCGAGCAGCTCCTCCTCAGAACCGATGTCGTTGACAGCGATCTGGGAGTTGGCCTTCTCGGCCGCAGTGGCAGTCATGTAGTAGGGGCTCCGATGGTTGGCATGATGTGGGGGCGCACCCCGCGTGCGGGAGTCCGCCCGGGATGGACAGGTTGACAGGCAGCGCGAAAAACACGCTGCGCGCCGGTCCACACTAGCGAAACGCGAGGTGCCGGGTCAATCGAGGGCCCTCCCCCGCCGCTCCGCCCCCCGCCCGGGGCGGGCGGGCAGACTGGGCCCATGCCCGACGCCGTGTCCCGCCGCCCGGTCAGCCACGGCGAGAGCGCCCGCGCGTCCCGCTCCTGGTGGGACGCCGAGGCCGCCTCGTATGTCGCGGAGCACGCCGGCGTGCTCGGCACCGCCGCCCTCAGGTGGGGGCCGGAGGGCGTCGACGAGACCGACCTCCGCCTGCTCGGGGACCTGGCGGGCCGGCGGGTCCTGGAGTTCGGCTGCGGCGCGGCGCAGGGCGCCCGCTGGTGCGCCGGGCAGGGCGCGCACGTCATCGCCTGCGACATCTCCGGCGGGATGCTGGCCCAGGCCCGGAGGCTGGACCGCGAGCACGGGGCCGGCCCCGCGGCATACCTGCAGTGCGACGCGGCGGCCCTCCCCCTCGCCGACGCCTGCGTCGACGTGGCGTTCTCCGCCTACGGCGCGCTGCCGTTCGTCGCCGACTCCGGCGCGGTCCTCACCGAGGTGGCGCGGGTGCTCCGCCCCGGCGGCCGCCTGGTGTTCTCGCTGACCCACCCGGTGCGGTGGGCACTGCCCGACGTGCCCGGCCCGGAGGGCCTGGTCGTGCGCCACTCCTACTTCGACCGCCGGCCCTACGTGGAGCAGGACGAGGACGGGACCCCGGTCTACGTCGAGCACCACCGCACCCTCGGGGACCGGGTGCGTGAGATCGTCGCCGCCGGGCTGCGCCTGGTCGACCTCGTGGAGCCGGAGTGGCCGCCCCAGGCGGACCACGTCTGGGGCGGCTGGAGCAGGCTCCGTGGAGAGCTGCTGCCGGGGACCGCCGTCTTCGTGTGCGAACGTCCTTGACGTGCGGCGACACGGTGGTCACAGTCTGGTTACGGAACGCCACAAGGACACCCCGCACCACTAGGGTGTCGCCCACACAGGGCCCGTCACCCTGGGCCCGCCTGTCGAGAGGGAAGCGATGCGTAGGAAGACGCACTTGAAGGCGGTGGCCGCGCTGTCGGCCGTCGCCCTGGTCGCCGCCTGTGGTGGTGACGCCGAGGAGCCGACCGACACCGGCGCCGAGGAGACGACCACCGAGGACATGGCCGGCGACACCGCCACCGAGACCGACGACGCGGCCGACACGGGTGCCGAGGGCACCGGCGGCGACGGTGAGTTCCGGTTCGGGTACATCCTCCCGGAGACCGGCACCCTCGCCTTCCTCGGTCCGCCGCAGATCGAGGCCCTGAACCTGGCCATCGCCGACATCAACGCCGCCGGCGGCGTCCTGGGCAGCGAGATCCCGGACCCGGTGGGCGGTGACGAGGGCGACCAGGCCAACGTCGCGCAGTCCTCCGCCGACCGGATCCTCGGCCAGGGCGTCAGCGCCATCATCGGCGCCGCCGCGTCCGGCCGGTCCCTGGACATCATCGACCGCGTCACCGGCGCCGGCGTCATGCAGTGCTCCGGCTCCAACACCGCGCCGACGTTCACCGACTACGACGACAACGGCCTGTACATCCGCACCGCGCCGTCCGACGCGCTGCAGGGCCCGGTCCTGGCGAACGCCATCATCGACGACGGCTGGAGCAACGTGGCCATCGTGGCCCGTGCCGATGACTACGGCCGCGGCCTGGCGAACGCCACCGCCGAGGCGCTGGAGAACGCCGGTGCCACCGTGGTGCTCAACGAGACGTACGACCCGAACGCGAGCCAGTTCGACGCGCCGGTCCAGTCGATCGTCTCGGCCAACCCCGACGCCGTGGTGATCATCGCCTTCGAGGAGGGCGTCCAGATCATGCAGGGCCTCATCGAGCAGGGCCTGACCCCGGCCGAGGTGGGCATGTACGGCGCGGACGGTCTGCGCAACCCCGACCTGGGCACGCTGCTCAACGAGTCCGACCCGAGCGTCATCGCCGGCTTCAAGGGCACCGCCCCGGCGTCGGCGGAGAACGCCGACTTCCTGGCCAAGCTGGCCGAGGCGGCCCCCGACCTGGGTGACAACACCCAGTTCGCCCCGCAGATCTACGACTGCGCGGTCGTCGTCGCGCTGGCCGCCGAGGCGGCCGGGTCCGCGGACGCCAACGTGTTCAAGGAGGAGGTCGTCAACGTCACCAAGGACGGCACCCCCTGCACCTCCTACCAGGAGTGCAAGGAGCTGCTGGCCCAGGGCGAGGACATCGACTACAACGGCGTGAGCGGTCCGCTCGACTTCACCGACGCCGGTGAGCCGGGCCGCGCCACCATCGAGGTCTACGCCTTCAACGACGCCGGCGAGTTCGAGTCGCTGGAGACCGTGGAGTCCAACCCGGCCGAGGACGCCCGCTGAGGTAGCCCGGCACGGACCGACAGGAAGGCCCGGCCCCGGGTGATCGGGGCCGGGCCTTCTCGTGCCTGCGACAGCGGCTCGGTGGCAGGTGCCGCCCAGGTCGGTCCGCGCCGGCGGCGCGGCGGACTACCGGTCGATGCGGGCCAGGGTGCCCAGGTAGAGCTCGATGACCTTGGGGTCGTTGGCGAGCTCCTCACCGGTGCCGGTGTAGGCGTCCTTGCCCTGGTCGAGGACGTAGGCGCGGTCGGAGATGTCGAGGCACTGCCGGGCGTTCTGCTCGACCATGAGGATCGAGACGCCGGAGTCGTTGATCCGCTTGACCGCCTCGAAGACGGTGTCCTGCATGATCGGCGACAGGCCGGCGCTGGGCTCGTCGAGGAAGAGGACCTCCGGGTCCGTCATCAGGGCCCGGCCCATCGCCACCACCTGGCGCTCGCCACCGGACAGCGAGCCGGCCTTCTGCGCCCTCCGGTCGGCCAGCAGGGGGAACAGCTCGGCGACCGCCCGGAAGCGCTTCTTGAACTCCTTGGGCCGCAGGTACAGGCCCATCTCCAGGTTCTCCTCGATGGTCAGCGAGGGGAACACGTTGTTGTTCTGCGGCACGTAGCCGAGGCCGTCGCCGACGAGCAGGTGGGCGGGGCGGCCGGTGATGTCCCGGTCGCGCAGCAGCACCTGGCCCGAGCGGACCGGGACCAGCCCGAACATCGTCTTGATCAGGGTGGACTTGCCGGCGCCGTTGGGGCCGATGATGCCCACGAGCTCGCCCTGGTTCACGTGGACCGTGCACCCGTTGAGGATGTTGACCTCGGGGATGTAGCCGGAGACCAGGTCGATCGAGCGCAGCAGGGGGGGCTCGGTGGCGGTACCGCCGTCGGTGCTCACGGCTGCTCCTCCTTCACCTCGTCCCCGGGCAGCCCGCGCCGGGTGCCCAGGTAGGCGTCGATGACCGCCTTGTTCTTGCGGATGTCGTCGGGGCGGCCCTCGGCGATGACCTTGCCCTCGGCGAAGCAGACCACCCAGTCGCTGATCGACATGATGACGTCCATGTCGTGCTCGACGAGGATGATCGTCACGCCGTCGTCCCGCAGCGACTGGATGTGCCCCAGCAGGGACTGCGTCAGCGCCGGGTTCACGCCCGCCATGGGCTCGTCGAGCATGACGAGCTTGGGGTTCACCATCAACGCGCGGGCCATCTCCAGCAGCTTGCGCTGACCACCGGACATGGTGCCGGCGAACTCGTCGCGCATGTGGGTCAGCCGGAACCGCTCGAGGAGCGCCTCCGCCCGCTGGCGGATCTCGTCCTCCTCCTTGCGCCACAGGAAGCGCAGCGGGGCGCGCCACAGCCGCTCGCCGGACTGGTCCGTCGCGCCGAGCATGACGTTCTCCAGCGTGGTCAGACGCATCAGGGCCTTGGTGAGCTGGAAGGTGCGGACCATACCCAGGCGGGCGATCTTGTAGGCCGGGGCGCCGGTGATGTCGGTGCCGTCGAACGACCAGGTGCCGCTCGTCGGGGTGTCGAACCCGCTGACGAGGTTGAAGAACGTCGACTTGCCCGCACCGTTGGGCCCGATGAGCGCGGTGATGGTGCCGCGCTGGACCTCGAGGTGCTCCACGTCGACGGCCACCAGACCGCCGAACCGCCGGCTCACGTGGTCGGCGACGAGGATCGGGTCGGGCTTGGCCACACCGGGCTCGGGCGGGACACCGCGCAGCGCCTCCGCGGCACGCTGCGCGCCGCGCGACGGCGCCTCGGCCTCCAGCTCGTGCTCGGCCTCGATGAGCTCCTCACGCTCGGCCAGCAGGTCCGGCTCGAGCTCGTGCTGGCCCTGGTCAGCGGACATCGAGACGCAACTCCTTCTGGTTGCCCAGCAGGCCTGCCGGGCGGAACAGCATGAGCAGCAGCAGCCCCAGGCCGACGGCGGCGAACCGCACCGCACCCATGTCGCTGGAGTCCAGGATGTTGCTCGGGATCACGCCGGTCTGGATGAACTCGCGCAGCAGCGAGTCGAGGAACGTCAGCAGGAACCAGAAGACCACCGAGCCGACGACCGGGCCGATGACCCGGCTCGCGCCGCCGAGGATCATGATCGTCCACAGGTAGAACGTGATGATCGGCATGAACACGTCGGGACTGAGCGCCTGGGTGTTGATCGCCAGGAGCGAGCCGGCGAGGGCACCCATGACGCCACCCATGACCAGGCTCTGCATCTTGTAGGCGAAGACGTTCTTGCCCAGGCTGCGGGCGGCCATCTCGTCCTCGCGCACCGAGCGCAGCACCCGACCCCACGGCGAGTGGACGAGCAGGCCCACGAACCCCGCCGCGAGCAGCGCCGCGGCCCAGGCCACCGTCATCACCCACAACGCGTTGGCCGAGAAGTTGAACGGCCCCAGCTGCAACGGCCCGCTGTACGGGTTGAGGGCGTAGAAGCCGTTGGCGAACTGGGTGAGCCCGAACACGCCGCCGGTCAGCGGCTCGGCCCAGTCGGACCGGTACAGGTAGCGCAGCACCTCGCCCGCGGCGATGGTCGCGATCGACAGGTAGTCGCCGCGCAGGCGCAGCGTCGGGATGCCCAGCAGCAGGGCCAGCACGATCGCGCACCCGATGCCGATGAGCACCCCGGCCCACAGCGGCAGGCCCCAGCTCAGGACCGGCACCGCGGTGCCGTAGGCGCCGACGAGCATGAACCCCACCTGGCCGAAGTTCAGCAGGCCGGTGTAGCCGAAGTGCAGGTTGAGGCCGACGGCGGCCAGCGCGTAGATCGCGGCCTCCGGGCCGAAGGCGCCGCGGAACGCGTTGCTGAGAACGTCCGAAAGAAACTCCATGGTCCTGTCCCTCTCAGCCCACTCGCTCGCGACGTCCGAAGATGCCCTGCGGCCGGAAGAGGAGCACCAGGATCATCACCAGCAGCGCCCACATGTTCTGCAGGGAGGCGGGGAACCACAGCGTCGACAGCTGGGAGACCAGTCCGATGACCAGGGCGCCGACCATGGCGCCGTAGGCGCTGCCGAGACCCCCGAGGATGACCGCGGCGAACATCAGCAGCAGCAGCTGGAAGCCCATGTCCGGGAAGACCGCCTGGGTCAGCCCGAAGAGCACCCCGCCGAGCCCGGCCAGCGCACCGCCCAGGAGCCACACGACCATGATCACCCGTTCGACGTTGATGCCCGATGCGGCGGACAGGTCGACGTTGTCGTTGACCGCCCGCATCGCCTTGCCGATGCGGGTGCGCTGCAGCATGAACGCCACCCCCGCCATGACCCCGAAGGCCACGAGCACCACGACCAGGTCGCGTGGGGTGATCCGGAACAACCCGAGGTCGAGCCCCTGCTGGAGGTTGAACTCGTCGTACTGACGCCGCCGCGACCCGAACAGGATGAGCAGGATGTGCCGGATGACCAGGGCCAGGCCGATGGCGACGATGAACTGCTGGATGAGCCCGGCGCCCTTGCGCCGCATCGGCCGCCACACCGCCAGCTCCACCCCACCGGCCAGGGCGGCGGTGAGGGCCATCGCGATGAGGACCGCGACGACGAGGGGAAGGTTGGCGGGGGTGACGGAGAGGAAGAAGGCGGCGATCGCCCCGAACGTGACGAACTCGCCGTGGGCGAAGTTGATCAGGCGCGTGGTGCCGAACACCAGGGACAGCCCGACCGCGGTGATCGCGATGATCGCGCCGAACTTGATGCCCTCGACGGTGAGCTGGATGAACCGGTCGGTGAAGGAGCGGCCTGCGGGGGTGACCGGCCCCTCGCCCTCCTCCCCGGCCTCGGCGAGCTGGAAGATCACGCCCTGCGCGGCGCCGGGGCGGACCACCACGCCCTCGACCGTCTCGCCGCCCTCGTTGCGGGGCACGACCCCCTCGGGGAGCTGGGCCGGGTCGATCGACACCGTGTAGGTGCCGGGCCCGGGCAGCGGGATCTCCCACCGACCGGTGTCGTCGGTGGTGCCCGACCCCACCTCCGAGCCGTCGGGGCCGGTGACGGTGACGGTGAGTCCGGGGATGGGCTGTCGGTCCGGGCCGCGGATGCTGCCCCGCAGCCGCTCCCGGGCCTCCTCGTCGCCTTCCTCGGCAGGCTCGTCACCCGGTGCCTCGGTCTGCTCTGCCGAGGCGGGCAGCGGCGTCGCGGGGGCGACAGCCACGGCGGCCGCTCCCGGCGCCAGCCAGACGGCCAGGAGCAGCGCCGTGATCAGGGCCATCAGGCGCGCGCGCAAGGGTCCTCCTTCGGATCGCTGCGGGGAGTAAACCACACCGGACGCGTGAGCAACAGAAAGGGTTCGGCGTCCGTGTCGCAACCGTGACCTGCCCTTGCGCGGGGCTCACCACGGCCCGCGGCGCCCCCGGGGCTCAGTGGGCGGCGTCGTACCAGGAACGCCCGACCCCGACCGAGACGTCCAGGGGGACGCTCATCGGCACCGCGGAGCCCATCTCCCGGCGCACCAGCTCCTCGACCGCGTCGCGCTCGTCGGCGGTGACCTCGAGCACCAGCTCGTCGTGGACCTGGAGCAGCATCCGGGACCGCGCCTGGGCCTCCTTCAGAGCCCGGTCGACCCGGAGCATGGCCACCTTGATGATGTCGGCGGCCGACCCCTGGATCGGGGCGTTGAGGGCCATCCGCTCGGCCATCTCCCGGCGCTGCCGGTTGTCGGAGGTGAGGTCGGGCAGGTAGCGGCGCCGCCCGAAGATGGTCTCGGTGAACCCGGTGCTGCGTGCCTCGGCGACGACGTCGCGCAGGTAGTCGCGCACCCCGCCGAACCGGGCGAAGTACTCGTCCATGAGGCCCCGGGCCTCCTCGGTGGAGATCCCGAGCTGCTTGGACAGCCCGAAGGCGGACAGGCCGTAGGCCAGGCCGTAGCTCATCGCCTTGACCTTGGCCCGCATCTCGGGGGTGACCTCCTCCGGGGGGACCCCGAACACCCGCGACCCGACGAACCGGTGCAGGTCCTCGCCGCTGCGGAAGGCCTCGATGAGGCCGGCGTCGCCGGACAGGTGCGCCATGATGCGCATCTCGATCTGGCTGTAGTCGACGGACATCAGCACGTCGTAGCCGTCACCGACGACGAAGTTCTGCCGGATCCGCCGACCCTCCTCGGTGCGGATCGGGATGTTCTGCAGGTTGGGGTCGGTGGACGACAGCCGCCCGGTCGCCGCGATGGTCTGCTGGTAGGTGGTGTGCACCCGTCCGTCGTCGGCGACCGACTTGAGCAGCCCCTCGACGGTCACCCGGAGCCGGGTGGCGTCGCGGTGCCGCAGCAGGGCCTCGAGGAACGGGTGGGCGGTCTGGGCGTAGAGCCCGGCCAGGGCGTCGGCGTCGGTGGTGTAGCCGGTCTTGGTGCGCCGGGTCTTCGGCAGCCCCAGGCGGTCGAAGAGCACACTCTGCAGCTGCTTGGGCGACCCCAGGTTGATGGTGTTGTCACCGACCGCGTCCCAGGCGTCCTGCTGGGCGGCGGCCACCGCTCCGGCGAACTCCGCCTCCAGCCGCTGCAGGCCCTCGACGTCGACCGCGATCCCCACCCGCTCCATCTCGGCGAGGACGGGGACCAGCGGCAGCTCGATCTCGGCCAGCAGCCGCCGGCCGGGCTCGTCGAGCTCCTCCTCGAGCTTGTCGGCCAGGTCGAGCACGGCCCGGGCGTGCACCATCGCCGACCGGGCGGCGGACGCGGCGGCGTCCTCGCCCCCGCCGAGGTCGAGGTCGAGGGTGCCCTGGGCGGGCTCCTCGGCCTCGGCGCGCAGCTCCCGGCGCAGGTAGCGCAGCACCAGGTCGGCCAGGTCGTAGGAGCGCTGGTCGGGGCGGACCAGGTAGGCGGCCAGTGCGGTGTCGCTGGTGACACCGCGCAGTGCCAGGCCCCGGGCCGCAAGGGCCTGGCTCGGTCCCTTGGAGTCGTGGAGGACCTTGCCGCGGCCCGGGTCGGCCAGCCAGCCGGCCAGGGCCTGCTCGGCCGCCTCGTCGAGGTCGGTCACGTCCACGTACGCGGCCGTCTCCCGGGTCGCCATGGCCAGGCCCTGGACGTCTCCGGTGCCCCGGGCCCAGTGGCCGATCACGTGCAGGCCCAGGACGCTGCCCGCCGGGGCGTGCTCCTCGAGCCAGCCGGGCAGCTCGGCGGAGGTGACCGCACGCCCGTCGACCTCGATGCCCTCCTCGGCCTCGTCCTCCACCGCATCGAGGGTGGAGAAGAGCCGGTCGCGCAGCACCCGGAACTCCAGCCGGTCGAAGACGCGGTGGACCTCCTCACGGTCCCAGTTGCGCCGTTCCAGGTCGGCGAGGGTCACCGGGAGCTCCAGGTCGGAGACGAGCTGGTTGAGCTGGCGGTTGCGCAGCACCTGGGCCACGTGGTCGCGGAACGCCTGCCCCGCCTTGCCGGGAAGCTCGTCGGCGTGGTCGACGATCCCGGCGAGGCTGCCGTAGGTGGTGAGCCACTTCGCCGCCGTCTTCGGCCCGACCCCCGGCACCCCCGGCAGGTTGTCCGAGGACTCCCCCACCATCGCGGCGACGTCGCTGTAGAGCTCGGGGCCGACGCCGTACTTCTCCCGCACCGCCTCGGGGGTCATCCGGACCAGGTCGCTGACGCCCTTGCGCGGGTAGAGCAGGGTCGTCGTCTTGTCGACGAGCTGGATGGCGTCGCGGTCGCCGGAGCAGATGAGGACCTCCATGCCCTCCGCCTGGGCCTGCCGGGTGAGGGTGGCGATGATGTCGTCCGCCTCGTAGCCCTCGACGCCGAGGTGCGGGATGCGCAGGGCGTCGAGGACCTCCTGGATGAGGACCAGCTGGCCGCTGAACTCGGGTGGCGTGGTCGCCCGGCCGGCCTTGTACTCGGCGTACTGCTCGGTGCGGAAGGTCTGCCGGGAGACGTCGAAGGCCACGCCCAGGTGGGTCGGCGCCTCGTCCCGCAGGACGTTGATGAGCATCGAGGTGAAGCCGTAGACCGCGTTGGTCGGCTGCCCGGTGGTGGTCGAGAAGTTCTCCACCGGGAGCGCGAAGAACGCCCGGTAGGCGAGGGAGTGTCCGTCCAGCAGCAGCAGTCGACTCACGCATGACACCCTAGGGCCCATGCCCGACACCCCTGCACCGGCACCCGACCTGCCGGACCCCGCCGCCCTGGTCTCCGGAACCCTGCTGGAGCGTATGGGCATCGAGCTCACCGCGGTGTCCGCGGAGCGCACCGAGGGCCGGATGCCGGTCGCCGGCAACACCCAGCCCTACGGCCTGCTCCACGGCGGGGCGAGCGCGGTCCTGGCCGAGTCCCTCGGCTCGGTCGCCGCCGCGACCCACGCCGGCCCCGGGCGGGTCGCGGTCGGCGTCGACCTCAACTGCACCCACCACCGCGGCGTGCGCGACGGCTGGGTCACCGGCGTCGCCACGGCGCTCAGCCTGGGCCGCTCGGTGGCCTCCTACGAGATCGTCATCCGCGACGAGGCCGGGCACCGGGTGTGCACCGCACGCCTCACCTGCGTGCTGCGGGACCGGGCCCCCGGAGGCTGACCCGGGGCCACGTCATACAGTCCGGGGCGTGGACGCACCCTTCGCCGGGCTGGGCACCCTCGTCAACGTCGTCGCCGTCCTGCTCGGGGCCGGCCTCGGGATGACCCTGGGGCACCGCCTCAACGAGCACACCCGGGCGGTGGTCACCGACTGTCTCGGCCTGGTGACCCTGCTCGTCGCGGGACTGTCCGCGGCGTCGGTCACCTCGGCGGCGCTCGTCGCCGAGGTGGGCAGCGGCGTGCCCGTGATCATCGTGCTCGGCAGCCTGCTCATCGGCGGCATCGTCGGCTCGCTGCTGCGCGTCGAGGCGCGCATGGAGGGGCTGGCCGGCCGGCTGCAGACGGCCGTGGCGCGCCGCTCCCCCGCCACCGCCGAGGCGGTCGACCCGGGCACCGGGATCAGCCCCCGCGAGCGGTTCATCGAGGGGTGGCTCACCACCTCCCTGCTGTTCTGCGTCGGACCGCTGACCATCCTCGGCTCGCTCAACGACGGGCTCGGCAACGGCATCGACCAGCTGGTCCTCAAGTCGGTGCTGGACATGTTCGCCGCGATCGCGTTCGCCTCGACCTTCGGCATCGGGGTCGCCTTCTCGGCGCTGTCGGTGCTCGTCGTCCAGGGCGCGCTGACCCTCGTCGGGGTGCTCCTGGGGTCGGTCGTGCCGGACGCGCACGTCGACGCGCTCACCGCGGTGGGCGGACTCCTCCTGGTGGGGGTGGCGTTCCGGCTGCTGCGGCTCCGGGACATCCCCGTCGGCGACCTGCTGCCGGCGCTGCTCGTCGCGCCGCTGCTGGTCCTGGCCGTCGGCGCCCTCGGCTGAGCTGCCGGGGCTCAGCCCTTCTTCGGGTCCAGCTTGGCGATGACCGTGTCGGCGACCTCGCGCATCGAGGTGCGCCGGTCCATCGCGGCCTTCTGGATCCAGCGGAACGCCTCGGCCTCGGTGAGCTTGGACTGCGCCATGAGCAGGCCCTTGGCGCGGTCCAGCCGCTTGCGGGTCTCGAACCGCTCGTTGAGGTCGGCGACCTCCTCGCGGAGGGCGCGGAACTCCTGCCAGCGGGGCCGGGCGATCTCGATCGCCGGGAGGATGTCGGTCGCGGTGAACGGCTTGACCACGTAGGCCATGACCCCGGCGTCGCGGGCGCGCTCGACGAGGGCGCGGTCGCTGAAGGCGGTCAGCATCACCACGGGGGCCAGGCCCTCGCGCCCGAGGATCTCGGCGGCGGTGAGCCCGTCCATGCCGGGCATCTTGATGTCCATGACCACCAGGTCCGGGCGCAGCTCGCGGGCCAGCTGGACCGCCTGCTCGCCGTCGGCGGCCTGCCCCACGACCTGGTGCCCGCCCTCCTGGAGCATCTCGGCCAGGTCCATCCGGATCAGCGCCTCGTCCTCGGCGACGAGGATCCGCAGCCCACCGGAGGTGGCGGCTGCCTCGTCAGCCGGGCGGTCGGCCGTCTCCTGTGCAGGGTGCGTGTCGTCGCTGGTCACCGCACCAGCGTAGCGGGCCCGGCGGGGTGCTCACGCGGTCGGGTGGGCCAGGGTGCCGGGAGCGGGACTCGAACCCGCACGCCCTTGCGGGCAGAGCATTTTGAGTGCTCCGTGTCTACCGTTCCACCACCCCGGCCGGGGACCGCGCCAGCATATATCGCGCGGCTCAGCCCCCGGGCTGGACCCGCTGCGAGCGCTGGACCGCGTCGCCCACCCGGTGCAGACGGAGCGCGTTGGTGGCCCCCGGCGTGCCGGGCGGCGAGCCGGCGACGATGACGACCAGGTCGCCCCGCTCGAGGCGTTGCTCCGCCAGCAGCGCCTCGTCCACCTGCAGCACCATGTCGTCGGTGTGCTCGACCAACGGGGTGAGGAACGTCTCGACGCCCCAGGTCATGGCCAGCTGGGAGCGGGTGGCCGGCTCCGGGGTGAAGGCGAGCATCGGGATCGACGACCGCAGCCGGGCCATCCGCCGGGCGGAGTCGCCGGTCTGGGTGAAGGTGATCATGCACTTGACGTCCAGCAGCTGGGCGATCTCCGCGGCCGCCCGGGTGACCGCGCCGCCGGTGGTGTGCGGCAGCGTCCCCAGGGGCTGGATCCGGTCCAGGCCGTGGTCCTCGCTGTGCTCGATGATCGTGGCCATCGTCTCGATCGCCTTGATCGGCCACTTCCCCACGCTCGTCTCGCCGGAGAGCATGATCGCGTCCGCGCCGTCGAGGACCGCGTTGGCGCAGTCGCTGGTCTCGGCCCGGGTGGGCCGGGGGTTGGTGATCATCGAGTCGAGGACCTGGGTGGCGACGATGACGGGCTTGGCGTTGCGCCGGGCGATCTCGATGGCCCGCTTCTGCACCAGCGGGACCTCCTCCAGGGGTAGTTCCACCCCCAGGTCGCCGCGGGCGACCATGATCCCGTCGAAGGCGTCGACGATCTCGTGGAGGTTCTGCACCGCCTGCGGCTTCTCGATCTTGGCGATGACCGGCAGGTGGACGCCCTCCTCGTCCATGATCCGGTGCACGTCCTCGACGTCGGCGGCGCTGCGGACGAAGGACAGCGCGATGAAGTCCACCCGGGTGCGCAGCGCCCAACGCAGGTCGTCGGCGTCCTTCTCGCTGAGGGCCGGGACGCTCACCGCGGTGCCGGGCAGGTTGATGCCCTTGTTGTCGGACAGCTCCCCGCCGATGACGACCTCGGTGACCACGTCGGTGTCGGTGACCTCGGTCGCGGTGAGCACGAGCTTCCCGTCGTCCAGGAGGAGCTCGTCGCCCACCGTGACGTCACGCGGCAGCCCCTCGAAGGTCGTGCTGACCTCGTGCCGGTCGCCAGGCACGTCCCGGGTGGTGATCGTGAACCGGTCACCCGGCTCCAGGACGACCGGCCCGGACGCGAACCGCCCGGTGCGGATCTTCGGCCCCTGCAGGTCGGCGAGGACCGCCACCGCCCGACGGGTCTCGTCACCGGCCTGGCGCACCATGTGGTAGCGCCGGTCGGCGTCCTCGTGGCTGCCGTGCGACATGTTCAGCCGGGCCACGTCCATCCCGGCCTCCACCATGGCCTTGATCATGTCGTAGGTGTCGGTGGCGGGACCCAGGGTGCAGACGATCTTGGCTCGGCGCATACGCCCAGCCTATGCGGGTCAGGCCGGTTCGGAGGCCCCCGACCTCGCGGTGTCGGCGTCGGCCGGGGCCTCCGGGACGGTCCCCCGCAGCGGGTAGTCACCCCGGCGACCGGCCACGGCGTACAGCACCGCGCCGAGGAGGAAGACCCCGATGGACACCCACACGTTGACCCGCTGGCCGAGCACGATGGTCGCCGGGTCGGTGCGCATCAGCTCGAAGACCAGGCGGCCCGCGGTGTAACCCATGACGTAGAGGGCGAGCACCTGGCCGCGGGCGAACCGGAACCGCCGGTCGGCGAGCAGGATGAGGACCGCCGCGAGGAGGCACCACAGCGACTCGTAGAGGAACGTGGGGTGGAAGGTGCCGAGGACCACCGCCTCGCCCTGGGCATCCGTCACCGCGTGTCCCGCGGCCTGGTCCCAGCGGTGGATGACCAGGCCCCAGGGCAGGTCGGTCGGCTCACCGTAGAGCTCGTTGTTGAACCAGTTGCCCCAGCGGCCGAGCGCCTGGGCGACGAGGAGACCGGGCGCGGTGGCGTCGGCGATGTCGAGGAAGCTGTGCCCGTGGCGACGGGCGCCGATCCAGACCCCGACGGCGCCGAGGGAGATGGCCCCCCAGATGCCCAGGCCCCCCTCCCACACCTTGACGACGTCGAGGGGGTTGCCGCCCTCGCCGAAGTAGGGGCCGGGGCTGCTGACCACGTGGTAGAGCCGGCCGCCGATGATGCCGAACGCGATCGCCCAGACCGAGACGTCGAGGATCTCCTGGCCGGTGCCGCCGCGCGCCCGGAGCCGGTAGTGGGCGATGGCGATCGCCGCGGCGATGCCGAGCATGATGCAGATCGCGTAGGCCCGGATCGGCAGCGGCCCCACCCACCAGACGCCGGTCTCGGGGCTGGGCAGGGCGGTGACGAGGCTCACCGGGCCCGTCCCCGGGTCACTCGCGCTCCTGCAGGATGCGGTCCAGGGAGCCCGGCTCGTACATCAGGGCCTGCATCTCCTGGTCGCTGACCGGCTCGCCGTCGATGAGCAGGCGCGGGGTACCGCTGATGCCGTCGCGGTTGGCACGCTCCTGCATGGCGTCGACGTAGTCGGAGTAGCGGCCGCTCTCGACGCAGCTGCGGAACGCGTCCGGGTCGGAGACCCCCGCGGCCTCGGCGAAGCCGAGGAGCTGCTCGTCGGTCCAGCCGGTGCCCTCCTGCTCCGGCTGGTTGGCGAACACCTCGGCCCGGTATGCCGTGAACGCGCCCTGGTCGTCGGCGCACAGCGCCGCGTTGGCCGCGCGCGAGGAGGAGTCGTTGCCCAGCTTGTCGTCCAGGAAGGACATGGTGGTGACGGTCAGGGCGATCCGGCCCTCCTCCGCCGCGGCGTCGAGGTCGGCCCCCGAGGCGCGCTCGAGGACGCCGCACCAGGGGCACTGGAAGTCCTCGTAGAGGTGCACCTGCGGGACGTCGGCGTGCTCGGAGACGACGACGCCGCCGCCCTCGGGCAGGGCGTTGGCCGACCCTGCCCCCTCCAGGCCACCGCTGCCGCGCACGGCCAGGTAGACGATGATGGCGACGACGATGACGACGGCGGCCGTGACCGCGCCGATGAGGCCGACGGGTGCGCCCTTCTTCGGCGGGGGTGCGGTCTTCACAGGGGGGCGGGCCATGAGGGCGTCGATCCTTTCCGGGCGATGAGCCGGTCGAGGCTCAGGGGTGTGGCAGAACTGCGGACCACCAGCCAGGCGGCCGCGAGCACGAGCAGCACGTCGCGGACGATCTCCTCCAGGTAGCGGGTGTCCTCCGGGGCCACCGGCCCGCCGTCGCCGAAGCACCCGCAGTCGATGCTGAGCCCGCGGGCCCACGCGGAGGCGACACCGGCGATGAAGGCGAGCATGAGCAGCCCGCCCACCAGCGCGACGGGGCGGGTGAGCAGGCCGAGCAGCAGCAGCACCCCGAGGGCGATCTCCACGACCGGCAGGGCGGTCCCGATGAGGCGGGACACCTCGTACGGGAAGAGCTCGTAGGCGATGACGGACTGCACCGACCCGGTGAGGTCGCCGACCTTGAGCAGTCCGGCGACGAGGAGCATGCCCCCCAGGGCCACCCGGGCCACCAGGTCGACCCCGTCCAGCAGCCGCGCCCGGGTCACCGCCGTCGGACCCCCGCCGCAAGCTCGGCCGTCAGCTCCCGCAGCCGCTGCAGGCTGGGATCCTCCCCCAGCGCCCGGACCAGGGCGGACCCGACGATGACACCGTCGGCGTACCGCGCGATCTCGGCCGCCTGGTCACCCGTGGAGACCCCGAGGCCCACGCAGACCGGCAGGTCGGTGACCGCCCGGGTCCGCGACACCAGGGCCTCGGCGGTGTCGGCCACCGCCTCCCGGGCGCCGGTGACGCCCATCGTCGAGGCGGCGTAGACGAAGCCCCGGCCGGCCGCCGCGGTCATCGCCAGCCGCCGGTCGGTGGAACTGGGTGCGACGAGGAAGATCGGGGCCAGGTCGTGCCTCCCGGCCGCCCGGATCCAGTCCTCCGCCTCGTCCGGGATGAGGTCCGGGGTGATGAGACCGGCGCCGCCGGCCTCCGCGAGCTCGGCGGCGAACCGGTCCACGCCGTGCCGCAGCACCGGGTTCCAGTAGCTCATGACCACCGGCACGCCGCCCGCGGCCGCCACGGCTCCGACGCAGGTCAGCGTGTCGGCGAACCGGAACCCGCTGTGGAGGGCCTGCTCTGTGGCCGCCTGGATGACCGGGCCGTCCATGAGCGGGTCGGTGTAGGGCACCCCGACCTCGACCACGTCGGCGCCGGCCTCGACGACGGCGCGGTAGGCGTCCAGGGAGGTGGGCAGGTCCGGGTAGCCGGCGGGCAGGTAGGCGACGAGGGCCGCCCGGCCCTCGGCCCGGCACCGGCCGAAGACGTCCTCGAGAGCGTTCACGTCCGGTCGTCCCCCAGCAGTCCGAACCACCGCGCCGCGGTGTCGACGTCCTTGTCCCCGCGCCCGGAGAGGTTCACCACGATGACGGTGCCCGGACCGGCCTCGCGGCCGATCCGCAGCGCCCCGGCGAGGGCGTGCGCGCTCTCGATGGCCGGGATGATGCCCTCGGTCCGGCACAGCAGCGCGAAGGCCTCCATGGCCTCCTCGTCGGTGACCGGGTGGTACTCGGCCCGGCCGGTGTCGCGCAGCCAGGCGTGCTCGGGGCCGACCGAGGGGTAGTCGAGGCCGGCGGACACGGAGTGGGACTCCAGCGTCTGCCCGTCCTCGTCCTGGAGCACGTAGGTGGCCGCACCGTGCAGGACCCCGGGGGTGCCGGTGGCGAACCGGGCGGCGTGCCGTCCCGACGCCACGCCCTCTCCCCCGGCCTCGAGCCCCACGAGGCGCACGCCGGGCTCGTCGACGAACCGGTGGAAGATCCCCATCGCGTTCGAGCCGCCGCCCACGCACGCGCAGACGACGTCGGGGAGGCGTCCGGTGGCCGCGAGGACCTGCTCGTAGGTCTCCTCGCCGATGACCGCGTGGAAGTCCCGGACCATGGTCGGGAACGGGTGCGGGCCGGTGACCGTGCCGAGCAGGTAGTGGGTGTCCGCCACGTTGGTCACCCAGTCGCGCATCGCCTCGTTGATGGCGTCCTTGAGGGTCGCGCTGCCGGTGGGCACGGGGACGACCTCGGCGCCCAGCAGGCGCATCCGGGCCACGTTGAGGGCCTGCCGCTGGGTGTCCTTGCTGCCCATGTAGATGGTGCAGCTCAGCCCCATGAGGGCCGCGGCGGTGGCGGTGGCCACCCCGTGCTGACCGGCGCCGGTCTCGGCGATGACGCGGCTCTTGCCCATGCGGCGGGTGAGCAGGGCCTGACCGAGGACGTTGTTGATCTTGTGGGACCCGGTGTGGTTGAGGTCCTCCCGCTTGAGGAAGACCCGCGCACCACCGGCGTGCTCGGCGAACCGGGGCGCCTCGGTGAGCGGGCTGGGGCGTCCGGTGTACTCGCGGTGCAGCCGGTCCAGCTCGGCGCGGAACGCCGGGTCGGCCATCGCCTCCCGGCGCGCGGCGTCGAGCTCGTCGAGCGCCGCGACGAGCGCCTCGGGGACGTAGCGGCCGCCGTGCGGGCCGAACCGGCCGGGTCGCTGCCCGGCGGGGGCGGTCACGACCCCACCTCGGCGGCAGGCCGCACCACCCGGAAGGAGCGGACCGCCGCGGCGGGGTCGTTCCCGGTGACCAGGGCCTCGCCGACGAGGACCGCGTGGGCCCCCGCGCCGGCGTAGGCCGCCACGTCGGCCGGGCCGCTGACACCCGACTCCGCGACGAGCACCGGTCCCTCGGGGACGGTGGGGGCGACCCTGCCGAACGTGCCGGTGTCGACCTCGAGGGTGCGCAGGTCCCGGGCGTTGATCCCCAGGATCGTGGCCCCGGCCGCGACCGCGCGGGCCGCCTCGGCCTCGTCGTGGGCCTCCACGAGGGCCTCCATGCCCAGCGAGCGGGTGAGGTCGAGCAGTGCGCTCAGCTGGTCGTCGCCGAGGGCGGCGACGATGAGGAGCACCAGGTCGGCACCGTGGGCCCGGGCCTCCCAGACCTGGTCCTCCTCGACGAGGAAGTCCTTGCGCAGCACCGGTACGTCCACCGCGGCGCGCACCGCCGCCAGGTCGTCCAGGGAGCCGCCGAACCGGCGGCGCTCGGTGAGCACGCTGATCGCGCTCGCGCCACCCGCGGCGTAGGCGGTGGCGAGGGAGGCGGGGTCGGGGATGTCGGACAGCCGGCCCTTGGAGGGACTGCGCCGCTTGACCTCGGCGATCACGTGCACGCCCTCGGCACGGGGGCGGAGGTGGGAGAGGACGTCGAGAGCGGGGGGCGCCGCGAGGGCGGCCTCCCGCACGGCCTCGGCGGGGAGGTCCCGGCGTCGTTCGGCGAGGTCCTCCCGGACCCCGCGCACGATCTCGTCCAGCACGCTCTCCACCCCACCAGCCTAGACGCTGGCGGACGGTGCTCCGGCGGGGGCTCCCGCCGGACGGTGGTCAGCGACCGGCAGAGTCGTCCGCGCCGCGACGGTCCGGCGCGTCCTCGAGATCCTTCTCGGCCGTGAGGCCGCCGTAGCCGGCCGCACTCAGGCCGTACCAGGCCGCCACGCCCACCACGGCGAGGCCGATGCCGACCCAGGCCGCCCAGGTCCAGGTGAAGAACACCGCCAGGGAGAGGAGGGTGGCGGCCACCAGCAGGATGACGACGCCGGTCCAGGCGGCGACGGAGTGACCGTGACCGGTGTCTTCCATGGTGTGTGACTCCTCGTGCTCGAGCGGGCTGCTGCGCCCATTGTGCCAGGCCAGGCCCTGCCTCACGCGCCCGGTGCGCCCGGGTCGGTCGGATCCTCGCCCCGGGACAGACGCTCCCACGCGGACTCCTCGGAGACGGGCCGTGTCCCCGGGCCCCCGCCCCGGGGGCCCGGGGCGCGTCGGCCGGGACCGCCGGACCGCGCGCTGCCCGACGGCGTGCTGCCGGTGCGGGGTCGCAGCATTCCGAGGAGCACGACGAGCGCGCACGCGCAGACGGCCCCGCACGACACCAGGGCGAGCCAGGCCCACGGCGTGAGGGACGCCTGGCCGACCACGCCGGCCTCGGCACCCCGGACCGCGGTCCGGTCGGTCGCGGCCGCGTCCGCGGCGGCGACCGGGTCCAGGACGACCTCGAGGGTGGCCCAGCCCCCGACGACCGCGGCGAGCAGCAGGAACACGACGGCCGCCACCCGCACCGCACGGGACCCGACGAGGCCGGCGACGACGGCAGCGCCGGCGAGCAGGGCCGCGGCGGTCACCGCGGGGGCGGCGGAGCTGCCGGTGACCTCGACGGGCGTGGTGCCCAGGGCCACGTCGTCCGCGGTCGCCTCGACCCAGACCTGCCCGGCGCCGGCCAGGAGCACCACCACCGCGACCAGGACGACGAGGACCCACCAGCGCCGGGACACGTCAGGCTCCGCGCTGCTGGGAGGACCAGGAGGCGTGCATCCGGCTGTAGACGCCGCCCGCGTCCACGAGCCGGGAGTGCGGGCCGACCTCGACGATGCGGCCCTTGTCGACCACGACGACGACGTCGGCGGCCTCGGCCGTGGACAGCCGGTGCGCGATGGCGACCGAGGTGCGCCCGCGGGTCAGCCCCTCCAGGGCACGCTGGATGCGCACCTCGGTCGAGGGGTCGACCGCGCTGGTCGCCTCGTCGAGGACGAGGAGGTCCGGGTCGGCCAGGTAGGCACGGGCGATGGCGACGAGCTGCCGCTCCCCCGCGGACAGCGACTCGCCGCGCTGGCCGACCTGGGTCTGCAGCCCGTGCGGCAGGCCCTCGAGCCAGGAGTCGAGCCCCAGCTCGGTCATCGCCAGGGCGACGTCGTCGTCGGAGGCGTCGGGCCGGCCGAACCGGATGTTCTCCAGCAGGGACTGGTCGAACAGGAAGCCCTCCTGCGGGACCATGACGATCCGCTGGCGCAGCGAGCTGAACGCGATGTCCCGCAGGTCCACGCCGTCGACCAGGACCCGGCCCTCGGTGGGGTCCATCAGCCGGGTGAGCAGCTTGGCCAGGGTGGTCTTGCCCGACCCCGTCTCCCCGACGATGGCGACCCGGGAGCGCGGCTCCAGGGTGAGGTTGACGTCCCGGAGCACCGGCGGACCGTCCGGGTAGGCGTAGCCGACCTCCTCGAAGCGCACCGTGATCGGACCGCGCGGGAGCACGACCCCCTCCTCGCCGGGGTCCGCGACGTCGGCCGGGGTGTCCACCACGCCGATGACCCGGCGCCAGCCCGCGACGGCGTTCTGCAGCTCGTTGAGGATCTCGGTGGCCATGAGGACCGGCTGGGTGAACAGGTTGACGAGGAACAGGAAGGCCAGCAGCTGCCCGAGGGTGATCCGGCCGTCCACGGCCAGCACCGTGCCGACCACGAGCACGATGGCGGTGGTCAGCCCGCCGAACGCCTGCCCGGAGACGAAGGCGATCACCGAGCGCACCTGGGCCCGGACGGCGGAGGTGCGGTGCTCCTCGATGGCCCGGTCGATCCGCTCGGCGGTGCGGGCCTCGACCCCGTAGGCGCGGATCGTCACGGCCCCGACGATCGACTCCGAGATGGCGCCCAGCATGTCGCCCACCCGGACCCGGACCGCGCCGTAGGCCCGCCCGAGCATCGGCTGGAACCACCGGATCAGCACCGCCAGCGGCAGGAAGCACAGGTAGACGATGCCGGCCAGGATCGGGCTGTAGACGAGCATGAGGACCGTCGCCACGATGAGCTGGGCCGTGGAGATGAGCAGCATCAGGCCGCCCCACTGCACGAACATCGAGATCGTGTCGACGTCGTTGGTCACCCGGGAGACCAGGGCGCCCCGGCGCTCGGTGCTCTGGGTGAGCACCGACAGGTCGTGGATGTGCCGGAAGGCCCGCAGCCGCAGGGTCGCCAGGCCGGACTCGGCGGAACGGAACAGCCGGAGGTTCACCAGGTATGACGCGTAGGACGTCAGCACCACGACCCCGGCGCCGACCAGCACCGCGGTGAGGACGAAGCCGACGTCCGGGCCGCCCTCGGCGAGGATGCCGTTGTCGGTGGCCTGCTGGACCACGAACGGCACCAGCACCCGCCCCAGCGCCGCGATGCCGGCGAGGACCACGGTGACCCACAGCCCGCGCCGCAGCTCCGGCGAGAGCTGCAGCCCCCGGCGCAGCGTGTCGAGGGTGCCCAGCTCCGAGCTGGCGATCCGGCTGGTACCGGCGGTGTCCGCGGCGCTCACGGCTGCTCCTCCCCCGCGGCCAGGGCCGCTCGCTCCGCCGCCTCGCGGGCGTAGGCCGTGACCAGGTCGGCGTACCCCCGGCACCGCGCCATGAGCTCCTCGTGGGTCCCCTCGTCGACCACCCGGCCCCGTTCCAGGTAGACGATCCGGTCGGCCAGCGCGATCGTGGCCATCCGGTAGGCCACGACGATGACCGTCATCCCCTCCTTGGCGTGCCGCAGGGCGGCCAGGATCTCCTGCTCCACCGACGGGTCCACCGCGCTCGTGGCGTCGTCGAGGAGCAGCAGCCTGGGGTTGCGCACGATCGCCCGGGCCAGCGCGATCCGCTGGCGCTGGCCCCCCGACAGGGTCCCGCCGCGCTCCCCGATGACGGCGTCGAGGCCCTCGGGCAGGGCGGCCACGAACCCGTCGGCCCGGGCCACCCGCAGCGCCTCCCACACCTCGTCGTCGGGCCGGTCCAGGCCCAGGGTGACGTTGCCGCGGACCGAGTCGTCGAACATGAACGTCTGCTGCGCCACGAGCGTGGCGACCTGGGGCACCTCGCCGTGCCGGACCGTGCGCAGGTCGACCCCGTCGAGGAGGACCTCGCCGCTGTCCGGGTCGACCAGGCGCAGCAAGAGGTTGGCCAGGGTGCTCTTGCCCGCCCCGGTGGGCCCGACGACGGCGGTGGTGGTGCCGGCCGGGACCTCGAGGGTCACCCCCCGGATCGCCGGGGTGAGCTCGACCTCACCGACCACGCCCTCGTAGGGGTCGACGTCCTCGCCGAGCACCTCGCGCTCCACCCGGTCGACGTAGCTGTAGTGGATGTCCCGCGCGGTCGACGAGGCGGCACCCTCCCGGGGGAGCACCCGGTCGCCGTACTCCATCGAGCCCGTGGCGCGCAGCACCGAGTCGACCCGGCGGAACCCCACCACCGAGCGGGGGATCTCCGCCAGGACCCAGCCCAGCGCCCGCACCGGGAAGGCGAGCAGCGAGAACAGGTAGGCGATCTCGACGACGTCGGCGGCCGAGATGTCCCCCGAGGCCACCCGGGCGGTACCGGCCGCGAGCACGGCGAGCGTCCCCAGGGTCGGGATCGCCTCGATCACCGGCTCGAACACCCCGCGGGTGCGGCCCACCTCGATGAGGCTGTCGCGGAGCTGGTGGGTGACCCGGCGGAACCGCGCGGTCTCCTCGGCCTCGCGACCCATGGCCTTGACGACCAGGCCGGCCTCGAAGGACTCGTGCGCAACCTCGGCCACCTCGGCCCGCTCCTGCTGGGCCCGGGTGATCTTCGGGGACATGATCCGCTGGAAGACGAGGTTGGCGGCGAACAGCGCCGGGAAGACGAGGAAGCCGATCAGCGCCAGGACCGGGTCCACGAGGACCATGGCGGTGCCGGCGATGACGAGCATGACGATGACGCCGACGGCCATCGGCAGCGGGTTGAACACCTGCCACGTCGCCTCGATGTCGGCGTGCGCGTTGGACAGCAGCTGGCCCGACGGGTGGGCATGGTGCCAGCTCAGCGGCAGCCGCAGGTACTGCCGGGTCACCCGGCGCCGGTAGCGGGCCTGCAGGTTGAACCCGGCGACGGTGGCGCAGACCCGGCGCAGGATGACGCCGGTGACGTTCACCACCAGCACCGCCAGGAGGACGAGGAAGATCGTCCACAGCCCCCCGGCGGTGACCTCCCGGGCCGCGACGGCCGGGGTGATGACCGTCTCGGTGACGTACCCGATCGCGGTGGAGGTGCCCACGATCGCGGCGGCCCACAGCACCGACCCGAGCACCGCCGCCCCGAACCAGCGGGGCTCCTGGCGGATGCCGAGCCAGATGATCCGCAGACCCTGCCGCAGCACGGCCCGGGTAGGACGTGGCGGCCGGACGGACCGGCTCTGGCCGGCGGCGGTGGTCACCCTGGCGACTCCTCGGGAGGTGGCGGACACGCGAAGGCACCCCGGGGCTTCGGTGGCGTCGCGGGGTGTACCGCTCATCTTCGCACGTCGCCGCCCCCGGTCCGCGACCGGTGGCCACCGGCGTGGACCTGCACGACGGGATCGGCTTGGATGCGGGCATGACGTCGGCTCCGGGGGAAGCGCGCCCGTCGTGGCTGGACCCGGCCGCCGCCGTCCTGGACCGCCGGATCGGGGAGCTGCGCCGCCGCGGGCGCGGACCGGTCCTCGTGGGCGTGGACGGACGGAGCGGTGCCGGCAAGACCGTGCTGGCCGGGGTGCTCGCCCACCGCCGGGGCGCCGCGACGGTCCACATGGACGACCTGTATGACGGGTGGTCCGGCCTGGCGCAGGGCGTGTCCCGGTTGTGCCGTGAGGTCGTGGCCCCCCTCGCCGCCGGCCGGGCCGCCGTGTTCCGTCGGTACGACTGGCTGGTGGGCCGGCTCGGGGACGAGGTGCGGGTGGCGCCGGAGGGCGTCGTCGTGATCGAGGGCGTCGGGTCCACCTGCGGGCCCTGCGCGCACCTGCTCGGCCTGCGGGTCTGGTTGGACGCACCGGAGGTGGTGCGCCGGTCACGCGCGCTGGCCCGGGACGGTGACGTGTTCGCACCGCACTGGGACGCGTGGGCGCGCCAGGAGGAGCAGCTGCTGGCCCGCGCCCGGCCCCGGGGGCGGGCCCACGTCGTGGTCCGGACCGGCGCCACCGGGTGACCTCAGCGGTCGGGGCCTCCCCGGGCGTGGTGCTCGACGAGGGCGGCGAGGCGGGCCGCCTCCGCCCGACCGTACTCACCGTCCGCCCGTTGGATCGCCATGACGGCGACCTCCTCGGTGTCGGTGAGCTCCAGCACCGCCCAGGGAGCGCCGCCGGAGAACGCCACCCCGAGGATCTGGGCCCACTCCAGGTCGTGCGTGCGGACCAGGTTGACGACCTTGAGCCCGGTCGGCGACGGGATCGCGCGCAGCTGGGAGTAGCGCCAGACGAACGCGGCCCCGGCCAGCCCGAACAGGACGAGCAGCACCCGGTCAACCGGACCCCATCCGAAGGGACCCTCACCCGGGATCACGACCGCCAGCGTCACGAACGACGCCACGGTGACCACCGCGGTGACCCTCGCCACGATCGCCCCGCGGCGGGGGCGGAACGGGCGGTAGGGGTCCTCGCTCACGGCACCAGCACCTCCTGCTCCAGGCGCGCGGCCCGGCGCCACACGACGAAGCCGGCCAGCACGAAACCGCCGTACACGGCATACAGGATGGCCGACGGGTAGTAGCCGCTGTGCCACAGCAGCGGGACACCGACGACGTCGACGGCGATCCACGCGAGCCAGAAGTCGGTCCACCCGCGGGCCATCGCGTAGGTGGCGACGATCGAGCCGACGAAGATCCAGGCGTCGGTCCAGTAGTACCAGCGGGGCGCGTCCCACCCCGCACCGACCGCCGCGAACACCCACTGGCAGACCACGACCCCGGCCACCCACGCGGCCAGGTAGCCGCCCCGCTCGGCAGCGGTGGCCCACCGTGGGGTGATCGCCGGGGCGCCCGGCGCACGACCCTTCCGGGACCGGTTCCAGCGCCACCAGCCGTAGACGCTGGTGGCGATGAAGAAGACCTGGCGCGCCGCCTGCCCGAACAGGCTGTGCTCCTGGGGGTTGTTGAACCAGACCCCCATGAAGACGGTGAACAGCAGGGCGTTGCCGACGATCCCGACCGGCCAGGCCCAGACCCGCCGGCGCATCCCGCCGAGGGCGGAGGCGAAGCCGAAGAGGTTGCCGACCACCTCGCGCCACAGGATCGCCTGCCCGGCGATGACGAGCTGGGCCGAGAAGAGGTCGGTGAACAGGTCCACGGCCCGGCCTCAGCCCGCGTGCCGGAGGGCGGTCTCGCGCAGCCGCGCCACGCGTTCGGCGGCGTCGACGGTCTCCCCCGGGCGGCCGAAGACGGCCGACCCGGCGACGAAGACGTCCGCCCCGGCCTCGACACAGGCCCCGATCGTCTCCTCGGAGACGCCGCCGTCGACCTGCACCCACACCTCTCCACCGTGGCGGCGGACCGCCTCCCGCACCTGGGCGACCTTGGCCATCTGGTCGGCCATGAACTCCTGGCCGCCGAACCCGGGCTCCACGGTCATGACGAGGACCATGTCCACCTCGGGCAGCAGGTCGGCATACGGGGCGAAGGGGGTGCCGGGCTTGAGGGCGAAGGCGGCGCGGGCCCCGGCAGCGCGGATCGCCCGGGCGGTCGCCACCGGGTCGGCGGCGGCCTCGATGTGGAAGGTGACCGACTTCGCCCCGGCCTCGGCGTACTGCGGCGCCCAGCGGTCGGGGTCCTCGATCATCAGGTGCGCATCCAGCGGGATCGGACTGACCCGGGCCAGCCGCTCCACGACGGGCAGCCCCAGGGTGAGGTTCGGCACGAAGTGCCCGTCCATGACGTCCACGTGCGCCCAGTCCGCACTGGCGATGCGGTGCAGCTCCGACTCCAGGTTGGCGAAGTCGGCGGACAGGATGCTGGGACTGATCTGCAGCGTCACGCCGGACACTGTATGCGCACGGCGCGACCTCAGGTCCGCCGCAGCAGGGCGAGGAACATGCCGTCGCAGTCGTGGACGTGCGGCCACAGCTGCGCGGTGGGGCCGTCACCCGACACCGGCACCGGGTCGCCGTCGCGGTCCCGCAGCAGCGGACGCACGTCCTCCGGAGCGGCGTCGTCCCGGCGGCGCAGCACGTCGTCGACGACGAACCGGGTCTCGGCCAGGTGCGGCGAGCAGGTGGCGTAGAGGACCACCCCGCCGGGGCGGGTGGCGTCCAGCGCCGAGGCGAGCAGGTCCCGCTGCAGCGGGCCGAGGGCGGCCAGGGCGGCCGGGGTCCGGCGCCACCGGGCCTCGGGCCGGCGGCGCAGGGCGCCCAGCCCGGTGCACGGGGCGTCGACGAGGACCCGGTCGTAGCCTCCGGGCTCCTCCTGACCCACCTCGCGGCCGTCGGCGGTCGTCACGGTGACCGCGGCGCCGGCCTGCTCGGCTGCGGCCAGGGTCTGCCGCACCAGGTCGGCCCGGTGCGGCGCCACCTCGTTGGCACGCAGCCGGGCACCGCGCTCGGCGGCCGCGGCGGCGAGGAGCCCGGCCTTGCCGCCGGGGCCGGCGCACAGGTCGAGCCAGTTCCCGCGGTCGTCGGGAACGTCGGCCGCGAGCACGGCCAGCGCCACCAGCTGGGAGCCCGCGTCCTGGACCGCGGCGCGACCCTCCCGCACCGCCGCCAGCGCACCCGGGTCGCCGGAGGGCAGGGCCCACGCGGTCGGCGCGAGCGGGTGCGGCCGGGCGCCGGCGGCGGCCAGCTCCTCCTCGGCGCCGAGCCCGGGCCGTGCCACGAGGGTGAGCTCACCGGGCTCGTTGTGCGCCTGCAGCAGCCGCTCCAGGTGCGTGCCGACGGACTCCTGGGTGCTCTCGCCGTGCCCGATCAGCGCGGCCCGCAGCGCCCGGACCACCCAGACCGGGTGCGAGTGCACCAGCGCCAGCCGCTCCACGGGGTCGGTGAGGTCCTCGGTCAGCCGGGCCACCCAGGCGTCCCGGTCGTGCTCGCTGACCCGTCGGAGGACGGCGTTGACGAACCCCCCGGGACCGGCTCCGACCCGGTCCCGGGCCAGGGCCACCGTGGCGCTCACCGCGGCGTGGTCGGGCACGCGCATGCCGAGCAGCTGGTGGGCGCCGAGCCGGAGGACGTCGAGCACCTCGGGGTCGGTCTGCTCCACCGGGCGGTCGCTGCAGGCGGCCAGGACCGCGTCGTAGAGCCCCCGCATCCGCAGCGTGCCGTAGGCCAGCTCGGTGGCGAACGCGGCGTCGCGGCCGGAGAGCCGGGCGCGGCGGAGCAGGCGGGGCAGCTCGAGGTTGGCGTAGGCACCGTCGGCGACGGCACGGAGCAGGTCGTAGGCGGTGCCGCGGGCCGGGTCGGCGGTCCGGGCCCGTTCTGCCGGCCGCTGGGCGGAGCGGGTGCCGGGCCCGCGCCGGACCGGTCGACGCGGGCCCCGCCCGCCGCGTGGGCGCCGCTCCCCCCGGTCAGTCACCGAGCCGCTCCCCCGGCTCGGGGCGCGCGCCACGCGCCCAGGCGTCAGCCGGCATCGGCTGCTTGCCGTGGGGCTGCACGGTGCCGAGCCGGACCGAGCCGGCGCCCGTGGCCACCCGGACCGCCCCCTTGGTGACCAGCAGCGTCCCGGGCGGCCCGTCGACCGGGTCGTCCTCGGGCACCACCGGGTGCACCTTGAGGCGCTGCCCGCGGAAGGTGGTCCAGGCGCCCGGAGCTGGCGTGCAGGCGCGCACCTGCCGGTCCACGGCATACGCCGGGCGGGACCAGTCGACGCGGGCGTCCTCGACGGTGATCTTCGGGGCGTAGGACACGCCGTCGACCGGCTGGGGCTGCGGCTGCAGGCGGCCTTCCTCGAGGGCGTCCAGCGTCGCGACGAGCAGCCCCGCTCCCGCCTCGGCCAGGCGCCCCAGCAGGTCCCCCGCGGTGTCGCGGGGCCGGATCGTCTCCGTCAGGGTGCCCAGGACGGGGCCGGTGTCGAGGCCCTCCTCCAGGAGGAACGTGGTGGCCCCGGTGACCTCGTCGCCCGCCAGGATGGCGTGCTGCACCGGTGCCGCACCGCGCCAGGCGGGCAGCACCGAGAAGTGCAGGTTGACCCAGCCGTACCGGGGTACGGTGAGCAGCGGCGCCGGGACCAGCAGTCCGTAGGCGACGACAGGACAGGCGTCGGGCGCCAGCGCACGGATCCGCGAGCCGATCTCCGCGTCGCGCAGGCTGCGCGGCGTGAGGACCTCCAGCCCCGCCTCCTCGGCCACCTCCCGGACCGGGGACGGTCGGAGGGCGCGCCCCCGGCCCGCCGGGGCGTCCGGTCGGGTCAGGACGGCGACCACCTCGTGCCGGGACCGCAGCAGGGCCCGCAGGCTCGGGACGGCGGCCTCCGGCGTGCCGGCGAAGAGCAGACGCACTCAGCCCACCTCCGGCCGCCGGGCCACCGCGCCGGACGCGGGCCGCGCCCCGCCCGTCACAGCTGCTTCTCGGCCTCGTCCTCGTCGGCCACCGACACGGCGTGGAACCCCTCCGCGTCGACGTCGAGCTCGGCGATCTCGTCGCCCAGCTCCCGCAGCAGCTCGTGCCGCTCCTCACGACGCTTCTTCTGCTCGAGCGGGTCCGGGACGGGTGCCGCGGCGAGGAGGCGCTGGGTGTACTCCTCCTGCGGGTTCATCAGCACCTGCTCCCGCGAGCCGGTCTCGACGACCTTGCCGTTCTGCAGCACCACGACGCGGTGTGCCAGCAGGTCGATGACCGCCAGGTCGTGGCTGATGAACAGGCAGGCGAACTTGTACCGCTCCTGCAGCTCGGCGAAGATCCGCAGCACCCGGGCCTGGACCGACACGTCCAGCGCGGAGGTCGGCTCGTCGGCGACGAGCAGCTCGGGGTCGAGGATCAGCGCCCGCGCGATGGAGATGCGCTGCCGCTGCCCGCCGGAGACCTCGTGCGGGTACCGGTTGTAGAGGTCCTTGGGCAGGTGCACGGCCTCGAGCAGCTCGTAGACCTTCTCCCGCCGCGACTTCTTGTCGCCGATCTTGTGGACCACCATCGGCTCGGCGATGCACTCCCCGATCGGCAGCCGCGGGTTCAGCGAGGCGGCCGGGTCCTGGAAGATCACCCCGATCCGGCGGCGCAGCTCCTTGAGCTGCTTGCGGTTCATCGTCGTGACGTCCTCGCCGAGCAGCCGGAACTCGCCGCCGGCCGCCGGGATCAGGCCCAGGGCGCAGCGACCGATGGTCGACTTGCCGGAGCCGGACTCGCCGACGAGCCCGACGATCTCGCCCCGGCGCACGTCGAAGCTGACGTCGTCGACGGCGCGGAACGGCGGCTTGCCGAGCCGCTGGTACTCGATGACGAGGTTGCGCAGCTCGATGGCCTTCTCCTCGGTCTCCTCGACCGAGGTGTCGTCGGAGATGTTGACGCCCATCTGGCCGCGCCCGGCACCGAGCCGGGGCACCGACCCCAGCAGCATCTTGGTGTAGTCGTGCTGCGGGTTGAGCAGCACCTCCTCCACGGTGCCCTGCTCGACGAGGTCGCCCTTGAACATCACCGCGACGCGGTCGGCCATGTCGGCCACGACGCCCATGTTGTGGGTGATGAGCAGGATCCCGGTGTTGAGCTTGTCCTTCAGCGACCGCAGCAGGTCGAGGATGTCGGCCTGCACCGTGACGTCGAGCGCGGTGGTCGGCTCGTCGGCGATGATCACCTTCGGGTCGCAGCTGAGCGCGATCGCGATCACCACGCGCTGACGCTGACCGCCGCTCAGCTCGTGGGGGTACTGCTTGATCCGGCGCTCGGGCTCGGGGATGCCGACCATCCGCAGCAGCTCGACGGCCCGGTCCTGGGCCTGCTTGCCGCCGGCGATGCCGTGCAGCTCCAGCGCCTCGGTGATCTGGGTCCCGATGGTGAGCACCGGGTTGAGCGCGGTCATCGGCTCCTGGAACACCATCGCGATGTCGTTGCCGCGGAGCCGGCGCATCTTCTTGTCGGACAGCCGGGTGACGTCCTGGCCGTTGACGATGACCTGGCCGGAGATCCGCGCGTTGCGCGGCAGCAGCCGCATCGCGGTCATCGAGGTCACCGACTTGCCGGACCCGGACTCGCCGACGAGCGCGACGACCTCGCCGGGCATCACGTCGAGGGACACGCCCTTGACGGCGTGGACCGTGCCGAACTCGGTGGCGAAGCGGACGTCGACGTCACGGAAGCTGAGGACCGCCTCGTCCGTGGGCGCCCCGGTGCCGGAACGCTCGGTCAGTGGGGTCGCGGTCATCAGTCAACTCTCCTGCTCTGCCGGGGGTCGAACGCGTCGCGCAGGCCGTCGCCGAGGAAGTTCACGGACAGGGCGATGGCCAGGATCATCATGCCGGGCCACCAGAACAGCCACGGACGCGTGGTGAAGGAGTTCTGGTAGGTCGAGATCAGCTGGCCCAGCGAGGTGTCGGGGGGCTGGACCCCGAACCCGAGGAAGCTCAGCGTGCTCTCCAGCAGGATGACCGCCGCGATCGTGAGCGTGGCGCTGACGATGATCGTGCCCATCGTGTTGGGCAGGATGTGCTTGAAGATGATGCGCCACGGGGAGGTGCCGATCGCCTCGGCCGCGGTGACGAACTCCCGCTCCCGCAGCGACAGCACCTCGCCGCGGACCAGGCGCGCCAGGCCGGTCCAGGAGACCAGGCTCAGCATGATCGCCAGGCCCCAGATGCCGCTGCCGCCGGCCATCCGGCCCAGCACGGCGGCGAGCACCAGCAGCGGGATGACGATGAACAGGTCCGTCAGCCGCATCAGGACCGCCTCGACCCAGCCGCGGAAGTAGCCGGCCAGGGCGCCGATGAGCGTGCCCAGGGCGGTGGTGAGGATGCCCACCGTGAAGGCGATGAGCAGTGACCGCTGGGTGCCGCGCATGGTCAGCGCGAAATAGTCCTTGCCGGCGTTCTCCTGGCCGAACGGCTGCTCGCCCCAGGTCGGCGGGAACAGCCCGAAGCTGGGCCGTCCTCCGTCCACGACCGTGGCGGCCTCCCAGTAGGCCTTGTCCCACCAGGCCGGGATCGGCCCGTAGCCGATCGAGGTGAACGCCAGGGCGGTGATGAACACCAGGAAGATCAGCGAGGCCATGGCGGCGCGGTGGCGCACGAAACGGCGGAAGACCAGCTGGCCCTGGGAGTAGGACTTCTGGGAGAGGTCCACCTCCTCCTCGACCGACAGCTCGCCGACCGGTTCGTCGGACACGACGTGCTGGGGAGCTGCGGTGTCGGCCTGGAGCGGGAAGGGCGACAGGCCCTCCTCACCGCTCCCAGGGGGCTGCGGCCGGTCGGGACGGCCGGTGTCGTCAGTCATCGGGTATCTCCAGTGGTCGGGTCAGGACAGGGTGGCTCGCACAGGCGGGTCACCGCCTGATCCGTGGGTCGAGGAACGCGTAGGCGATGTCGGCGGCCAGGTTCATGAGGACCGCGGCCGTGCCGGTCACCACGTAGAAGGCCATGACCGGGCCCGGGTCGACGCGGTTGAGGCCCTCGATGAACAGCGCGCCCATGCCCTTCCAGCCGAACACCGTCTCGGTGACGACCGCGCCGCCGATGAGGCCGGCGAAGTCGAACGCCACGATCGTGGTGATCGGGATGAGGGCGTTGCGCAGCGCGTGCTTGGTGATGACCACCCGCTCGGACAGGCCCTTGGACCGGGCGGTCCGCACGTAGTCCTGGCCGATCGTCTCCAGCATCGACGAGCGGGTGTAGCGGCTGTAGGACGCCAGCGAGATGACCGTGAGGACGATCGTCGGCAGGATCAGCTGGGTGCCCCAGTCCCAGACACCGGTCCAGAACGGACCCTCGAAGTTCGGGGTGCTCGAGCCGATCGTCTTGATCGGCCGGCCCAGCGGGACCATGTCCAGGTAGAGGCCCCAGTTGCGCAGCAGCTGGTCCGCGGCCGTGGCCATGCCGAAGACGACGGCGGTGCCGACCGAGACCCAGATCGCGATGCGCCGGTCCCAGCCGCCCAGGAACCACCCGATGGCGATGGCCACCGCGACGGAGATGGCCAGCATGAGGCCGAGCTGGGCGTAGGTCGGCTCGACGATCCAGCCGTTGAAGACGAACCAGCCGACGATCCCGGCGGCCACGGTGGCGAGGGCGGAGTAGAGCACCTTGCGGTTGGTCAGGCCGGTGGTGAGGGCGGTGAGCAGCACCGCGCCCGCGAGGCCGATGACGATGATCAGCGGCAGGCCCAGGGCCGGCTGGCGCCACCAGTCGACCTGGTCGAAGTACAGCAGCGCCGCGAGGATGAAGACCCCGGTCGAGACCCCGCTGACCAGGCGTCGGCGTACGTCCCCGCCGACGACGGAGCTCATCGTGACGCCGAACAGGACCGCGATCACGATCGCGGCGGTCAGTGACACCGATGGATCGGCGATCCAGTCGTTGAACCGGATCGCGCCGTACTCCTTGAGGAGCACCGCGACCCAGAACACCGGGAGGGAGAAGAACAGGAACGCCGCGAAGGTGACGGTGTAGTCGAATCCGGAGTACTGCCGGATCGCGGCGAGGATGCCCATGGCCACGCCGATGAAGATCGCCAGCAGGGTGGCGAGGGTGACCAGGCGGAGGGTGGACCCGGCGGCGTTCACCAGCGCGGTGCTGATGGACGCGCCGCGGGAGTCGGTGCCCAGGTCACAGTTGAGGGCGAAGCACTTGCCGAACCCGGTCAGCCACATCCAGTAGCGCTGGTACCAGGGGAGCTCGAGGTTCATGGCCCGGATCCGGGCTTCCATCAGCTGCTCGCGGTTGCGGTCCCGGCTCTCCCGCAGGTCCTCCAGCGGGTCACCGGAGTAGACCGTCAGGAGGAAGAGGAGGACCGAGCCGAGCAGCAGGATCAGTGCGGAGATCCCCACGCGACGGAGGATGAATCGGAGCACAGGGCTTTCCTTCCAGGAACCGTAGGCCGGCCAACGGTACCGGTTCGGTGAGCGTAACGCCGTGTCCTACGGCTGTCATCAAGGTGCCGGGGACGTCAGGCCCCCACACGGACCGGTGGGGCGGGAGGTGTCTCCCGCCCCACCGGCCGTCGTGCGTTGCAGCTGGTCAGCTGCGGGACTGAGTCGGGTCGATCCGGCTCAGCGACGAATCACTGAGCGCGCACCCACTGCTCGGCGTTCCAGGCGATCTGCGTCTGGGTCGAGTTGAAGATCACGTTCTCGATGTCGGCGGCGTGGGCCACGACACCGGGGAACGCGAACACCGGGATGCTGTGCAGGTCGTCCCAGGCAGCCTTCTCGATGATCTTCAGCTGCTCGGCCTGGACCTCCTCGTCGAGGCTGGTCGAGATGGCGTCCCAGGCGGCGTCCGCCTCCTCGTTGACCCAGCCACCGAAGTTGCCGGAGCCGTCGCTCTGGTACCAGAACGCGGAGCCGGTGACCGTGCCGGAGCCGGCCCAGCCGAACAGCGCGACCTCCCAGTCGCCGGAGGCCAGGACGTCACCCAGCGTCGGGCCGGAGGCGTCGACGATGTTGAAGCCGACCTGGTCGCAGCTGGCCTTGATGAGGGCCACCTCGTCGGTGCGGCGCTGGTTGCCCGCGGCGTAGCCGATGCGGACCTCGACACCCTCCTCGAGACCGGACTCCTGGAACTTCTGCTTCGCCGTCTCCAGGTCGACCTCGTCGTAGCGGCCGTCGTAGATCGCCTCGACGTGCTCGTCGTAGCCGTCCTGGAACGGGAAGATCTCCCGGGAGTTCATGACGACCGCGTCGGGGTTGATCGGCTTGATGAGGTTGTCGATGATCTGCTGGCGCGGCACGCAGTACGCGAACGCCTCGCGGGCGGCCAGGCCGCCCTCGCTGTCGGCGAACGGGCTGCCCTCGGCGAAGTTGAAGTCGAGGTGCTCGAAGGTCAGCTCGTCACCGCGGAGCAGGGTGACGGCGTCACCCAGCGCCTCGATCTGCTGGACCGTGTCGACGGTGGCCTGCGGCTCGATGATGTCGAGGTCACCGTTCTGCAGCGCCTGGACGTGGGTCTCCGGGGCGGTGAACCGGAAGGTGAGGTTCGCGGTCGCCGGCGGGGTGCCCCACCAGGACTCGTTCGGGACCAGGGTGAGGAACTGGCCGGCCTCCCAGGTGGCGCCGTCCAGCGAGTACGGGCCGTAGGACTGGGCGATGTCGGCGGACGGGACCTGCTTGTCCGGGGACAGCCAGCCCTCGTTCCAGAACTCGGCGACCGGGGTCAGGGCCTCCTTGTCCTTGTCCATGATCGCCTGGGTCACCTCCTCCAGGCTCATGCCGGCCTCCCGGGCCGCCACGTGGGCCGGGCCGGTCGGGCCCTGGACCATCAGCTCCCAGTCGGGGTACGGCTCGGGGTAGACGACCGTGAAGGTCTTGCCACCCGGCTCGCCCTGCGGACCGTCCGGGACGTAGGTGCCGAAGTCGGACGAGACGTGGTTGAACAGCGGGGCCTCGTCCTCGCCCAGCTCGCCGAACAGGTCGGGCTTCTGGGCGGCCCACTCCAGCAGGAAGTCGTCGTAGGTGATCGGCGTGCCGTCTTCCCAGACCGCCTCGTCGGAGATGGTGTACTCGATCGTCAGCGGGTCCTCGGACACCATCTCGTAGGAGCCGAACTCCTCGATCGGGTAGACGGTGCCGTCCGTCCCCCAGTACCAGAAGCCGCTGCCCAGCCGGCCGTTGATGACGGAGTTGTAGACCGAGTTGGTCTCCGGCGTGTTGGCGTTGTAGCCCTGCCACTCGTCCGCGCCGACGGAGTAGTTGATGTTGTCGTCGACGGTCTGGACGTCGCCGAGGTCCGGCTTCGCGGTGCTCGCCTGCTCGCCACCCGGGCTGTCGCCCGTCGAGTCGCCAGCGTCCTCGCTGGCGGCGGGGGCGTCGTCACCGCCGGTGGGCTCCTCGGAAGTGCCCGGGTCCGACGTGCACGCAGAGAGCACCAGGGCTCCGGCGGCCACGATGGCCATCGTCGTGCGCCTGATCTTCAATGTTCCTCCTGAATGAGTGGTCACATCCGCCGAGCTGGCGCCGAACGTTAACCGGCAGGGGCAGCCCGCGAACGCGCCGGGGGGTTGCGCAGCCCAAAGTATGCACGGGGGTGGGGGAATCCAAGTTCTGTCACGGGATGGTGACCTGATCGTTACCAACCTGAGACAGGAACGTCGGACGGACCTCAGACCCCCAGGTCCGGCGGGTCCAGCTGCACCCGCAGCACGCCCTCGGCCTTGCGCGCGCTGCGCGCCGCGCGGAGTGCCTGCAGCGCCCTGACCAGCCCCGGCGCCACGTCGTCCGTGGCGCGCAGCAGCACCTGGACCTCCTCGCCCGACCCGCCGGAGCCCGCCGGCAGCGGCCCCAGCACGGTGACGTCGGAAGGGAGCTCCAGCTCGGCGAGCGCCTCCTCGACGAGCTCCGGCGCGCCGCCGACCCGGGCGGTGCGGCACACGGGAGGCAGCCGCAGCTCGGCCCGCTCGGCGAGCTCCCCGGCGGCGAACCAGCCCGGGGCCCAGCGCACCAGCGCCTCCACCGGCCGCAGGTGCCCGTGCGGCGGGACGCCCACGAGGACCACGGTGCCCCCCTCGGGCGCCGGCCGGGTCAGCGCCGCCGCCGCGGCCCAGCGCCGGACCGTCTCGACGCCGGCATCCAGCCCGGCACGGTCGAGCAGCGCCCACCCGTCCAGGAGCAGTGCCGCGGCGTAGCCGCCGTCCGCGAGCGGCTCGGCACCGGGGGTGGCGACGACCACGGCCGGCTCCGGACCCACCCGGGCGACCAGGTGCCCCGCCCGGGAGGTGCGGACCGGCACCCCCTGGAAGGCGCGGCCGATCTCCTCGGCGGTGCGCCGCTCCCCGACCACCGTGCTCCGTCGTGCGGCGGCCCCGCAGCGCCGGCAGGGTCGGCCGTCGTCGGTCTCGCCGCACCACGCGCACACCGGCGCGGCGCCGGGTGCCGGCACCTGCAGCGGACCGCCGCAGGCCGGGCAGCGGACCGGCGTGCGGCACTCCTGGCAGCTGAGGCCCACGAGGTAGCCGCGGCGCGGGACCTGCACGAGAACCGGGCCCCGGGAGAGACCGTCCTTGACGGTGCGCCAGGCCAGGGTCGGGATGCGGGCGACCGCGGCCGCCGGGTCGCTCCGCGCGGCGGCCCCCTCCCCCGCGACGACCACCCGCGGGGCGCGCTCGCGGACGGTCGGGGCTGCGGCCACCACCTCCCGGACCCAGCCGCGTTCCAGCCAGTGCTGCACCTGCGGGGTACGGGTGAACCCGCCGACGAGCAGGCCGGCGCCGCTGGCGGCGGCGCGGCGGCGCAGGACCTCCCGGACGTGCGGGTAGGGCGACCGGGGCTCCTGGTGCAGGTCGTCCCCGTCGTCCCACCAGGCGACCAGTCCGGGGTGGCGCACCGGCGCGAAGGCGGCCGAGCGGGAGCCGATGGCGACGTGGACGTGGCCGCGGAGCACCTTGAGCCAGTCGGCGTAGCGCCGTTGCGGACCCTGGTCGGCGGTCAGCCGGACGTACGCCTCCGGGCCGAGGACTCTGTCGAGCGCGGCCCCGAGACGGTCGACGTCGCGGTGGTCCGGGAGCACCACGACCGCGCCGCGGCCGGAGCGACGGGTGGCCGCGACCGCCTGGGCGAGGGCGAGCGGCCAGCCGTCGTCGCTGCCGGCGTCGGGCAGCGCCAGCCACGCCGCGGCGGGGCCCGCACCCGCGGCCAGGTGGCGCAGGAACGCGGGCCCCGCCGGGTAGGCGCGCCAGGCGGAGTCGTCCACGGGGGTGGCGCGCGCGGCGTCGTCCACCCCGGGCGGCCGGTCGTCGGCTGCCGGCGGGACGGTGCGCTCCGCGGTGGCGTGCCGCGGGGGTATGGCGAGGCGCAGGACGTCCGCCAGGGTGCCGGCGTAGTGGTCGGCCACCTCGCGGCACAGCCGGGCCAGCTCGGGGGTGAGGACCGGCTCGGGGCTGACGACCTTGAGCAGCGGGGCCAGGCGGCCCCGGTGCTCGGCCTCGGCGGTGCGTTCCAGCAGGAACCCGTCGACGGTCTTGCCGGCGAAGCGCACCCGGACCCGGACCCCGGGCCGGGCCGCCTCGTCGAGCTCGGCGGGGACGGTGTACTCGAACGGGCGGTCGAGGTGGGCCAAGGGGGTGTCGACCACCACCCTGGCCACGGGGAGGGTGGGGCCGCTCTCCTCCCCGCGCTCCGTCATACCGTGTTGTCTACCGCACGGGCCCGACGGCTCAGACCGCGGCCTGCAGGGCCTCCACGCGGTCCAGCCGCTCCCAGGTGAAGCCACCATCCAGCCCGGGCGCGGAGGTGCGCCCGAAGTGGCCGTAGGCCGCCGTCGGCCGGTAGATCGGACGGAGCAGGTCGAGCTCCTCCACGATGGCCGCCGGGCGCAGGTCGAATACCTTGGTGATGGCCTCCTGGATGCGCTCCACCGGCCGGGTCTCGGTGCCGAACGTCTCGACGTACAGACCGACCGGCTTGGCGGTGCCGATGGCGTAGGCCACCTGGATCTCGCACCGCCGCGCCAGGCCGGCGGCGACGACGTTCTTGGCCACCCAGCGCATCGCGTAGGCGCCCGACCGGTCGACCTTGGACGGGTCCTTGCCGGAGAACGCCCCGCCGCCGTGGCGGGCCATGCCGCCGTAGGTGTCGACGATGATCTTGCGGCCGGTGAGACCGGCGTCACCCATCGGCCCGCCGATGGTGAACTTGCCGGTGGGGTTGACCAGCACGCGGTAGTCGGAGGTGTCGAGGTCGACGCCCTGCTCGTGCAACTCCTCCAGTGTCGGGGCGATGACGCGGGCGGCGATGTCGGGCTCGAGGTGGCCGTGCACCGAGATGTCCTCGCGGTGCTGGGTGGACAGCACGATGGTGTCGAGGGCCACCGGGCGGTCCCCCTCGTAGGCGATGGTCACCTGCGTCTTGCCGTCGGGCCGGAGGTAGTCGAGCTCCCCGGACCTGCGCACCGCGGTGAGCCGCTCGGCCAGCCGGTGCGCCAGGTGGATGGGCAGCGGCATCAGCTCGGGGGTGTCGTCGCAGGCGTAGCCGAACATCAGGCCCTGGTCCCCCGCGCCCTGCTGGTCCCGCGCGTCCTCGGCGGTGCCGGTGCGGCTCTCGTGGGCCTGGTCGACCCCGACGGCGATGTCGACCGACTGCTCCCCGATCGACACCTCGACGCCGCAGGTCCGCCCGTCGAAGCCCTTGAGGGAGTTGTCGTAGCCGATGTCGAGGATGGTCTTGCGCACGATCGAGGGGATGTCGGCGTACCCCTCGGTGCGCACCTCGCCCGCGACGTGCACCAGACCGGTGGTGACCAGGGTCTCGACCGCGACCCGGGAGTTCGGGTCCTGTCGGAGCAGGTCGTCGAGGATCCCGTCGCTGATCTGGTCGCAGATCTTGTCCGGGTGTCCCTCGGTGACGGACTCGGAGGTGAACAGGCGGCGCACAGGGTCTCCTTCGGGGGATGCAGCGGCTGCTGCCGGCCGCGGCGAGTCTACTGGCGGGCGCCCGCGGACCGCTCGAGCAGGGCGACGACCTCGTCCCACACGGTGGACGCGACCTCGACCTTGCTGGCCGGGCCCACGGTGCGGGGCTCTCCCCCGCCGGGCCGGAGCAGGTGGACCGTGCTCTCGTCGGCGCCGAAGGTGCGGTCCCGCCCCACCTCGTTGGCCACGAGCAGGTCGCAGCCCTTGCGCTCGAGCTTCGCCCGGGCGAGGTCGAGGACGCTGCCGGTCCGGTCACCGGTCTCGGCGGCGAAGCCGACGAGGACCGGGCGGGCCCGGCCGGCGCGCCGCTGCACCAGGCCGGCGAGGATGTCGGGGTTGCGGACGAGCACGAGCTCGGGGGCCTCGGGGTCGCCCGGGCCGTGCTCCTTCTTGATCTTGGCCGGCGCGTAGTCGCGGGGCCGGAAGTCGGCGACGGCGGCGGCCATGACCACGACGTCGGCGGTCTCGGCCAGCCGGGTGACCTCGGCCTCCATCTCCAGCGCGGTCTCCACCGGGACCACGTCGACCCCCGCCGGGGCCGGCAGCGAGGCGGTGCTCACCAGGGTGACCCGGGCCCCCCGCTCGGCGGCGACCCGGGCCAGCGCGTACCCCTGCTTGCCCGAGGACCGGTTGCCGAGGTAGCGCACCGGGTCCAGCGGCTCGCGGGTGCCGCCGGCGGTGACGACGACGTGGTGGCCCGCAAGATCGTGCGGGCGGGCCGCCGGCGCGGACCCGGAGGCGACGGCCAGGGCGTACTCGTGGATCTCCTCGGGCTCGGGGAGCCGGCCGGGACCGGTGTCGGTGCCGGTGAGCCGGCCGGACGCCGGGTCCATGACGTGCACGCCGCGCTCCCGGAGCAGCGCGACGTTGGCCGCCGTGGCCGGGTGGAGCCACATCTCGGTGTGCATCGCCGGTGCCAGGACGACCGGGCACCGGGCGGTGAGGAGCACGTTGGTGAGCAGGTCGTCGGCAAGGCCGTGGGCCGCCCGCGCCAGCAGGTCGGCGGTCGCGGGGGCGACGACGACGAGGTCGGCCTGCTGGCCGAGCCGGACGTGCGGCACCTCGTGCACCCGGCTCCAGACGTCGGTCGCCACCGGGCGCCCGGACAGGGCGGCCCAGGTGGCCTCACCGACGAAGTTCAGGGCCGCGGCCGTCGGGACGACCGTGACCTCGTGGCCCGTCTCGGTGAACCTCCGCAGCAGGGCGCAGGCCTTGTAGGCCGCGATGCCACCGGTGACACCGAGCAGGACGCGCATGGCCGGGTCAGCCCTGCGGCGGCGACAGGTGCAGCTTGCCCTGGTTGATCTCGTGCAGCGCGATGGTCAGCGGCTTGTCGGTCGGCTCGCTCTCCACGAGCGGGCCGACGTACTCCAGCAGGCCCTCGGAGAGCTGGGAGTAGTAGGCGTTGATCTGGCGCGCGCGCTTGGCGGCGTAGATCACCAGGGCGTACTTGGAGTCGGCCCGCTCCAGCAGGCTGTCGATGGGGGGGTTGGTGATGCCTTCGGGGCGGGCAACGGTACCGATCACGTGGAGTTCTTCCTCACTTTGTCACAGGGTCCGACCATCAATGATACGAGTTCCTTGGCGGCCCGGGCGACATCGTCGTTGACGATGACGACGTCGAACTCGTCCGCGGCCGCCAGCTCGGTGCGGGCGGTCTCCAGCCGGGCCCGCCGCTCGTCCTCGCTCTCGGTGCCCCGGCCGACGAGCCGGTGCACCAGCTCGTCCCAGCTGGGCGGGGCGAGGAAGACGAACAGCGCGTCGGGCATCCGCTCCCGCACCTGACGCGCACCCTGGAGGTCGATCTCCAGCAGCGCGGGCCGGCCGGAGGCGAGGACCCGCTCGACCGGCCCCCTCGGGGTGCCGTACTTGGCACGCCCGTGGACGACGGCCCACTCGAGGAACTCCCCGGCCTGACGCAGCCGCTCGAACTCCTCGTCGTCCAGGAAGTGGTAGTGGACCCCGTCGACCTCCCCGGGCCGTGGCGGCCGCGTCGTCGCCGACACGGACAGCCACACCTCCGGGTAGTGCTGGCGCACGTACGCCGAGACGGTCCCCTTGCCCACCGCCGTGGGGCCGGCCAGGACGACCAGACGGCAGGGACGGTCGGCCCGGCCGTCGGTCGGGTGGTCCATGGAGTCCGTCTCAGGCCTGGTCGAACCGCTCCAGGAGCGCCTGCACCTGGTTGGCGCCCAGGCCACGGACCCGCCGGCTCTCGGAGATCCCGACCTCCTCCATGATCTGGCGGGCCCGCACCCGGCCGACGCCGGGCATGGACTCCAGGAGAGCGGACACCTTCATCTTGCCGATGACGTCATTCGTCTTGCCCTCGGCGATGACGTCCTTGAGCGACCCCTGCGAGTTCTTCAGCCGGTTCTTCACGGCCGCCCGCTCGCGACGGGCCGCCGCCGCCTTGGCCAGCGCCTCCTGGCGCTGCTCGGGGGTGAGCTGGGGAAGGGCCACGGTGAGTCTCCTTCGTCGCTGGGCCGTAACGGTTCTGGGCCGAGCCGGAGTTCGGCGCCACCTGCGAACTTAGCCACTTTGAGCGCGGGGTGCCAACCCGGGTCCCGCGCGTGTTGCCGGGTCAGCCTCCCAGGCCCCGCGCGAGCCGCTCGGTGAGGCCCTCCGCGGCCCCGCGCAGGGCGGCGACGTCCGGTCCGTGCTCGAGCAGCGCCCGGCTCACCGGCGCCAGCACCCGGCCCGCGGCGGCCCCGAACACCCGCCCGAGGTCCTCCGGTCGGGCGCCCTGGGCACCGACCCCGGGGGCGAGGAGGATGCCGTTGACCGCGGCCAGGTCGATGCCCACCTCCGCGGCCGAGGCGCCCACGGTGGCACCGACCACGAGGCCCACGGGACCCGCGGGGACCGCGCCGGCGTTGTCGGTGGCGGCCGCGGCGGCGATCGCGGCCGCCACCGGCGGGCTGCCGGCGTGCTGGACCTCGGCACCCTCGGGGTTGGAGGTGAGCGTCAGCACGAACACGCCGCGCCCGGACGACCTGGCCAGGTCGAGGGCGGGGCGCAGCGACCCGTACCCCAGGTAGGGGCTGAGCGTGACCGCGTCGGCGGCGAGGGGTGCGCCGTCGGCCAGGTACGCCTCGGCATACGCCTGCATCGTGCTGCCGATGTCACCGCGCTTGGCGTCGAGCACGGTGAGGGTCCCCGCCCCGCGCAGGTCACCCAGGACCTCCTCGAGCACGGCCAGCCCGGCCGACCCGTGCCGCTCGAAGAACGCCGCCTGCGGCTTCACCGCGGCGACGCGCCCGGCGAACGCCTCGACGACGGCACCGCAGAACCGGCGCAGCCCGTCGACGTCGTCGGGCAGGTCCCAGGCCCGCAGCAGCCCGGGCGAGGGGTCCAGCCCGGCGCACAGCGGCCCGAACCGCTCCAGGGCGACGACCGCCCTCGCCCCGAATCCGTCGCTCACGGCGTTCCTCCTGTCCTGCCCGTGACGGGCACCTCGTCGGTCCTGTCGGTGTCGGTCAGCGCGTCGTGGACCCGCCAGAGCAGGTCGGGGTCGGCGAGGAGGGCGGTGCCGAGCTGGACGCCCCGGGCGCCCAGCCGCAGCATCCGCAGGGCGGACTCCCTGTCCACCACCCCTCCCCCGGCGACGAGGGGGACGTCGGGGACCCGGCCCTGGCCGATCGCCGCCGTGACCTCGGCGACGAGCCGCTCGGTCACCGGCGCCACGGCCGGCCCGGCGAGCCAGCTGCCCTCCGGGTGGGCCGGGACGGCACCGCAGAGCACCAGGGCCGTCGCGCCCCCGGCCACGGCAGCCCGCGCGGCGGCGACGAGCTCGGGGCAGTCGGGGCCGAGCTTGGCGCTGATCGGCAGGTCCCGGGGCAGGGTCTCGCGCAGCCGGGCCAGCAGCTTCAGACACACCTGGGGGTCGCGGGACAGGTGGCCCCGCAGGTCCACCTCCACGCCCGCCACCGCGTCGAAGTCGAGGCTGCGGCGGAGGGTCGTCGCCAGCTCGGCCAGCTCTCCCCCGGTGTCGCCGCGGAGGGCCACCACCGCCCTGATCCCCCGGGCCCGGAGCCAGGGCAGCTGCTCCCGGGCCACCTCGTCGGCGCGGAGCGGACGGGCTGCGGAGTGGACGAGGGCCCCGGGGACCGGCCGGAGCCCGGGTGGCCCGACGGGGACGCCGGCGGGTACCGCGACGGGGCCGACGAGGACGGCGTCGAGCCGGGCCGGGTCGCCGAACCGCGCCAGCTCCCGACCCGTGCCACCGCAGCCCGCGGCCGGGACGACCCGGGGGACGGTCCCGCGGGTCACCGCGGCCCCCCGGCCACGAGCCGGTCGCCGGGCAGCACCGGACCGACCGCGCACGGCAGGACGTGGCGGCGCCCGGTCGCCGTCGCGGCGACGGTGGCGCAGGCGCCGCACAGACCCACCCCGCACCACCTCCCGTCACCGGCGTCGAACGCGGTGACCTGGCTGGCGGCACCCACCTCGGCGGCCACCGCCACCCCGGTGTCGACCACCGGGCGCGGGCCCACGGCATACAGCAGGTCGAAGGAGGTCCCGGCGACCGGCCCGCGGAGCAGCGGGGGCAGGTCGTCGGGGGTGCTGAGCAGGACCCGGTCCGCCACCCGCCGGGCGGGCACCAGGTCCAGGTGGTGGTCCGCGTCCCGGGCGGACAGGACCAGCGTCGTCGGGCAGCCCCGGTCGCGCAGCAGCGCGGCCAGCCACCGGGCCGGCGCCTGGCCCGGCTCGTGCCCGACCACGACCGCGTCGACCGGCTCCGAGGGCAGCGGGAAGCCCCGGCCCAGGGGCCCCCGGACGGTGAGCTCGTCGCCCGGGTACCAGGCCCCGGTCCCGGGGACCACCGCCTCGAGGGTGGTGCCGTGCGCCGGGTCGCTGCGCCCGCCGGACAGCCACCAGGTGCGCGGCAGCACGTCCGCCTGCCCCGCCCGCGGCGGCACCTGGAGGAACTGGCCCGGGCGCGGCGCTGCCACCGCGGCCGGCACGGCGAGCGTCAGCACCCGCGCGGCACCGTCCTGACGCACGGCGACGATCTCGGCCGTGACCGGGACGCAGCCGGGTGCGGTCATGCCGTCGCGCGGGCGGCCGCGCGCCCGGACCGTCCGAAGAGGTCGAGGCGTGCCGCGTGCTCCTGCAGCGAGCTCACCCGCAGCGGGCCCCGGCGCACCGCCTCGATGCCGAGCACTGCGGCGGCGAGCTGCTGGACGGTGGTGATGATCGGGCGGTCCATGCTGGTGGTGGCCGCCCGGATGGCGTAGCCGTCGGCCCGCGCGTCCCGTCCGGACGGGGTGTTGATGACCATGTCGATCTCGCCGCGGTTGATGAGGTCGACGATCGTCGGCTCCCCGCCGGGGCCGCGGCCCTGGCTGTGCTTGCGCACGGTCCGGGCCGGGATGCCGTTGCGGCGCAGCACCGCGGCCGTCCCCTCCGTCGCGACGACCGTGAACCCGAGGTCCACCAGGCGCTTGACCGGGAAGATCATCGAGCGCTTGTCGCGGTTGGCGACCGACACGAAGACCGTGCCGGAGGTCGGCAGGCCCGACCCCGCGCGCAGCTGGCTCTTGGCGAACGCGGTGCCGAAGTCCCGGTCGATGCCCATGACCTCGCCCGTGGAGCGCATCTCCGGGCCGAGGACGGAGTCGACCGCCTGACCGGTCTGGGTCCGGAACCGGCGGAACGGCAGGATCGCCTCCTTGACCGACACCGGCGAGTCCTGCGGCAGGTCCGCGCCGTCGCCCGGGGGCAGCACGCCCTCCTCGCGCAGCTGCGCCACCGTCGCGCCGAGCATCACCCGGGCGGCGGCGCTGGCCACCGGCACCCCGGTCGCCTTCGACACGAACGGGACGGTCCGGCTCGCCCGGGGATTGGCCTCGAGCACGTACAGGACGTCCTGGGCCAGGGCGAACTGGACGTTGATGAGGCCGCGCACGCCGATCGCCTCGGCCAGCCGCCGGGTGGCCTCGCGGACCCGGCCGATCTCCTCGCCGCCCAGCGTCACCGGCGGGAGCACGCACGCCGAGTCGCCGGAGTGGATCCCGGCCTCCTCGATGTGCTCCATGATCCCGCCGACGTAGAGGTCGGTGCCGTCGTAGAGCGCGTCGACGTCGATCTCGATCGCCTCGTCGAGGAACCGGTCCACCAGCACCGGGTGCTCCGGTGAGGCCTGGGTGGCGCGGCCGACGTAGGCCGCGAGCGTCTCGTCGTCGTAGACGATCTCCATCCCCCGGCCGCCGAGCACGTACGAGGGGCGGACCAGGACCGGGTACCCGATCTCCCGGGCCACCGCGAGCGCGTCCGCGACGCTGTATGCCGTGCCGTGCCGGGGCGCCTCCAGCCCCGTCTCCGCGAGCACCCGGCCGAACGCCCCGCGGTCCTCGGCCAGGTGGATCGCCGCCGGGGAGGTGCCGACGACCGGCACCCCCTCGGCCTCGAGCGCCGCGGCCAGCCCCAGCGGGGTCTGCCCGCCGAGCTGGACGACCACGCCGGCGACCGGGCCGGCCCGTCGCTCCGCCTCGATCACCTCGAGCACGTCCTCCAGGGTCAGCGGCTCGAAGTAGAGCCGGCTGGAGGTGTCGTAGTCGGTCGAGACCGTCTCGGGGTTGCAGTTGACCATCACCGTGTCGTAGCCGTGGCGGCGCAGCGTCAGCGAGGCGTGGACGCAGGAGTAGTCGAACTCGATGCCCTGGCCGATCCGGTTCGGGCCGGAGCCGAGGATGACGACCGCCGGGCGCTCCCGGGGGGCGACCTCGGTCTCGGTGTCGTAGCTGGAGTAGTGGTAGGGCGTGACCGCCTCGAACTCGCCCGCGCAGGTGTCCACCGTCTTGTAGACCGGGCGGACCCCGAGGGCCTGGCGGACACCACGGACGACGGCCTCGGTGGACCCGGTGATCTCGGCCAGCTGGGCGTCGGAGAAGCCGTGCCGCTTGGCCCGGCGCAGCAGCTGCGGCGTGAGCCGGCCCCCGGGGACGCCGGTCGCGGCGGCGACCTCCTCGGCGACGGTGTTGAGCAGGGCTATCTGGTCGAGGAACCAGGGGTCGATCCCGGTCGCCTCGTGCGCCTCCTCGACGGTGACCCCGCCGCGCAGCGCCTGCTGCACCTGCACCAGCCGGCCGTCGGTGGGGGTCCTTGCCCGGTCGAGCAGGGCGAGCGCCTCCTCGCGGCCGGGCGCCTCCCCGCGCCAGTGGAACGAGGAACCGCGGCGCTCCACCGACCGCAGCGCCTTCTGGAGCGCCTCGGTGAAGCTGCGGCCGATGGCCATCGCCTCCCCGACCGACTTCATCGTCGTGGTCAGCGTGGCGTCGGCGGCGGGGAACTTCTCGAACGCGAACCGCGGCACCTTGACCACGACGTAGTCGAGGGTCGGCTCGAAGCTCGCCGGGGTCTGCCGGGTGATGTCGTTGGGGATCTCGTCGAGGGTGTAGCCCAGCGCCAGGCGGGCGGCGATCTTGGCGATCGGGAACCCGGTCGCCTTCGACGCCAGCGCCGAGGACCGGGACACCCGCGGGTTCATCTCGATGACGATGACCCGCCCGTCGTCGGGGTTGACCGCGAACTGGATGTTGCACCCGCCGGTGTCGACCCCCACCTCCCGGATGACGGCGATGGCGATGTCCCGCAGCCGCTGGTACTCCCGGTCGGTCAGCGTCATCGCCGGGGCCACCGTGATCGAGTCGCCGGTGTGGACGCCCATCGGATCGAGGTTCTCGATGGAGCACACGACGACGACGTTGTCGGCGCGGTCCCGCATCACCTCGAGCTCGTACTCCTTCCAGCCGAGGATCGACTCCTCCAGGAGCACCTCGGTGGTCGGGCTGTCCTGCAGGCCGGCGCCGGCGATGAGCCGCAGCGACTCCTCGTCGTGGGCGAACCCGGAGCCCAGGCCGCCCATGGTGAACGAGGGGCGGACGACCAGCGGGTAGCCGAGGTCCTCGGCCGCGGCCAGGCACTCCTCGATGCTGTGGCAGATGATGCTGCGCGCCACCTCGGCGCCGCACCGCTCGACCACGCCCTTGAACGCCTGCCGGTCCTCACCGAGCTGGATCGCCGCGACGTTGGCGCCGATGAGCGGGCAGCCGTAGCGCTCCAGCACCCCGGACTCGTGCAGCGCGATCGCGGTGTTGAGCGCGGTCTGCCCACCCAGGGTGGCCAGCACCGCGTCCGGGCACTCCTTGGCGATGATCGCCTCGACCACCTCGGGGGTGATCGGCTCGACGTAGGTGGCGTCGGCCACCTCCGGGTCGGTCATGATCGTCGCCGGGTTGGAGTTGACGAGGACGACGCGGACGCCCTTCTCGCGCAGCACCCGGCAGGCCTGGGTGCCGGAGTAGTCGAACTCGGCCGCCTGGCCGATGACGATCGGCCCGGAGCCGATGACGAGCACCGAGCCGATGTCGTCACGCCTGGGCACGGGCCACCTCCTCACGGTGGGCCTCCATGAGCTCCACGAACCGGTCGAACAGGTAGGCCGCGTCGTGCGGACCGGCCGCCGCCTCGGGGTGGTACTGCACGGAGAAGGCGGGCACGTCCTCGCAGGCCAGCCCCTCGACGACGCGGTCGTTGAGGGCGACGTGGGAGACCCGCACCCGTCCGTATGCCGTGTCCGCCGGCCGGTCGGTGTCGTCCGGGGTGGGCCAGGCGACCGCGAAGCCGTGGTTGTGACTGGTCACCTCGACCTTGCCCGTGGCCCGGTCCAGGACCGGCTGGTTGATCCCGCGGTGCCCGAACGGCAGCTTGTAGGTGCCCAGGCCGAGGGCCCGGCCGAGCAGCTGGTTGCCGAAGCAGATCCCGAAGAACGGGATCCGGGCGTCCAGCACCTTCCGCAGCAGGTCCACCTCGGGGTCGGCGGTGGCCGGGTCGCCGGGGCCGTTGGAGAAGAAGACACCGTCGGGGCGGAGCGCCACCACGTCCTCGAAGGTGCTCGTGGCCGGCAGGACGTGCACCCGGATCCCCCGCTCGGCCATGAGGGCCGGCGTGGTGCCCTTGATCCCCAGGTCGAGTGCCGCGACGGTGAGCCGGGCCTCCCCGGCCGGCTCCACGACATACGGCTCCGGGGTGGTGACCTCGGCGGCGAGGGCGGCCCCGGTCATCGGCGGCGCCTGCCGCACCCGCCCGACGAGCTCCTCGACGGGCCGCCCGGCAGCGGCGCCGGAGAAGATCCCGGCACGCATCGCGCCCCGGTCGCGGATGTGCCGGGTGACGGCGCGGGTGTCGACGCCGCTGATGCCGACGACGCCGTGGTCGACGAGGGCCTGCCCGAGGTCGCCCTGGGCGCGCCAGTTGGACGGGCGCGGTGCCGGGTCGCGGACGACGAAGCCGGCCACCCAGATCCGCCCGGACTCCATGTCGGTCGGGTTCACCCCGGTGTTGCCGATGTGCGGGGCGGTCATGACGACGACCTGCCGGTGGTAGGACGGGTCGGTGAGGGTCTCCTGGTAGCCGGTCATCCCGGTGCTGAACACCGCCTCGCCGACGGTCTCCCCCACCGCGCCGTACGGCTCGCCCTCGAAGGTGCGGCCGTCCTCGAGGACCAGCAGCGCCGCCGGGGCCGGGCCGCTCACGCGGCCCCGCCCCAGACCAGGCCCTCACGGTGGGTGACCTGGCCGCGCAGCATGGTCAGGTGCACCGCGCCGGTGAGCTCGCGGCCGTGCCAGGGGTTGTTCCGCGACAGCGACCTGGAGTTCGCCGCGTCGACGGTGACGGTGCGGTCCGGGTCGACGAGCACGAGGTTGGCCGGGGCGTCCGGCTCCAGCCCGCGCCCCTGCGTCGTCAGGCCCCCGATGCGGGCCGGCGCGGTGGACATCACCCGCGCCACGTCGGCCCAGGTCATCCGGCCGGAGCGGACCATGACCGTGCTGACCACGGACAGGGCGGTCTCCAGCCCGAGCATCCCGAACGCCGCGTCGGTGAAGGCGTGCTCCTTGTCCTGGCGCACGTGCGGGGCGTGGTCGGTCGCGACGGCGTCGATGGTGCCGTCGGCGAGTGCCTCACGCAGCGCCTCGACGTCCTCGGCCGGCCGCAGCGGCGGGTTGACCTTGTAGACGGTGTCGTAGCTGGTCAGCAGGTCGGTGGTGAGCATCAGGTGGTGCGGGGTGACCTCGGCGGTGACCGCGATCCCCTGCGCCTTGGCCCACCGCAGGACCTCGACCGTGCCGGCGGTGGACACGTGCGCGACGTGCACCCGGGACCCGGTGTGCCGGGCCAGCATGACGTCCCGCGCCACGACCGACTCCTCGGCCACCGACGGCCAGCCCGGCAGGCCCAGGCGGCCGGACAGCTCGCCCTCGTGGCAGCAGGCGGTGGCGTCGGCCAGGCGAGGGTCCTGGGCGTGCTGGGACACGACCCCGTCGAAGGCGCGGACGTACTCCAGCGCGCGGCGCATCAGCCGGGAGTCGTGCACGCAGTGCCCGTCGTCGGAGAACACCCGCACCCGGGCGCGGGAGCGGGCCATGAGGCCCAGCTCGGCGAGCTCCTTGCCCTCCAGGCCCTTGCTGACCGCGCCCACCGGGTGGACGTCGACGTAGCCGGCCCGCCGGCCGAGGTCGAAGACGCGCTCGGCCACCTCCGCGGTGTCGGTCACCGGGTCGGTGTTGGCCATCGCGAAGACCGCGGTGTAGCCGCCCGCCGCGGCCGCCTGGGACCCGGTCTCGATCGTCTCGGCGTCCTCGCGGCCCGGCTCCCGCAGGTGGGTGTGCAGGTCGACGAGGCCGGGCAGGGCCACCAACCCGTCGGCGTGGTACCGCTGCGCCCCGGACGGGGCCAGGGCGGCGGCGTCCGCGCCGACGGCGGCGAGGCGGCCCTCGACGACGAGGATGTCCCCCGGGCCGCGGCCCAGAACGTCCGCGCCGGTGATGAGCAGGGCGGTGGTCACGACTGGCTCCCTTCGCCGGCGAGCAGGTGGTAGAGGATCGACATGCGCACGGCCACCCCGGCGGAGACCTGGTCCAGCACCAGGGACTGGGCGGCGTCGGCGGCGTCGGCAGAGATCTCCAGGCCCCGGTTCATCGGCCCCGGGTGGCAGATCACCGCGTGCCCGGGCAGCCGCCGCAGCCGCTCCCGGGTGAGGCCGTAGCTGATGGCGTACTCCCGTGCGGTGGGGAAGTAGCCACCCGTCATCCGCTCCCGCTGCACCCGCAGCATCATCACCGCGTCGACGGTGGGCAGGACGTCGTCCAGGTCGTAGCTGGTGTCGAAGCCCTCCGCCTTGGCCCAGGCGGTGACCCCGGCCGGCATGAGCGTCGGCGGGGCGACGAGCGTGACGTGGGCGCCGAGCCGGCCCAGGCACAGCAGGTTGGAGCGCAGCACCCGGGAGTGGGTGAGGTCCCCCACGATCGCCACGTGCCGGCCCTCGAGGTCACCGAGGGCCCGGCGCATGGTGTAGGCGTCGAGCAGCGCCTGGCTGGGGTGCTCGTGGGTGCCGTCGCCGGCGTTGACGATCGAGCACCTCGTCCACTGGGCGATCTGCGCGGGGGCCCCGGAGGCCATGTGGCGGACGATCATCATGTCCACGCCCATCGCGTCGATGGTCATCACCGTGTCCCGCAGACTCTCGCCCTTGGAGATCGAGCTGCCCTTGCCGGACAGGTTGATGGTGTCGGCCGAGAGCCACTTGCCGGCCAGCTCGAAGGAGCTGCGCGTCCGGGTGGAGTCCTCGAAGAAGAAGTTGACGATGGTCCGGCCGCGCAGCGTCGGCAGCTTCTTGACCTCGCGGTGCTGCACCTCGTGCATCTGCACGGCGGTGTCGAGGAGGTCGAGGATCTGCTCACGGCTCAGGTCGGCGATCGAGAGCAGGTGCTTCACCGGGCACCCTCCCGGGTGCTGATGCGGACCTCGTCCACGCCGTCGACCTCACTGAGCCGGACGTCGACCCGCTCCGCCTTGGCGGTCGGCAGGTTCTTGCCCACGTGGTCGGCGCGGATCGGCAGCTCGCGGTGGCCGCGGTCGACGAGGACCGCCAAGCGGACGGCGCGCGGTCGGCCCAGGTCGGCCAGGGAGTCCAGTGCGGCGCGGACCGTGCGGCCCGAGTAGAGGACGTCGTCGACGAGCACCACGACCTTGTCGTCGACCCCACCCTCGGGCAGCCGCGTCGGCTCCAGGTGCCGGACCGGCTGGTGCCGCAGGTCGTCGCGGTACATGGTGATGTCGAGGGCCCCCGTCGGGACGTCGACGCCCTCGACGTCGCGGAGGGCGGTCTGCAGCCGGTGCGCGAGGGGCACGCCGCGGGTCGCGATCCCCATGAGGACCAGGTCCTGCGGACCCTTGTTGGCCTCGAGGATCTCGTGGGCGATGCGGCGCAGCGCCCGGGAGATGTCGCTCGCGCTCAGGACCACCCGGCCCGGAGCGCTGTCGGTGTCGCCCGGGTGCTCCCCGGCGACCTGGTCACGGGCAGGGCACATCGGCCCACTCTCCTTCCCCGCCTCACAGGACGGTGGTTAAAGGACGTGCGGTCGACTCACCCTAACCCACCGGACACGCCAACCGGCGCCACCCCCACGGCCCCGGACACGTCGGACGGCCCGCTCCACGCCGGCGGGCGCCCACGACCGGGGCAGAGTACGGAAAGTGTGGCCGGAACACGCCGACGAACAGCAGCACCGGTGACGCATCCCGTACCCAGGGTGCACGTCGCGGCAGGGTGGGGTCAGACGAGGGTCGCCTTGACCTCCGAGACGCGGGCCAGCAGGCCGTTGACGAACTTCGGCGACTCGTCGGTCGACAGGGCGGTCGCCAGCTCGACCGCCTCGGCGATCGCGACCGGGTCGGGGACCTCGTCGTTCCAGACGATCTCCCAGGTGCCCAGGCGCAGCAGCGCCCGGTCGACAGCGGGCATCCGCTCCAGTGGCCAGCCCTGGCTGTAGGTGGACAGCACCTCGTCGATCTCGGTCCGGTGCCGGACCACACCGCGCACCAGCTCCGCGGTGTACCCGGGCAGCGGGTGCTGGGTCGTCGGCGCGGCGAGGCGCTCCTCGAGCAGCTGCTCGGCGTCGACCCCCCGCTGCTCGGCCTCGAACAGCAGCTCCAGCGCCCGCTTGCGGGCCTTGGTCCTGGCCGCCACCCGGACTCAGTTCACCCGGCTCAGGTAGGACCCGTCGCGGGTGTCCACCTTGACCTTGTCGCCGACGTTGAGGAACAGCGGGACCTGGATCTCCGCGCCGGTCTCCAGGGTCGCCGGCTTGGTGCCGCCGGTGGCGCGGTCGCCCTGCAGACCCGGCTCGGTGTGGGTGATCTCCAGCACCACGCTGGCCGGCAGCTCGACGTAGAGCACCTGGCCGTCGTGCTGGGCGATCATCACCGTGGAGTTCTCCAGCAGGAAGTTCTTGGCGTCGCCGATGATCTCCGGGCTCACCGCCACCTGCTCGTAGGTGCGGGTGTCCATGAAGATGTAGTCGGTGCCGTCGTTGTACAGGTACTGGTAGTCGGACCGGTCGACGGTCGCGGTCTCCACCTTGGTGCCGGCGTTGAACGTCTTGTCGATGATCTTGCCGGAGGTGACGTTCTTCAGCTTGGTCCGCACGAACGCCGGGCCCTTGCCGGGCTTGACGTGCTGGAACTCCAGCACCTGCCAGAGCCCGTTGTCCATGACGAGGACCATGCCGTTCTTGAGGTCGTTCGTGGTCGCCACAGGTTGAGTCACTTCCGTATGTCGGGATGCCCGCCTCCGCGCACACCGCGCCGGGGCCAGGGCTCGGGAACGGCGGACAGTCTACTAGTCCGAGGCGGTCGGACCGTCCTCCCCGGTCGCGGGCCGGCGGCCCACGGTGAGGGCTGCCCGCGTCTCCGGGTCGAACCAGGCCGCGAGCTCGGCGTCGGCGCGCGTCCCCGTCGCGTCCAGGACGGTGCTGAAGAAGCACCGGGCCCCGACCGCCAGGGCGACGTCGAGGATCTCCCCGTCGTCGAGCCCGACCCGGCGCAACGCCTCGATGTCCTCCTCGGTCACCGAGGGGGCGCCCCGCGTCGCCCTGGTCGCGAACGCCACCACGGCCCTGTCCACCTCGTCCAGCTCCTCGGGCAGGGCGCCGGAGGCGAGCTCCCGCAGGCTGGCGTCCTCCAGGCCGAGCCCGCGCAGCACCCGTCCGTGGGCCAGGGCACAGTAGCTGGACCCCAGCTGCCGCGCGGCGGCCAGCGTCACCAGCTCGTACCGGCGGGGGTCCATGCCCCGCTTGATCGCACCGTTGAGCTCGGCCCACGCGGCGTACACCGCCGGCCGGTGGGCGAACAGCCGGGTGTAGTTCGCCACGTGCCCCAGACGCTCCCGGTCGCCGTCGTACAGGCGCCGGGTCTCCTCGGTCGGGTCGGGTTCGGACAGGTAGCTCGTCATCGACCGGCTCCCTCGTCGGCCAGCGCCCGGAGCGCCAGCAGGTAGGACCCCGCGCCGAACCCGGCGATGGTCCCGGTGGCCACCCCGGCGACGACCGAGGTGTGGCGGAACCCCTCCCGGGCGGCGGGGTTGGACAGGTGGACCTCCACCAGGCGGGACCCGCTGGCGGTGAGGTGCGCGCACGCGTCGCGCACGGCATACGAGTAGTGCGTGAACGCCGCGGGGTTGAGGACCACGTCCCGGCCCTCCCGCGCGGCCTCGTGCAGCCAGCCGACCAGCTCGGCCTCGTCGTCGGTCTGCCGGCACTCCACGCGCAGCCCGAGCTGCTGACCCGCCGCGACGACCCGGTCGTGGAGGTCGGCCAGGGTCGCGGTGCCGTACACCTCCGGCTCGCGCGAGCCGAGGGCGCCCAGGTTGGGACCGCTGAGGACGAGGACGGGACGGCCGGCCGGTGCCATGGGGCCACTGTAGGGCCGCGTCACGAGCCACGGGCCGCAGGTTGGGGCAGACTGCGACGGGTGAAGTGGACCAGGGCCCTGGGCGTGCCCCTGGCCGGCCTGGCCGGCCTGGCGGTGCACGACCTGGTGCAGCGCAAGCACGCGATCCTGCGCAACTTCCCGGTGATCGGGCACGGGCGCTACCTCATCGAGAAGATCGGGCCGGAGCTGCGCCAGTACGTCGTCGCCGGCAACGACGAGGAGCGGCCGTTCACGCGGGACCAGCGCCGCTGGGTCTACGCCTCCGCCAAGCACGAGAACCCGTACTTCGGCTTCGGCACCGACAACGACGTCGAGTTCCGCGAGGGCGCCCCGGTCATCAAGCACGCGACGTTCGCCGCGGTGTCGCCGCCGGTCCTCCCCCACGCCGGGGAGAACGTCGTCATGCCCTGCGCCAAGGTGCTCGGCGCGGCCCGGGGCCGGGCGAAGGCGTTCCGGCCCACCTCCGTCGTCAACGTCAACGCGATGAGCTTCGGGTCCCTGTCCGGCCCGGCGGTCGAGGCGATCAACCGCGGCTGCGCGATGACCGGTGCCCTGCACAACACCGGCGAGGGCGGCATCGCGCGGCACCACCGGCACGGTGGCGAGCTGGTCTTCCAGATCGGCACCGCCTACTTCGGCTGCCGCGACGAGCGCGGCGCGTTCGACCTGGCCCGGCTCAAGGACCTCGTCGCCTCGGCGCCGGTGCGTGCCATCGAGGTCAAGCTCAGCCAGGGCGCCAAGCCGGGGCTGGGCGGCATGCTCCCCAAGGCCAAGATCACCCCCGAGATCGCGACGATACGGGGCATCCCGCTGGGCCGGGACTGCGCCAGCCCGTCCCGGCACGCGGAGTTCCACGACGTCGACAGCATGCTCGACTGGGTCGAGATGGTCGCCGACGAGACCGGCCTGCCGGTCGGCATCAAGTCGGCCGTGGGCGACCTGGAGTTCTGGCGGGACCTCGCGGCGGCCATGGCGGACCGGCAGCGGGGGGTGGACTTCGTCAACGTCGACGGCGGCGAGGGCGGCACCGGCGCGGCGCCGCTGACCTTCACCGACTCGGTCGCGCTGCCGTTCCGGCTCGGCTTCGCCCGGGTCTACGCCACGTTCGCCGAGGCGGGGCTCACCGACGACGTGGTGTTCATCGGTGCCGGCAAGCTCGGCCTGGCCGACAGCGCCGCGGTCGCCTTCGCGCTCGGCGCGGACATGATCGGGATCGCCCGGGAGGCGATGCTCGCCATCGGCTGCATCCAGGCGCAGCGGTGCCACGACGACCACTGCCCCACCGGCGTGGCCACCCAGAACACCTGGCTGACGCGGGGGCTGGACCCGACCCTGAAGTCCGTCCGGTTCGCCAACTACGTCCGTGCCCTGCGCCGCGAGCTGCTGAAGATGTCCGAGGCGTGCGGGGTGGTCCACCCGGCGCTCATCAGCACCGACCAGATCGAGATCCTCGACGGCAACCGCGAGGGCACCCCGCTGCGGGAGGTCTACGGGTACCGGCCGGGGTGGGGGGTGCCGTCACCCGCCCAGGTCGCCGAGCTCACCGCGCTCATGGCCGACGCACCCCGGGGCGGCTCCGCGCAGCCGTCCGGCACCGCCCGGTGAGCGGACCGGGCACCCCGGAGCCGCGGACCGGCCGCCGGTGGACCGCGGACCTGTCCGACCCGGCCCTACCCGTCGTCGGCGACCTGCTCGCCGAGGGGGTGCCGGGACCGCTCGCCGCGGTCGTCGCCGCCACCGGCGGCACGGTCGGCGCTGCCCGGCTCACCGAGGTCACCTGGTGGCCGGGCCGGAGCGTCACGGTGACCTGGGACGTCGTGGTGACGGGCGGGCCCCTGACCGGCCCCGGCAGCTTCGTGGCGACCACGGTGGCGGCGCCGGAGGGCGCCGTCGTCGTCGGGGACGGCAGCTCCTCGGTCGCCGTGTGGCGGGTGCCGCACGACCCGTTCCTGCCCGCCCTGCCCCTGGCGCTGCAGCCGGAGGTGGCGGCCGGGGTGGTGCGCGAGCTCGGCGGCGAGGTCACCGACCCCGGGACCGTGCTGCGCGCCTACCGACCCACCCGTCGCGCCGTCGTCGCGGTCACCGGGCAGGGGCACCGGGTGTACCTCAAGCTGGTCCGGCCGCACCGGCTGGTCCGGCTGCACGAGAAGCACCTGCGGCTGGCCGGGCACCTGCCCGTGCCCCGCTCCCTGGGCATCGACACCCGGCTGGGGCTGCTGGCCCTGGAGCACCTTCCCGGGACGACGCTGCACGAGGCCCTCGAGGATCCGGCGGCGCCGCTGCCCGACCCGGCGGTCGTGGCGCACCTGCCCGCCGCGGTGCCGTCGGCCCCGGAGCTGGCCCCGGTCCCGTCGGCGGTGGACACCCTGCCCGAGGTCGCCGGCCTGCTGGCCGCCCTGGTGCCGCCGGAGGCGGGACGGGTCCGGGAGCTGGTGGCCGAGATCGGCGCCGACGAGGTCACCGACCGGGTGCCGGTCCACGGCGACTACCACGACGGGCAGCTGCTGGTCACCGACGACCGGCTGGCGGGCGTGGTGGACGTGGACACCGCGGGCCTGGGCCGCCCCGGGGACGACGCCGCGACGATGCTGGCGCACCTGTCGGTGTGGCAGGGCCTGTCGTCGGCGCCCGGGCGCGTCGCGTCCTACGCGGGCGCGCTGCAGCGGCACTGGGACGCCGTCCTGGACCCGGTCGACCTGCGGCTGCGGGTGGCGGCGCGGGTGCTCGCCCTGGCCGCCGGCCCGTTCCGGGTGCAGCAGGACGACTGGCCGGTCGAGACCTCGCGCCGGATCGCCCTGGCGGAGCGCTGGGTGGGCTCGGCGCGGCAGGTCCGCGGTGGATGAGCAAACTCTCATCCACGTCCCATGCTGACCTCATCTCGACCTGCGACGATCCTCGGGAAGAGCCGCCGAGGGAGATCACGGAGAAGAGGGACGGGTATGTCCGACAGGCCCAACCAGAAGCGCACCTGGCTCGTGCTCGCCACGGCCACCGTCATGAGCACGGGCGGCGGGGTCGCCGCCTGGGCGGGCGCCGGTGGTGGCGTCCCCGCCTCCGCGGTCAACCTCACCGAGCAGCGCGCGGTGACCGACCTCCCGGCCCAGGCGCAGGTCCGCATGGCGCACCGGGCCGCCGAGGTGGCCGGGGTCGTCCAGCGGGCCCTGCACACCCCGTTCGCCGAGCAGCAGGACGCGACCCCCTCCGCCCAGGTGGTCGACTCGGTGCAGAGCGCCCCGAGCCCACAGTCGGTCCAGTCGCCGATGACGCCCACCCAGCAGTCGCCGGTCAGCCCGCAGTCACCGGTCAGCCCGCAGACCCCTCCGTCGCCGATGACTCCGCAGACCCCCGCCTCGCCGGCGTCGCCCGCCTCGGTCGACACCCCCTGACCGGTCGACACCCCCTGTCCCGGTCCGGTCAGCCGCCCGGGCGGCGCACCGACTCGTAGGCGGTGCGCAGCAGGTCCTCGGCAGGGTCCTCCAGGCGTCCCGGCCGGGCCAACCCGTCGAGCACGACGAACCGCAGGGTCGCCCCGCGCGCCTTCTTGTCGCGTCCCATCGCGGCGCGCAGGGCGGCCCAGTCGCCGTCGTGTGCCGTGGGCAGGCCGAGTGCCGCGAGCACCGCGCGGTGCCGGCCGGCCACGGCGTCGTCGAGGCGGCCGGCCGCCCGGGCCAGCTCGGCGGCATACACCAGCCCGACCGCGACGGCGTCCCCGTGCCGCCAGGAGTAGCCCTCGACCTGCTCGATGGCGTGGGCCAGGGTGTGCCCGTAGTTGAGCACCTCGCGCAGCCCCGACTCCCGCAGGTCCCGGGTCACCACGTCCGCCTTCACCCGGACCGCCCGGGTGATGAGCTCGACGGTCACCGGGGAGCGCGGGTCGGTCGCCGCACCCGGGTCCTGCTCCACCAGGTCGAGGATGACCGGGTCGGCGACGAAGCCGCACTTGACCACCTCGGCCAGCCCGGACACGTAGTCCGGTCGCGGCTGGGTGGTCAGCCACTCCGGGTCGCAGAGCACGGCGGACGGCGGGTGGAACGCGCCGACGAGGTTCTTGCCCGCGGCGGTGTTGACGCCGGTCTTGCCGCCCACGGCGGCGTCGACCACGGCCAGCAGGGACGTCGGCAGGTGGACGACGTCGACGCCCCGCAGCCAGGTGGCCGCGACGAACCCGGCGACGTCGGTGACCGCGCCGCCGCCGAGGCCGACGACGAGGTCGCTGCGGGTGAAGGACGCCTCCCCCAGCAGGTCCCACAGCCGGGCCGCGACCGCGACGTCCTTGGCGGCCTCCGCGTCGGGCACCTCGGCGGTGTGCAGCCGCCCGCCGGCCGTGGTGACGAGCTCGCCGACCTGCTCAACCAGGGCCCCGCGACCCGGCTGGTGCACCACCATGACCCTGCGGCCGGCGACCAGGGGCGCCAGGCGGTCGAGCGCGCCCGGGCCCACGACGACCTGGTAGTCGCCGCCGACGTCGACGACCCGCTCGGTCACGGCTCCCCCAGGGCGGCGACGATCTCCGCCACCACCTCGTCGACGCCGCGCCCGGCGGTGTCGACCCGGACCGAGGCCACCGCCTCGTAGACGGGGCGCCGTGCGTTCATCAGCCGGATCCAGGACGCGCGGGGGTTGACGACCAGCAGCGGCCGGGACACGTCGAAACCGATCCGGGTGCTGGCGTCGGCGATACCCACGTCGAGGAAGACGACCCGGTGCCCCTCCAGCGCCCGTTGCACGTCCTCGTCCATGACCGCCCCGCCGCCGAGGGCGAGCACGCCGTCGTGGATCCGCAGCTCCTCGAGGACGGCGGCGCGCTCCAGGGCGCGGAACGCCGCCTCGCCGTCCTGGACGAAGATATCGCTCACCGACCTGCCCTGGGTCTCCTCCACGATCCGGTCGGTGTCCCGGAGGGTCACCCCCCAGCGTCGGGCCAGCGCCTCCCCGACCGTGGTCTTCCCCGCCCCGGGCGGGCCGACGAGGACCACCCGCGGCCTAGGCACCGGACCAGTCCCCCCGCATCGTCTCCGGCACGGCGGCGAGGTAGGCCTCCAGGTTGCGGCGCACCTCGGCGACGCTGTCGCCACCGAACTTCTCCAGCACCGCGTCGGCCAGGACCAGCGCGGTCATCGCCTCGGCGACGACCCCGGCGGCGGGCACGGCGCACACGTCGGACCGCTGGTGGATCGCGGTGGCCGGCTCGCCGGTCGCCACGTCGACCGTGCCCAGGGCCCGGGGCACCGTGGAGATGGGCTTCATCGCGGCCCGCAGCCGCAGCACCTCCCCGGTGCTCATCCCGCCCTCGGTGCCGCCGGAGCGCAGCGTGGCCCGCTCGACGGTGCCGTCGGGCCGGCGGCGGATCTCGTCGTGCGCCCGGCTGCCGCGGCGCGCCGCGGTGCGGAAGCCCTCGCCGACCTCGACGCCCTTGATCGCCTGGATACCCATGAGGGCGGCCGCCAGGCGGGCGTCGAGGCGCCGGTCCCAGTGGACGTGCGAGCCCAGCCCCGGCGGCACGCCCCAGGCCAGCACCTCGACCACGCCGCCGAGGGTATCCCCGTCGCGCCGCGCGGCGTCGATCTCGGCGACCATCGCGGCGGACAGCCCCGGGTCGGCGCAGCGCACCGGGTCGGCGTCGAGCCGCTCGACGTCCTCCGGGCGCGGCAGCTGGTCGAGGGTGGGCGCGTCGGCGTCCGGCCCGGGCACCCCGACGGTGCCGATGCTCACCGTGTGGCTGACCAGGCGGATGTCGCAGGCCTGCTCGAGGAACGCCTGGGCGACCGCGCCGAGCGCCACCCGGGCCGCGGTCTCCCGCGCCGAGGCGCGCTCGAGCACCGGCCGGGCCTCGTCGAAGCCGTACTTGACCATCCCGACGAGATCGGCGTGGCCGGGGCGCGGGCGGGTGAGCGGGCGGTTGCGGGCCAGCTCCTGCGGCGCGCCGACGTCGTTGGCCCGCTCCAGTGCCTCCACGGGCACCGGCTCGGGGCTCATCACCGCCTGCCACTTGGCCCACTCGGAGTTCTCCACCTGCAGCGCCACGGGCGAGCCGAGGGTGAGCCCGTGCCGCAGACCGCCGAGGAAGTGCAGGCGGTCTGCCTCGAACGACATCCGGGCCCCGCGCCCGTAGCCGAGACGGCGGCGGGCCAGCGCGGCCTCGACGGCCGCCCGTTCGACCCGCACCCCGGCCGGGAGGCCCTCGAGGACGGCGGTCAGCGCGGGGCCGTGGGACTCCCCGGCGGTCAACCAGCGCAGCATGGCAAGGATCCTGTCACGCTCACAGGAGTCCGAGGGCACCCGGGCCGGCGAGCAGCCCGAGCAGCGCCCCCACCATCATCGGCGGACCGTAGGCCAGGTCTCCGTCCCGCAGCCGGACCCGGCCGGTGACGAGGAGGACCAGGGCGGCGAGGCCGCCGGCGAGGAAGCCGGCATACATGCCGACGAGGACCGGCGCCCACCCGAACCAGCCCAGAGCCGCACCCAGCAGCGCCGCGAGCTTGACGTCGCCCAAGCCGATCCCGAGGGAGCCCCGGACCATGGACAGCAGCGCCAGGAGGAGGTAGCCCGCCCCGCAGGCGAGCCCGGCCAGCAGCGCGCGCAGCCAGGCCCCGGGCTCGGCGGCGACGACGGCGGCGACCGCGTAACCACCCGTCAGGACGCCCATGGTCGGGAACATCAGCCGGTCGGGGAGTCGGTGCACGTCGAGGTCGATCGCGGCCATGGCGACGCAGGAGGCCACGACGAGGAGCAGGGTGAGCAGCACGACCGCCTGCACCCACCCCTCCCGACCGGTCCCGGCACCCGGGTCGTGCCCGGCCGTGCCGGCGAGCAGCAGGCGCCACGCGGTGACCCCGGACGCGGCCGCCAGGGCCGCGACGACCCACCACCGCGAGCCCGGGGCCCGCTGGCCCACCTCGTCCGGTCGGCGGTAGGACAGCCCCTGGAGCCACCGCACCACGGGCACGCCGGCGACCGCACCGAGCGCGGTCAGGACCCAGACCACTACCGCGCCGCTCACCGGCGGGCCACCTCGGGCAGCCGGGTGGCCAGCGCGGCGCGCATGGCCTCCTCCGGCGCCGGTCTCCCGGTCATCAGCTCGACCTGGACCACGGCCTGGTGCAGCAGCATCGTCCCTCCCCCGACGGCGCGTCCTCCCTGCTGGCGCACCGCCTCGACCAGCGGGGTCGGCCACGGCGCGTAGAGGACATCGAACACCAGCCCGCCCTCGGCGAGGGGCACCCGGTCCACAGGCGGGGTCGCCCCGGCGGGGACGGTGCTGACGACGAGGTCGGCGGGCGGGCCGGAGCGTCCCCACTCGTCGTACCGGACGACCTCCGTGACGAGGCCGAGCCGGTCGGCGAGCGCCGCCGTCTCCGGACGCACTCGCTCCCGCACGACGAACCGCATCTGCCGGGCGCCCAGGCGGTGGACGGCGAGCAGCGTGGACCGGGCGGTCGCGCCGGACCCGAGGACGTCGACCCGCCGGGGGTGCTCCGTCCCGGCCTCGGCCAGGGCCCGCTGCAGCCCGGTGACGTCGGTGTTCTCGGCGTGCCAGCCGACGTCCGAGCGCACCAGGGTGTTGGCGGCCCCGACCAGCCGGGCCTCCTCCCCCGCGCTGTCGGCGAGGGCGAGCGCCTCCTCCTTGCCGGGCATGGTGACGGACAGGCCGCGCCAGTCCCGGGGCAGGGACGCCACGTACGACGAGAGCTCGCCGGCGCGCACCTCGGTCCGGTGGTAGACCCAGTCGGTCAGGCCGAGCGCGTCATAGGCGGCGTCGTGGAGCAGCGGGGAGAGCGAGTGGTCGATCGGGCTGCCGACCACCCCGGCGTGGGTGGGCACTCAGCAGCGGTCCTCGTTCTCGCGGCACCACTCCTGGAACTGCTTCTGGTTCTCCAGGTGCTCGGCGTAGGTCTCGGCGAACACGGTCTCACCGCTGTCGGGGTTGACCGTGACGAAGTAGCGCCACTCCCCCTCCGCCGGGTCGAGGGCCGCCTTGATCGCGTCGGCGCCGGGGCTGTTGATCGGGCCCGGCGGCAGACCGGTGTTGAGGTAGGTGTTGTAGGGGTCCTCGGTGGAGCGCTGGGCGTCGGTGGTGCCGGCCCGGCCGCGCTCCTTGAACATGAAGTGGATCGTGGAGTCCATGCCCAGCGGGTCGCCGTCCTCCAGCCGGTTCTCGATGACCGTGGCGACCTTGGGCAGGTCCTCCGAGGCTGCCGCCTCCCCCTGGACGATGCTGGCGACGATCATGACGCGCTCCAGCCGGTCCTCGGGGACGCCGAGCTGCTCGATCACCTTCTTGCCGTGCGACACCATCGTCCGCAGCTGCTCCTGCGGGGTGGCGTCCGGGGGAAACTCGTAGGTGTCCGGGAACAGGTAGCCCTCGACCTCGCCGTTGGCGGCCTCGGGCAGGCCGAGCGTCTCGGGGTCCACCGCCTCGTAGTCCTCGACGGCGTGGCCGGTGGCCTCGGCGAGGAGGGCGAAGACCTCCTCCTTCCACAGGCCCTCGCGGATCGTCACGCCGTTGACCTGGCGGTAGGCGGGGTCGAGGAGCCGGTCCAGCGCGGCGGTGGAGCTCATCCGGCTGGCCATCGTGTAGGTGCCCGGCTGGATCTGGGTGGAACGCGGGTCGGCCGCGGCCACGGCGGTGAACGCCTGGGCGGAGGCCACCACGCCCTCCTCGGCGAGGATCTGGCCGATCTGGCCGCCGCCGGCGCCCTGCGGGATCTCGACGGTGACCTCGCCGGTCCCCTCGCCCTCGTAGTCCTCCGGTGCCGAGCTGCCGCCGAGGAAGGAGAAGTCCGGGAGCAGCCCGCTCAGGCCCCGCACGGCGACGAACCCGCCGGCGATGACCACGGCGACGGCGACGAGGATCGCGCCCCAGCGCACCACCGGGCTGCGGCGGCGCCGGCGCCGCCGGGGGCGGAACTGGGGCACCTCCTCGTGCACGTCGTGCGGCTGGGCCAGCACGTCGTCGGCGAGGGAGGGGTCGTGCTCGCCGTGCTCGTCGTGGTAGAGGGGGTGGTCCTCGAGGTGGGCGCCGGTGGTCTCGTGCCATCCGGCGGTGTCCCGGTGACCGTGACCGTGGCGCGTCCATTCATCCGCGGGGGGTCGACTCACCGTTGCGTCCTTCGTGTCGGGCCCGCGGGCGCCTGGCCCGGGGCTTCCTGTCCCCCATTGTCCGCCCGACCGGCTGCCCGGTCGCGCGCTCGGCGTCCAGCGCCGACTGGAGGATGAGCACCGCGGCGGCCTGGTCCACCCGGCTGCGGTGCTGCCGGCGCCGGACCCCGCTGTCCTGGAGGGCCCGGTGGGCGTCGACGGTCGTCAGGCGCTCGTCGACCAGGCGCACCGGGACGTCACGGAGACGTCGGTGCAGTGCCGCAGCGTAACCTCGCGCACGCTCCGCCGCCAATCCCTCTGTGCCGGAGAGGGAGCGCGGGAGGCCCACGACGACCTCCACGGCGCCCTGTTCCGTGGCGATGCGGGCCAGCTCGTCGAGGTCGCTCTCGCCCTCGAGGTCGCGGTCCAGGGTGGTCAGCGGGGTGGCCAGCACCCCGGCGGGGTCGCTGACCGCCACGCCGACCCTCACCTGGCCGACGTCGACCCCCAGACGGACACCGGGGCGCACCGGCTCAGGCACCGCCGGACGTCACGCGCTCCCCCACGGCGTGCTCGATCCGCTGCAGCGCCTCGGCCACCTTGCCGGCGTCCTGGCCCCCGCCCTGGGCGAGGTCGTCCTTGCCGCCGCCCCCGCCGCCGAGCACCTGGGCCGCCACCTTGACCAGCTCACCGGCCCGCACGCCCCACCGGCGCGCCTGCTCGTTGGTGGCCACGACGACCTGCGGGCGCCCCTTGTTGACCGCGGCGACCGCGACGACCACCGGACGGCTCTCGCCCATGCGGCTCCGCACGTCGGTCACCAGCTTGCGGACGTCCTCCCCGGTGACGCCCTCACCGGCGTCGTGGGTGACGACGCTCACGCCGTAGACGTCCCGCGCCTTCTCGACGAGGGTGCCCGCGGCGCGCAGCACCTGCTGCTGCCGGGCGGCCGCGATCTCCCGCTCGGCGTCCTTGAGCCGGCTGAGGATGCCGTGGATCCGCTCGGGCAGCTCCTCCGGCCGGACCTTGAGGACCTCGGTGAGCTGGCCGACGATCGCGTGCTCGCGGGCCAGGAAGTCGTAGGCGTCGGTGCCGACCAGGGCCTCGATGCGCCGGACGCCCGAGCCGATCGAGGACTCGCCGAGCAACTTGACCAGGCCGAGCTGGCCGGAGCGCTGGGCGTGGGTGCCGCCGCACAGCTCGCGCGCCCACTCACCGACGGACACCACACGGACCTGGTCGCCGTACTTCTCGCCGAACAGCGCGATCGCGCCGGACTGCCGGGCCTGGTCCAGGGTCATGATCTCGGCGTGGACCGGGAGGTCGTCCATGAGCAGGGCGTTGACCCGCGCCTCGACGTCGTGCAGCACCGACGGCGGGACCGCACCGGCCGCGGTGAAGTCGAACCGGAAGCGCCCGGGGGCGTTCTCCGAGCCCGCCTGGGCCGCGGTGTCGCCGAGCGCCTCGCGGATCGCCTTGTGGACCATGTGGGTCGCGGTGTGCGCCCGCGAGATCGAGCGCCGGCGGGAGATGTCCACCTGGCCGAGCGCCTGCTCGCCGGTGCCCACCTCGCCCTCGACGACCACGGCGCGGTGCACGATGAGCCCGTTCAGCGGCGACTGGACGTCGCGCACCTCGACGACCGCCCCGTTGGCCAGGCGGATGGTGCCGGCGTCGGCCAGCTGCCCGCCACCCTCGGCGTAGAACGGCGTGCGGTCGAGGATGATCTCGACCTCCTGGCCCTGGTGGGCCGTCGGCACCACGGACCCGCCCACGAGGATCCCGGCGACCCGGGCCTCGGTGACGACCTCGTCGTAGCCGGTGAACTCCACGTCGCGGCCGATCGCGTCGGCGACGGCCCGGTATGCCGTGGTGTCGCCGTGGGCGGACTTCTTCGCCTTGGCGTCGGCCTTGGCCCGCTCCCGCTGCTCGGCCATGAGCCGGCGGAACCCCGCCTCGTCCACGCTCAGACCCTGCTCGGCCGCCATCTCCAGGGTGAGGTCGATCGGGAAGCCGTAGGTGTCGTGGAGCTGGAAGGCCTCCTCACCGGGCAGCACCGTGGAGCCGGACGACTTGGCCCGGGACACCGCGGTGTCGAGGATCGTGGTGCCGGCGGACAGGGTGCGCCGGAACGCCTCCTCCTCGGCGTAGGCGACCTGGCTGATCCGCGGCCACTCCGTCTCGAGCTCGGGGTAGGACCGGGTCATGACCTCCTTGCTCACCGGCAGCAGCACCGGCAGCGCCGGGTCCTGGACGCCGAGGAGGCGCATCGACCGGACGGCGCGGCGCAGCAGCCGCCGGAGGACGTAGCCCCGGCCCTCGTTGCCGGGGGTGACGCCGTCGCCCATGAGCATGAGGCCGGACCGGACGTGGTCGGCGACGACCCGGAACCGGACGTCGTCGGCCTCGTTGCTGCCGTAGTGGCGGCCGGACATCTCCTCGGCCGCCTCGATGACCGGGTAGACCTCGTCGATCTCGTAGAGGTTGTCCACCCCCTGGAGCAGGTAGGCGACCCGCTCGAGGCCCATGCCGGTGTCGATGTTCTTGGCCGGCAGCTCCCCGGCGATGTCGAAGTCGGTCTTGCTGCGGACGGCGCTGAGCTCGTCCTGCATGAAGACCAGGTTCCAGATCTCCAGGAACCGGTCCTCGTCGACGACCGGCCCGCCGTCCGGGCCGTGCTCCGGACCGCGGTCGACGTAGATCTCGCTGCACGGGCCGCCGGGGCCCGGGACGCCCATGTGCCAGTAGTTGTCCTGGACGCCGCGGCGCTGGATCCGCTCCTCCGGCAGCCCCGCGATACGGCGCCACAGGTCGGCGGCCTCGTCGTCGCCGTCGAGGACGGTGACCCAGATCGAGTCGGGGTCGAAGCCCAGGCAGCCGTCCTGCTGGGAGCCGGTGACCAGCTCCCAGGCGTAGCTGATCGCCCCCTCCTTGAAGTAGTCGCCGAAGGAGAAGTTGCCGTTCATCTGGAAGAACGTGCCGTGCCGCGTGGTCTTGCCGACCTCGTCGATGTCGAGGGTCCGCACGCACTTCTGCACCGACGTGGCCCGGCGGTAGGGCGGCGTCGCCTGGCCCAGGAAGTACGGCTTGAACGGGACCATCCCGGCGTTGACGAACAGCAGGTTCGGGTCGTCATACAGCAGCGGGGCACTCGGCACCACCGTGTGGCCCTTGCTCTCGAAGAAGGCCAGCCAGCGACGGCGGATCTCGGCGGTTTCCATGGTCTCCTCGGTCGATTGCACGGATCTGCAGAACTCTACCGGCCGGACGGCCCGCCACCGTCGGGCGCCGGGTCCGGGGCCGGCTCACCCCGGACCAGCGCGCGCAGCTCGCGCCACCGCGGGCCGAGGCGCTCCTCCCAGCCGCGGCCCGTCGGGTGGTAGTAGTCCGCGTCGCGCAGGTCGTCCGGCAGGTACTGCTGCGGGCCGACCCCGGCCGGCTCGTCGTGGCTGTAGCGGTAGCCGACGCCGTGACCCAGGTCCGCGGCCCGGGCGTAGCCGGTGCCGCGCAGGTGCGGCGGGACCGGACCGCCCCTGCCGGCACGCACGTCGGCGATGGCGTCGTTGACCGCCCGGTAGACGGCGTTCGACTTCGGGGCGAGCGCGTTGTGCACCACGGCCTGGGCCAGGATGATCCGCGCCTCGGGCATGCCGATCTGGGCGACGGCGTGCATGGCGGCGACCGCGGTCTGCAGGGCGGTGGGGTCGGCCATCCCGATGTCCTCGCTGGCGGCGATGACGATGCGCCTGGCGATGAACCGGGGATCCTCCCCCGCCTCCAGCTGCCGGGCCAGGTAGTGCAGCGCCGCGTCGACGTCCGAGCCGCGCATCGACTTGATGAACGCGCTGGCGACGTCGTAGTGCTGGTCCCCCGCCCGGTCGTAGCGGACCGCGGCCCGGTCGGCCGCCTGCTCGGCGTGGGCCAGCCCGATCGTCACCACCCCGTCCTCGGCGCCGGCGGGCACGGCGTCCAGCGCCACCCCCGCGGCGGCCTCCAGGGTGGTCAGCGCCCGTCGCGCGTCCCCGCCCGCCAGGCGGACCAGGTGCTCGCGCGCCTCCTCCTCCAGGGCGAACCGGCCGGCCAGGCCCCGCTCGTCGGTGAGCGCCTCCGCGATGACCTCGCGGATCTCGTCGTCGTCCAGGGGCTGCAGCCGGACCAGCATGGACCGGGACAGCAGCGGTGCGATGACGCTGAACGAGGGGTTCTCGGTCGTCGCCGCGACGAGCACGACGAGCCGGTTCTCGACGCCGGGGAGCAGCGCGTCCTGCTGGGCCTTGCTGAACCGGTGGATCTCGTCGAGGAACAGGACGGTCTGCCGGCCGTACAGGTCGCGCTCCCGCGCCGCCTGCTCCATGACCGCGCGGACGTCCTTGACCCCGGCCGTGATCGCGGACAGCTCGACGAAGGTGCGGCCCGCCGCGGTGGCCGCCAGGTGCGCCAGGGTGGTCTTGCCGGTCCCCGGCGGCCCCCACAGGATCGCCGAGATGGGCCCGACGGCCCCCGCGTGGCCCTCGATGAGCCGGCGCAGCGGGCTGCCGGGTCGCAGCACGTCCCGCTGGCCCCGGACCTCGTCCAGGGACCGCGGCCGCATCCGCACCGCGAGCGGGGGCGGCACGTCGCCCGCGGGCGCGTCGGCGCCGGAGAACAGGTCCGGTGGCTGCGTCACGCTGGCACTGTATGTCGTGCTCCCCTCACCCGGGGCCCGGCCCCGGGGCGCGGTTTGGCAGTCTGGGGGCGTGGCCCGTCACCGCAGGAGCGACCCCCTCCTCGCCAGGCTCGGCCGGAGCGCGTCCCGGCACCGTCTCGCCTACCTCCTCACCTGGGTCGTCCTCGTCGCCCTGGGCTTCCTCACCAGCCTCGGGCTGCTCGGCGGGGACTCCCTCTTCGACCGGCTCGAGACCGGCGACATCGTCGCGCCGGGGGACGCGGTCGTCGGCCGCGACCTGCTGACCGCGACCGAGGAAGGCGGGTACACCGTCATGCTCGCCGTCGACGGAGCGACGCTGGACGACCCCGACCTGGACGGCGCGGTGCGGCAGCTGGCCGCCGAGCTCGCCGGGGAGGAGGGCGTCACCCGGGTCGACACCCCGATGACCACCCCCGGCTGGCCGCAGACGCCGGAGGCCTACGCCCTCGTCGCCGACGGCGACCCCACCAGCGGCACGTTCCTCGTCGTGGTCCACCTGGCCGACGAGTTCGGCGGACCCGCCCACGACCGCGTCGTCGAGCTCCTGGGGGAACGGGGCACCGAGCTGCTGGGACCGCACGCCGAGGAGCTCACCGTCGGCGGGGCGGCCCTGCTGGTCGACGACATCGTCGGCCAGACCCAGGCCGACCTGCAGACCGGTGAGGGCATCGCGCTGCCGATCTCGCTGCTGGTGATGGTGTTCGTGTTCGGCGGCCTGGTCGCCGCGGGCATGCCCGTGGTGGGTGCCATCGCCTCCATCTCGGGCGGCCTGGCGATCCTCTGGGGGTTCTCCTACGTCCTGGAGCTGGACGCCACCGTCGTCAACATCGTCACGGTGATGGGCCTGGGGCTGTGCATCGACTACGGCCTGCTCATCGTCAGCCGGTTCCGCGAGGAGGTGGCCCGGGTCGCCCCCGGCGTGGCCCACCGCGACCTCACCGACCAGCAGGTCGAGGACGCCGTCGCCGGGGCGCTGGCCACCGCGGGGCGCACCGTGCTGTTCTCCGGGCTCATCGTGGGCATCTCCCTGTCCGGGCTGCTGGCCATCGAGGCCCCGATCATGCGTGCCATCGGCGCGGCCGGCGTCTCGGTCGTCGTCGTCGCCCTGCTCGTCGCGCTGACCATGGTCCCCGCCCTCTGCTCGCTCGGCGCCCGCCGCCTGGGCCGGCGCCGGGGCGCCGAGGCGGCACCGGACCACGGCGTGTTCAGCCGCATCGCGCGCGGGGTGCAGGCCCGACCCGCGCTGGCCACCCTGCTCACCGTCGCGCTGCTGCTCTTCCTCGCGGTCCCGGCCCTGGGGCTGCGGCTCACCTCCTCCGGCACCGAGCTGCTGCCGCCCGGCGCCGAGCAGCGCCAGTTCTTCGAGCGGCTGGACACCGAGTTCCCCGCCCTGGCCACCCCGGACGTCCTCGTGGCCGCCCAGGCGACCCCGGAGCAGGCGGCAGCCTGGGAGCCGGAGCTGGCCGCGCTGCCCGGGGTGGAGTCGGTCACCGTCCAGGACCTGGGCGACTTCCCCGCCGACGTGGCGGCCCCCGGGGCGACCGAGGGCGGGCCCGGCCTGGTGAGCATCGGGCTGCACACCACCGGGTCGGCCACCGACGACCCGGCCCGGGAGGTGGTGCAGGCGGTGCGGGACAGCGACCCGGGGTTCCCGACGTGGGTCACCGGGCAGGCCGCGTCGCTGGCCGACTTCACCCGGTCCGTCCTCGACCGGGCACCGTTCGCCGCGGTCTGGATCGCCGGGGCCACCTTCGTCCTGCTGTTCCTGCTCACCGGGTCCGTCGTCATCCCGGCCAAGGCCCTCGTGCTCAACGTGGTCTCCCTGGGCGCCAGCCTGGGGATCCTGGTGTGGGCCTTCCAGCACGGTCACGGGGAGTCCCTGCTGGGGTTCGAGTCCACCGGCGGCATCGAGTCCGTCATCCCGCTGCTCGTGCTCGCCTTCGGGTTCGGCCTGTCGATGGACTACGAGGTGTTCCTCCTCGCCCGGATCATCGAGCTGCACGAGCAGGGGCTCGACGACGACACGGCGGTCCGCCTCGGGCTGCAGCGCTCGGGCCGGATCATCACCTCGGCCGCCCTCATCATGGTCATCGTGTTCGCCGGGTTCGCCGCCGGGCAGATGCTGGTCATCAAGCAGACCGGTTTCGCCCTCGCGGTCGCGGTGGCCATCGACGCCACGATCGTGCGGATGCTCGTCGTCCCGGCGTCGATGACCCTGCTCGGGCGGTGGAACTGGTGGGCGCCGGCCTGGCTGAAGCGGGTCCACCGCCGCTACGGCATCACCGAGCACTCCTCCCCGATCACCGGACCCCCGCCCGCGACCGTCCCGCCCGGCACCGGCCCTCCCACGCCGTCGGCCCCCGCGGAGGTGGGCTGACCGTGGCGCGGCGGGTGACGTCGTACGCGGAGCTGCTGGAGCTCACCGGCGGCGACCCCTACGTCCGGTGGGGCGTGCCGGACCCGCTGGCCGGCGAGGTGCTCGCCGTGCCCGGTGCCGTCGCCGTGGAGCGGCGGGGCCGGCGGCACGGGCTCGTGGTGGTCCCCACCCCGGGTGACCACCCGGCCCTCGGCGTGGACCGGATGCTCGCCGCGATCGCCGAGGAGGGGCACGTGGAGCGCCTCGGGCTGAGGTCTCTGTCCGTGCCGCAGGAGCACTCCGCGCTGCTCGAGGCGCGGTTCCGGCTGGACGGCGGCGGTGACTGGGACTGGATGTGGACCACGACAGCGCCCGGCCCCGTCCCGGGCGAGGAGCGGCTGGTGGAGCTGGACGACACCGCCGACGCGGCCGAGCTCGTCGAGCTGGCGGCGCACAGCCCGCGCGGCGAGGGTGAGCCCGGCACCGGCGTCTCCGAGCTGTGGCTCGGGATCCGCGACGACCACGGCCGGCTGGTCGCCGCGGGTGCGATCCAGCGGCTGCCCTCCGGGGCGCCCCACCTGGCCGGCATCGTCGTGGCCACCGACCTCCGCGGCCGCGGTCTGGGTGCTGCGGTGACCGCCGGGCTGACCCGCGCCGGCCTGGCCGACAGCGGGGTGTGCACCCTGGGGATGTACTCCGACAACGAGGCCGCCCGGCGGACCTACGTGCGGCTGGGCTACCGGACGGCGTGGGCCTGGTGCTCCCGCCGGCTGGCCGCCACGGAGACCGGCCGGGCCGCGGCCGGATGACGCGGCCGGTCCTGCCACGGGTCACGCAGCGCGAGCGCGAGCACGGCCAGGGCGAGGACCAGCAGGGCGGCCCAGCGCAGCAGCGAGGCCTCCCACGGCGGACCCCACGGCTGGGCGACGAACACCGAGTAGGTGCGGCCGAGGCTGTAGAGGACCAGCAGGATCCCCAGCAGGCCGGTCATCGCCAGCCACGAGGGGCTGGTGCTCCCCCGTCGCCGCAGCACGCCGGCGACGGCCAGGCCCAGCGCGGCCAGGGCGACGGCCTGCAGCGAGAGCCCGGCGACCGGGGTCGGCTCCAGGCGCCACCGGGCGACCGCGACGGCGCCCAGCCAGACCGGGACGGCCACGGCCAGGGCGACGCAGACCCGGGCCAGGAAGCGGGCCCGCAGGGTGCGCGGTCCTGCGGCGAGCACCTCCCCCGCCGGGTCGTCCGCCGTCGTGGTCAGCGCGGCGGCCAGCAGCAGGGCCACGCCCTGCAGCACCGAGGTCGCGTGGCCGTCGTCCTGGACGGGCACGGTGACGACCACCAGGACCACGGAGGCGGCGACCAGCCCCGGGAACGGGCCGCGCAGGACCGGCAGGCGGGACGCGGCGAGCAGGGCGATCACGGCAGCTGCCCGATCCCGCCCAGGACCGCCAGGCCGACGGCCGCCGCCAGGACGGCGACCACCGGTGCCCGGCGCTCGGCGACCCGGACGACGGCGCCGGCCGCGGCGGCCAGGCCCAGCCCGGCGAGGTAGACGGCGTGCCACCCCGGGTCGCCCGGGACGAACCCGACCCACCGGTCCTGGTGGAAGGCACCCCACGCGGCCCAGTCGACCATCGGGCCGAACAGCATCCCGCCGTCGTCGCGACCGCCGAGCCAGAGGTTGGCCATGACCATGACGACGAGGGCGACGACGCCGGTGGCGCGGAACGGCGCCCACACCGCGAGCGCGACGCCCAGCAGGGTGCCGCCCGCGACGGTCAGGGGTCCCTGCAGCAGGTGGCCCAGCGCGGGGGCGTCCTCCCAGCGGCCGAGCGCGGTGAGGCCCCCCCAGAGGACCAGGGTGGTGCCGAGCACGAGCAGGGTCGGGGCCAGGCAGGCGAGGCACTGCGCCAGCACCCGCTCCTGCGCCCGGGCGGGAGCCGGCGAGAGCACCTCGGTGGAGCCGGCGCGGGCGTCCCGCGAGGCCAGCAGGTTGGCGGCCAGGATCCCGAACACCCCCGGCCCGAAGCTGGGCAGGTAGGTGAGGATGCTCAGCGAGGTGCGCGGCGACGGGTCGGTGACCAGTCCCCACACCGCCAACCCGAGGTAGAGGGTCAGCCCGGCCAGCATGACCGGGTGGCGGAGCAGACGCCGTCCCTCCTGACGGGCCAGGGAGAGGACGACGCCGCGACGGGGCCGGGGCAGGGCCCGGGTCACCGGGGTCGTGGTCGGGGCGGTCATGCGGCGTCCCTGGCGGCGCCGTAGGTCTCGAGGAGCAACAGGTAGGCGTCCTCGATGGTGGGGTCGGCCTCCTGGGCCCCGGCGGGCGGGTCGCCGATGTGGTGGAACACCCCGGTGCTGGTCCGCCAGGCGGCCAGGGCCCGCGGGTCGCGGGTCTCGTCGACCCACACCCGCCCGGCGGCCACGGTGGCCAGCTCGGCGACGGTGCCGGCGAACCGTGCCCTGCCGCCGACCATGACGACGACGTGGCTGCACAGCGCCGCGACGTCCTCGGTCTGGTGGGTGGACAGGACCACGGTGGCCGACTCCCCCGCCTCCGAGACGAGGTCCCGGAACCGGATCCGCTGCTCGGGGTCCAGGCCGGCGGTGGGCTCGTCGAGGACGAGCAGCTCGGGCCGTCCCAGCAGGGCCTGGGCCAGGCCCAGCCGGCGCCGCATGCCGCCGGACAGCGCCCGGACCCTGCGGCCGGAGACGTCGGCCAGGCCGACCTTGTCCAGGACGCGCCGCACCTCCTCGTGACGGTCCCGGGTGGCGGTGTGCTCCTTGAGCACGGCGACGTAGTCGACCGCCTCGAACGCGGTGAACCCGCCGTGGAAGCCGGCGTCCTGGGGCAGGTAGCCCAGCCGGCGCCGGATGGCCAGGCGCTGGGCGGCGTCGGCGGGGTCGCGACCCAGCAGGGACAACTCGCCCGAGTCAGGGGTCATCACGCTGGCGAGGATCCGCAGCAGGGTGGTCTTGCCGGCGCCGTTCGGGCCGAGCAGCCCGGTCACGCCGGTGCGGGCGGTGAGGTCGAGTCCGTCGAGGGCGCGGTGGCGCCCGTAGGACTTGGTGAGGTCGTGTGCGTCGATCAACGGGAGCTCCAGACAGGGGAGGACGGGGACAGGTGGTGGACCAGGAGGGTGGTGCCGGCGAGGAGCAGGACCACCGCACTGGTGAGCTGGACCGGGAGGCTGGCGGCGAACCAGGGCTGCTGGCCGAGCACCCCCACCCAGCCGACGAGCCCGGCCCAGGCCAGGACCAGGGTGGTGGCACAGAGGTGCACCGGCACCCGGTCGGCCAGGGCGAGCGTCACGCCGGCCATGGCCAGGGCCGGGAGCAGCCAGGCCACCGACGGCAGGACGCTGCCGGGCAGGAGGAGGGAGAGCAGGAGGGCCGGCACCAGGGTGGAGCCGACGACCACGGCGGTGCGCACCAGCAGCAGCCGCAGCGCCGGGTACGGGGTGGCCGCGGCGATCTCCCGGGACGGGTCCCCCACCGGGCCGAACGCGTAGGCCACGCCGAGGACCGGCAGGACCGGGGCGAGGGCCAGGAACAGGGCCACCGTGCGCTCGTCGGAGCTGGCCGCGAGCGCGGCCAGGGCGAGGACGAGGGCGGTGCCCAGCACCCACGCACCCCGCAGGGTGGGGGTGGCCGCCACGAGCCGGGCGGTGCCCTCGTCGAGTCCGAGGATGCGGGCGAACCGCTCGAGGGGTCCGGGGACCGGGGTCTCCACGGCCTCGCGGATCTCCTCCCACAGGCGGTGGGTCCGTCCCGGGTCGACCGTGGCGCCGACCGCGGCCCGGCACGCGGCGCAGCCGAGGAGGTGCTGGTCGACCGACAGCGCGGTCCCGGGGCCGACCTGCCCGGCGACGTAGCGCCGGACCAGCTCGGGCTCGATGTGCCAGCCGCTCATGCCAGCTCCTTCCTCAGCACCATGCGGGCGCGCATGGCGCGGGTCTTGACGGTTCCGGCGGGGATCCGCAGCAGGCGGGCCGCCTCGCGGGTGGTGAGGCCGTCGAGCACGGTGGCCTGGACGACGGCGCGCAGCTCCGGGGAGAGCCGGTTGAGGGCACCTGCGAGGTCGCCGTGCTCCACCCCCACGAGGACGAGGTCCTCAGCGGACTCGACGAGGCCGGCGGCGTCCTCGGTGGTGACGACCGGCTGGGGCGGCCGGCGGCGCAGTGCGTCGACGAGCCGGCGGATCGCGATCCCCCAGAGCCAGGCCGCGGGCTGGCCCTCACCGCTCCACCGGCCGGCGCCGCGCCATACGGCCACGAAGGTGTCCTGGACGACCTCGTCGACCACCCCCGGGTCGGCACACCGGCGGGACAGCCGCACGGTGACCCAGCCGACGTGGCGGCGGTAGAGCTCCTCCAGAGCACCCGTGGAGCCGTCGGCGACGGCGGCGAGCAGCTCGGCGTCGCTCGGCTCGGCGTCGCTCGGCTCCTCGTGCTGCGCGCTCACAGCGTCACCTCCAGGCAGGCCAGGGCGGGACCCGCCCAGCCGGCGCGCAGCGGCCCGGGCCAGGTGGGCTCTGCGTGGATGATGACGGACGCGGGCACCCGTGCGGGCGACAGCTGCCACTCCTGGGTGGCCCGGGCGTGTCCCGACCCGGTGGCGTCGGTGGTGACGTCGAGCCAGATCTCGTTGCCGCGGTTGGCGTAGACCGGGTCGTTGGGGTACTTCTCCGGCTCCGGGTTGGGCACCTGCTGCAGGTGGCGCCCGGCCGCCCCGGGGTCGGCCGGGTCGCAGCGGCCGGTGTGGACGTTGGCGCCGTACTCCCGGTGCGGGTCCAGCCCGGACACCTCCAGGCGCAGGTGGGTGCGCCCGGAGGTGTCCAGCTCGACGTCGAGACGGCCGACGGCCCGGCGACCGGCCGTGTCCAGCTCGGAGCCCAGGTACGGCAGGACCGGGCCGGTGGTGCTGACCTCGACCGGTCGGACGATGACCGGGGAGGCGACGAAGACGCCGACTGCGAGGGCGGCGACGGCCACGGCGACGGTGCGGGTCACGGGTGCTCCTGGACGAGGTGGGTCTGTCACCCCTCTGTCGGATCGAGCACCCGGAACGGTTCACACCGCCCGGGACCGGGTCAGCTGACGGCCGGGCTGACCTCCTCGGCACCCTGCGGCGCACGGGCGTCCTGCGCCGGGACCGCGTCGACGCCGGCCTCCGCGCGCTGCTCCGGCGTGATCGGGGCGGGGGCGTCGGTCAGCGGGTCGAAGCCGCCGCCGGACTTGGGGAAGGCGATGACGTCGCGGATCGAGTCGGTGCCGGCCAGCAGGGCCACCACCCGGTCCCAGCCGAACGCGATCCCGCCGTGCGGCGGGGCGCCGTACTTGAACGCCTCGAGCAGGAAGCCGAACTTCTCCTGCGCCTCCTCCGGGCTCAGGCCCATGATCGCGAAGACGCGCTCCTGGATGTCCCGGCGGTGGATACGGATCGAGCCGCCGCCGATCTCGTTGCCGTTGCAGACCAGGTCGTAGGCGTAGGCCAGCACCGCGCCCGGGTCCTCCTCGAGCCGGTCGAGGAACTCCGGCTTCGGCGAGGTGAAGGCGTGGTGGACCGCGGTCCAGGCGCCGTGGCCGACGGTGACCTCGCCGGCGGCCGCGGCCTCGTCGGCGGGCTCGAAGAGCGGGGCGTCGACGACCCACAGCAGGGCCCAGGCGGACTCGTCGATGAGGCCGCAGCGACGGCCGATCTCCTGACGGGCCGCACCGAGCAGCGCGCGGGCGGACTTGGCCGGGCCGGCGGCGAAGAACACCGCGTCCCCCGGCTGGGCGCCCACGTGGGCGGCCAGGCCCTCGCGCTCGCCGTCGGTGAGGTTCTTGGCGACGGGGCCGCCGAGGGCGCCGTCCTCGCCGACGGTGACGTAGGCCAGGCCCTTGGCGCCGCGCTGCCTGGCCCAGTCCTGCCAGGCGTCGAACTGGCGCCGCGGCTGGCTGCCGCCGCCCGGCATGACGACCGCGCCGACGTACGGGGCCTGGAACACCCGGAACGGGGTGTCCTTGAAGTAGTCGGTGCAGTCGACCAGCTCCTGGCCGAAGCGCAGGTCGGGCTTGTCGGTGCCGTACCGGGCCATCGCCTCGGCGTAGGTGAGCCGCGGGAAGGGGGTCTGCAGCTCGTGGCCGGCCACGCGCCATACGGCTTGGGTGATGGCCTCGGCCAGCTCGATGACGTCCTCCTGGTCCACGAAGCTCATCTCGATGTCGAGCTGGGTGAACTCCGGCTGCCGGTCGGCGCGGAAGTCCTCGTCCCGGTAGCACCGGGCGATCTGGTAGTAGCGCTCCAGGCCGCCCACCATGAGCAGCTGCTTGAACAGCTGGGGGCTCTGCGGCAGGGCGTACCAGGAGCCCGGCTGCAGGCGGGCCGGGACGAGGAAGTCCCGGGCGCCCTCGGGCGTGGACCGGGTCAGGGTCGGCGTCTCGACCTCGACGAAGTCGCGCTCGTTGAGGAGGTTCCGCGCGGCGGCGTTGACCTTGCTGCGCAGCCGCAGGTTGGCGCCGACCGAGTTCGGACCCGGGCGGCGCATGTCGAGGTAGCGGTGCCGCAGGCGCACCTCCTCGCCCACGTTGACCCGCTCGTCGATCTGGAACGGCAGCGGCTCGGAGGGGCTGAGCACCTCCAGCTCCCGGGCGATGACCTCGATCTCCCCGGTGGGCAGGTCGGGGTTGGCGTTGCCCTCCGGGCGCAGCGCCACCGTGCCGGTGACCTTGATGCAGTACTCGTTGCGCAGCTCGTGCGCGTCGCCCTCGGCCAGGACCTCGTCCCGGGCCACGACCTGGACGAGTCCGGAGGAGTCCCGCAGGTCGAGGAAGGCCACTCCGCCGTGATCCCGCCGCCGCGCCACCCAGCCGGTGAGCGTCACGGTCTGGTCGGCGTGGTCGGCGCGCAGGTGGCCGGCCATGTGGGTGCGGAGCACGGTGCAGTCCTTCGATCGTCGGGGGTTGGTGTGCCCGCCCATCCTACGGACCGTGGGGGGCGACGCCGACCGAGATTGCCGGGGCCACCGCGCCGCCTGCGACTGGTGTGCCTGGTGAGGCGGTACCGTGGTCGGGCACGCCCACCGTCGAAGGGTCCTCACCGATGCGCCGCACCTCCCTGCTCGCCGCCGTCACTGCCGGGCTGCTCCTCGTCTCCGCGTGCGGGAGCGACACCGACGACTCCCCCACCACCTCCGGGCCCGACGAGGGGCAGGTGACCGCCACCGAGACCCCGGGTGACGACGAGGAGACGACGTCGGCCCCGACCCCGACCAGCGCGACGCCGACGACGGCGACGCCCACCGACACCGCGTCGCCGAGCACGACGTCCGCGGCACCGAGCCCGACGACCGGGGGCGAGGCCGCCCCGGGGACCCCGACGGGCGGCCCGGTCCCGACCCCGCCGGAGGGTGTGGAGTGCAGCACCGGGGCCTACTCCCCCGGCGCGCTGCGCACCGGTGACGCCCCGCAGCCCGTGGTCGACACCGCCGAGGCGCTGTTCCACGCCGCCATGGCCTGCGACCAGGACGTGCTCGTCTCGCGCGCCGAGGCCGACGGCACCAGCCTGTCGTTCGGCGGTGGCACCCCCGAGGAGCTGCTGGGGCTGCCGGACGTCGAGAACCGCTACCTGGCCATCGCCGCGCTGCTCACCGGCACCACCCCGGCCCAGAACGACGATCTCGCGTGGGTCTGGCCGGCGGTCCACGTCACGGGGAGCGACGCCGACTGGCAGGAGCTCGTCGACGCCGGTCTCTACAGCGCCGCCGAGGTCGAGCAGATGCGCATCGAGGGCTACTACGGCTGGCGGATCGGCATCGCCCAGGACGGCACCTGGTCGTTCTTCATCGCCGGCGACTGACCGCCCCGGCACGCCGTCCGTCGGTCACGACCCCGGAGGCTCGGAGCTCGGCCGTGCGCGTCCCGACGCCGGCCCCCCACCGGTGGCACGGAAACGCAGCCTGGACACGCTGACGAACAGCGTCCTCGCCGACGCTTCCGTGACACCGGCCACGTTCGCGTGTCCGGACGGTGTCAGCGGCCCGGCAGCTGCCCTCTCCCACCGACGTTCCTTGCCCACGGGGCACCACCGACCCACCAGGCCTTCCGGTCCGTGCACCGAAACGTGGGCGGTGCCGCGGAACGTGAGCCTGGGTGACGGTTTGTCGGCGAGTTCAGGTCACGTTTCCGTGCCCGGGGTGCGGGGTGGACGGGCCTGACCGAGCCCAGCCGGGCCGGGTGGGAGCGCCCTGGCTCAGCTGGCGAGGCCGAGCCGGAGCCGGGCCGGAGGCGGCCGGGTGGGAGCGGGCTGGCTCAGCGGGCGTGACCGAGCCGGGGATGGGCCGGCCACGGCTCGTCGACCGGCCGCAGCGTCGTCCAGCCGCGGTCGCGGGCGACGAGCGCGCTGAGCACCCCGATGACGACGGTGGCGTTGCGGATCCGGCCCGCGAGCACCGCGTCGACGGCGTCCTCCAGGCGGGCCCAGCGCACCGGCATACCGGCCTCCTCGTGCTCGCGGTCGTGCCGCTCGCCCTCCGGGACGTCGGACAGGTCGCGGGCGAGGTAGATGCGCAGCGCCTCGTTCATGCCGCCGGGTGAGGCGACGTAGTCGGCGAGCAGGTCCCAGCGGCCGGCGCGCAGGTCGGCCTCCTCGGCCAGCTCCCGGGCCGCGGCGACCCAGGGCGCCTCGCCGTCGACGTCCAGCAGTCCGGCCGGGAGCTCCCACTCGTGGACGCGGACCGGGTGGCGGTACTGCTGGATGAGCAGGATCTCGTCGCTCCCCCGGTCCTGGCGCAGTGCGAGGACGGCCACGGCGCCGGGGTGGTCGACGTACTCCCGGACGACCTCCCCCGCCTCGCCGAGGTCGACGGTCTCGCGGCGCACGTCCCAGACGGCCCCGTGGAGGGCCAGCTCGGAGGCGCGGACCGGCCGCGACCCGATGCGGTCGACGAGCTCCTCGGCGCCGGCCGTGGGGGCCGCGAGCGTCATCGGGCGGGGCTGACCTCGACGAGGCGCTGGCTGCGCTGCAGGTCGAGGGCGGCCCCGATGAGGCCGGCGAAGAGCGGGTGGGCCCGGTGCGGGCGCGACTTGAACTCCGGGTGCGCCTGGGTCGAGACGTAGTAGGGGTGCACCTCGGGTGGCAGCTCGACGAACTCCACGAGCCGGCCGTCCGGCGAGGTGCCGCTGATGACCAGACCCGCGGCCGAGAGGCGGTCGCGGAAGGCGTTGTTGACCTCGTAGCGGTGCCGGTGCCGTTCGGTCACCCGGGTGCTGCCGTAGGTCTCGGCGACGACGGAGCCGGGCACCAGGTCCGCCTCGTAGGACCCGAGGCGCATCGTGCCGCCCAGGTCGCCACCGCCCTCGACGAACTCCCGCTGCTCCTCCATGGTCGCGATGACCGGGGCGGCGCAGCCGGGGTCGAACTCGGTGGAGCTGGCGTCCTCGATCCCGGCGACGTTGCGGGCGAACTCGATGACCATCGCCTGCAGCCCCAGGCAGATGCCCAGCGTGGGCACCCCGCGCTCCCGCGCCCAGCGCAGCGCGCCGATCTTGCCCTCGATGCCGCGCACCCCGAAGCCGCCGGGCACCAGGATCGCGTCGACACCGCTGAGCATCTTGGTCGCGCCGGCCTCGGTGCGGCACTCGTCGGAGGCCACCCAGCGGATCGACACCCGCGCGTCGTGGTGGAACCCGCCGGCGCGCAGCGCCTCGGTCACCGACAGGTAGGCGTCGGGCAGGTCGACGTACTTGCCGACCAGCGCCACCTCGACCTCGTGCTCGGGGTGGTGCACGTGGCCGAGCAGCCGGTCCCAGGAGCTCCAGTCGACGTCCCGGAACGGCATGCCCAGGTGGCGCACGACATACGCGTCCAGCCCCTCGCGGTGCAGCACCCGCGGGATGTCGTAGATGCTCGGCGCGTCCACGGCGTTGGCCACCGCGTCGACGTCGACGTCGCACATCAGCGAGATCTTGCGCTTGATCGACATCGGGACCTCGCGGTCCGAGCGGAGCACCAGCGCGTCGGGGGTGATACCCACCTGCCGCAGCGCCGCGACCGAGTGCTGGGTCGGCTTGGTCTTCAGCTCCCCGCTCGGGGCCAGGTAGGGCACCAGCGACACGTGCAGGAAGAAGCAGTTGGCCCGGCCGACGTCGTGCCGCACCTGCCGCGCCGCCTCGAGGAACGGCAGCGACTCGATGTCGCCGACGGTGCCGCCGATCTCGGTGATGATCACGTCGGGGCGCAGATCGGGGTCGGGCTCGGCGGCGTCGGCGCGCATCCGTGCCTTGATCTCGTTGGTGATGTGCGGGATGACCTGGACGGTGTCGCCGAGGTACTCCCCGCGCCGCTCCTTGCTGATGACGTCGTGGTAGACCTGCCCGGTCGTCACGTTGGCCCGGCCCCGCAGGTTGACGTCGAGGAAGCGCTCGTAGTGCCCGATGTCCAGGTCGGTCTCGGCGCCGTCCTCGGTGACGAACACCTCACCGTGCTGGAACGGGTTCATCGTCCCCGGGTCGACGTTGATGTACGGGTCCAGCTTCTGCATGGTCACCCGAAGGCCACGGGAGCGGAGCAGGAACCCCAGGGAGGATGCGGTGAGCCCCTTGCCGAGAGAGGAGGCGACGCCGCCGGTCACGAAGATGTGTTTTGTCTGCTCCGCCACGGGCTCTCAGTCTACGTCACCGGGGCGGGGCCGCCCGGCCCCGGCGCGCCCGTATGCCGTGAGCGCGGCCTCGACCGCGTCCGCCCGGGTCGGCAGGTGGTCGGCCCGCTCCCGGGCGCGGGCCCGCAGGTCCTCGCGCCGCCCCGGGTCGTCCAGCACCCCGGCCACCGCCCGGGCCAGCGCCGCGGGGTCGTCGCCGGGCACCAGGAGGGCCCCGTCCCCGACCACCGCGGCGGTGCCGCCGACGTCGGTGGCGACGATCGCGCAGCCGACCGAGAGGGCCTCCTGCAGCCACACCGGCTGGCCCTCCCAGCGGGCCGAGGAGACGACCACGTCGGCGGCGGCCAGCAGGTCGACGACGTCGTCGCGGTGCCCCAGCAGGGTGACGGGCAGGCGCTCCCGCTCGACCCGCTGCTGCAGCCGCTCCCGGTCGGGACCGTCGCCGGCGACGAGGACCTGGAGCGGTCGGCCGGCGAGCGTGGGATGGGTCAGCGCGTCCAGGAGCGTGTCGAGGCCCTTCTGGGTCGTCAGCCGGCCGACGGTGAGCACGAGCGGGTGGCCGGCGGTCATCCCGAGCTCCTCCCGCACCCGGTCCCGGTCCCTGGTCGGCACCGCCGGCTCGGCGGGGACGACGGCCGCGGCGACGTCACGGGCGCCGCGCTCCCGGGCGCGCTCCTCCAGGTCGGGCGAGACCCCGAGGACGAGGTCGGCGCGGCGGCAGACGAGGTTCTCCAGGACGGTGTGCACCAGCCGGGCGGTCCGTCCCTCCGGCGGGGCGTTGTGGTGCGTGACGACCACCGGCGGGTAGCCCCCGCGGCGGGCGAGGACGGCCAGGGCCCCGGCGCGCAGGCCGTGGGCGTGCACCATGTCCACGGTGGCGCAGGCCTCCCGCAGCGCCCGGAGCGCCTCGCGGTCCCGGACCGGGTCCGGGCGGGACCCGATCTCCACCGCCAGGTGCCGGGCTCCGGTCGCGCCCAGCCGGAACCGTTCGGCGACCTCGGCCGGGCAGGCCACCGTCACCGGGTGACCCTGCTCGACGAGTCCGGCCGCGAGGCCGGTGACGTGCCGGCCGATCCCCCCGGCGACCAGGCCGGTGACGAGCAGGACGGAGGTCACGGGCTCAGTCTGGCCCACGCCGGGCGGTGACGCCTTGACGGACCGCCGCGAACGTCTGCGGCGCGACCACGCGGACCGCGCCGAGGCTCAGGGCGAGGACGACACCGACCGTCACCGCCGCGGAGAGGACCGCCCACCACGGCCCCTCGGGTGCCCACACCCCGGCCAGCGCCTCCCGGAGACCCAGGGCGACGAGCCCGCCGGCCAGCGCGGCGGCGCCGACCCCCGCCAGCCCGGGCAGCGCCCCGGAGCCCCAGGCCCGCCTGACCTGCCCCACCTGCAGCAGGGCGGTGAGGAGCATCCCGGCGGCGCTGCCCAGGCCGAGGACGACGAGGGTGCGCTGCGGGTCGTGGGGGCCGCCGGGGAGGAGGACCGTCAACGGGACGAGGGCGGCGAGGAGCCAGCCCGCGGCGACGGAGCCGGCGGCCCCGCGTGCCGAGCCCCGGGCGTACAGCGCCCGGGTGAGCAGCGCGGCCAGCCCGAACCCGACCAGGCCGGGGGCGTAGGCCGCCAGGCCAGCGGGCAGGGCGTCGAGGGTCACCGCGCCCTCGGCGGCCGCGCCGGCGTCGATGGCCAGGAACACCTCCCCGACCTCCCGGCGCACCGCGACCAGGGTGCACGCGGAGGCCACCGAGGCGACGAGGACCGCCTGCGCGGTCCGCGCGAGCGTCCGACCGGCCGCCCCAGGGTCGGTGAGCCGCGGGAAGGCGACGGTCGCCAGGGGGACCACGAGCACGGCATACGGGAGCAGGTAGGCGGTCTGGGCGTAGGTGTAGACGTTGAGCACCCCGACCCCGGCGGCACGGTTGGCCAGCCAGATCGTGGCGAGCAGGCACAGCTGCTGGGCCCCCACGGCGACCAGGCCGGCAACAGCGAGCGCACCCGCCCTGGCCGCGGTGCCGTCGGGGAAGCGCCAGGTGGGCCGCCAGCGGACCCCGGCCCGGTGCGCCGGCCACAGCAGCGGCAGGCTCATCGCCACGACACCGGCGGTGGTCCCGCCGGCAAGCAGCAGCAGCGCCCCGCGGGAGGTCTCGGCGAGCGGCGTGCCGGCCGGCACCAGGGCGCCGTAGGCGAGGTAGGTGGCGATGACAACGAGGCTGGAGGCCAGCGGGGCCAGCGCCGCGGCGAGGAACCGGCGGTGCGCCTGCAGCACCCCGGCCAGCACGATGCCGACACCGTAGAGCACGACCTGCGGTGCGAAGACCACGAGCATGAGCGCCGCCGCGGCCGGCGCGCTCCCGGGCTCGCACCCACCGGAGCCGAGCAGGGCCTCGGCGATCGGGCGGGCCAGCACCGCGACGAGGACGGCCAGCGGGACCAGTGCGGTCACCGCCCAGGTGAGGAGGGCCGAGGCGGTCCGGTCCGCGGCGTCCTCCCGCCCCCGGTTGAGGTGGCCGGCGACCAGCGGCACCGCGACGGCGGCCAGCGCTCCCCCGGCGGCGATCTCGTAGAGCAGGTTGGGCACCTGGTTGGCGGTGGCGTACACCTGCCCGGTGCAGGTGACCCCGACGCTGTGGGAGAAGACGAACCAGCGGCCCAGCCCCACCACCCGCGAGGCCAGGGTCGCCGCGGCGACGACGCCCGCGCCGGCGAGCAGGCTGCCGCCCACGAGCCGGGCGCTGGGCTGGCTCACCCGGTCCCCTCGCCGTGGTCGGGGGCGCGGTCGTCCGGTATGACGGGGCGCCGGCCGAACGCGTCCAGCTCCCGCAGCCCGGGGGTGGACTCGATGACCCGGGTGAAGCTCACCTTCTCCGAGGCGAGTGTGAGCCCGGTGAGCACGGCGAGCGCGACGGCGCGGCCCCGGGTGCCGGTGCGCTCCACGAGGGCCAGGCCGAGGACCGCGCCCCACGGGTTGGCGCCGGTGTCGCCCAGCATCGCGGTCCCCCGCAGGTCATCGGGCAGCAAGGCCGCACCGGCCCCGGTGGCGACCGCGGCCGGTGGTGAGCCGGCGGAGGTCAGGAGGAGCGGCGCGGCGGCGAGCGTCCCGGCCTTGAGGGCGCGGCCCGGGCGCAGGTCGAGCAGGTTGGCCAGGTTGGCGCTGCCCGCGACGACCGCCCCGCCGAGCAGCGTGTCGAGCAGGCCCCGGGCAGGGCCGCGGTGCCGGACACCGTCGTCCGTGGCCCCGACCGGTGACGGGCTCTTGGTGACGGCCGCGGCGAGCGTGCCGGACCCGGCCAGGACGAGGATCTTCAGGGCGCCGGTGGTGACCTGGCCCCGCGCGAGCGCACCGAGGTGGCCCTTGAGCCCTTTGCGGTCGGCATCCTGGCGCAGGTCGTCCAGCGCCCCGACGGACCCGGCGGCCAGGGAGACCAGGGACGTGGCCAGCAGCCCCCGCCGGTGGCCGCGCAGCCGGGCCCCGCCGAGGGCTGCGGCCGCCGCCGACGAGGTGGCCACGCCGCCCACGAGGGCCACGCCCTCGAGCAGGGTGACCTCCCGGCCGGCGTGGTTGGTGCGCTGCCACGGCCCGGCTCCGGGGAGACCGGGCTGGCGCAGGCGCCGCCACGCCAGGCCGGTCACCGTGGCCGAGGCGGCCCCGAGGACCAGGTCCCGGAGCCGCTCACCGCGCCGTCCCCCGCTCACGGCGCCGGGGTGCTCGTCGCCTCGACGCCGTCACCGGGCGCGCCCTGGCCCGACGTCGGCGGGGCGATACCGCCCGTGGGCACCTCGTCCTCCGGGGGCAGCGGCATCTCGGGGTCGTCGGTGACGTCGTCGGCCGGCTCGCGCACGGGCGGGACCGGGGGCGCCACGCCCTGGGCGTCGGGACCCAGGCCCCAGTGCCCGAACTCGCCCTGCAGCCCCCGGCCCAGGGCCAGGACCAGGGTGAGCAGGCCCGAGGCGCTCTCGCCGTTGTCGACGCTACTCACCGTCGCCGCCACGTCCTCGTCGGCGCGCAGGGCTGCGAGCAGGGTGTCCTGGGGCTGCTCGGTGGTGGGGTCGAGGAACTGGTCGGTTCCGCCGGCGAGCACCACGGTGGGCAGCTCCACCGCCCCGAGGGCAGCCACGAGGTCGAGCCGCTGCTCGAGCACGATCTGTCCCGGGGGCTCCTCGGCCTCCTGCTGGGTCAGGCCACCGCTGACGAGGACGACGGCGTCGGCGGGCCTGCGGTCGTCGACCGCCGGCCCGTCCTGCGGACCCTCCTGCTCGGCCCAGGTCATCTCGATGAGGCCCAGCTCCTCCAGGCGCCACTCCGCGGGCCGCCACTGACCGACCTGCCCCTCGGCGTCGGCACCGGCCAGCATCGCGGCCAGGACGGTGGCGACGGTGGGGTCGCCGCCGGACCGGGGCGGGGGCACCGCGAGGGTACCGGCGAGCTCGACGGCGGCCTCGTGACGGGTGTCGGCGCCCTCCTCGTCCTCCCACGACTCGGTGAGCTCGGTGGTGGAGACGACCTGGCCCCCGGCCCGGCGGATGGTGAGCTCGGCGGTCTCGGACAGGTTGCGGTCCGACCCGGGCAGCAGCACCATCGCCACGCGGACGTCGGTGAGCCGGCCGGCGGCGAGCGGGCCGGTCATCACCCGGACCAGGTCGTCCTTGGCCTCGGACCGGCGCTGCTCGTCCTCCAGCTCGGCGCGGAGCTCGCTGCGCTCCTGGCGCAGCTCGGCGACCTGCTCCTCCAACGTGGTGGACAGCTCCTCGCGCAGCGGCCCGGCGCCGAGCACGATACCGACGGCGAGCGCCAGGAACACGGCCACGAGGGAGACCACGTGGTAGCGGAAGTCGATCACCCGAACAGTCTCCCCAGGAAGGCCCAGAAGTCGTCCCACCGCACCGCGAGCACGCCGAGCATGGTGCGTCCGCCCGGGGTCGCCGCCAGCGCGGCGACGACGGCGAGCAGTCCCGCGACCACGAGCCACAGCAGCGACACCGTGGAGATACGGGAGCGGTAGAGCAGGCTGACGCCCTTGGCGTCGACGAGCTTGCCACCGAGCCGCAGCCGGGTCAGGAAGGTGCTCGCCATCCCCTGCCGGCCCTTGTCGAGGAACTCGATGAGGGTGTCGTGGGTGCCGACGGCCACGATCAGCTCGGCGCCCAGCCCGTCGGCCAGGAGCATGGCCACGTCCTCGCTGGTGCCGGTGGCGGACAGCACCACGGGGTCGGGGACCCCGGCGCGCTGCACCCGCCCCAGCCCGGGGGCCCGGCCGTCCCGGTAGGCGTGCACCACGACCTCGGCGCCGCTGGTCAGGGTCGCGTCGGACACCGAGTCCATGTCACCGACGATGATGTCGGGCCGGTAGCCGAGCTCGACGAGGGCGTCGGCACCGCCGTCCACGCCGATGAGGACCGGCTTGGCCTCGCGGATGAACGGCCGCAGGGTCTGCAGGTCCTCCTTGTAGTGGTAGCCGCGCACCACGACGAGGACGTAGCGCCCCTCGATCCTGGTCCGCAGCCGGGGCAGCTCGATGCCGTCCAGGAGCAGCGACCGCTCGGCCCGCATGTAGTCCATGGTGTTGCGGGTGAAGGCCTCGATCTGCTCGGACAGGTTGCCCCGGGCCTTCTCCATGGCCGCGCTGACCTCCTCCGGCCGCAGCCGCCGCCCCTCGGCGACCAGCTCCTCGTCGACCCAGAGCTGACCGCCGACGACGCGGCCCAGGGCGCCCTCGGTGACCTGGGTCATGACCTTCTCCCCGACCCGGTCGACGAGGGGCACGCCGGCCTCGAGGAGGATCTGCGGGCCCAGGTTGGGGTAGGCGCCGCTGATCGACGCGGCCGCGTTGACCACCGCTGCCGGCCGGCAGGCGACCAGCGCCTGGGCGCTGACCTGATCCAGGTCCTCGTGGTTGATGACGGCGATGTCGCCGGGCGCGAGGCGCTTGGTGAGGTTCTTGGTGCGCGGGTCGATCTTCACCGGGCCGGTCACCACGGGAGGGCCCACCTCCGCGGTCGGGTGCTGCCGTCGTGACCTGGCCATGGTCGTCATCGTGCCATGGCCACGCGGCCCCGGTGGCCCCGCGCCCTCCCGGGACGGGTCCGGCGCCGGGACACGGTCAGCGGGTCAGGTGGCCCGGCACGTGCTGCTCTAGCAGCTCCGCGGCGTGCTGGAGCGCGGCCTCGGAGTCGCTCACCCCGCCCAGCATCCGGGCCAGCTCGGCCAGGCGCTCCTCCCCCGTCACCTCGTGCACGCCGCTGGCGGTGACCGCCCCGTCCGTCGCCTTGCGCACCACGAGGTGCCGGTCGGCGAACGCGGCCACCTGACCCAGGTGGGTGACGACGATGACCTGCGCGTGCCGGGCCAGGCGGGCCAGCCGGGCGCCCAGGTCGAGCGCGGCGGCGCCACCCACGCCGGCGTCGACCTCGTCGAAGACGTAGGTCGGCACCTCGCCGTCGGCGCAGACCACCTCGAGGGCGAGCATGACCCGGCTCAGCTCACCGCCGGACGCGGCGCGGGTGACCGTGCGGGGTGGCGCGCCGGGGTTGGCGGCCAGCTGGATGTCGACGTCGTCGAGCCCGTGCCGGTGCGGCTGGCCCCCGGGGGTCACCGCGACGACGACCCGGGCGTTGCCCATCGCCAGGTGGGCCAGCTCCTCGCCGACCCGCTCCTGCAGCTGCTCCGCGGCGGCCTGTCGGAGCCGGCACAGCTCGGCCCCGCGCGCCAGGGTCTCCTGCTCCAAGCGGGTGACCTCCTCGGTGAGCGTGGCGATCCGCTCGTCGGAGACGTCGAGCTCGACCAGCTCGGCCGCGGCCTGCCGGGCCCAGGCGAGCACCTCCGCCGAGCTCTGGCCGTAGCGACGCAGCAGCCCGGTCACGGTCGCCCGGCGCTGCTGGACCTCGGCCAGCCGCTGCGGGTCGACGTCCAGCCCGGCCGCGTAGGACGCGAGGTCGGCGCCGAGGTCGGAGGCCAGGTAGCCCAGCTCCTGCACCCGGCCGGCCAGCTCGGCCAGCTCCGGGTCGTGCTCGCTCACCTGCGCCAGGGCCTGGGCGGCGGCTCCGAGCAGCTCCACGACGGGGCGCTGGTCCTCCACCGTCTCGTCGGTGCCGGAGATCAGGGCGTGGGCCTCGTCGGCGCCCCGGAGCAGCCCGTCGACGTGCGCCAGCCGCTCCTCCTCGGCGGCGAGGGCGTCCTCCTCCCCCTCCTGGGGGTCGACCGCCTCGATCTCGGCCAGGGCGGTGCGCAGCATCTCGGCGCGGCGCAGCCGCTCGCTGGTGTCCCCCTGGAGGGAGGCGAGGGTCGCGCGGGCCTGCTGCCAGGCGTCATACGACTCCTGGTATGCCGTGAGCGCGGCGGCAAGCTGCTCCCCGCCGAACTGGTCGAGCAGCAGCCGGTGCTGCTCGGGCTGCCGCAGCCGCCACTGGTCGGCCTGGCCGTGGACGGCGACGAGGTGCTCCCCGATCTCGGTGAGCACCCCCACCGGCGCGGTGCGACCCCCGACGTGCGCGCGCGAGCGACCCTCGGCGGTGACGGTGCGCACCAGGATCAGCCCGTCCTCGGTGTCGGCGCCGGCGGCCTCGGCGCGCTGCATCGCGGGGTGCCCGGACGGGAGCTGCGCCTCGCCCTCGACCACCGCGGTGCCGGCACCGGCGCGCACCAGGCCGGAGTCGGCCCGGGCACCCAGGAGCAGGCCCAGGCCCTGGACGACCATGGTCTTGCCGGCCCCGGTCTCGCCCGTGATGACGTTCAGCCCGGGCGCCAGCTCCAGCTCGGCGTCCTCGATGACACCGAGCCGTTGGATCCGGATTCGGCTGAGCACGTCGGAAGCCTACGACGCGCCACCGTCGGCGCCGTGCACCGCCGCCGACCCCGGCCCCGACGCCGCGACCCCGGCCCCGACGCCGCGACCCCGGCCCCGACGCCGCGACCCCCGGCCCCGGCCCCGCGACCGCGGGCTCAGGCGCCGCCGGCCTCCGGACGTCCGCGCCACCCCTGCACCGGCAGCGCGAACTTGGCCACCAGCCGGTCGGTGAACGACCACGTGTTGAGTCGGGCCAGCCGCACCGGGATGGTGCTGCGCCGCACCTCGACGCGGGCGCCCGGGGGCAGGTCGGTGGTCCGGCTGCCGTCGCACCACATCACGCCGGTGACGTTGCCGTGCGGGACCACCTCCACGGCCAGGTGCGTGTCCGGTCCCAGGACCAGCGGCCGGGCGAAGAGCGCGTGCGCCGAGATGGGCACGACCAGCAGCGCCTGGACGTCCGGCCACACGATCGGCCCGCCTCCGGAGAACGCGTAGGCCGTGCTGCCGGTGGGGGTGGACATGACGACGCCGTCGCAGCCCCAGGTGGACAGCGGACGGCCGTCGATCTCGACGGTGACCTCGAGCATGCGCTCCCGGGCGGACTTCTCCACCGAGGCCTCGTTGAGCGCCCAGTTGTGGCCGACCAGCTCGCCGTCGCGGTAGATGTCGACCTCGAGGGTCATCCGCTCCTCGACCGTGTAGTCGCGGGCCGCGATCCGCTCGGTGACCTCGGACATCTCTTCGCGCTCGGCCTCGGCCAGGAACCCGACCCGGCCGAGGTTGACGCCGAGGACGGGAACCTCCAGGTCCCTCGCCACCCCCGCGCCGCGCAGGATCGTGCCGTCGCCGCCGAGGACGACGACGAGCTCGACCCCGGTCGTCTCGCCCGCCAGCTGCGGGGTCGTCCCGTCCTGGGGCGCCTCGAGGACCTCGACCGCGATGCCGTGCTCGTCGAGCCGCCGGGTGAGCTCCTCGGCGAGGGCCGGCACGGCCGAGCGCTGGGGGTGGGTGACCAGCACGATGCGGCGGGTCATTCAGGCCTCCTCCTCGGCGATCAGCTCGGAGATCCTCACGGCGGGGTCCGGGATGCCCATCATGCCTGCTGGCCCGGCGGACAACCACAAGAGGTACTCGGTGTTGCCATGGGTGCCGGTCACCGGAGAGCGGGCCACCCCGCGGACGATCAGCCCCAGCCCGGTCGCGGTGTCCACGACGGTCCGGAGGGCCGACTGCCTCGCCGCGGCCGAGCGGACGATGCCGCCCCTGCCGACCTGGGCCGGTCCGACCTCGAACTGCGGCTTGACGAGGAGCACGAGGTCACCACCGGGGACGACGAGGCCGGCCAGGTGCGGCAGCACGGTGCCGAGGGAGATGAACGACAGGTCGCACACGAGCAGGTCGAACGGCCCGCCGAGGCTCTCGGCGGTGACGTCCCGGACGTTCGTGCCCGGCAGGTCCCGGACCCGTGGGTCGTCGCGCAGCTCGGCCGCGAGCTGGCCGTGGCCCACGTCGAGTGCGGTGACGTGGCGGGCTCCCCGCTCCAGGAGCACCTGGGTGAATCCGCCCGTGGACGCCCCGACGTCCAGGCAGCGGCGGCCGGCGACGACGAGGTCGGGCCAGAGGGTGAGGGCACCCTCGAGCTTGAGCGCCCCCCGCCCCACCCAGCGGGGTGGCTCCTCGGTGAGGCCGACCTGCTGACCCGGCTGGACGGGATACGAGGGACGGGTGACGGGGCGCCCGTCGACGGTGACCTTGCCCTCCCGAACCAGCTGCTGGGCCTGGGTCCGCGACCTGGTCAGACCTGTGTCGACGAGGTGGCGGTCGAGCCGGGTCGGCTCAACCACCGGCGGGGGTACCGCCCTCGGGGTCGGTCAGCCGCTGCTGCAGCAGGCGGTGGGTCTCGGTGGCGGCGGCCAAGCGGGTGGCCAGGTCGGCGTCCCGCAGCGCGGCGAAGTCGGCCAGGGCACGGTCGACCTGCTCGTCACCGGTGTGCGGCGGCTCGGACTGGTGCTCGGACATCACCCTCCACGCTACCGGGCGGCCACGCCGACGAGGTCCAGGTCCCCCAGTGTGGCGACGATCCGGTCCGGACGGCGCTCCGGCGGGGCCGCCGCCGCGTCGTCCGGGCCGTGGACCCCGGTGGTGACGAGGACCGTGCGCAACCCGGCGCGCTTGGCGCCCTCGATGTCGGTCTCGAGCCGGTCGCCCACCGCCAGCACCGCCTCGGCAGGCTCCTGCAGGATGGCCAGGGAGCGCTCGTAGGCGGGGGCGTGCGGCTTGCCCACGACGAGGTCGGGCTGCCTGCCGGTCGCCGTGGCCACCGCGGCCAGCAGGGAACCGTTCCCTGGGGCGAAGCCGCGCTCGCTGGGCAGGGTCCGGTCGGCGTTGGTCGCGACCCAGAGGGCGCCCTCGTTGACCGCGTAGGTCGCCTCGGTGAGGTCGCGGACGTTGACGTCGCGGCCATAACCCTGCACGACGGCCCACACCGGCGGAACCGAGCCGTGGGCCATGTCGGCGGCAGAGACCACCGGGAGGCCGGCACGCTCCAGGGCGGCGCGGACCCCGGGACCGCCCACCGCCAGCAGCACGGCGCCCTCGGGCGGGGTGACCTCACCCGTCGCGACCAGGTGGGCCAGATGGTCCGCGGCGACCACCGAGCTGGTGAGGACCTCCTCCGGCCGGGCCTCGACGCCGAGGCGGTTCAGGTGCTCGGCCACCCCCTCGGGCGTGTGCCCGGCGTTGTTGGTCAGGAAGAGGATCCGCAGCCCGAGCGCCCGGGCCCTGGCCAGCCCCTCGGGCGCGCCGGGGCACGGCTCCGCACCCCGGTACACCACCCCGTCCAGGTCGCACAGCAGCGCCCGGACCGGCACCCGGTCAACCCTCCCCACGGTCTCCCTGCTCCTGGTCGGGCTCCCCGCGGACTCCTTGTCCTCCACCACCATCGTGCTCCTCGTCGTCGCGCGGCAGGTCGTCTTCGCCCTCAGCGGGCTCGCCGTCCGGTGCCCTGTCACCGGCGAGCTCGTCCTCGAGGTCGACCAGCACGATGCCGTCCAGCTCGGCCAGCCGATCCGCGGCGTCGGTCTCCAGGTCGCGGTCGGCGTCCACCGCACGGGAGAACCACTCGCGCGCGGCGGCCTGGTCTCCCGCGGCCAGCAGGGAGTCCGCGTAGGCGTAGTACAGGCGGGCTGCGCCGGGCTGCTGGGGACGCGTCGACTGCGCCAGGTCCCGCAGCACCAGCACCGCGGCATCCACCTGGCCGAGGTCCCGCCGTGCTCCGGACACCACGATCGCCAGCTCCACACGGTCCTGGCGGGACAGCTGTGCGGCCTCCGGGGCCGCGGCTAGGGCGATGGCCCGCTCGGGGCGGCCCAGTCCGCGCTCGCAGTCTGCCATCTGGGGCAGGACGTGGTCGCTGCCGGACAGGCGGCGGGCGGTGCGGTACTCGGCGAGGGCCTTGGCCCACTCACCCCGGCGGTGGTGGACGATCCCCAGGGCCTCGCGGACCGCGGCGACCCGGCCGGCGCGCCGTGCCGCGGTCTGCGCGTGCGCCAGGGCGCGGTCCAGGTCCTCCTCGACGAGGAACCGGCTGACCGCGACGAGGTGACGGGCCACGCCCTCGGCGTTGTCCTTGCTCAGGGTGCGCAGCTCGGTCCAGACCGCGCGGTCCAGCTCCCTGCCGTCGATGTCCTCGGGGATCTCGGGCTCGCGGACCCGGGGCGGGCGGTCCCGGTGGAAGACGCCACGTTCCTCCGGACGCCCGCCCCTGCTGCCGAGGGGCGCGCGGCCCCGCGGCCCTCCGCGCCCACGCTCCCCGGACCGAAGACCCGCGCCGTCCCGGTCGCGGGACGCACCCCGCCACTCGTCACGGCCACCACGTCGCTCGTCACGGCCACCATGTCGCTCGTCCCCGCCACCGCGCCGCTTGTCACCGCCGCCGCGCCGCGGGGACCCTCTGCCTGTGGAGCGGGGCGGGAATCCGGACCCATCCACACGGGGTGTCCGGCGAGGGCCTCCCGGCCGGGGTGCCCCCCTGTCGCGGGACCCGCGGTCTCCGGAGTCGGTCACGTTTCCTCCTGCGCTGTGGACTTGGCAACGGCGTCGGGACCCAGCACTGGGCTGGGGCGGCGCAAGCGACAACCCTAACCGCCGGGACCAACGCCAGCACACACGGCCGCCCGCCGGCCGACCAGATCACCGGCCGCAGAAGTTGCGGTGGCCTGGGTGGGGGTATGGCAAGAGCCCTGCCCGGGTTTGTGGCCCGGGCAGGGCTCTTGTGAATGGTTGTCCGGCGGTGTCCTACTCTCCCACACCGTCTCCAGTGCAGTACCATCGGCGCTGAAGGGCTTAGCTTCCGGGTTCGGAATGTGACCGGGCGTTTCCCCTTCGCTATGGCCGCCGTAACTCTATCGAGTTGTGGTGGGTGTTCCCGACCGTATCTCGGGAACCACACAGTGGACGCGTAGCATCTTTGTTGGTAAGTTATCGGCTTATTAGTACCGGTCAGCTCCGTACATTGCTGTACTTCCACATCCGGCCTATCAACCCAGTGTTCTAGCTGGGAGCCTCTCGGGGTAAACCCCATGGAAACCTCATCTTGAAGTGTGCTTCCCGCTTAGATGCTTTCAGCGGTTATCACGTCCGAACGTAGCTAACCAGCGGTGCCCTTGGCAGGACAACTGGCACACCAGAGGTTCGTCCATCCCGGTCCTCTCGTACTAGGGACAGCTCTTCTCAAGTTTCCTACGCGCGCAGCGGATAGGGACCGAACTGTCTCACGACGTTCTAAACCCAGCTCGCGTACCGCTTTAATGGGCGAACAGCCCAACCCTTGGGACCGACTCCAGCCCCAGGATGCGACGAGCCGACATCGAGGTGCCAAACCATGCCGTCGATATGAGCTCTTGGGCAGGATCAGCCTGTTATCCCCGGGGTACCTTTTATCCGTTGAGCGACGGCGCTTCCACAAGCCACCGTCGGGTCACTAGTCCCGACTTTCGTCTCTGCTCGACATGTCTGTCTCACAGTCAAGCTCCCTTGTGCACTTACACTCGACACCTGATTGCCAACCAGGCTGAGGGAACCTTTGGGCGCCTCCGTTACCTTTTGGGAGGCAACCGCCCCAGTTAAACTACCCACCAGGCACTGTCCCTGATCCGGATCACGGACCGAGGTTAGATGTCCAGAACGACCAGAGTGGTATTTCAACGGCGACTCCACCGACACTGGCGTGCCGGCTTCACAGTCTCCCACCTATCCTACACAAGCCGTCCCGAACACCAATACCAAGCTGTAGTAAAGGTCCCGGGGTCTTTCCGTCCTGCTGCGCGTAACGAGCATCTTTACTCGTAGTGCAATTTCGCCGAGTTCGTGGTTGAGACAGTGGAGAAGTCGTTACGCCATTCGTGCAGGTCGGAACTTACCCGACAAGGAATTTCGCTACCTTAGGATGGTTATAGTTACCACCGCCGTTTACTGGCGCTTAAGTTCGGAGCTTCGCCGTGAGGCTAACCCTTCCCCTTAACGTTCCAGCACCGGGCAGGCGTCAGTCCGTATACATCGTCTTGCGACTTCGCACGGACCTGTGTTTTTAGTAAACAGTCGCTTCTCCCTGGTCTCTGCGGCCGTTCGGGCTAGGCAGCGAGTGCCTTCACCCTCCGGGCCCCCCTTCTCCCGAAGTTACGGGGGCATTTTGCCGAGTTCCTTAACCACGATTCACTCGATCGCCTTGGTATTCTCTACCTGACCACCTGAGTCGGTTTGGGGTACGGGCGGCTAGAACCTCGCTAGAGAATTTTCTTGGCAGCATAGGATCACCCTGCTTCCCGCATACGCGGTCACCATCGAGCCTGGGGCACATGGGGTGCGGATTTGCCTACACCCCGCCTTGCACTCTTGGACGTGGACAACCATCGCCACGCGGAGGCTACCTTCCTGCGTCCTCCCATCGCTTACCTACTACACCGTTGGGTCGCGCGTTCCACTCCTGTCGCCCCGAAGGGCTCTAGGAGCTTCAGGCGCTTAGCATCAGATGCCTCGGTATGGGCGGTTCTTCGCCGGTTCCGGAATATCAACCGGATGTCCATCGACTACGCCTGTCGGCCTCGCCTTAGGTCCCGACTTACCCAGGGCAGATTAACTTGACCCTGGAACCCTTGGTCATTCGGCGGACGGGTTTCTCACCCGTCTTTCGCTACTCATGCCTGCATTCTCACTCGTGTGGCGTCCACGGCTGGATCACTCCGCCGCTTCACTCGCCACACGACGCTCCCCTACCCATCGACACGCTTGGATCACGACCTCGAGGGTCGTGACCGGGCAGATGTGTCAATGCCACAGCTTCGGTGGTGTGCTTGAGCCCCGCTACATTGTCGGCGCGGAATCACTTGACCAGTGAGCTATTACGCACTCTTTAAAGGGTGGCTGCTTCTAAGCCAACCTCCTGGTTGTCTCAGCAACTCCACATCCTTTCCCACTTAGCACACGCTTAGGGACCTTAGCTGGTGATCTGGGCTGTTTCCCTCTCGACTACGAAGCTTATCCCCCGCAGTCTCACTGCCATGCTCTCACTTACCGGCATTCGGAGTTTGGCTGACGTCAGTAACCTGGTGAGGCCCATCAGCCATCCAGTAGCTCTACCTCCGGCAAGAAACGCATGACGCTGCACCTAAATGCATTTCGGGGAGAACCAGCTATCACGGAGTTTGATTGGCCTTTCACCCCTACCCACAGCTCATCCCCTCAGTTTTCAACCTAAGTGGGTTCGGTCCTCCACGCGGTCTTACCCGCGCTTCAACCTGGCCATGGGTAGATCACTCCGCTTCGGGTCTAGACCCAGCGACTCAATCGCCCTGTTCGGACTCGCTTTCGCTACGGCTTCCCCACACGGGTTAACCTCGCCACTGAGCACTAACTCGCAGGCTCATTCTTCAAAAGGCACGCCGTCACCCCACAAGGAGGCTCCGACGGATTGTAGGCACACGGTTTCAGGATCTATTTCACTCCCCTCCCGGGGTACTTTTCACCTTTCCCTCACGGTACTTGTCCGCTATCGGTCACCAGGGAATATTTAGGCTTAGCAGGTGGTCCTGCCAGATTCGTACGGGATTTCTCGGGCCCCGTACTACTTGGGAACACTTCACGGAGTTCGCGCCATTTCGACTACGGGGGTATCACCCTCTGTGCCGGACCTTTCCAAGCCCTTCGTCTATGACACGAATTTCTGACTCCGCGCTGTCCTGGTAGAGACAGCCTGAAGGTCCCACAACCCCGACCATGCAACGCCTACCAGCTATCACACATGATCGGTTTGGCCTGTTCCGCTTTCGCTCGCCACTACTCACGGAATCGCGGTTGCTTTCTCTTCCTGTGGGTACTGAGATGTTTCACTTCCCCACGTTCCCTCCACTCGCCCTATGTGTTCAGGCGAGGGTGACTGGAGATGAATCCAGCCGGGTTTCCCCATTCGGAGATCCTCGGATCAATGTCTGGTTATCGACTCCCCGAGGCTTATCGCAGATTCCCACGTCCTTCTTCGGTTCCTGGTGCCAAGGCATCCACCGTGTGCCCTTAAAAACTTAGCCACAAAGATGCTCGCGTCCACTGTGCAGTTCTCAACATACGGGCGGCGCCCCGGTGAACCGGCCGCCTACCACCACCCCCGACCGGGGACGACGGCGGTTCGACCACCACCAGGGCCCGACCGAACCCCCCAACCAGGGGGCCGGCCCGAGAAGCTCTCGGCACAACGTGCCCGAGCCCTCAGGACCCAACAGCGCGCCAGGCCCACCCGTGCCACGGATCCGCGTTCCCCACCGAGACCAGCTCGGTCGTACTGACGGACCCGCACCCACGTGCAGGCCAACTAATCGATGTTCCACCCTGAGCAACCTCCCCGGAACACTCGTCCGGGGCAGGCCTCTGGACCACTTGCGTGGCCAGATGCTCCTTAGAAAGGAGGTGATCCAGCCGCACCTTCCGGTACGGCTACCTTGTTACGACTTAGTCCCAATCACCGGTCCCACCTTCGACGGCTCCCTCCCCAAAAGGGGTTGGGCCACCGGCTTCGGGTGTTACCGACTTTCGTGACTTGACGGGCGGTGTGTACAAGGCCCGGGAACGTATTCACCGCAGCGTTGCTGATCTGCGATTACTAGCGACTCCGACTTCATGGGGTCGAGTTGCAGACCCCAATCCGAACTGAGACCAGTTTTTTGGGATTCGCTCCACCTCACGGTATCGCAGCCCTTTGTACTGGCCATTGTAGCATGCGTGAAGCCCAGGACATAAGGGGCATGATGATTTGACGTCATCCCCACCTTCCTCCGAGTTGACCCCGGCAGTCTTCTATGAGTCCCCACCATGACGTGCTGGCAACATAGAACGAGGGTTGCGCTCGTTGCGGGACTTAACCCAACATCTCACGACACGAGCTGACGACAACCATGCACCACCTGTATACCGGCCTTGCGGGGCACCCATCTCTGGGTGTTTCCGGTATATGTCAAGCCCTGGTAAGGTTCTTCGCGTTGCATCGAATTAATCCGCATGCTCCGCCGCTTGTGCGGGCCCCCGTCAATTCCTTTGAGTTTTAGCCTTGCGGCCGTACTCCCCAGGCGGGGCGCTTAATGCGTTAGCTGCGGCACGGAACTCGTGGAATGAGCCCCACACCTAGCGCCCAACGTTTACGGCGTGGACTACCAGGGTATCTAATCCTGTTCGCTCCCCACGCTTTCGCTCCTCAGCGTCAGTTGTGGCCCAGAGACCTGCCTTCGCCATCGGTGTTCCTCCTGATATCTGCGCATTCCACCGCTACACCAGGAATTCCAGTCTCCCCTACCACACTCTAGTCTGCCCGTACCCACTGCAGGCTCGGGGTTAAGCCCCGAGTTTTCACAGCAGACGCGACAGACCGCCTACGAGCTCTTTACGCCCAATAATTCCGGACAACGCTCGCACCCTACGTATTACCGCGGCTGCTGGCACGTAGTTAGCCGGTGCTTCTTCTGCAGGTACCGTCACTTTCGCTTCTTCCCTGCTGAAAGAGGTTTACAACCCGAAGGCCGTCATCCCTCACGCGGCGTCGCTGCATCAGGCTTTCGCCCATTGTGCAATATTCCCCACTGCTGCCTCCCGTAGGAGTCTGGGCCGTGTCTCAGTCCCAGTGTGGCCGGTCGCCCTCTCAGGCCGGCTACCCGTCGTCGCCTTGGTAGGCCATTACCCCACCAACAAGCTGATAGGCCGCGAGCCCATCCTTCACCGATAAATCTTTCCACCCGATGCGGATGCCCGCTCGGGTCGTATCCGGTATTAGCTCCGGTTTCCCGGAGTTATCCCAGAGTGAAGGGCAGGTTGCTCACGTGTTACTCACCCGTTCGCCACTGATCCCCAGAGCAAGCTCTGGTTCACCGTTCGACTTGCATGTGTTAAGCACGCCGCCAGCGTTCGTCCTGAGCCAGGATCAAACTCTCCGTTAGAAACTTTGGTCCCCGGGAAAACCCGGAAACAACCAAAACCCCAACAAAGGGCTGAACTGGCAAGAGCAGAACGAGTCAAGCTGACTCGATCATTCACTCACCAAAGAAATCGCAACCAGGACAAGCAACCAACCAGACAGTCAGCCACTCACCCCAGCGACGAGGTAAATTTGGCATCGATTTTTGGCACGCTGTTGAGTTCTCAAGGATCGGACACACACCAACCACAACCCCACAACCGTGGGACCGCAGCCGGGGCATTCCAGTGTAACTGAGCGGCGTCCCCGCATCAAACTGCAGCCGTGGCTGCTGACGCGTTGACCATCCGCCTCAGTTGGACTGCTGCGGGGCCGTGGCCGCCGCAGCGGAGGTCAACTGTAGCAGCCTCTCCGGGCGGGGCCAAATCGGCTCTTCGTCTTTGAGGGTGGGGGCGACGCGCCGGGGTGAGTTCTTGAGGGGGTGATGGGTCGAGGTCCCCGAGGATCGGAGGACTTCTACCTCTCCCGATCTCAAGGACCTCGACGTGTCTGAGCCTACGTCGTGCTGCCGCGCCCTGGGCGCGGGCGGCGCGTACTGCGACAACTGCGACCTGCTCCTCGGCCTGGACGGGCTGCACGTGCTAGCGGTCGAACGCGCGCCTGACTTGCTGACCGTGACGTTGGAGTCCGCACCAACCCGGGTCGGCTGCCCCGGGTGCGGGGTGATCGCGGAGTCCCACGGCCGCCGGGTCGTTCGCCTGGTCGACGCGCCCTGCTTCACCACCCCGGTCGTGCTGATCTGGCGCAAACGCCGCTACCGGTGCCGCGAGGCCCTCTGTGAGACGGGCACGTTCACCGAGCAGGACCCCGACCTGGCTCGCCCCCGCGGGCTGCTGACCACCCGGGCGGCCCGGTGGGCGATCGGACAGATCCGTCGCGAGCACGCCAGCGTGCAGGGCGTGGCCCGCCAGCTCGGCACGGCCTGGCGCACCGTGTGGGCGGCGATCAAGCCGATCCTGGACGCCGCGGCCGCGGACGAGTCCCGGTTCGCCGGCGTGACCACCCTGGGGGTCGATGAGCACATCTGGCACCACGTCTCCACCAAGCCAACCGACGATGGCGGCCGCGGCCCGAAGGAGCTGACCGGCATGGTCGACCTGACCGTCGATGAGAACGGGCAGGTCAGGGCCCGGTTGCTCGACCTGGTCCAGGGCCGGACCAAGGCTGCGTACACCGACTGGCTGGACGAGCGGGGCGAGGACTTCAAGGCCGGTGTGCAGGTGGCAACCCTGGATCCGTTCCAGGGGTACAAGGCCGCGATCGATGACGAACTGGCCGAGGCGACAGCAGTGCTGGATGTCTTTCACGTCCTGGCCCTGGGCACCAAGTGCGTGGACGAGGTCCGCCGCCGAGTCCAGCAGGCCACCACCGGGCACCGCGGCCGCAAGGGCGACCCGTTGTACGGGATCCAGACCATCCTGCGCGCCGGCGCCGAGAACCTCACCGACAAGCAGAAGGGCCGCATCGCCCGGGCCTTCGCCGCGCACGAAGCCCACCAGGAGGTCGACGTAACCGGCTCTTCGAACTTGAGCGGGGCGGGCCTGTTCATGCTGCTGTCTCGTTCCCTCGGGTGAGGGCGATGTGGGCCAGTATGCGCCGGCGGTAGTTGTCCATGTTGCGGTACCCGCAGCCGACTCTCTTGGTGTCCTTGATGATTCGGTTGAAGCCCTCGGTGCGGGCGTTGGTGACGTCTTCGGTCAGCGCCGTCAGGATGGCCGGCCACCAGGTGTCGATCGTCCTGGCCAGCCGGGCGGTCTCGGCCATGTGGGAGTCCGCGGCGGCGTTGTAGAAGTCGAAGAGCCGGGACCTGATCAGGGCCGGGTCGGAGGCGTTGAGCAGCAGCTGCAGGCGTTCCTTGACGGCGTGCGCTGCGCCGATCTCGTTGGTGAGGTCCTCCGCGGCCAGCGCGGCTCGGAGCCGGGCGACCTGCTTGGTCGAGAGGTGCTCATACCCGGTCAGCAGCAGCTGCCGGTGGGTCCAGGTCCTTTCCGCGGTGGTCCCGCGCCGGCCCAGGCGTTCTCGGGTGACGCGTTGACGTACCTCGGTGACCATCTGGTTGGCCAACGCGACCAGGTGCCACTTGTCGACCGCGATCCGCGCATTCGGTAGCGTCCTGCGCACCCCGGAGGCATACGGAGCCGAGGGGTCGATGACGACAAGCTCGATGCCGTCGCGGAACTCCTGGGACTGCTCACCCAACCAGTCGGACACGCAGGCCCCTGACCTGCCCGGGGCCAGTCCCAGCAGCCGGCCTGGGACGGTGGTGTCGGCGTTGACGAAGGACGTCATCCACGGGTTGGACCGCTTCCACCCGGCCTCTTCCAGCACCCACCGCACCGACCTGGCCCGGGTCTCGTCGATGCCCAGCACCCGGGTCGGCTCCGGTTCGGGGAACCAGGCTGTCGCTGCGGCGACCAGCGCCTTGTGCGCGGTGTGCCAGGACACCTCGTGCTCGGCGGCGACGTCGGACACGGCCCGGTTGGATCGGGCGATGGCCTGAGCCAACGCGGCGCGCAGCCGGGCGGTCACCCGCGAACGGGCCGGGATCTGCTCAGACTGCTGAGTGAACGTCGCCCGAGAGCACCCGGATTCCTGACAGGTCAGACGCCGCTTGCGCCAGCACAGGTCCACGACTTGGCCGCAGGCCTTCAAGTCCTTCACCACGATCACGGGCCGGTCCTTGACCCGCGAGCTCAGCACACCGCACCCAGGGCAGGCGTCCTCCACGGC